>WNGA01003353.1_pt1 | contig 24027 bp, 25 predicted proteins | sample 5400061 | NCBI WGS metagenome assembly WNGA01 (sample SAMN13153366, study PRJNA577476) | soil metagenome | isolation source: 100 cm soil or saprolite under grassland replicate 2 | place: USA:California | collected 2016-06-15
CATTCCCCACACGCGATTGCAGGAGGAGCAGTATGAAGCACCCGTCCCCGTGATCGCCGACCGTGCCCACCAGGCACGCTGTCGCAACGCGTTGGAACCCGAATGGGAGGCCCGGTTCGAACCCAAGAGCTACGGGTTTCGTCCTGGGCGCAGCTGTCAGGACGCGATCGCGGTCATCCACGTCACCTCATGCGGGAAAACCGCACGGCGGGTGTGGGTGCTCGACGCGGACCTCAGTGCGGCATTCGACCGGATCGACCACAACCATCTCCTCGCCACGATCGGAACATTCCCCGGCAGGGACATGATCCGAAAATGGTTAAAAGCGGGCGTGTTCGAACCCGGCAAGGGATTCGCGCCAACAGATGAGGGAACGCCGCAAGGCGACGTGATTTCCCCACTCTTATTGAATATCGCACTGCATGGGCTGGAGGAAGCGGCCGGAGTCCGCCACGAACGCAGCGATACGCGGCGCACCAAACGTGGCTCTCCCTCGCTGGTAAGGTACGCCGACGACATGGTGGCGCTCTGCCACACCAGGCAGGAAGCCGAACAGGTCAAGGCGCGGCTCGCCGCGTGGCTGGCACCCCGAGGACTGACCTTCAACGAGGACAAGACACGGATCGTCCACCTCGATGACGGGTTCGACTTCCTCGGGTTCACCATCCGCCGCATGCGCGGCAAGCTCATCATCAAACCCAGCAAGGCCGCGATCAAGCGGGTCAAACATCGCCTGACCACCGAGTTCCGCGCCCTGCGCGCGGGCAACGTGGCCATGCTCCTCGTCAAGGTCAACCCGATCATCCGAGGATGGGCGAACTACTACCACGGAGTGGCCGCATCGAGGACCTTCGCAGCCCGCGACCGGCACCTGTGGCAGCTGGCCTACAAGTGGGCCTGCTACCGCCACTCCAACAAGCCGAAGCCCTGGATCGTCAACCGGTACTTCGGCCGGTACAACAAGGCCAGCCAGGACCGCTGGGTACTCGGCGACCGCGACAGCGGCGCCTACATGCCCAAGTTCGCCTGGACCGCCATCGTCCGGCACTCACTCGTGCGCGGGCAGGCGTCCCCCGACGACCCCGCCCAAGCCGAGTACTGGGCCACCAGGCGCCGCAAGCGCAAGCCCCTGCTCGATCCCAGCACCCTGCGCCTGCTCCACAGGCAACACGGCCGCTGCCCGATCTGCCAGGAGCTGCTCCTGCACGCCGACCGCGAACCCCACAGCCCCCAGGAATGGGAGCAATGGCACCGCGTCACCCGCACGGCGATCACCAGGCACCACATCATCGCCCACGGGCGGGCAGGCCCACCGGACCAGACCCGACTCATACACACCTACTGTCTACGCCGGACAACCGGCGCAGACCACCAACCAGCACCTCTGCACACCTGAATCGCCACAAGGCTTGCTTGAGCCGTATGTCGCGACGAGTGACACGTACGGATCTGAGGGGGCCCCGATGCAGCAATGCACCGGGGCTACCCGCCAGCGTTTCATGGGCTTGCGATCTTGGCGAGATGAGGATCGGTCGGGGAGGCCAGGGCCGGGCTGCACCCAAGCCTTCGGTGAGGGACACTCCTGCTCATGGCCGTTCGCTTCTATCAGGTGGTCGTTGACGCCCACGACCCGTCCCGGCTCGCGCACTGGTGGGCCGACGTGCTGGGTTACGAGGTGCTGTACGAGACCACCGACGAGGTGATCATTGGTGTGGCTCCCGACCGGTATCCGGGAATCTGCTTCGTTCCAGTCGGTGACGCCAAGGCGACCAAGAACCGCCTACACATCGACCTCGACCCAGATGATCACGAGGCAGAGGTCGCCCGTGTTATCGGCCTCGGAGCGAATCCCATCGACGTCGGCCAAGGCGACGCAGCGTGGACGGTGCTCGCCGACCCTGAGGGAAACGAGTTCTGTATCCTCACGCCGCACAGGTCCCTCATCGACTAGCCGGGCGCCGCGATCTTGAAAGTCATGCCCACCGCTCGACGCCCCAGATGAACGCATCTGCCGCCGACCCGCGGTCATGCCGATGAGGGCACCTGCGGAGGACCATCCGTGTTTCCTGCGCACGATTGGGCCGGACGCGCGTGTTTGGCACGCAAGCGATGCGGCAGGCCTGTCACACCGATGGGCGGGTCGTCGACATCGCCGTCATGGGGTGGACCTTCTCGGTCAGACATAGCTGAACAACGGAGGGAAGACGAGGACCACGATCCAGACCCACGCGGCATACACCGGCAGGTAGCCGGTCTGCCAACGCTCGAGCGCCGCGAACGGCGTGCGCCGACGGATGAACCTCAGCAGAAGCCACCCCGACCAGGCGAGGTTGGCCAGCAGGATGACGTTCTCGCCGAGTGCCGCGGCCCTGTTGGGGGTGGTGCCGTACTCATCGGTGATGCGCCCGGTGATCGCGAGCAGTACCAGTACGTCGATGGCCAACGCGCTGACCACGAGGGCGAGCTGCAGTGTGTCGAACAGGCCGGGCGGGGCCAGCGGTTCGCGGGCTGAGATCGAGTAGAGCAGCAACCCCAGCACCACGACCAGCAGGAGGTCGAACAGGATCAGCGCTTCGCGTTCGACGTTGATGCCATGGCTGGTCCAGACGACGGCGACGAGGAAGGCCAGTAGGGCTGCCGTGAAGAGCGGAGTGAATAGCCGCGTGAGCACCGGGGCGATATTTTCGACCACGCTCTGCTTAGCCTCGACCAGCCACCCGGCCACGACAGCCCCGGCCACGGCGCCGCAGGGAAGGAGCCACTGCGAGATGAACTCCTGCGGGATGATCCCGATGGCATTGAAGGTGTGGAACAGGAACAAGCTGAGTACACCGCCGCCGAGGGCGATGAGTACGAAGTAGATGAACCACTCGCCGGTGAAGCGGATGAAGTCCATGCGTCGGCGCGAGGAGCGCCAGTCGTCGGCAACGTAGGCCAGACCCACCACGAGCCACAGGGCGATGGGGAGGTGGATGCTGGTGAGAACCACAGATTTTGAGGTGTCGGCCAGGGGGTAGGCGTTGGCCGCCACGGCGCCGAGCGCGAACATCGCCACCAGTGTCCCGATCAGCGGGCGTCGGGCCTGTCGGCGCCAGGCCAGGAAGGCCGCCAGCCAGGGCAGGGCGAACAGGGTGAAGTTCCGCGCGTAGAACGCGCCGTCGTCCGCCAACCTCAACCCGAACAGCTCCGGCACCTTGATGGACGCCGCCGCGCCCGCGGCGCAGATGACCATCGCCCACAGGTCCCGCCGCGACCGCGTGTCCGCCATCGGGCTGCCGGCCTCGCCGGTCAGCACCAGCTGCTTCCACAGCCGTTCCGAATGCTCCCGGGCGAACTCGCGGGACAGTTCGTCGAGGCTACCCATCCGCTTGACCGCGACCAGGAACGCCTCATCCGCGCTCAGGCCGACCGCGACGAGCTCGTCGACGGATCCGCGGAGATGGTCTTCGAGCTCGTCGACGTCGGACGGCTGCAGTTCCCGGCGGCGGAGCACGTAGCGACGCCACTGCTCGAACTGCGCCTCCAACTCCTCCTGACCCTCCCGCACCGTCATGCCCGGCACCCCAGCGGGATCGCCGTCAGCGGCCTGCGGTCGCCGAGGCCCAGCCAGATCTCTTTGAGCGCGTCGGTGACCGTGTCCCACTGGCGGCGCTGCTCGGCCAGCTCAGCCAGGCCCTTGTCAGTGATGCGGTAGTACTTGCGCCGCCGCTCGCCGGCTACCGACTGCCAGCTCGACTCCGAATAACCGAGGCGCTCAAGCCGGTGTAGCAACGGGTACAGCAGCCCCTCGGTCCAGTCCAGCTCGCCACCGGACAGCTTGTTGATCCGCCTGAGGATGGCGTAGCCATAGCTCTCCCCCTCGGCCAGGATGCCGAGCACCATCGGTGTCGCCGAGGCGGCCACCAGATCCTTGGCGACCTTCACGAGAACTCACCCCGTTCCATACCCTAGAAGTATTGTGCATAGTACTGCTAGGTATTGTGTGGCACAACGGCCCGGTCACGCGTCCGTGGCGGCGGTACCCGCGATCCCGCCGCAGCCAGATGACCTCTCATCAGCGTAAGTCGGTTTGTGTCAAGCGTTTGGTCGGTGCCTCGTCCGTCGTCTGGCCCTGCATAGCGGTGATGGGGTTTGTCCCGTCAGCGTGTAATGGGGTTGGTGAGACGACGGCGGGGCTGCCCATGATGACAGGCGAGATCACGATGTGTCTCAATGCCGCGCAGGGCTCGCCCCGACCGTCAGCTTGGTGTGCCGCGACGATGGCTCAGGCGGCGATTGGTATTTGTCTGCGGTGGCCGGTGCCGTGGGTGGCGATGTGAGGATCCCAGGCGCGGCCGGTGGTGATCACAGCGTGCAGTTGGCGCAGGATCGCCGCGGCGATCACGGTCTGCGCTTGGGTCGGGGTGAGCCGGTTGGTCTGTCGCGTGGTCAGGGGCTGGTAGCGGGCGGCGTAGACGGCGTTGCCGCGCTGGGCGCCCCAGACCGCGCGCCAGGCGGCCAGGCGCAGCCCGGGGCGGCCTTGGCCGGTGAGTTTGGTGCGGCCGACATACGTGCCGGACAGCTTTTCCCGCGGTGCGAGACCGGCGTGCTTGACCAGGGCGCGGGCGGTGGCGAACCGTTTCGGGTCGCCGGTTTCGGCCAGGATCGCCGCGGCGCCCACCGCCGAAAGGCCCGGGATGCAGGTGGCCAGCTCGGTCAGCTGGAGCTCGTCGAGCACACCGGTCATCCGGGTCTCGGTGTCGGTGAGCTTGTCGGCAGCGGCCTGCCAGTCGTGCAGCAGGAACCCGACCCGCTCCAGCGCACCGGTCCGGTGGGCGCTCACGCCGGTGGGGTCGGCCAGCGCGGTGAACAGCTGGCGCAGGATGCGCAGGCAGGGCTTGCGCCCGCCGCGGCGGGTGATCCCGCGGCGCACCGCCTGTTCGAACCGGGCCGCGCCGAGGCGCCGGGTGCGTGCGAGATCACCGCCGTCCCGCTGGCAGATCACCGTCATCGCCGCAGCCCAGGTGCGGGACCGAAACGGCTGCCTGGCCGTGTCCAGTGCGGCCGGCCACACGCACTCCAGCAGCGCGCGCATCTGCTGGACCTGGCTGACCATCTCCACGATGAGCTGTTCGCGACGAGCGCCAAGGTGGCGCAGCCGGCCCCAGGTGGCATCGACCGGCTCCGGCACGTAGCAGCGCAGCTGCGCGGTCGGCCGGGCGATCAGCACCGCGTCCTTCTCATCGGGCTTATCGAAGGTCAGGTCCTCGCTGCGCCGTGCCCACGACGAGAGCATCGGCTGCACGCACACGAACGGCATCAACCGGTCCGCGGCGAGCTGTCCGAGCACGCGCCAACGGTGCCCGGTCGGTTCGCACGACACTGTCACCCCCGCCCATCCCTTGGACGCGGCCCGCTCGGCCGCCCAGTCCAACGCCACGCCCAAATTCCAGGCACGGCAGCGGAATGTCTTGCGGGCCAACACTTTCGAGTCGTGATCGGTGACCACCACCATCTGCTTCGCATCGGCCAGGTCGATCCCCACGATCGCGTTGCTCACCGGCACCAACGCCCGCAGCCGAGCCAGCCGGGCGTTGCGGTTGCGATCCCCCCGAGACACACCGCTACCGTTACCCACGAACGTCCTCCTCCTGCGATGGGACACCAAGCCCGACAAGCGCATCAGGAGGACGTTCCCACGTCCCGCATCGACACGCAGAACGTCTTTCTGTGCCGCAGATCGCGTGCCACGAACGGTGACCGTCGCGCAGGACGCTGACGTCCGGACGTGCCGATGAGTGGAGGCCTCTAGGCGCGTGTCGACGTGTCATGATCGGCCGCGTTAAGTTGCGGTGAGGACTCTGATCTCATTGCAGCGGTAGAGGTACTTGCGGCACAGATTGGGTAACCGAATGGAACAGGACGCGCGGCTACTTCAGGCCTCGTCGTTCGGCCCAGCGGCGGTCGCATACGCCGAGCACCGCCCGGACTACGCGCCGGCCGCGGTGCGCTGGGCGCTGGAGTTCGCGCCCGGCCCGCGAGTGCTAGACCTCGGCGCCGGAACCGGCAAGCTAACTGGCACGCTGGTCGCGCTGGGCGCCGACGTCATCGCGGTCGAGCCCGACCCGGCGATGCTGACCGAGCTGCGCCGCGCGCTGCCGGCTGTGCGTGCCCTGCCGGGTAGTGCCGAGGCGATACCGCTGCCGGACGCGTCCGTCGATGCCGTGCTGGCCGGAAACGCCCTGCACTGGTTCGACATGGCCGTCGCGGGGCCCGAGATAGCCAGGGTCCTCGCACCCGGCGGCGTCCTGGCCGGCCTGTGGAACGTCATGGACAACCGGGTCGACTGGGTTGCCGGACTCGAGCGGGTCGGCGGAAGCGCGGCCATTGGCCCGCGTGACACGCTCGGCAGCTGGCGCGCCGCGACGGCAGGCTTGCACCTTCCCAACATTGGCCTGGTCGCCCAGTTCGGCTCGCCGGAGCAGGCCGAGTTCCCGCACGGGCAGCGTCGCACCGCCGACTCCCTCGTCGCGACAATCGCGACGCGCGCGGGGGTGCTGGTCATGCCAGAACAGGAACGAGAGGCCACGCTCGGCCGGATCCGCGCCTTCCTCGCGAGCAGACCGGAGACCACCAGCGGCGAGTTCACCCTCCCGATGCTGACCGGCGTACTGCGCGTCCGGCAGCTGTGAAAGCCATCGACCACCCGATCTTCAAGTCAGCGAGTCGCGGTTCGTCGACCAGCGTCCGCGCGACCGGCGCTGACCTGATGATCTCGGCCAACCCTGGCTGCTCCATGCAGATCACCAGGACACTCGGCGATCAAGGCAACGCGCTTCACGTCGCGTACATCGCCAAGGTCATCGACGCGCCGGTCCGCCCCCGGCCCAGCCCAGCGCGCTGCCGCACGGTAACGGCGCCGACGCCCGGCCCGGGGTAACGATCTGCTGTTCGCGGGCGATCAGTAAGCATTTCGGAACCTCGTTGTCGCAACCGCGGAGCCGTTTGATCGGGTGCACGCTCATGCCGCAATCCGCGCACCACGGACGGTGGCCGTCGCGCAGGACGCTCAGACCGCTGACGCCCGGACCTGCCGATGGTCGGTCGTCGGCGCGGGGACGTCATACGAGGTGGTGCCTGTGGCGCCCAGCTCGTATGACGTCCCGCGAGCGAACCCGCGGCCTCCGGCGTCGCGGGCGTCCGTCGCTCAGTCGGTCGGGTCGGGCAGGATCTCGAAGACCTCCTGCGCACAGCGGCAGGCGGCGGCGATCTTGGCAGCCCAATTCAGCGCCTCCTCGCGTGAGGGCACGTCGACGACCGCGAATCCGCCGAGGTGCTCCTTGGTCTCCGGGTAGGGCCCGTCGGTGACCGTCCCGTCGGTGGCCACGACGCTCGGCACCTGATGTTGCAGCCCAGCGGAGAAAACCCACACCCCGGCGTCCTTGGCCTCCACCCTCACCGCGCGCGCGGCATCGGCCACGTCGGGCAGGTCCTCCTCGGGGAAGGTCATCGCGCCGTCGTCGAACGAGATCAGGTACTTCGTCATCCCATGACTCCTTGTCCCGGCGGCCTCTTCCAGCCGTCTCTCACCTCTCCTACGAACGCCGCGCTGCGGATCCGACAGGCTGCCGACAGAAATTCTCACGGAGACCTCCGCCGTGCGGCCTCCGCGGGCGCGATGTGACCCCTGTCCTCGACGATCATCGCCGCTGCCACCGGCTACGGGTAGTCCAACCGCACTTACCTGCATCGAGCCTGGCGTCAAATAGGTACGAGACGAGTAGGGGCGGGCGACGGCGGGGAGGTCCGGGCGCGGTGGAATGTCCCACCCGAGCCGGGGTGGGCTGGCCGTCGGTGGGTCAATGGACCGTGGTTGCGGTGTCTCCCTCGATGTTGGTGGGCGTGGGATTGGTGTCGACGGCGTTGGGGTGGGCGAGAAGGCAGCCAGACTTACCTATGGCCTTCAGGCACGTTCGTTGGTGTGCCTGGCGACATGATGATTGATGGGTTGACCTCCCGCGGGAGGCCGCGGCCGCTCAGTCTCATTGGGCCGTCCGCGGCGCCGGGATGTCCCAGCGGTGACGCGGTCTGACAAATGCGAGCAGGGAGCTGGCCGCGGTAGTAGTACCCCATCGCGACGAGGGCGTGCCGGGTCCGCGTCCACGCGTGCCGTCATCGGGTGACCATGGTGGGCGCGGCGGTTGCGCGATGATGGTGAATGCGTCCTCGCCCAGGTCGGTGAGCAGGTGGACGGCCTGGCGGACGATGCGCCGGGCCTGGGACAGGGTGGCCCGGTTGGCGTCGTAGCGGTCCTTGACCTCGGTGTAGTAGCGGTGGCCGGGAGCGCAGCTGCGGGCCGAGGTCTTGGCCGCCTCGAACAGCAGCCACCGCAGCACCTGCGGCCCTTGCCGGGACAGCCGGCCGGGGCTGCGTTTGGTGTCCGAGGAGTGCACGGTGATGTCCAGCCCGACAAACCGCACCGCCTTCCGCGAGGAGGAGAACCGGTTAGCGCCGCCCAGCCAGCTACACAACGCGAGTGCGGTCAGCGGACCGACCCCGTAGATGGCGTCGATGAGCGCACGGGCGCCCCGAACATGCCGGGCGGTGGCCACCAGCCGCCGACGCAGCGGTTCGAGATGCTCGGCCATAGTGTCCATCATGGACAGGGCAGTGTTGACCTGTAGCCGACCGGCCGGCGAGAGCTGCTCGGCGACGATGGCCTCCAGCCGGGCGCGGCAGCCGCGGACCACCCCGGCCTCCCCCAGCGCCGTGGTGCCCTGGTGGAAGCAGGTCGCATGCACCCGCTTGGCCCAGCTGGTGTGCGCCACGCGCAGGTCGTGGTAGAGCTCCAGCAGCGCCCGCCACTCCAACACCTGCGAGGGCGGGATGTAACACTCCGGCACCCGACCAGCAGCCAGCAACTCTCTGAGCAGCTTCGCATCGGCCTTGTCCGTCTTCGCCCGCCGCTTGGGCCCGCGCAGCGCGGAGGTCTCGGCCGGCTCGGCCAGATGCGCCGCGACGCCGGCGGCGCGCATCTCCTCGGCCACGTACCGCCACCCGGTACCCGCCTCCAACGCGAACGCCACCGGCGTACGCCCCTCGAAGCGGGTCAGCCAGCCGGCCAGATGTTCGCGGTCGGCCGGCGCGATCCGGCCCCGCTCCAACCACCCCGTCTCCACCCTCCACGTAGTCGAACGTCAACTGCTTCCGGTGGATATCCACCCCGCCTACAATCGACACCACCGGCCTCCTCGAGCTCCGACACATCGATGTCCAACGCAGCCAATGCGTTTGAGCTGAGGAGGCCCCCCAAATCCCGCGCCGTCAAGACCACGACCGGCGTACGCCCCGCCAGCTCACCGACCCCGGCACCGAACGAAGCCGATGCATGTCATCTCATCTGCCGCCGGCAGCGTAAGCGGCGGCCCCTCGGCCTCGTGCGCTCCGTACGCCGGCCCGGCGGCCTGACCCGCTGGTCGGTGCGTGAGCGTGCCGATGTCAGTGCGCCCGGTCGCCGTTACGCGCGGGGCACTACCCCAGCTGGTCGCGGCGGCGGGTCAGGTAGGCGGTCTCGGCGGTGTTGCCCGCCAGCTCGATGGCCTTGTCGTACGCCGCGCGCGACTTCTGACTGCGGCCCAGCCGGCGCAGCAGGTCGGCGCGGGTCGCATGGTAGGCGTGATAGCCGGCCAGCTTCTCGTCAAGACGGTCGACGGCCGCCAATGCCACCTGCGGGCCGTCAAGCTCGGCGACCGCGACGGCCCGGTTGAGGGCGATGATCGGCGAGGGGTCGAGGCGGACGAGCTGGTCGTAGAGGGCGACGACCTGCGACCAGTCGGTGTCGCGTACGTCGCGGGCGGAGGTGTGCACCGCGTTGATCGCGGCGAGGATCTGGTAGCGACCCGGAGCCACCCCGGCGGCGGCAGCGGCTAGGCGCTCGCGCACCAGCCGGTGACCCTCGGCGACCAGCGCCGCGTCCCAGGCCCCGCGGTCCTGCTCGTCGAGGAGGACCAGTTCGCCGCTGGCCGAAAGCCGGGCGGTGCGGCGGGCCTCGGTGAGCAGCATCAGCGCGAGCAGCCCGGCCACCTCACCGTCGTCGGGCATGAGGGCACGGATCAGGCGAGTGAGCCGGATCGCCTCGGCGGTCAGGTCGTGACGTACCGGATCGGTGTCGGGGCCGGTCGCCAGGTAGCCCTCGTTGAAGACGAGGAACAGGACGGCCAGCACGCCGGACACGCGCGCCGGGAGATCCTCCGCGGACGGCACCCGATACGGGATGCCAGCCGCCTTGATCTTGGCCTTCGCGCGGGTGATCCGCCGCCCCATGGTGGTCTCCTGCACCAGGAAGGCACGGGCGATCTCGGGCACGGTCAGACCGGCGACCAAGCGCAGCGTCAGCGCCACGCGGGTCTGCATCGCCAGCGCCGGGTGACAGCAGGTGAAGATCAGCCGGAGCCGATCGTCGTCGATGGCGCCGAGAGGCTCGGGCGGGTCGTCGTCGTACAGCAGCTGAGCCTCCTTCTGCTTGTCCTCGCGCTTGTTCTCGCGCCGGATCCGGTCGATGGCCGTGCGGTTGGCGGTGGTGGTCAGCCAGGCGCCGGGGTTGGGGGGCACGCCGTGGGCCGGCCACCGCTCGACGGCGGTCGCGAACGCCTCGGCTGCCGCCTCCTCGGCGATGTCCAGGTCACCGAAACGCCGGGTCAGGGCGGCGACCACCCGCGCCCACTCCTCGTGGTGGGCCCGGGTGATCGCCTCCCGGACGTCGACCACGCTCACAGGAACGGCCGTACCTCGATCTTCCGGTTGCAGGCCCTCGACCCCTCGGCGGCGAGCTTGAGCGCCACATCGAGGTCGGGCGCCTCCATGATCCAGAAGCCGGCGAGGTACTCCTTCGACTCCAGGAAGGGCCCGTCGCTGAACAGCGCCTCCTCGCCTCGGTTGTCGATGACGGTGGCCGAGCTGGGCGCCGCGAGGCCACCGGCGAAGACCCAGTGCCCCTCCGCCTTGAGCCGGTCGTTGAACACGTCGATCGCAGCCTGCTCGTCCGGGGTGGCGAGGCCAGCATTGTCAAAGATCACGGAAACCAGGTACTGCATCTGAAGATCATCTCCTGTGCTTCGGGCTGCCCCTCGCGGGCGACCGCTCACCCCCACTACGAACACCTCTGCCCCGATCCGACAACGCCTCCCGGACTTCTTTCAAGACTTTCCAGTACGCCGGCCGCGCTGGTCCGAGGTACCCCTAGGAACGTCTTTCTATGCCGCCGTGCGGGCGTCGGCGGGTCACCCGTGTTCGACCGTCCGGCGGCTAGGATCGTGCTCGTGCTTGTCGAGGTCATCGGTCGACGCCAGCTGGCAGGGAGTGTCGACCGTGATGACGTCGAGGATCTGCTCACGGGTGCGCTGGGAGCAACCGGCGAGGTGACCGGCGCCGGGGTCGGCTCGGGGATATGGCATCTCGACATCGAGGCGAGCGTGGGATGCGGGCCAGGCCGAGCGTGTCGTTCAGCGGCTGGTTGCGACCCTGGTCGCAGAGAATCTCGGCTGGGTGGTGCTGCGGGTGGAAGGCCGTGGCCGCCTGGCCGAGGAACTCGGTTGACTCTCCGTCGGGACGGATCCGTGGCCGGCCGATGAGTTTTGGATGCTGCGCCAGTCCACCTACCGACACCACCCGACTCGAAGGGATCATCGCGATGGCAAAGGTCATCTCCACTCTGTTCATCTCGGCCGACGGTGTGGCCGAGATCGACCCCGATTGGCACTTCCCGTACTTCGACGAGAACATGGGCCGCGCCGTCGGTGAGGACTACGACACCTCCGACGTGCTGCTCATCGGCCGCGAGACCTACGACAGCTTCGCCGGAGCGTGGCCCGACCGCGAGGCGGCGGGTGGGGACGACGCACCGTTCGCCAAGCAACTCGGGGACGTGCGGAAGGTGGTCGTCTCGCGCCAGCCGCTGGAGTTCTCCTGGCGCAACTCCGAGCTGATCAAGGGCGATCTCCTCGATGCTGTCACCGCGCTCAAGGCCGATGCTGGCATCAGAGGCATCCTCATCCCCGGCTCGATCTCAGTGGTGCAGCAACTGCTCGCCGCGGGGCTGGTCGATGAGCTGCGCCTGCTGGTACACCCGGTGGCGGCGCGTAAGGGCCGCAGGCTATTCGACGACGGCGATGCGCCGTACCACCTGAGGATGACGGCGACGGAGGTGTTTCCGACGGGCGTGATCCGCGTGATCTACTCGCCGACCGAGGCACCCACCAAGGTCGGCTACGACGAGGTCAAGGACCAGGTGCCCGGGGGGAAGTAGCGGGCTTTCGCGGGGGAGGATCGACACAGTTGCGCCACATCTGTCGGTCGGTGATCGTGTGATCGCCCGATAGAGCCACACGCGTCACCACCCGGCAGGGGCGCGATCTGCGGACCAGGACCTCACGTCCCCGGGCGGCGCAGTGCTCACCGACCGGCGACGACGGGATCCGAGTCTGCATCAGGTCGACCTGGTAGCTGTCATTCGGGTGGGGCACGGACGACCGGTTCTGCCGCCTACCGTGCGTCACAGTCCGTGACGGGGGCAACCGGCGCCTCAACGCCCGGTCGTGCCGATGAGAGTCCGTGTTGACCGACACGTGGGGCGTCGCGGCCGTCTCGCGGGGAGCGACCGGAGCCAACGATCGGTGCGTTGACGCGTGCGTCGAACGGGCGGAGGATCGGTAGCGATTTCCCCGGAAAGGGGGGCGTGATGGCGTGGGACCTTACGGGAAGTTACGTCGAGACCTGCTCTTGTGAGCTGATGTGCCCGTGCAATCTGTCCTTCGACCACGGAGCCACCTACGACTATTGCCGGGTGACTCTGGTCTTCAACATCCAGAGGGGTCAGATCGACGGCACCGATATCGCGGGCCGCAAGGTGGCGATCATCGCCGACACACCCAAGGTCATGACCGATGGAAACTGGCGGCTCGGCGTATACATCGACGACCAGGCAAGCGACGAGCAGCTGGACAAGCTGGTCAAGGTGTTCAGCGGACAGCTGGGCGGACCGATGGGCGCCCTGGCTCCCCTTGTCGGCGAGGTCCTCGGCGTCGAGCGAGCCGCGATCGAGGTGAACGACGACGGGCTGCGCCACAGCGTCCGCATTGGTGACACCATCGACTTCGACATCGAGGACATCGTCCCGTACGGCGTGGAGACCGGCGAGCCGGTGCGCTTCCAAGGCATGTTCCACCCGGTTGGATCGGACCTCACGATGGCCGAGGCGAAGCGGACGCGGATCAACGCGTTTGGCATCTCCTACGAGGGCAAGACGGGCCTTTCGAAGTCCACGTTCTCGTGGGCCGCCTGACCCCGATGGCAGCTTCGGCGGGGAACGGCCCGGACGCGGGTCTCGCCCCCGCGTACGCCGCCGCCCGCGCGCGACTAGGGCTCGTCGCGGTGCTCTTCGCGGTTGCCGGCATCGGCTGGGCATGGACGATGCACGAAATGCGGGGCATGGACGCGGGACCGTGGACGAGTCTGGGAAGCCTTAGCTGGTTCCTCGGCGTCTGGGTCGTGATGATGGCCGCGATGATGTTCCCGTCGGTCGCGCCGACAGTCGCGCTCTACGCCCGCATCACGAAGGAACGTTCGCCGCTCCATCCATGGCTCTTTGCCGGCGGCTACCTGTTCACCTGGGCCGCCGCCGGCCTTGTCGCGTACGCCGTCGGCATCACCGCGACGAAGATCCTGGGGGACAGACTCACGTGGCACAGCGCAGGCCACGGACTCGCCGGTACCACCTTGATCATTGCCGCGATCTACGAAGTCACCCCACTCAAGGACGTCTGCCTCGGTAAATGCCGCAGCCCACTCGGCGTACTGCTCGGTTCGTGGCGAGAGGGCCGCTTCGGCGCGGTTCGGATGGGCGCGAAGAACGGAGCCTGGTGCGTCGGGTGCTGCTGGGCGCTGATGGCGTCACTGTTCGCCCTCGGCGTCATGAGCGTCTCGTGGATGGCGTTCATCGCGGGCATCATCGCTGTGGAGAAGATCGTTCCCTGGCGCCGGCGCGTCGTGACCTACGCGACGTCAGCCGTGCTGCTTGTCATCGGAACCCTCGTGCTGGCAGCGCCCGATGCGCTTCCGGCGCTGACGATTCCCTCGGACACGATGCCGATGGGCTAACCGGCACCACATCACATCCCACTCCAACTCCCTGGGTCTGACGACGTCGCTGACAAACCTGGACGCGGTGGCCGCCGACCTAGAGGCCAGGGACGATCATGATCCTCACTGAACCGCGATTCCGGTACGCCGCCTTCCGCTACTGGATCACTCCCCGGAACATCCTGATCTGCCGCTCCGGGCGTGCTCGCGTTCATCCTGACCGGTGACGCACGGTGATGTATGGCTGCCTCCCTTGCTCCCAGTATCGGCGTCGCGCGTGCCGACCAGCTCCTCCTACGCGCCGCGGTGTCTGCCTACCTGGGCCGCTACCGCGGCGAGACCCGGCTTCACACCGAGTCGGACCTGCGAGTCTTCCTCCGTTGGTGCAATGACCAGGACCTCGACCCGCTCGCCGCCGTGCGGGTGGACATCGAGCGGTACCTGCGCTGGATGCAGGACGTACGCCGCTACCAGCCCTCGACGGGCCGCGCGTGTCCAGCGACGCGTGGGCCGCGTTTCGGGAGCACTACGCCGACTTGATCGGCCGGGCATCGGTCGTGGTCCTTTCCGGCTCGTTGCCGGCCGGCGTACCCTGCGACGCGTATGCCGATCTGATCGAGATCGCCCGACGGCACGGTGTGCCGTCCATTCTGGACACCTCGGGACCAGCCCTGGCCGCCGGCCTCGCCGCGGGTCCGGACGTCATCAAACCGAACGCGGCGGAGCTCGCCTACGTCAGCGATCCACTCCCGCGCACCGCGATCGTGGTGTCGCGAGGACCGCAAGGACTACTTGCGCACACCCCGGAGGGAACGTATGCGGCTCGTCCGCCGCGCCACATCGCCGGTAACCCCACCGGCGCTGGCGACGCCTGCGTGGCGGCCCTGGCCCGTGGGCTGCGCAACTCGACCGCGTGGCCCGACCTGCTTGCCGACGCGGTCGCCCTTTCCGCCGCGGCCGTTGCGGTACCCGTCGCCGGCGCCTTCGACCCCGACCTCTACGCGCGGCTGCGCGCCGAGGTGACTGTAGAGAAGACCCATGACCCTCGTTGACGCCCGGACTTGTACCGCGTACTCGGCTCCGATCCAGATGACGATCGGCAGCAGGCGCAGCAGTGTAGGCGGCACTAGGTCCGGCGGCCGCCTTCGCGGTGCAGCAGCCGCCGGATGTGATCGGCTACGACCGCGGCGCCTGGGTCCGCGAGCAGGATCGAATAGTGGTTGGTGCCGGGCACGAGCTGGGTGCGGACATGCAGTCCCGCCACGCGCGCACGGTCGTAGAGCGCAGGCGACTCGTCGAGCAGTCCGCGCTCGGCGTACACCAGCACGCCGGGCACCGGCAACGCGTGGATGGCGACCTGCACCATGGGATCGGTCAGGAGCTGCGCGCCGTCGACCCGTACCGCGTCGGCGACGCACGAGGAGCGGAACGGCCCAGTCCCGACGAGATCATGCTGGACGTAGTCCTCGATCCACGGTGTCCACTCGCCCTTGAAGGCCGGATGGGCCTGCCAGAACTCGCGATAGGAGTCCCGGCTGGGAAAGGTCATCTCCAGCCGCGCCAGCGCGGGCCCGAGAAGGGCCTGCAACGCGGCATCGGGATCGAGGTCGGCCCGTGCCGGGAACGCCAGCCCGCCGTCGACGAGGACCACGCCGGTCGTACGGCTCGGGTGGCGCACCGCAGCCACGGTCGCCACGAACCCACCCATGGAATGACCGACCATCAGTGCCTCGGAAACGCCCAGGTGATCCAGGACGGCGACGAGGTCGTCGGCGTGCCGGCCGATGCCGTACGGACCAGGCGCGTCGCGGCTTCCCGCCCTGCCGCGCAGGTCCGGAGCCACCAGTGTCACCTCGCCGTCGAGCAGCTCGGCCGTGCGCGCCCAGGACAATGCGTTGCCGGTGATACCGTGCGCCGCGATCGCCACCGGCACGTCGGCCCGTGTCCCGGGCCACACATGGACCTCGAGATCTGCGGCGTGGATCGTGTCCATGCCACCTCCCGCGTTTCTCGCTACCGCCGCGCGTCCAGTGTGCGCTCCTGCACCGCCGTCGCGCCTATCGCCCCAGGACCGCCGCGGGTGTGGCTGCCGCCTCGGCAACGCTGTGCCTGGGCAGGGACACCCTGACGTGCGCGCGGCGATAGGACGCCGCCCGGGCCAGGAACAGGTCCTGCACCTGCCAGGCCGCCCGTCCGCGGACCAGCGGCCGGTCCCGAGCCAGATCGGCCAGGCACCGGCTGATCACTGACCACGGCGTGTACAGGTGGACCACGAGCGCCTTCTCCAGCAGCAGCTCGGCCGCACCCGGCTGGCTGAATGCCCCGCCGCCCAGGGCGATGACGCAGGCTGGCATGGCGAGCGCGCGTTCCACCGCCTCCCGCTCCAACTTGCGGAAGACGTCTTCGCCCTCCTCGAAGAGCTGTGGGATCGACTTGCCGGAGCGCTGCTCCACCATCGTGTCAGTGTCCACAAAGGACCGACGTCTAGGGTAGCTGCGGCGTCACGACCAGCGAGCGATCTTCTACGGATGCCAGCCAACGGCCACCGGGTGGGGCCCTACCTCACCGCTCAGGGCAACCTCCTGGTGCAGACCGCGGTGCTGGACTCCATCCGCACCAGCTACATCAACCAACCGGACTCCCCCCTCATCACCCGGATGCTGCTGGTCCTGGAGGCTGGTCAGGCGCTGGCGGGGACGCGCGCTGCCCGCACCACGGCAATGTTGACCGTCACGGTGCGGGGCGGTAGATCGCGAGTGGGTACTCCTACGGGCCGGCATTGGCCGGCAGCGCCTCGGCCTCGGCCCACACGATTGGGTACTTCTTCGATTGGTGCAGTCCCCGCGCGGCGTCGATCGGTCGTCCCTGCGTGCCGTGGGCGGCGATGGTGGGGTCGGCGCCAAGATCGAGCAGGTGCTGCAGAACGCGATGGCGGATGGCCTGTTCCCCGGCTGGCAGTGGTGGGGTGCCGGTGGCGGCGGCGTGCCACAGTGCGGTGCGTCCGGTGCTGTCCACGGCGTCGATGGGACAGCCGGCGGCGAAGAGCCGGTCGATGATGTCCAGCCGCGCGGCGGCGGGAGCGCGACCGCCACCCGAGGCGAGCGCATCCAACGGTGTGGTCTGAAACGTCGTTAGCGCCGTGACATCCGCGCCAGCCGCCAGCACAGCGTCCACGGCGGCGCCAGCCGCCAGCAGACGAGCCACCTCCTGCCGATCGCGCGCTTCGGCAGCCAGGTGGAGCGGGCTACGCCGCAGTGCGTCCACGGCCGCACACTACCTCGCCAGGTACATATACCCGGCCTCGACCAGGCATGGCCGTGCTGTCGATGCGCCGAGACGATCGGCAGGCCGCGATCGCGTGGTTGCGGCGGGCGGCGGGCTCAACCGACTGCGGCGTCTCGACCTGGATCGTCGGCCGGACCCTGCCCTGGACCAGGCGGTCGGCTACGCCCGCCCCGGCCGCGGCCGCCGGAGCCGGCCCGCCACCGGCTGGGAGCTCGCGGCTCAATACCCAACGTGCGACTGTCATGCCACCCACACGCCGCTGCGACGCGCATCCGTGACCTCCTCCACCCAGCCAGACCTATATCAGTCTTTGTGGATAGTGGTAGGGCTGAGATTATGTCGTTACGGCGATATCCCCGGAAGCAAGGAGGAAGCGAATGCGATCTCCCACGACGCGGCTGCTCCAAGCCGCTTTCGCCGCGACGGTTCTCAGCCTGGCCGTTGCCGCACCGGCCGTTGCCGCACCCGACGTGAGTGCCGGCGACTACATCGTCACGGTGGCTGCTCAGGACGGTGTGGCACAAACCGCCGTCCGGCATGGCGTCTCCGCAACCCACACGTATTCGCATGTGCTGCACGGCTTTGCCGCCAGGCTCACCGCACGCCAGCTCACCGCGCTGCGTGGCGACCCGTCGGTGACCCGGATCGAGGCGGACGGGGTCGTGACAATCCAGACCACGCAGGTCAACCCACCGTCCTGGGGAATCGACCGGATCGACCAGACCAACCTGCCCCTTAGCAACAGCTATACCTACAACACCACAGCGGCCAACGTGCATGCATATGTCATTGATACTGGCATTGACATCAAGGTCACGGAGTTCGGCGGCCGGGCGGTGTGGGACCTCAACACCGCGGGCGGCCCAAACAAGGACTGCAACGGGCACGGTACCCACGTAGCCGGGACCATCGGATCCGCATCCTATGGCGTGGCCAAGCAGGTCCACCTGCACGCCGTAAAGGTGCTGAACTGCTCGGGATCCGGCACGTTCGCCGGTGTCATCGCGGGCATGGACTGGGTGGCGGCCAACCACATCAGCCCGGCGGTGGCCAACATGTCGCTGGGCGGCGGCTTCGACGCCTCCGTCAACGACGCTTTGAACAACCTGGCGAGCTCGGGCGTATTCGTCGGCGTCGCGGCTGGTAACAGTGGTGCGGACGCCTGCTCGTTCTCGCCGGCCAGCGCGGCGAATGCCACGACCGTCATGGCCAGCGACATCAACGACAACCGCGCGTCGTTCTCGAACTTCGGCTCGTGCGCCCACCTGTATGCGCCAGGGGTGAGCATCCTGTCAACGCAGCCGCGTAACCGCACCGCGACCTTCAGCGGCACGTCGATGGCGACGCCGCACGTGGTCGGCGTCGCGGCGCTCTACAAGGCCACGTTCGGTGACGCACCATTCTCGACGGTCCGTACCTGGTTGGTCAGCCATGCCACGCCCGGTGTGATCGTCGGAAACCCGGCCGGAACCCCGAACCTGTTGCTGTACACCAGCGGTCTGTAGACCGATCGTCCACTTGCGCCGGTCGAGCCTCGGCTCGACCGGCGCAGATGGGACGTCAACCGAGGACACTGCAGGGCAGCTCGAGCTCAGCGGGGAGCTCAATGCCCGGGACCAGGCGGAGGGTTCGGCGGGCTCAGTACGCGGTCGCCGTGTTGGTCGGCTCACTGATGATCGGGTGGGTGCCCGCTGAGGTTGCAAGCTGGGTGCCGCCGGTCAGCGTCAGCCCGGCCGGCGCGTACATCGCCTGGTCGAGGTCCTTGTTCCGCGCCGGTTGCCGGGCCACCGCGAAGGCGGACAGTGCGGTACCGTTCACGATCGGCCAAACACTTCCAGGCAGCCATCACCGACACCACCCTGACCATCACCCGCGACCACGCCCGCATCGCCGCCGAAGCCGCCCTGGACGGCATCTACGTCCTCCGCACCAGCACGCACACCCCCGACGCCGCCCGGGGTGGTCACCGCCTACAAAGCTCTGTCCAACGTGGAACGCGACTTCCGCCACATCAAGACCGACGACCTCGACCTGCGCCCCATCCACCACCGCCTCGAAGACCGCGTCCGCGCCCACGTGCTCATCTGCATGCTCGCCGCCTACCTGATCTGGCACCTGCGCCGCGCCCTCGCCCCGCTGACCTACACCGACGAGCACCCACCCACTCGCGACAACCCCGTCGCCCCGGCACAGCGCTCAGAAACCGCCGCCCGCAAGGCATCCCGCCACCACAACCACAACGGCGAACCCGTGCGATCCTTCCGCACCCTGCTGGCCCACCTGGCCACCCTCACCCGCAACCGCATCGCGATCACCGACACCGCCGAATTCGACCAACTCACCGAACCCACGCCCACCCAACGCCGCGTCTTCGAACTCCTCGGCACACACATCCCACTGACCCCCACGTAGCCAGCACCACAACTCCGACCAAACACAGAACCCCTGCACACGCAGGGGTTCTGTCGTCAAAGCCTCAGTAACTTCGGTCTAGTCGATGAACGAACCCTGCCCGCCGGCCACCACCGGTACCGGCAGCGACCAGGTCAGCCCGTCCGGCGAGCGGCTGACCGACAGGTCGTTGAGCGCGCCGAGGTCTAACGTGTTGATCAGCCAGGTGCCACGCCGGGCGTCGAAGGCGACCACCGGGTCACTGGCCCGCTCGTACGGACCGCCGCCAGCGACCGTAATGCCCGCGAGGAAACCATGCTGCCACGTGACGCCGGCGTCGACGCTGGTCGCCCAGCCGATGTTCACCGCACCGCCGGTCTTGTACCGGCCAACCTGGAACGTGGCCACCACGGTGGAGCCCCAGTCGTACGTGTCGCCTCGACCTCGGTGGCGTGCTGCGCCTTGTCGCCGGTGTAGGGATCGCTGGAGATCTGCGTGAGCGTCACCTGAGCGGCGACGCCGGCTGCGGCGTACCCAAGCCCGGCGCCTACGATGATCACCGCCAGGACAATCGCGACAACCGCCGGGACACGTGCGCGCATTGGCCGCCTCCGAAGCATCCCGCCCGCGCCCCCGACACCCGCCGAGCGCCCGGATATGCCAACACAACCGGCACCCAGGTTGGCACAGACAGCGACCTGTTTCAATGGCAGCCCCGTGACCACGTGACGATCGGTGGCAGTGGTCACGGGGCCGTTCCGCGGCTGCGGCTGGCCCTGGTGTGTCAGCCAGTGAACCCGGCGGTGATGGCGGTGAACTGCCAGTTGTTCTGCGAGATGCCGGAGCAGTTGGAGACCACACCGCCGCCCGGGCAGGGCCGGTCCCGGTTGACCGACCAGAACGCCAGTCGGGCGATGTGGTGGGCGTTGGCCCAGTCGCGGATCTGGGTCCAGGTCGACGGCGAGGTCAGCTCCTGCTGGTCGGACAGGCCGTTCATCCCCGAGATGCCCATGTGCGCATACGCGGTGGCATCCGACCAGCCGAACGCCGACTTCAACGCGTTGCGCAGGCCGTTGGCCGCGCCCACGGTGCAGTTGTAGATCCCCGACGAGCAACCGAAGTCGAACGGCATGACCGTGAACACGTCGATGTTCGCGCCCAGCTCCCTGGACCGGTTGATCAACCGGGTGCCCCACCACGATGGCCCGGAGGTGCTGGTCCCGAACGTGATGATCGTCTTGATGCCCGGGTTGTTCTGCTTGACGATCTTCAGGGCGCCCAGGATCCGGTCCTGCACCGCCTCGTTTTCGAACTCGTCGGTGTTCTCAATGTCGATGTCGATGAACTTCAGGCCGTACGCGTTGATCACCTGCTGGTACGCCCCGGCGAGCGCCGACGCCGACGAGCAGTTCGGACCGAGCTTGTTCCCCGACCAGCCGCCGAAGGAGATCTCAACGTCGCCGCCGTTGGCGCGGATGGTGTTGATCGCCTGCTGATCGACCCCGCCGGTGAGCGGACGGTTGCTGTCCCACGCCGGGGTGCAGCCACCACCGGAGTTCATGAACGCCATCGTGAACTGCTTGATCCCGGTCGCGCTCATCACCGTGGTCACCGACGGCGGGTCACCCCACCCCAGATACAGATACGGCGCAGCCATCTTCGAGCCGCCCGGCGGTGGTGTGCCGCCATCCGGGAGGGTCCACCTCTGGTTGTCGCCGGTGTGGCAGGTCCAGATCTGCAGCGGCGTCCCGTCGGCGGTGTTCCAGCCGGTCACGTCCAGGCACTTGTTGGACTGCGGGTTCACCAGCCGGCGGCTCGAGTCGTACCTCCATTGCTGCGCGCCGGTGCCGTTACAGGTCCACAGGTGTATGCGGGTGCCGTCGGCTGTGCCGCCCCACCTGACGTCCATGCATTTGCCGAGGGCGCGGATGGTGCCGTCGCTGCCGACGGTCCACTGCTGCGCGTTGGTGCCGTTGCAGGTGTAGAGCTGAATCTGGGTGCCGTCGGCAGAGTTGGCGCCGGCCACGTCGACGCACTTGCCGCCGAGCCCGGTGATCTGCCCGGTGGCGGCGTACGCCGGGTCCACCATGACCAGTGCGGCGCCGGCCGCGAGCACGGCCGCGCCGACCACGGCAAGGAAGGGTTTGCGGATACGCATCGGGTGCCTCCGGCGGGGTGAGGGAGCGCATGTCGACAGCGGCGACGCGACGGGTGCCGCGGCCGCTGGGGGCCTTGGGGGCCAGGCGCTGGATGCGAGATCTGATTGATTAGGAAACTTTGCTAACTAAAACGCGCCCGAGCGTATCGACGAGACCAAGTGGTGTCAACCGTTGCTGACCCGGCCGATGGTTGGTTCGGCGCGGCTCCCCGCCCGCCGCGAAACCGGCGGGTTTCGGGGGCACGCGCGCTTGATGATCTCATACTACCCGGATATCCTCGCGGTATGACTCGCAAGGTGAGCATCAGCCTTCCCGACGACGTCGCCGCACACCTGGACAACGTGGACAACGCCAGCGCCTACATCGCCGAGGCGATCCGGCTCCGCCGCAAGGCTGAGCGCACCCGGGAGATACTTGCACGGCACGGCATTTCGGTCACCGACAAGGGCGTGACGGCCGCGGGTGAGCGGCTGCGTGCCGCCGAGCAGCGCCGCCACCGCAAACCCACCGCGTGAGCGTCCGTCTGATCTGGGACACCTCCGCCTTGCAAGCGTACGTATTCGGCGACATCCGCGCGGTCGAACTCGGTGAGCTGCTAGCCGCCGTCGTGGAGAGCGGCGACGTTACCGGCATCCCCGCCCTATGCCTCATCGCTGTCTACAAAGGCAGCGATGCCGAGCAACGCGCGAAACTCGTCGAGCTCACCGGTGACGACGGGCCGGCGGTGATCCTGCCCGTACAGGCTGCGGACGTCACGCCCATCGCCCGACTCACCAGCAACTTGCCCTACGACCTGGCCCAAGCCGCCCACGCCGCGTACCAGCAGGACGCCTTGCTGGGAACATACGAACGCGCGCGGTACGCCAACACGGTCAGCGAGGACGACATCCTCGACCTTTGACCGCCAGCAGCGGGGTGATCCCTGAGACCACGTACGGCAGCCCGGCGGCAAGCTCGGGAAGTTCCGGCGGGCGAGCCTGTGGCCGAGGTTGGCCAGCTCCACGACCTGTCCGTTCAGCGTCTCCGTCGATAGAAGTGGGCGACCCTGGCGAGGTTAGAACCGTAGGGCGAAGATCCGGCCGGATTGGCAGACGGCTATTTCGAATCGGCCACCCATGCGGTTGTGGTGGATCGGCGGGAACCAGGAAGATACGACCATCGTGACGTTCGAGGAATCGGGCGCCGTGCGCCTGTGGCGAGAATTACCGATCGGCCGCGTAATCCGCCTCGCCGGTGCGAGTTCGGCCGCGCTCGCCCTCACCCTTTGCATCGCTGCCCGACGATGCGCCAACCGTCCTCATCTACCGTCCGCGACCGGCGGAGATGGTCGCCGAACTCGTGGCCGACGCTCTCGAAGAGCACCCTTGCGACCGCTACCCAAGCCGGCCGCGTCCAACAGGGTCCGCGTCCTCCGGCGAGATCGACTCGACGGTCTCATCCACGAACACGCGCCGGCACCATGACCGCACCGTAGATCTCGGCACCCACGGTCCATACGCTATTCGAGGGGTACTTACCAGGTGGTGATGTTGTCGCGGGTGATCGACCGCCAGAACACGTCGGCTGGGTCGGTGGCGTTCGTCCACCGCTCGGTGCGCGCGAACATGCCCTCGACCCGCGGCCGGTACGTCCGCACGACGTACTGCGTACCGCCGACCGCCGACGGTGCGGTGGCCTGTGCCGTGCCAGAACTGTTCGCACATGGTGTGAGCTGGCGTTCTGCCGCCGTCGGCCTGGCCGGACCGGGCCGTGCTCTCCGCCCTGGTCCGCGCACTTCCCCGCGAGCTGTGGAGGCATCGGATCGTCACGCCCGCCACGCTGCTGTCCTGGCACCGCCGCCTGGTCAGCCGGCACTGGACCTATCCGAACCGGCCCGGACGCCCACGGATCAGCGATGAAGAACGTGACCTTGTCCTCCGGCTGGCCCGCGAAAATCCCGGCTAGGAGGCTGCTGAATAGAGCGCGTGTCTTCCGTGCTGATTTGTATAGAGATGAGAGAATCTCTGAATGCAGGGTGTGGAGCGCACCGATCGGGAGCTTCTCGACGCCGCCGCGTTGGTCGGCCACCTGGTGCCTG
>WNGA01003358.1_pt1 | contig 24020 bp, 24 predicted proteins | sample 5400061 | NCBI WGS metagenome assembly WNGA01 (sample SAMN13153366, study PRJNA577476) | soil metagenome | isolation source: 100 cm soil or saprolite under grassland replicate 2 | place: USA:California | collected 2016-06-15
CCTTGCGGTCGTGGGCGCGCGCCTTCTCGAACACGTCCACGGGCACGCGAGTCGTTTCGCTCACAGTTCGCAAGTCTCCCACGCCGTTCGCGTAGAGTGGCGCTCCGATGCCAGCCGTCAAGGTGCGGCCGGTCGCCGGGCGCCGCGACCTGGACGCGTTCATAAAGCTGCCGTTCCGCCTCCACCGCGACACGCCCTGGGTGCCGCCGCTGATCATGGAGCGTCGGCAGTTCCTCAACCGGGACAAGAACCCTTTCTTCCAGCACGCGGAGGGCGAGTACTTCCTGGCCGAACGCGACGGGCATGTGATGGGCCGGATCACCGCCCAGATCGACCGCCGCTGGGACGAGTTCCAGGGCGGAAACGACGGCATGTTCGGGTTCTTCGACTGCGAGGACGACCCGGAGGTCGCCGCGACACTGGTCGATACGGCAGCGGGCTGGCTTCGGCAGCGCGGCAGGGAGCGCATGCTCGGCCCCATGGACTTCACGACCAACGAGGAGTGCGGGTTGCTTGTCGAGGGCTACGACCTGGAGCCGTTCGTGCTGGAGCCCTGGCACCCGCCCTATTACAGGGACCATCTCGAGGCCCTCGGCATGACGAAGACCATGGACCTCTGGATGTGGGAGCTGCGGCTAGGGGCTCTCAAGCAGGGCGATCGCTTCCACGAGTTCATCCACAAAGCGGCCGAGCAGTCTCGCGACGAGCACGGCGTGGTCATCCGCCACATGCGAAAGCGCGACCTGGAAACGGAGATCTCCCGGTTCATGGAGGTGTACAACGAGGCGTGGGGGCGCAACTGGGGGTTCGTCCCGATCACCGAGGAGGAGATCCGCTTCCAGGCCAAGAACCTGAAGCCGATCCTGGACGAGAACTGGGCGATGATCGCCGAGCGAAACGGCGAGGTCGTCGGGGCGGCGCTGACGCTGCCGGACATCAACCAGGTGCTGGCGAAGATGAAGGGTCGCCTCCTGCCGTTCGGCTGGTGGCACTTCCTCCGCCGCGCGCGCTACATGGATCGGGTCCGAGTCTTCGCGCTCGGCGTCAAACCCTCCTACCAGCACATGGGCGTGGCGGCCGCGCTCTACGTGGAGCACATCGAGGTCGCCGCGCGGGTACCGCAGAAGTGGGGGGAGACCGGCTGGATCCTCGAGGTCAACGAGCCCATGAACCGCGCCATGGAGGGGATGGGCGGCAAGGTGATCAAGCGCTACCGGCTCTACGAGTTGCCGCTGTCCGCCGCGTAGAGCTTTCGCAAAGAGCGGAAATCCAGCGCGCCGAGCGGGGCGATCGCCGCTGGATCGCCGCTGGGGCCGCCTATACACTGGCCTCCATGCGGGAGGAGATCGTGCTTGAGGCTCAGGCCATCGAGGAGCCCGCCACCGACGAGGGGGAGCCGCTCGAGGAGCCCGCGAGGCTGCCCGAGCCATCGTCTCGTACCGACGTCGAGGCGTGGCGTGGCGAGGTGCGCACTGCGGCGATCGCCGCCGCGGGCGGCCTCGTGGCCGGCGCCGCAACGGTGGCCGCCGTGCGTGCCGTGCGCGCGAGCGCCGCGCCCCGCCGCTCGCGCCAGCGACGGCTGCCATGGCGCCGCGATGAGCCGCCCAGCATCATCGCCAGCCGCTCGTTCCTCGTCGACGTCCACATCCTCGGCAATAGGTAGCCCGTGCCGGCGGGCGCTTCCGCGGCGCCCACGGGCGACCACCTCGAGGTCGAGGTGACTCCCCCATGGCCCTATCGCCTCCCGCGTGGGGGTTCAGAGGACGCCGTCATGCGCGCGCGTCGCGGCATCGTCACCCGCCTTCTGCAAGTCGAAGGGGACCCGATCGTCGTTCGAGCCATGCAGCGCCGCGATGGAAGCGTCGTGCTGCGAGCCGAGGGAGCCACGGCGCCGTCTGGAGCGCTCGAGGTCGCGATCGAGCGGATGCGATTCGCGCTCGGAGTCGATGACGACTACCACGCGATGTACCGGGAGTTCAGGCGCGATCGGCTGCTCGGGAGGGCGATCCGGCGGCTGCGCTGGCACAGGCCGCGGCGGCGGCCGTTTGCGTGGGAGGCGCTGGCCTGGGCGGTGACCAAGCAGCTGATCGAGTCGCCCCGTGCCGCCGAGATCCAGCGACGGATGGTCTTCAAGTGGGGGGCGCAATGCGAGGGGCCGGACGGCTCCACGCTGCGCGACGTGCCGACGCCCGAGCTGATCGCCGAGCGCGCCCCCGCGGAGCTCGCAGCCGCCGATCTGGCGCCGGCGCGGGCGCTCGCATTGATCCGCGCGGCCCGCGAGGTGTCGGCCGGCCGGGTGGATCCGGCCAATCCGCAGGACGACCGCCGCCTGCTCGCGATCCGGGAGATCGGCCCCTGGACCGTCCAATGCCTGGGCCTCTACGGCCGCGGCGATCCGGACGCCCTTCCCGCCGGAGACCTGGGGTTCATCAAGCTCGTCGGCCGCCTGGCGGGCCTCGGCCGCCGCGCCACCGTCGAGGAGGTGGAGGAGTTCTTTGCCCCCTACGCGCCTTACCGCGGCCTCGCGGGCTCGTTCGTCCTTGCCGCGTACCACAGGCTGGTCGCCACCGGCCCGCCGCTGCGCATGGCGGCCTAGCCGCGACAGCTACGGGATCTTGCCCGGCAAGAGGTCGTTCGTGAGGACGTCGTCCGCGCTGGGCAGAGCCTGGATCACGCCGTTGTCGGCGAAGAAGTGCGCGAAGGCATCCCACTGCTTCGGGTCCATGTAGCCGTACGGGCCGTGGGCGTCAGCCGGCAGCAGGAGCGGCGGCGTCTTCTTCACCTCGGCGGCTGTGAACTGCGGGTCCAGCCCCTTGCCGGCGTCCAGGACGGCCTTGGTCGCCTCGGCCGGGTCGTCGGCGGCCGCCTGTGTGCCGCGCTCGAGCGCGGCGATGAAGAGGCGGATCTCCTGCGCGTGGTCGTCGAGGGTGTCGGAGTTGGCGACCAGGACGAGCTCGTCGTAGGTGGGGATGCCGAGCTTGTCGACGGGGATCACCGTTGGGTCCTTGCCCCGAAGCGCGAGGTCAACGCCCTCGACGTTGAGGAAGCCGCCGAGCATCGCGTCGGCGCGCCCGGAGAGGATCGCCGGCAGAAGCCCCTGCTGGACGTCGACCACGTTGACGTCGCTCGCCGTCAGCCCGGCGTCCTCCAGGATCGCCTTCAGGTACGCCGCCTGGTACGGGATCCCGGCGGTCGCGACCGTCTTGCCGCGCAGGTCCTTGACGTCCTGGATCCCCGAGTCCGCCAGCCAGATCATCGAGGTGAGCGGCGTCGGCACCATGGCGGCAACCGCCTTCACGGGCAGCCCCTGGTCGTGGGCGAGGAGCACCTCGGGCTCGTAGGAGATCGCCAGGTCGACGCGCCCGGCGGCGACCTCCTTGATCGGCGCCGACGGGTCCGAGGGAACCTGGGGATGGACGTCCAGGCCGGCGTCCCGGAAGTAGCCGCGGTCGAGCGCCTCGTAGATCCCGGCGTGGTCGGCGTTGACGTAGAAGTCGAGCGCGAGATCGAAGGACTGTGGCTCCCCGGCGGTGGTGCTCTCCGACTTCTCGCCGCAGCCGGCCGCGACCGTCGCGATGCAGACCGCGAGCGCAAGCGCGGCGGCCCGGAGTTGCTTCGTTCGCGCCTTGGTCACCGATCCTCCTCCACCCGGTTGCCTACGCTCTCGTTCCGTTCGGGCCCCACCAGGCCACCCTGCGCTCGAGCGCCGCGAGCAACGCGAACAGCAGGATCGCAAGCGCCGAGAGCACGACGACGGCGGCGAACGTGCGGGCCGTCTGGAGCTGGGCCGAGGCCGCCTGGATCAGGTGGCCGAGGCCCGAGCTCGAGCCCGCCCACTCGCCGAACACGGCGCCGATCACCGCGACGGCGACGGCGATCTTGGCGCCGCTGAAGAAGTAGGGAAGTGCGCCTGGCGCCTCGATGCGGCGAAGGGTCTGCCAGCGACTTGCGTCGAGCGTTCGCATCATCTTCAGGAGGTCGGGATCGACGGAGCCGAGCCCATCGAGCGTGTTGACGGTGATTGGGAAGAAGCAGATCAGCGCGATGATCGCGAGCTTCGGGCCGATGCCGAAGCCGAGCCAGACTACGAGAATCGGAGCGACGACGACGATCGGCACCGTCTGCGATGCGACCAGGAGTGGGTAGACCGCGCGGCGCAGCGTCGGGGAGAGGTGGAGGGCGACGGCGAAGCCCACTCCGGCCGCAACCGAGAGGGCGAACCCGAAAAGGACCTCCTTCAGGGTTACCCAGCCGTTGTCGGCGAGCAGGCTGCGGTCGCTCCAAAGCGACTGCGCGATGTCGCTGGGAGCCGGGACCAGGAACGGCTCGATCTGAAGCGCATCCGCCAGCACGTCCAGTCGCGCCGCCAGCTCCCAGGCACCGAGGAGAGCGCAGAGGATCGCGAGCGGAGGAAGCCAGCGCCGGACACCAATTGTTCGCGCTCGGCGCACCATCAATCTCCTTGCCTGAGCCTCGCGCTCACCGCATCCCCTTCGTCAGGGCCTCGAGGGCGCGCTCACGTGCCGCCGTGAACTCGGGAGCCGTGACCGCGGCGAGCCGGGGCAGCGAACGCGGACTTGGCGCGGCGAGCTCGTCCACCAGTTGGGCGGGGCGAGCGGACAGAACCGCCACGCGATCGGAGAGGTACAGCGCCTCCTCGACGTCGTGCGTGACGAGGATCGCGGTCCGCGACTCGGCCGCGAGCGCCGCGGCCAGCCACTCCTGCATCTCGGCGCGCGTGATCGCGTCCAGCGAGGCAAACGGCTCGTCGAGGAGCAGCACGGGCTTGCCCGCGAGCAGCGTGCGAAGGAACGCGACCCGTTGCCGCATGCCGCCCGACAGCTCGCCGGGCCGCGAGCGCTCGAACCCCGCAAGCCCGAAGCGCTCGAAGAGCGGATGAGCATGCCTTCGGGCCTCCGCGCGTGAGGCGCCGCGGTTGCGCAGGGCAAGCGCGGCGTTGTCGATCGCCGCCAGCCACGGAAGCAGCAGGTCGCGCTGGGGCATGTACGCGCAGCGGCCGAGGCGTGAGGCCGGCGAGCCCTCGCCATCGACCTCGATGGAGCCTCCATCCGGCTCGCGCAGGCCCCCGATCAACTCGAGGAGGGTCGACTTGCCGCATCCCGACGGCCCCACGATACCCAGCACCTCGCCGGGCTCCACCGCGAGGTCGAGCCGACGGATCACGCGGAGATCGCCGAACCCGTGGCCAAGGCCGCCGATCCGGACCGCGGCGCCGGCCGGTCCGCCCGCGACTTGCCCGTTCCCGCCCGGTGACCGGGCGATGCCCTTCCGAGGAGATTGAGGCTCCGCTACGGGAGCCTCGGAACTCGTTCTCATGCTCCCTCCGCGCGCATTACCGCGACAGGTTCGGAGGGTCAGCGCCGGGTGGGTTTCCCAGAGGCGCTATCTCAGCCCGCTAGCCCGCGAGCACCCCTGTGTCTACTCGCGCGAAGTCTACTCGCCGCCCGGTTTCGGTCCGGCGGACCGCGCTCAGGCCTGATCGACCAGCGGGGTGCCGCCGGCGACGACGTTCACGAAGTCCTCGAGGTGGCGGGTGGTCCAGCACTCGAAGGCCGCGGTGCAGTGGCGCTCGTAGGCGGCCATCACCGAGTCGCCGTAGTTCCAGTAGAGGCGCGGCTCGGGGTTGAGCCAGAACGTGCGGCCCGCGCGCTCGGTGATGCGCGCGAAGACTTCGGCATGAGGCTCGCGGCCGTTGGTGCGGGCGTCGCCGAGCACGATCACGGTGGACCGAGGGCCGAGGTCGTCGACGATCTGCTCCAGGAACTCGAGCCAAACCCGACCGTAGTCGGTGTAGCCGGACACGTCCGCGACGCCGCCCTCGCGGCCGATGCGCTCGGAGATCGTCCGGAAGTCGCGTTCGCGCTCGAAGATGTCCGTCACCTCGGAGATCCGCTCGATGAAGACGAAGCTCCGGAGCTTGCGGAAGGAGTCGTGGAGCGCATGGAGCACGGAGAGGAAGAAGACGCTGGCCGAGGTGACGGAGGTCGACACGTCGCAGAGGACGTAGATCTCCGGGCGGCGCGGATGCTTGGGGCGGTGCTTCAGGCGCAGGGGCACGCCGCCGGTCTCCAGCGACGCGCGCATCGTGCGCCGCACGTCCACCGCGGCGCTGCGGCGCCGGCCGCGCTGCTCGTGTCCGAGCGTCGCCAGGCGGCGCTTGAGCTGCGTGACGGCACGGTGCACCGCCGCGAGGTCCTGCGCCGGGCTGGTGGGCAGCGCTCTGTCCAGCTCCGCCAGCGGCCGCGAGGGCGGCAGCTTCTCCGTGCGCTCGATCAAGGCGCGCTCCAGCTCGCGGCGCAGGTGGCGCTCGAAGCGGTTGATCTGCTCGCGCTCGAGCGCCGGCTCCTCTCCCTCCGCGCCGCGCCCCTGAGCCTGGAGGCCGAGCGAGCGGCGGATCCGCTGCACGTCCACGCCGATCACGCCGGAGCCCTCGCCGCGACGGCCGAAGGCGGCGATCGCGAGTCGGGCCAGGTCGCGCATCTCGCCGTCCCGGCCCTGCGCGATGGCCTGCCGGATCGACTCCCGCAGCTCGTCGAGGTCGAGCCGCTCGCCTCCCTCGTAGCGGCGCTCCTCGCCGATCCCGCGGCCCAGCGCCTCGGACTCCGCGGCGCGGAAGAAGTAGCGATCGAAGAGGAGCTCGAACACGCGGCGGTCCTCCTGCGACTTGGCGACTGTTGCCGCCAGCGCCTCGCGGAAGTCGTCCTCCTGTGTCCACGGCACCGTGTCGAGCGCCTCGAACGCGTCGAGGATCTCCGACGTGCCGATCGCCACCCCCTCGCTTCTCAGGTCCTCGCAGAACGACACCAGCCGCGCGGCGAGGCCGGGGGGCAGGTCGCTCATCCCGCGGCTTCTGCCCCGAGCTGCGCGCCGCCGAGCTTCATCCCGACTCGCTCGGCGACGAGGTCCATGTCGGAGCGGTGCTTGACGATGATGCTCATCGTCCGCTCGAACACCGCGCTGTCCAGGTCGTCGGCACCGAGCAGCAGCAGGGCGCGGGCCCAGTCGATCGACTCGGCGATCGAGGGCGGCTTCTTGAGGTCGAGCTGCCTGACCATGTGCACGACCTCCACGAGCCGCCGCGCGAGGCGCTCGTCGATCTCCGGCGCGTGCAGGCGGACGATCTCCATCTCGCGCTCCACCTCGGGATAGTCGAGCCACAGATAGAGGCAGCGCCGCTTCAGCGCCTCGGTCAGCTCGCGAGAGTTGTTGGAGGTGAGGACGACGATCGGGTGGCTGCGGGCCTCGATCACGCCCAGCTCGGGGATCGAGATCTGGAAGTCGGACAGGACCTCCAAGAGCATCGCCTCGAACTCCTGGTCCGTCTTGTCGATCTCGTCGATCAAGAGCACGACCGGCTTGGTGGCGGCGATCGCGTGGAGCAGCGGTCGTGCCAGCAGGAACTCCTCGCTGAAGATGTCCCCGTGCACCGCCTCCCAGCTCGCCGCGTCATCGGATCCCTCACCGCCGGACTCCACCTGGATTCGCAGGAGCTGCTTGCGGTAGTTCCACTCGTACAGGGCCTTGGCCTCGTCAAGGCCCTCGTAGCACTGAAGCCTGATCAGCTGGCGCTCCGTGGCGCGGGAGAGCGCCTTCGCCAGCTCCGTCTTGCCGACGCCCGCGGGCCCCTCGACGAGCACGGGCTTGCCGAGCCGCTGGGCGAGGTAGGCGACGAGCGCCGCGGGCTCGTCGGCCAGATAGCCGACCCTTCCGAGAGCCTCCTTGACCCCGGTGACTGAGCCCGGCGGACCCGCGACGCTCGGATCCCCAGGCGTGGGAGCGGCGGGCGTCGATGGTTCGGCCATTCGCCGATGATAATGACGCCTTGCCGTTCGCCGAGATCCTCCCGCACAGCACCGGGCCCTACGTGGCCATGATGGTCGCCGGGTTCGTGATCGCGATCTTCGGTCACATGAGCCGCTCGAAATGGCTGGTGACGATCGGGATCGTCGTCATCTTCCTCGCGGCCGCGGTGCTCCCGCTGGCGCTCAACGTGTTCAGCGAGAAGCCGGAGGCTCCCGGACCCTTGCCGCGCCCGTACTAGGATCGCCCGGTGGGTCGCCTGGATGAGCTGGACCTCACGAAGTCCCTGACCCGCAAGGAGGAGGCGCGCGGGCTCGACCGCGCCTGGGAGCGGCTGACGCAGCTACGCCTCACGCTCGGCGGTCAGATCGGCGAGCGGGAGCTGGGGCCGCCGGTGTGCGTGATCTTCGAGGGCTGGGATGCCTCCGGCAAGGGGGGCGCGATCAAGCGCCTCGTCGCCCAGATCGATCCCCGGCACGCCCGTGTCGTGCAGTTCGCGGCGCCGACCCCCGACGAGAAGCGCCACCACTTCCTGTGGCGCTTCTGGCCGGTGCTCCCGGGATGGGGCGGGATGGCGGTCTTCGACCGCTCCTGGTACGGAAGGGTCCTCGTCGAGCGAGTCGAGGGACTCGCGACCCGCGAGCAATGGCTGCGCGCCTACGACGAGATCAACGGCTTCGAGCGCACGCTCGCCGACGAGGGCATGATCCTGGTCAAGCTCTGGCTGCACATCTCCGACGAGGAGCAGCTGCGCCGCTTCCAGCGGCGCGAGAAGGACCCGCTCAAGGCCTGGAAGCTCACAGACGAGGACTGGCGCAACAGGGAGAAGCGCGGCGCCTATGAGCAGGCGGTGGAGGACATGGTGGCGCGGACCGATCAGCCGTACGCGCCGTGGAACCTGATCGAGGGGGATTCGAAGCGCTACGCGCGCGTCAAGGTGATCGAGACCGTCATCGAGCGCATCGAGGAGGGGATGAGGCAGTGGGGCATGACGCTGCCACGGCCGCTGGAGGACTCGGGCGGCTGATCCCGGCGGGCGGCGCGCATCCGCTGCCTCCGTTACCCTCGCGTTCGTGCTCACCGCCACAAGTACCGCTGGGTTTGGTGGAGCCTACGACGGGGAGCACGGCGTCCAGGGGACCTGATGGCCGACACAACGGATCGACCTGGCAAGACGCCAGCCACGCCGCCCGTGGGGGAAGCGGCAGCTAAGCCCCGGCTCCGGGCGGTCGATCCGCCTTCCCCCGAGGAAAAGACGAAGGCGGCGGCGGCCGAGGCGCGTCGCGCCGCCGAGGGGGTGACGGACGCCGTGGCCTCGGCCCGGGCCGACAGCGTCGCGGCCCTCGCCGCCGAGGTGCGCCGGCTGCGGGCCGAGGTGCAGGCTGCGCAGGAGCGGGCAGCCGAGGCCGAGCGGCGCACCCGCGAAGCCGAGGGTGCCAGGGCCGAGGTGGTTCAGCGCGCGCGCAAGGCCGTGGAGACGAGGAGAGCCGCGGTGGAGTGGGCGCGCGGGATTCAGGCGGAGGCGAGGTCCCGGGTCGGGGAGGCGGAGCAGCGGGCCGCGGGGGCCGCCCAGGAGGCGGACGCGAAGGCGCAGGGCGAGCTTGGGGACGCGAGAGAGGCCATGCGCGCGAGGGCGGAGGAGAAGCTTCGGGCGGCGGCGAGTCATCTCAAGCAGCAGGCCGAGGAGAGAGTTCGTGCCGTCGTGTCGGAGGCCGCGGAGCGAGCGCGCGCCGAGGCGCGGGCTGAGAGCGAGGAGGCGATCCGCGACGCGGAGCGCCGCGCCGCTGAGGCCGCCAGCGAAGCCGAGCGGCGAGTACGGGCCGAGGCCGAGCTGCGAGCGGAGGCGGAGCGGACGCTGCATCGCACGGAGCGGCGCCTCGAGGCCCTGGTCGAGCGTCTGGCGCGCGAAGCCGAGAAGCGCGCGCGCGAGCAGGCGGAGGTTCGCCTGCGCTCCGAGGTGGAGCGGCTCGAGAAGGAGGCGGCCCAAGCCGCCGAGCGGGCGCGAAACGAGGCCGAGAAGCGCACCCGCGCGCAGCTCGAGATGCGCGTGCGCGAGGAGGAAGCGCGGGTGCGCCAGGAGGCCGAGCAGCGGGCCCGCGCGGACGCCGAGCAGCGCCTGAAGGCGCTCGAGGCCCGCCTGCAACGCGAGGTCCAGCAGGAAGCTCGCGCCGCGGCGGCCGAATCCCGCAAGGAGGCCGAGCGCCGCCAGGCAGAGCTCGAGGAGCGCCTCGGGCAGGAGGCGGACGCCCAGGCCAAGGCCGCAGCCGACCGGGCCCGCCGCGAGGCGTTTACGTCTGACTAAGCGGGCGCGCTGACGGCCGGCGCCTGCGTGGGCGCCACGGTGAGCTCCTCGCCCTCCCGGCCCATGTCCAGCGCCGCGGGGTCTCCCCCGAGCTCCGCCCAGCGGCCCCGCGCCGCGCCGTGGAGCCCGTCGAGGAAGCCGTCGGCGTGCAGCGGATCGTGGTGGAACAGGAGCAGCCGCTTGGCGCCCACGCGGGAGGCGAAGTTCAGCGTGTCGCCCATCCCCGAGTGGCCCCAGCCGACATGCTCGGGGTATTCGGCGTCCGTGTACTGGCAGTCGTGGATCAACAGGTCGGCGTCGCGGGCCAGGTCGTAGCCGGAGATCCATTCGGGCTCCGTCTTCGTGAGCACCGTGCCGAGCCCCGGCTCATGGTCTGGGATGTAGCACACGGTCGTCTCGCCGTCGGTAATGCGGAAGCCGAGCGTGGGCCCGCGGTGGTTGACCGCCTCGCAGACGATCGTCGCCGATCCGATCCGCCACTCGCTGGGCGGCGTGTCATGGAACGAGACCGAGCAGGGCAGCTCGCGGACCTCCACGGGCGACAGCGGCGCCGAGATGTAGCGCGCCACCCGATCCTCGAGCGTTGCCTCCGGCGAGGCGGGGCCCCAGATGGTGATCGCCGCGTCGGCCCGGAAGCAGGGCGGGAAGAACATGAGGCCCTGGATGTGGTCGAGGTGCAGGTGGGTGAGCAGGATGTTGACCGGTGGCGAGGGGGCGAGGTCCAGCCCCAGGTTGCGAATGCCGGTCCCGGCGTCGAGGATCAGCTGCTCGCCGTTCGCGAGCGTGAGCTGGACGCAGGAGGTGTTGCCTCCGTAGCGGTTCATCTCCGGCCCCGGGGCTGGGACGGAGCCGCGGGCTCCCCACACCTTGACCCTCACGCCGCCTCCTTCGGGCTGCGGCTGCCGTCGATCGGCCAGAAGAAGATCATCGCGCCGGAGGAGCCCTCCTCGGAGGCGACGATGGGAAAGGCGCTCGACTCGATCTCCCGCTCGGACCCGTTCGAGGAGCGGATCCGGAAGACGGAGTGCGCGGGCCTTCCGTTGCGCACCGCCTGCGTGGTCGGCAGCTCGTCGAGCTCCAGCGGCTTGCCGTCCTCCCCAAACGGCCCGTAGGTCGATGTCCACTCCTCGGGGCTCATCCTTCCGGCGTCCTCGAACGAGCGTCCCAGCAGCGCACCCGCCGCCTCGTTGTAGAAGACGAGCGCCGCGGTCTCGTCGACGAGGAACGCGGGCGTGGAGATGCTGGTCAACAGGTTGCGCGCGAGGATCAGCTCGAGGGGCTTCTGGACCGCCATGCCCGCCCATTCTTCCACCCTTGCGTCAATCGGCACGCATCTTGCACGCTGTCGCTAGCCTGGGATCCGATGAGGAGGCGAGCGGGGATGGTGGCGATCGCGGCCGTGGTCGTCCTTGCGGCCCCGGCCGCCGCCGGCGCCCAGATGCCCGGCGTCCAGCCGACGCCGATCCCGCAGGGGCCGGGAGCTGGCGACCTGACGCAGTTCTTCGGCATGCCGGCGGCGCCGGATCCGTTCTTCGCCCCAAGAGTGCCTCGCCACCCGTTCATGGCGCCGAACGGACGCTCGAACCTCCACAACGACGCCTACCAGACCGACGTCTACCGCCAGAGCGGCCCCCTCGGCAGGCGGATCAGGACTAAATCGGCCTTCATGGTGGGCCCGGTGCTCAGCCGCGAGTGCGCGTCGATCACCTTCGACTCGCGCGGCCGGATCGTGACGGTCTGCGTCGGGCTCGACATGCCGGTGCTGGCGCTACTCGATCCGGACACCCTGATGCCGCTGGCGACCTTCGATCTCCCGCCGCGCCAACCGGGCGCCGGCAACCCGTTCACGGACTTCAGCGGCGGCGGCTACTTCTACCTGGACAACAGGGACCGCGCGGTGACTTCGACGACGACGCGCCACATCTATGTCGTTGGCGAGACCCCCGGCCCGGACTTCGCGCTCCGCCACGACTACGACCTCAGCGGCACCCTCGCCGGCGACGACAAGCTGATCTCGGCGTTGCCGGACTGGGACGGCCGGATCTGGTTCGCCAGCGTCCAGGGCGTGGTCGGCTGGGTGAATCGCAAGACGGAAAAGATCCATACCCGCGACCTCGACGCTCCGATCGGCAACTCGTTCGCCGTCGACGAACGCGGTGGGGTCTACGTCGTAACCGATCAGGCGCTGTATCGGCTCGAGGCGCACGGCGGCAAGGTTCGCGTCATTTGGAGCCACGGCTATCCCAACGACGGGACGATCAAGCCGGGCCAGACCCAGGCCGGCTCGGGCACGACGCCGACGCTGATGGAGCGGGGGAGCCTCGTCGCCATCACCGACAACGCCGACCCGGTACACGTAATGGTCTTCAAGCGCCGGGTGCATCCCCATGGCTCTCGGGTCGTGTGCCGCGAGCCGGTTTTTCACAAGGGGGCCTCCTCCACCGACCAGTCGTTGATCGGCGCCGGCCGAAGCATCATCGCCGAGAACAACTACGGGTACAGCGTTGCCAATACCGAGAACGGAGGCGTGACCAAGCCGGGCCTACAGCGGGTCGACCTGAATCGGGACGGCGGCGGCTGCCACACCGTGTGGCGCAGCCGCCAGCGTGGGCCCTCGGTGGTCCCGAAGGCGTCCGTGCACGCCGGGCTCGTCTACACGTACACGAAGCCCAAGCGCGACGACGACCAGGACGCCTGGTACCTCACCGCCCTCGACTTCGACACCGGCAGGAGGGTGTGGAGCCGTCTGTCGGGCGAGGGGCTCGGCTACAACAACCACTACGCCCCGGTGACGATCGGCCCTGACGGGACGGCCTACGTCGGCGTGCTCGGCGGCTTGACGATGTTCCGGGACGCCGGCTCGGGCTGAGCGGGCGTCGCCGTCTCCCTCTCGGGCGGTCAGCTGAGCTCGAGAAGCTCGCCCAGTGAGGCGTCGAGACCCGCGGCGAGGTCCGCCACGCCTGGCACGGCGCCGGGGTCGGTGCAGAAGCCGAACCCCATCCGGCCCGCGAGCGAGATCGCGGAGGCGCGCAGGGCGTGGCGGTCCGCCGGCTCGGCGACCGAGTAGAGCTCCGCGACACGCGCCCCGAGCAGGTGGACGGGCTCCCGAGGGCCGGGCACGTTCGAGACCGACAGCGCGAACTCTCGCGGACCGGAGGCAAGCCCCGAGGCCACGCGGTAGAGCGGCCTGATGTGGGAGAGGCTGTGGAAGAACGAGTAGAGCTCGTCCGGGTCGTGGTGCTCCTTACGGCTGCGGGTCTCGGAGTTGATGGCGATCAGCCGCTTCAGAGGGTCGGGCTCGGAGATCGGCAGGTCGCAGAACAGGAACGAGTCCCGATTGCCGAGGGCATCCGCATTCTCGTTGCGATGGTGCATGCTCACGGGGACCTGGACGCGCACCGTCTGCATCGACTCGTGGTGAACGCCAAGCCAGCGCCGGATCGCTCCGGCGACCATCGCCAGCACCACGTCGTTGACCGTCACGTCATTGCCCGCCGAGTGCTCGATCCGCTTCAGGTCCGCGAGGTCGCAGGCTGTGAACGCAACCTCTCGGTCGCCGCCGATGCGGCGGTCGAAGACTGTCGGGGAGCCGAGCGGCCAGAGCTCGCGCCGCAACGTCGCGGGCAGCGCGGCGAGCTGGCCGCCACCTCGGCGCCAGCGCCCCGGGGAGGCCGCAGCGCGGGCGCCGTCGGCAAGCGTGCCGCCGGCGCCCCGCAGCCTGTCGGCGGCGCCGGCGGCGAGCAGGCGGAACCTGCCCGGCGCGGGCCGCGGTCTCCAGTCCGGCGGCGCGGCTTCCCCATTCGGCTCGGAGTCCCAGAGCACGCTGGAGAGCATCCGCAGAACCGTGACGCCGTCCGCCACGCAGTGGTGGATGCGAACGATGAGAGCGACGCTTCCGTCGTCGAGAGGCCCCGCGAGGTCGATGCACCACAGCGGGTGCGCGTGGTCCAAGCGCTCGGCCATCACCCTGCCCGTCAACTCCATTAGCCCGGTGCGGTCGGCGATCGCCTCCTCAGCGGGCCGAACGTGATTGCGGAGCTCGAACTCCGTGTCGTCGACCCAAACCGGCGTCGCGATGCGCAGCGGGGTGGGGGCGAGGCGCTGTCGCGCGCGAGGCAGGCGGCCGAGTCGGGACTCGACCCGCTCGCGCAGGCGCTCGATCGTCAGCGGCTCCCCGTCGGGTCCCGGTTCGACGATCGCGAGCTTCAGGGTGTGACCTGCGATCGCGTCGCTCTCGAGCCGCAGGATGCGAGTGTCCTCGGCGCTGAGCCGCTCCATGCCCCCTTTATCGCAGACATGTGAAGGTGGGGACTGCGGAGCCCCTACTACAGCGGCGCGACGAAGGTCCTGGAGCCCGCGCGGAGCCCGATCGCCGTGGCGTCCTCCGGCGAGATCGCCGAGCTCAGGTCCGCCTCGTCGCTCTCGCCGGCGTACACGTAGCGGAACGAGCCGGCGGGAACCCGCTTGCCGTCCGCGCGGCGCAGCCATACCTGGCACAGCGTGCCCGGTCGAAAACCCCGAACGTGGAGCCTGACGTCGCTTCCCCACGGACGCGATGTGAGGCTCGCCTGCGCCGAAGCGCCCGGCGGCAGCGTTTCGAAGGCCACGGTCTCGGCCGGCGTGCTCTCGCTGGACGATCCCAGCAGGGCTACCCCGATCAGTGCGCTTGCGGTAGCCGCCGCGGCCGCGGCTCCCAGGCCAAGGCCGAGCCGTACGCGCCTGCGGCGGCCCGCCCGGCTCTGGGCGGCGATCAGCCGGGCAATCCGATCTCCCAGGTCCGCCGGAGGAGCCGGGGCATGGGCGATCTGGTCGGGATCCGCTCGCGACAGCAGGACGGCCACCGGCGCCAGGGCCTCCGCCTCGGCCCGACAGGCAGGACATCCTTCGAGATGGGCCTCGGTGGCCGCCCTTTCTGCGGCATCGAGCTGTCCAAGCACCAGCGCGCCGATCCGCTCCCGCCAGATGCGGCACTCCTCAGCCGTCATAGCCCATCTCCTCGAGCGCGTTGCGAAGCGCCCTCAGCCCGTAATAGACCCGGCTCTTGATGGTGCCCTCGGGCACGCCGAGCTCGGCTGCGACGTCGGCGTAGGGTCGGCCACGCAGATAGGTCTCGACCAGGACGCGCCGGTGCTGCTCGCCGATCCGGCGCAGCGCCTCCTCCACCTGCCAGGTCAGCAGCAGACTCTCGAATGGCTCGTGCGCAGGCTCGGGAAGCTCCGTGCCCACCGTCGGGCGGGCCGCACGGGCGCGGCCAAGGTCGATGACGACGTTGCGCAGGATCGCGAACAGCCAGGTGCGCAGCGATCCAAGCTGCGGATCGAAGCGGTCTCCGGCCCGCCAGGCCCGCAGGAAGGTGTCCTGAACCGCTTCCTCGGCGAGCCCTGGGTCCCCAAGGGAGCGAAGCGCGAAGCCGTACAGCTCTCCGGCGTGCGCGGCGTACGCCTCGCGCACTCCAGCCGCCCCGGTGAGAGCCCCATCAGCCATCGCGGGCAAGACCTCGCTCGAGCGCATCCATGGCTTCCCGTAATACTCCTCCGTCCCGATCGGAGTTCACCGGCGGGCGCCGCCGGCCTCCAGCGTGCATGCGGTGCTCAAGCAGGGTCTCTTGCCGACCGATATTGAAGGCCGAGGTGCGCTCGCGGGATCGGAACAACCTGTCGGAGCAACTGGCCGCTGCTCGCCGCCGGATCAGCGAGCTCGAGGCCGAGCTGTCCCATCTTCAGCAGCGCGACCCTCTGACCAAGAGCCTGTTGAGCCTGGTCGCCTTCCGGACCCAGCTCGAGCTCGACGTCTCCAGGGCGCATCGCTACGGCAACCCGCTCTCGGTTGCCCTCCTGGACATCGACGGATTTCGCCATCTCAACCTCGAGCGCGGCTACCCGGCCGGCGATGCCGTGCTCGTCGCCGTGGGTCGAATGATCGGCGAGCGGACCCGGGTCCACGACCTGGCCTGCAGGGTGGGTGGTGACGAATTCGCGCTGCTGCTGCCCGAAACGGGGACCGCCGCGGCGCTTCAGACCGTGCAGAGGATCCTCGTCGAGCTCGAGGACCTCGAGGCCGGCGGCGTGCGGGGCATCTCGGCCTCGGTCGGCATCGCGGCGCTCGAGGCCGACCAAACGCCGGAGGCGCTGCTGGCTGGCGCGAGGGCCGGTGTGGAGCAGGCGCGAGCGGCCGGCGGAAGGCAGGCCGCGGTGTTCGGCGGCGGTGAGACGGGCGCCGACCTCCTCGAGCTGGGCCACGGCGACGTCATCGCGGCCCTTGCCTCGGCCCTACAGGAGCGCGACCGCTACACGGGCGAGCACTCCGAGAGCGTCGTCGACCTCACGGCGCGGGTCGGCGATGCCCTGGGTGTTGGCGCCGAGGAGATCGCGCGGATCCGCACCGCGGCGCTCCTCCACGACATCGGCAAGGTCGGGGTCCCCGACGAGATCCTGCACAAGCCGGGCCCGCTCGACGATCGCGAGTGGGAGATCATGCACCAGCATCCGGTGATCGGGGAGCGGATCCTGCGGGCGATCCCGGGACTCGGCCTCGTTGCCCGCATGGTCAGGCACGAGCACGAGCGCTGGGACGGCGGTGGCTACCCGGACGGCCTCGTGGCGACCGGGATCCCAATCGGCAGCCGCATCATCCTCGCCTGCGACGCCTACCACGCGATGGTCTCCGATCGGCCCTATCGCAAGGCGATGCAGCACGCCGACGCGATGTCCGAGCTCAGCTCCAACGCCGGGACGCAGTTCGACCCCGACGTCGTCGAGGCGCTGGTCGGCTACCTTTTCGGCCGTCGCCAAGCGGGCCTGGCGGCCGTGTAGGCCGCTGCAAATTCGCGGCCTAGCTCGGTTGGTCAGCCGCTCAACGACGGCGACGGCCACGGGCGAACCCGAGGCCGGCGCCGGCCGTTAGCCGGTTTCCTCAAACGACCGGTCTAGAGCTTGCCGATCTTGAAGATCTTGGTGCCGCAGTCGGGGCACGTGCCCTGAATCGCCGGGCGACCGTTCTTCATGGTCACCTGCTGCGGGTTCACGATCTCGACCTTTTTGCGTTCCTTCACGCAATACCCGGTTGGCATCTCTGGGTCTCCTTTCAGGAACCGCGTGTATCTACGTACAGCACGGGACGGCTGCGAGCTCTCGCCCTCGCTGCCCCATGACCACGCGACCGTAGAGCAAAGATCGGACGCGTGCACGCACGGCTCGTGCTAATTAGCACAAAACTGGCCCGGTCGCGCCCTCGTGCCTACGGGGTTGGATTGGCAGGCGTGGAGCCGCTCTTGCTCGCGGGGATCTGGTCACGAAGCCCCTTGACCTTCTCCTGAAGGGCCTTCAAATCGCCCTGAAGGGCCTTCAGCTCGCGCCTGTCGCCCGAGCGCGCGCTCGAGATGCGCTCGATCTCGGCCTCGAGGTCGGCGACGCGCCGCTGCAGCGATTGGACGCTCTTCTCCGCCGTCCGCGTGACCGAAAGCTGGACGCCGGATAGCTGCTCGCGAACGGAGGACACGTCGTCATTCGTGGCCGCGTCCTGCCTGAGCTGGAGCGTCAGCACGAGCGCAACCACCCCGGCAGCCAGCGCCAGTACGGCGATCGCGCCGATCACGTAGGTGCGAAGGCCAAGCCGGCGGTCGAGCTGCGCGAGCCAGGCGCGCAGGCCCGCCATCCGCTCCTCGGGCGAAGGGGCGGGCTCCGGCGCCGTGGGCACGGCCGCCGTTGGCGCCCCCGCGGCTGCGCCGCGTCGCCTGAATCGCAAGCGTGGCCGCGGTGCGCCCACGGACTCAGTAGCCCGGCTGCGGCGGGGCCACCTCGCCGCCGGCGGGATCGAGCTCGTGGCCCTGCTCCACCCATGCCTGGAGTCCCCCATCGAGGTTGTACGCGTCCCATCCGGCCTCCCTGAACGCGGCCGCGGCAAGCGCCGAGCGGCTGCCCGAGCGGCAGTAGAAGATCACCGGCCGGTCCCTCGGGACGGCCTCGGCCTCGCTGGGCAGCTCGTTCATCTCGATGTGGACCGCGCCGCCGATCCGCCCCGCCTCCCATTCATACGGTCGGCGGACGTCGATCACCGCGGCGCCGGACTCGATCAGCTCGACGGCGCGCCCCGGCGCGATCTCGGTCTCGGTGGACGTCTCCTCGGCCACGGCCTGAGCTTAGTGCTCTCCGCCGGAGACCATTTGGCTTTGCGGCCTCGCAGGGTGGGTACGTATCCTCTGGCCGTCCCGACCCGACCGAAGGGAGACCCCGCATGCCGGAAGCTGTGATCGTCGACGCCGTCCGCACACCGATCGGCCGCGCCTTCAAGGGCTCGCTGGCCACACAAAGACCCGACGAGATGGGCGCCCACGTCGTCGACAGCCTGCTCGAGCGCAACCCCGACGTCAGCCCGGACTCGGTCGAGGACTTGTTCTGCGGTTGCGGGCTGCCTCAGGGCCTTCAGGCCTTCAACATCGGGCGCATCGTCGTGCTGCTCTCCGAGCGCCTGCCGCAGAGCGTCAACGGGGTGACGATCTCGCGGTACTGCTCCTCCAGCCTCGATGCGATCCGACACGCGGCGAACGCGATCAAGGCCGGCGAGGGCGATGTGTACATCGGCGCGGGTGTCGAGTGGGTGAGCCGCTACAACGAGCGCCAGGAGGCCGGGGGTGCCGCCGACCAGAACGAGCGCCTTCAGGGCAAGGACGGCAGCCCCAACGCGTACATCCAGATGGGCGACACCGCGGTCAACGTGGCGAAGCGCTACGAGGTGAGCCGCGCCGACATGGACAAGTATGCGCAGCGCTCTCAGGAGCTCGCCGTCGCCGCTCAGGAGTCGGGGTACTTCGATCGCGAGATCGTGCCCGTGACGCTCGAGGACGGCACGGAGGTGACCAAGGACGACGGCCCGCGGCCGAGCTCCACGCTCGAGAAGCTGGCGGAGCTGCCGGAGGCGTTCGAGGGCGGCGGCGGCATAACGGCCGGCAACTCATGCCCGCTGAACGACGGCGCCGCGGCGGTGCTCCTGATGTCGGACACCAAGGCAAAGGAGCTGGGGCTCGAGCCCAGGGCGCGGATCGTCACCGCCGCCACCTTCGGCAACGAGCCCGAGTACATGGGCGTGGCTCCGATCGGCGCGATCAAGAAGGTGCTGGACCGCGCAGGGATGACGATCGAGGACGTCGACGTGGTGGAGCTGAACGAGGCGTTCGCGGCCCAGGTGATCCCGATCATGGACCAGTGCAAGATCCCGCTGGAGAAGCTCAACACGCACGGCGGAGCGATCGCGCTCGGCCACCCCTTCGGGATGACCGGCGCCCGGATCATGACCACGCTCTTGAACGCGATGGAGACCGACGATCATCAGATCGGCCTGGAGACGATGTGCGTCGCCGGCGGCCAGGGCAAGGCGATGATCGTCGAGCGCCTGAACTAGCGAGGCGACGCGATCGGGACTCGTTCATCGATGCGATGGACGGCCCCACTGAGGCGGGCATAAGCCCAGCCCCCGCTAAGCTTGGGACAAGTGAGGGGGGAACTTAAGGCGGTCTTCTGTGTGATCTGCGCGGCTGTGGGGATGCCCGCGAGCGCGGACGCGGCCGCCAAGGTGATCCGCCCGGCGGCGCATTGGCATGCCCACCTGGCGCCCGCCAAGCCCGCGGCGCCGGGAGCCGAACAGGCCCGCAGGCTCGAGGTGCCCCGCCTCGTACCCCACCCGCGCCAGCTGCGAAAGGCGAAGGCGGCGGCGGCACGCAGGCTGCGGCGCGCCGGGAAGCCGAGCGTCGCGCCAAGCAAGCCCGGGACGGCCTCGGAGGAGCGGGCATCGCGCGCGTTCTCGCCCACCCCGCGCGCGGCCCTGTTCAACGGCCTCAACCAGCCCGGCCTGGCGGCCAACGGCGGCACCCCACCCGACCCGACGGGGGCGATCGGCCCCAGCCACTACGTCGAGATGGTCAACTCGCGCGTCGGCGTCTACGACCGCACCAACTTGAGCCTCGTCACGTCCGCCGCCCTGGCCGACTTCGTCGGCGCGCCCGGGCACTACGTGTTCGATCCCCAGATCCAGTGGGACCCGGTCGCGAACCGCTGGCTGTACGCGGCGGACGACGACCCGGATCCCCTCAACGTTGGGGACAACTACGTCGCGTTCGGCTGGTCGAAGACGTCCGATCCCTCCAGCCTCAACGCCACCGGCTGGTGCCAGTATCGCATCCATACCTTCGATCAGTTCGACGACTACCCGAAGCTCGGGCACGACGACGGCCACATCATCATCGGGACCAACGTCTTCGACGACAGCGTGGGCGGGTCGGGGAACTTCCTCACCTCGCGAATCTGGAGGATCGACAAACCGGCGAGCGGCGACACGACGTGCCCGGCCAGCGTCCCGGCCGTGTCCTTCGGCTCCGCGGCCGCGAAGCTGCGAACAGCCGACGGCGATTTGGCCTTCACGCCGGTGCCGGCGAACACCTTCGACGGCTCCACCAACGGCTACGTCGTCGCCGCCGATTTCGCGGGCGGTGGTAGCGCCAACCAGATCATGGCCTGGCACCTCAGCGGGACAGGTCCGGTAACAACCCTCACCCAGGACGGCAACATCGGCGTCACCGCCTACACCGTCCCCGCCCCCGTTCCGCAGCCGCTCCCCTCTCTCAACACGCTCGATTCCTCCGATACCCGCCTCACCCAGGCGGTGGCGCACGACGACCCCGACGCCGCAGGCGCGGAGGCGGTGTGGACCCAGCACACGGTTGCCGGCGGCGGGGGCTCCGTGGTGCGCTGGTACGAGCTCGTGCCGAGCGGCTGCACCACCCCGAACCCCTGTCCCGCCGGTGCCAAGCGCCAGGAGGGAACGGTCTCCGACTCGAGCCACTTCGTCTTCAACGGCGCGATCTCGCCGAGCTCCGCCGGCAACGACGCCGTGGTCGAGTACAACACCGGCAGCGCCTCGCTGACCGACGGTCTCGTGCAGATCCGCGCCCAGTCGCGTGCGGCGGGCGCGCCCGTGGGCCAGATGGCGGGCGAGCTAGTGCTCGGAACGAGCACCGCCGCCGATCAGGACTTCACCTGCAACGATCCCGTGGCGATCCCGCCGACGCCATGCCGATGGGGCGACTACGCGGGCGCCACCCCCGACCCCAACAACGCCGGCGTCGTTTGGGGCACCAACCAGCTCCTCGGAACCCCCTCGTCCCCGGTTGACAACTCAGCCCGTTGGACCACCCGCAACTTCGCCCTCAGCGTGGGCCCGGACACCTTCCCGCCCGACACCACGATCACCGGCGGCCCGAGCGGCCTGACCGGCGACCCGAACCCGAGCTTCAGCTTCACTTCGAGCGAGGGAAACTCCACCTTCGAATGCCGGCTCGACGCGCAAGCCTTCGCATCATGCACCTCGCCGAAGGCGTACGCCGGCGTCCCCGACGGGCGCCACACCTTCGCGGTGAGGGCCATCGACTCCGCCGGCAACCCAGACCTGACGCCGGCCTCCCGAAGCTTCACGGTCGACACGACCGCGCCCCAGACCAAGATCGTCGCGGGTCCGAAGGGGACGACGTCTAAGACCACCGCCAAGTTCAAGTTCCGCTCCAGCGAGGCCCACTCGACCTTCAAGTGCAAGCTCGACCGCAAACCGTTCAAGCCCTGCCGCTCGCCGAAGACCTACAGGCGCCTGAAGCCGGGCAAGCACGCGTTCAAGGTCCGGGCCACGGACGCGCTGGGGCACACCGATCGCACCCCGGCGAAGCGCCGCTGGACGATCAAGCCCTAGTGGTACCTCTCGCCGCGTGAGGCACCACTAGCCTAGGCCGGTGATTTCAGGGCGGTGCGGACTGCGACGGCCGGTTGGCCTGGCGCTCGTCCTGCTGGCCTCGACAGCGGGGGGATGGGTCGCCGCTGAGGCTCACACCGGGCGCCAGCCACTCGACATCCGGGTGTTCGCGCGGGTTCCCTCGCCCGGTCAGCCCGAGCCCGTTGCGATCGGGCCGCACCGGACGGTCTTCGTGGGGACGAACCAGCAGGGAAAGGGCGACGCTGACGCCCCGTCGAAGGTCTTCGTGTACTCCCATCGAGGTCGCCTGCGGCGCGGCTTCGAGCTCGACGGGCAGGACCTGGAGTCGGACCACGGCATCCAGGGTCTTGCGTTCGACGGGCGCTGGCGCCTGTATGCGCTCGATCGCTCGGCCGATCCCCGGGTCGTGAAGTTCGACCTCGCAAGCGGCGCGCAACGCACCTACGCCAGGTTTCGCGACGTTCCCAGCTGCATGGCGTCCGGTCGCGACCGCAACTGCTCCGCCACGGTGGGCGACGCCGCGGCCGGGCCCGACTACGCGGCGTTTGCGCCCGACGGCCGCCTGTACGTGAGCGACATCGACCAGGCGCTGATCTGGCGCGTGCCCGGTGGGGGAGGGAGACCACGGGTTTGGTTCACGGACCCGAGGCTGGAGAACGTCTTCGGGCCGAACGGCATCCAGTTCATGGCCGACGGCCGGACGCTGCTGTTCGCGGTCACCGCCCAGGGCCCGTCTGCAGGGGATCCCACCGAGGGCGCCCTGTTCAAGCTGCGCGTCCGCCGCGACGGCACGGCGGGGCGCCTGCGGCGCTTCTGGACCAGCCGACCGTTGGATGGCCCCGATGGCTTCGCGATCAGCCGCTCGGGCCGGGTCTACCTGGCACTGGCGGGAGCGAACCAGCTGGTGGTCATCTCTCCGCATGGCGAGGAGATGGCCCGGGTCCCGGCCACGCCAATCGAGAACCAGGCGATGGACGTGCCCATGGACGGGCCCGCGAGCGCCGCCTTCCTCGGCCGGCGGCTCCTCGTCACGAACCAGACGTCGCCGGCCGCCGGGAGCGGCGATCCCGACCACTGGGCCATATTCGACGTATACGCCGGCGAACGGGGCCTACCGCTGTTTCGGCCCTAGCTCGCTTTTCGGGTCGCGGGGGTCGCTTCCAGGCGTGGCGGTTGCGCCGCGCGATCTCGCGCTCACGCTCCTCCATCACGGCGATCAGCAGGGCGGGATGCATGTGAGACCTCCTCTCGGGTGCTAACCTGTTAAAGGTGTTTGGCGGTGTTCGTAACACTAGCAAAGATCCTTTAGTGGTGTCGCCACATGCCTAGCGATCATTCGATTCCCGACGACCTGGACCTGATCGGGTCCTTCGTGAACACGCTCCACAAGGACTCCGCCCAGCCCGAGGTGGAGGAGCTCGATTCCCCCGCGGCGCTCGCGGCGTGGATGAAGGACCACGGCATGGCCCGCGACAAGGACCCCGACGCCCAGGAGCTCGAAGGCGCGATCCGGTTCAGGGAGGCGCTGAGGAAGCTGTTGCGCACCAACAACGGCTCGCGAGTCGATCCAGAATCGCTGGCGGCGCTGCGCGAGGCGGCCCAGGAGGGGCTGATCCGCATCGAGATCGACCGGGCCGGTCGCGCGATGGCGGCACCGGCACGGCAGGGGTTGGGCTCTCTGTTCGCGCGGCTTCTTGCCGCCGTGGCGGACTCCCAGGCCGCGGGCACCTGGGAGCGGATGAAGGCCTGCGCCGACGACGAGTGCGAGTGGGCCTTCTACGACAGCTCGAAGAACCGCTCGCGCACCTGGTGCTCGATGGAAGTCTGCGGCAATCGCGCCAAGACGCGCGCCTACCGCGCCCGGCGCAAGAAGGCCTAGCCGGCCGCCTCGGCCTGGCGCAGGCCGCGGCCTGCGAACACCGCCAGGACGGCTCCAAGGCCCGATGCCGCGACGAAGGCGAGGGCAACATGGAACGGATCGCCGGCGATCAGGCTCCGCCCCGATTCGAGGATCGCCGTCGCCGGATTGAACTGCGACACGGTGGCGATCCAGCCGCCGAGGAGGTCGCGCGGCACGTACACCGGTGCGGTCATCAGCACCATGAACACCGGGATCTGCATCGCAGGCGCCGCTTGGAGGGTGCGA
>WNGA01004959.1_pt1 | contig 24013 bp, 24 predicted proteins | sample 5400061 | NCBI WGS metagenome assembly WNGA01 (sample SAMN13153366, study PRJNA577476) | soil metagenome | isolation source: 100 cm soil or saprolite under grassland replicate 2 | place: USA:California | collected 2016-06-15
GACGTCTCGGCCCAAGCCCGCGACGTCCTCCTCCAGCCGTCGAACCGCCAACCCAGGCAGGCCGGCCACCCGAGCTGACCGACCACCCGCCAAGTGGGGGGCCAAATCAGGTTCGAGAAGTGCGGAACGTCAGTTGGAGCGATAGATGGTTGCTGAAGCCGGGCGCGCCGCCGGGCAGATACGAGCGAGTCGCCCGCATTCTTGGTATGCTGTGCCTTCCATCGACTCCGTGAGCCCTGGGTGGTTCACTTGGCGGTATGGGTGGACCGGTACGCAGGCTGATCGCCACGATTGTGGCTGGCCCGGTCGTTCTTGCCCTGTCGGTCGCGTCGGCAACGCTTCTGTGGGACCTGCCTGTCCCACGTCGCTGGTGGTCTCTTGCGCTCATGGTTCTTGCGACGTCCGCGTTGCCCGCTGTGAGTGGGCTGCTTATTGGCCGCGGCCTGCAAGGATTCATCAGAGACTGGCGACGGCACCGTGCCTCCGCTTCCTGACGAGATCCGAGACGGCGGTACCCCGCCGGCGGCTCACGCCAGCCCACAGCGACTCTCAATGCCGGTATGCGTTTGGGTCACGTGATGCCGAGTAGTACCAGGGGGCGGGTGGCATCGCGGGCATTGTGGCGTAAGGCTTTGGCGATGTTGGTCTTGCCGGCCACGTCGACCTGGGCCAGCACGGTGCCGGTGTGGTGGTCCATGCGGCCGGCAGATGCACCTGTTCGCCGGGCGCGCCGCTGCCGCGCGGGGTCTTACCGATCCACCGCAACGGCCCGTGGAATCTCACCGCCGTCGACCCGGTGCGCGGCGATACAGGACAGGGGAGAAGATAGTAACCCAAGCATGTCCAAATCAGGGCATTTCACTACCTTGCCAGGGCGCTACCGGATGGAGCCGGCGTCGGCCGGCCATCGGTCGCTGGAGAGGCAGCGTTGTATCCAGGCCCAGCGTACAAGTGTAGATACTTCGACAGAAGGCTATGTCGAGCGATACTCCACTTCGGACTATTGCGCCCGAATGTTGTATGGCTCGGTGTCGAACCTAGGACCCACCAAAGGTCTGCCTTGACCCGTGTCGATACTGCGGTAAAACTGATTCGGACATCGTCGCCAGGAATGGCAAGACCATCTGACACTCGCGACGGGGTTGGACTGTCAAGACGGGGGCGGACACAGTGAGACGGGGGCATCGTCCAGGTAACAGCGTCGACACCAAGGCAAGCCAGGTCGCGATGAGCTCTGTCGCATGCGAGCTCGGAGATTCGCTGGACCTGGAATCCTGGATCCGGATCGGGATGCGGCTGGGTACCATCGGCCGTGGCTCGGCCTGGTGGATCGGCGACTGGGTAAACTACGGGAACGCACGCTTCGGCGAGAAGTACTCACGGGCGGCCCGGGTGACGGGCTACGACGTGCAGAGCCTGATGAACATGGCGCTCGTTGCGTCCAAGTTCCGAATCTCCCGACGTCGGGAGAATCTGTCCTGGAGCCACCATGCCGAGGTGGCCGCTCTCTCCGAGGAGGAGCAGGAGCGCTGGCTGGACGAAGCCGAACAGACGCGGCTGTCCGTCCATGCCTTGCGGGACAAGCTGAGAGTTGCTCGAATGCAGTCGAAGCCGCGCAGCGATCCGCAGCCACCGGGCGACGAGGACGCGCACGCGCACGCGGTGGTATGTCCTCGCTGTGGCTACGCGATGGCCGACGTCGCATAGCCGATACAGCAACTTCATGCGCTGACCGACAGTTCGGCCGCGCAGCAACCGTGGCCAGCCGTTTGTGGGTGACACGCGCCCGCGTACGGCTCGACCGGGCCCTCGCCCAGACGTTGACCGCCGCCCTGGATTCCTTCAATTCTTGACCCGGATGCGAGCTGGCGTGGCTCGGGCGGTAGGCGAAAGCGGGAGTTGATTCAGTGGGGCATTACAAGAGCAATCTCCGCGACCTCGAATTCAATCTCTTCGAGGTGTTCAGGATCCAGGAACGCTTCGGTACGGGACCCTTTCGCCTCGCCGACGAGGATTCGGTGCGCGCCGTGTTGCGCCAGCTGAATGACCTCGCCGTGGGCGAGATGGCCGAGTCGTTCGCCGACGGGGACCGCCAGCCACCCGTGTTCGACCGGGCGAGCTCTTCCGTGATCGTGCCCGAACGGCTGAAGCACGCCTACGGACAGCTCAGAAGCGGTGGCTGGCACCGCCTCAGCCTGCCGGAGGAGTTGGGCGGCTACGGCATGCCGCCGACCGTGCAGTGGGCGGCCGCGGAGCTTCTCCTCGGGGCCAACTCGCCGCTGTACATGTACTTCAGCGCCGTGCCGAACGCCGCGAACATCCTGTACCGCAGCGGCAACGAGCGACAGCGCGAGTGGGCCCGGCTCATGGTGGAGCGGAACTGGGGCGCGACCATGGTCATCACTGAACCGGACGCCGGGTCGGACGTGGGGGCCGCCCGGGCAACCGCGACCCCGGCCGCCGACGGGAGCTGGGAGCTGCACGGGACAAAGCGCTTCATCACCGGAGGCGACCACGACCTGGCCGAGAACATCATGCACCTGGTCCTCGCCCGGCCGCAGGTACCCGACGCCCCGGCGGTTGCCGGGACGAAGGGCCTGAGCCTGTTCCTGGCGCCCAAGTTCCTCTTCGACGAACACACCGGGGACCTGGGCGAGCGCAACGGGGTCTTCGCCACCAACATCGAACACAAGATGGGGCTGCGTGCCTCCGCGACCTGCGAGCTCGCCTTTGGCCAGCACGGCGTACCGGCCAGAGCCTGGCTGCTCGGCGATGTCCACGACGGCATCGCGCAGATGTTCCAGGCCATCGAGTGGGCCCGGATGACGGTGGGTACCAAGGCCATCGGCACGTTGTCGACCGGCTACCTCAACGCGCTCGCCTTCGCCCGCCAGCGCGTCCAGGGCCCGGACATGAGCCAGATGGCCGACCGGAAGGCGCCGCGGGTCACCATCGTCCACCACCCCGACGTACGCCGTCAGCTGATGCTGCAGAAGGCCTACGTGGAAGGGTTGCGCGCCCTGTACCTCTACATCGGCACCTTCCAGGACCAGGTACTCGCCGGCGAGGGCGACGTCGGGCTGGCCGCCCGCGTGAACGACCTGCTCCTGCCGGTCATCAAGGGCGTCGGTTCGGAGCGGGCGTACGAGCTGCTGGCCCAGTCCCTACAGGTCTTCGGCGGGTCGGGCTACCTGCAGGACTACCCGGTCGAGCAGTACATCCGCGACTCGAAGATCGACTCCCTCTACGAGGGCACCACCGCGATCCAGTCTCTCGACCTGTTCTTCCGCAAGATTGTCCGGGACAACGGCGAGGCGCTGGCCTTCATCAACGCCGAGGTGGAAAGCTTTCTCAGCAACGAGACTCACGACGGCCGGCTCAAGGAGGAACGCGGTCACCTGCGGCAGGGCGTCGACGACCTGCAGGGCATGGTCGCCGCTCTCGTGGGCTTCCTTGGTGCGTCGATGGAAGACCCCCGCAGCATCTACAAGGTCGGTCAGAATACCGTCCGGTTCCTGATGAGCGTGGGCGATCTGCTCGCCGGCTGGTTGCTGCTGCGCCAGGCCGAGACGGCGTTCGCGGCGCTGGAGGCCGGGCGCAGCCGTAGGCCTCAGGACGCGGCGTTCTACGAGGGCAAGATCGCCGCCGCGTCGTTCTTCGCCCGCACCGTGCTCCCCGAGCTGTCGGCTCGGCGAAGGATCGTCGAGTTGACCAGCAACGCGCTGATGGATCTCGACGAGGCAGCCTTCTAAATGTCCACTGTGGAGAATGGAGCAGCATGATCGAGCTCGAGGAACTCGTCGGACTGGTCCGGCGGGAACTGCGCGGCAAGGCATCCAGCGACATCGTTCTCGACGAGAACACCGAACTGCAGACGCTGGGCCTGTCCAGCCTGCAGATCGCCGAGATCGTCTTCAAGCTCGAGGACGAGCACGAGGTGGAGTTCGACCCGGCCCGGGCCGCCGAAGCCAAGACCCTGGGCGACGTGCTCGCCCTCGGCAACGAAGCCATCCTGGCCAGCGCCCAACAACAGTAGGCCTGCGACCAGACGGGGGAGTGTAGACAATGGATGGACGCAAACACTACGGATTCATCATCGCCTCTTCGATTCTGCCGCTTCTCGGCGTCGTCGCCGCCGTCGTGCTGCTGTGGAACAAGGCGGTCGGGCCATCGGATCTGGTGGCATTCGGCATCATGTACGTGATCGCCGGTCTGGGGGTCTCGACCGGGTACCACCGGCTGCTGGCCCACCGCTCGTTCCAGACCTTCCGTCCGATGCGGTTCTTCTTCGCCGCGGCGGGAGCCATTGCCGGGCAGGGCCCGCCGCTGATCTGGGTGGCCCATCACCGCCGCCACCACCGCGTCGCCGACAAGCCAGGCGACCCGCACAGCCCGTACGCCGACCAAGAACCGGGCATCCGGGGGGCGCTGAAGGGTCTGTGGCACGCGCACATGGGCTGGCTGTTCAACCCGGAGCTGACCTCGGACCCGATCCGCTACTGCCCGGATCTGGCCCGCGAGAAGGACATGCGACTCATCTCGAAGTACTTCCTGATGTTCGTGGTCGGCGGCATCGTGCTGCCCGGCGCCATCGGCTACGCGCTCACCGGCACACTCGCCGGGTTCCTCACCGGCGCCCTGTGGGGCGGTCTGGTGCGGTTCTTCTTCAGCAACCACATCACGTACGCGGTGAACTCGATCGGTCACTACTTCGGCCGGCGCCGGTTCGAGACCCCGGACGAGTCGCGCAACGTGTCGTGGCTGTCGGTCCTGTCGTTCGGAGAATCCTGGCACAACAACCACCACGCCTTCCCCCGCTCGGCCCGGCACGGCATGCGGTGGTTCGAGATCGACATCAGCGCCATGGTGATCCGCGGCATGGAGCTGACCGGGCTCGCCTGGGACGTCATCCGCATCGACCGCGAGCGGGAGGACCGCCGCGCCGAAGGGCTGTTGCGCGTGGGTGGCGGCCGCAAGGCACCGTCGGCCCCGCCGATACCTCTCGCGGACCGTCTCGCCAAGCGCCGCGACGCACTGATCGGTGTCGCCGATGTCGAATGACCTGTGGGCCGGGCTCACCGAGAGCGCGTCGCATCGCACGTCACTTCATTGCTGGGTGGGCGACCGCTATGAGGGCGCGCCGTGGTCGGCGGTGGTCACCGACGCCGAGTCGATGACGGCAGGGCTCCGGGGTGCAGGTCTGCGCCCCGGAGCCCGGGTGGCGACGATCCTCACCAACGGTCCGTTTGCGGTACGCGGCTTGCTGGCCGTGTGGTTGGCCGGCGCGACCGTGGCCTCGCTACCGGTCCCGGCCCGGGGCATGGACGCGAAGGAGTACAGCGACCAACTGGTCGCCATCCATCGCAACCTGCAACCGGAGTTGTTTCTCGTGGAGGCGCGGCTGCTCGACCTCGTACCCGAGGAGGTCCGCCGGGTCGTGCCCGTGCGGTCGTGGGAGTCGTTCGCCGGCACTGGTCGGGTGGGGGCGACGCCGCCGGGCGACGACGAGGCGGCTTTCATCCAGTACTCCTCCGGCAGCACCAGCACACCAAAGGGGTGCATGCTCACCCCACGGGCCATCGCCCGGCAGGTGAGCATGCTCAGCCGGCTCATCGAGCCCGACCCGGCCCGCGACATCACCGTCACGTGGCTGCCCCTTTCCCACGACATGGGCGTGTTCGGATCGCTGCTGACCAGTTGGTGGTCGGGCGTGCAGATGTATCTGTCCACACCGGAACGGTTCATGTTCTCGCCTGGCACATGGTTCTCGGACCTGGCCACGCTGGACGGGACGATGACCGTCGGCACGAACACCGCGCTGTACCTCGCGGCCCGGTCGGCCAGTCGCTCCACCACGATGACCAAGGGCCTGCGGGTGCGGGTCTGCATCGTCGGGGCCGAGCGGGTCGAGGTCGAGACGCTGCGGTACGTCACCGACACTCTGGGGCCGTTCGGCTTCCGCCACAACGCTTTCATGCCCGCGTACGGCTTGGCTGAGGCCACCCTGGCGGTGACCGCAACGCGGGTCAGCGAGGAGCCGCGCAGTCTGGCCGTGGACGCGGTGGCCCTGGCCGATGGCGATGTCGTCGACATCGAACCCGACGACCCGGTGGCGACCAGGATCGTCGGCGCCGGTACCCCGTGCGAGGAGGTCGAGCTGACCGGGGTGGCCGACGGCCTACTCGCCGAGATCGGCGTGCGGTCGCCGTCGCTGGCACTCGGGTACCACGGCGACGAACGCCAGACGCGGGAACGGTTCCACGACGGTGTCCTACTCACCTCCGACCTGGGCTTCCTTCGAGACGGCCACCTCTACCCGGTGGGCCGGGCCGACGATGTCGTCTCGGTGGCCGGCCGCAAGGTCTACGCCCGCGAGATCGAGACTGCGATCGAAGGCATCGACGGGGTGCGGCGTGGCTGCTCCACGTTGATCAGCCGGCAGGACGGCGCCCGGGCGCGGCTCACCCTCATCGTCGAACCCCGCAACAGCGGCGTCGACTACCGGGCGCTGGCCGAGTCGGCCGCCGCGGTCGCCATGGCCAAGGGCGCCGTGGCGCTCGATGAGTGCGTCTTCATCGGCCGCAACGACCTGCCCAAGACCCCGACCGGCAAGATCCAGCGACATCGCTGCCGCCACCTTCTCGAAACCGGCGGCTTCGCCCCGTTGGCCACCGTAGAGCTGGGAGCGTCATGAGAACCGTGGTGATGACCGGAGCCTCCGGGGTGATCGGCCGCGCCGTCATCGCCGAGCTGCGCGACCATCGCGTGATCGGCTTGGTGAACAGCGACGCCAACCTGCCCGAGGCAGATCGGGTGATCAAGTCCGACCTCAGCCAGCCCCGGCTGGGTCTGTCCGAACAGGAGTGGCACGCGCTGGCCGAGGAGACGGACGTCATTGTCCACTCTGGAGCGCTCACGGTATGGGGCCAGCCGCGCGAGCGGTACCAAGCCATCAACATCGCCGGCACCCGCACCGTGCTTGAGCTGGCCCGCCTGGCCGGTGCGCCGGTCCATCTGGTCAGCACCTGCTTCGTGCACGCCATCGAGCTGGACCGGCTCGACGAGCTGAGCGACGACAACGTCGTCGCACCCTACATCTGGTCCAAACTCGAGGCCGAGAAGCTGGTTGCGCAGAGCGGCGTACCGTACTCCATCTTCCGGCCCACCAACCTGGTCGGCGACTCGCGCACCGGCGCGAGCAGCCGCCCGCAGATCGTGCAGCTCATGTCCGACTGGATGTGCCGGGGCAAGGCGCCGTTCTTCCCGGCCCATCCGGGCAACCTCGTCGACGTGGTTCCCCTGGACGTCACGGCGATCGCGATCGCGCGGGCGGTGGAGACGGACGACCTCGGCGGCGGTCTGCACTGGCTCACGTACGGCGGGGACGCGATGACGGTCGACGAAGCCCAGGACATCCTGCTCGAGCACGCCCGCAACCTCGGCCGTGACCTCGACCGGATCCCGGTCGTCGATCCGCGGGGAGAGCTGCCGGTGCCGTTGGCATCGGTGTCGCCGATGTCACGCACCTTCCTCAAGGTGTTGATCGACGTGAGCGAGGTGACCGCCGCGTCGGGCGGCGTGCTGCCGACCTCGCTGCCCGACCTGTGGCCCAAGGGCGTTCCGGCGGTGTCCGACCGCGACAGCTACCGGCTGAGCCTCAAGTACTGGTGGAACGAAGCCAACGCGGCGAAGGAGATGTTGTGACAGCCGACTGGAAACCCCCTGCCCTCACCGGCAAGGTCGCGGTGGTGACCGGCGCGAGCCGGGGGGTGGGCCGCGGGATCGCACTCGCGGTCGCCGAGGCCGGCGCCAAGGTGTACGTGACCGCTCGGAGCGTCCGTGGTGGGGAAACGACCGAGGGCCTGCCGGGGACTCTCGACGATGTCGTCGAGGAGATCGCGAACCGGGGCGGGACCGCGGTACCGGTACGCTGCGACCACACGGTGGACGCCGACGTCGAGGCGCTCTTCGGCCAGATTTCCAGCGTGGACCGTGGGCTCGACCTCCTGGTCAACAACGCCTGGGCCGGATATCAGCGGGGCCGTGAGGCGCGCTTCGACGCGCCGTTCTGGAAGCAGCCCCGGTGGCGTTGGGACCTGTTCGCCAGCTCGTTGCGGGGTCAGTTCGTGGCGAGCCAGCTCGCGGTGCCCCTCATGCTGGCCAGGGGCGGCGGCCTGATCGTCAACGTTTCCTTCACCGACGGCGACACCTACCTTGGTCAGGTCGGCTACGACGTCACGAAGTCGGCCTCCGACCGGATGGCCTTCGGCATGGCCTACGAGCTGCGCAAGCACAACGTGGCCGCCGTGGCGCTGCATCCCGGTTTCGTCCGTACGGAGCGGGTTGAGGCGGCCTGGGAGATGCTCGGCTCGGGGCCGGCCCAGGTGGTCCATTCTCCGGAGTACGTCGGCCGTGCCGTGGCGCATCTGAGCGCCGACCCGCAGGTGCTGGACCAGTCCGGCCAGCGGCTGGCCGTGGGCGATCTGGCGGCGCGCTACGGATTCACCGATGTCGACGGTCGCCGGCCGCCGGCGTTCAAGCTTGAAGGCAGCATCACGTTGGCCGCCCGGATGGAACGGCTCAACCGTGCGGTCGCGGCACGGGAAGGAGCGAACCGGCCTTGACGGTGCTCAGCTACCAAGGAGCCTCCACCGAGGCCATTCAGAGTCACTACGACCTGGGAAACGAGTTCTACGAGCTGTGGCTGGACCCCACCCGCAGCTATTCGTGCGCCTTGTGGGAAGGGCCGGACGACACCCTCGAAAGGGCCCAGAAACGCAAACTCGACTACCTGGCCGAGGGCGCCAATGCCGCCCGTACCAAACGGGTTCTCGACGTCGGATGCGGCTGGGGCGGGCTCATGCAGCGGCTGGTCCGCCTCCACGACGTGGAGCGGGTTACCGGTCTGACCCTCAGCCAGGCCCAGGCGGACTATGTGCGCAGCTGGGCCGACGACCGCTACGACGTCCGGGTGGAGAACTGGGCCGAGCACCGTCCCGCGGAACCGTACGACGCCATCATCTCGATCGGCGCCTTCGAGCACTTCGCCAGCATGGGCCTGTCCCGGGCCGGGCGGATCGAGGCATACCGCAGCTTCTTCGAGTCGTGCCGGGACTGGCTGCCACCGGGCGGGCGGCTCGCCCTGCAGACCAACGTCAAGGGAAACAACACCCGGCTGGACCGCAAGAGCGCCCGGGATCTGCTGTTCATCATCGACCGCATCTTCCCCGAGTCGGAACTGCCGTGGCCCTCGGAGGTGTTGGAGGCCAGCGAGCGGCTCTTCGACGTGGTCAGTCTGGTCAACCATCCCGACGACTACGCCCGCACCTGCGGCGAGTGGTACGACGGTCTGCGCCGGCACCGGACGGCCGCGGTGGAGCTGGTCGGCGAGGACACCGTGCGGGACTACGAACGCTACCTGAGCGCGGCGGTAGACGCCTTCCGCAAGCGCCACATCGGCCTGATCCGCGTCATCTTCGAGCGCGTATGAACGCGACGGTCACCTACGAGCCGTACTGGTGGGAGACGGCTCCGGCGGTACCGGGACCGCCGCTGCCCGGAAACGTCCACTGCGACGTCGCGATCATCGGGGGCGGCTTCACCGGCCTGTGGACGGCGCATCAGCTCAAGCTCGCCCAACCCGAGCTGGACGTCCAGGTCATCGAGGCCGAGCACGCGGGCGCGGGCGCCTCGGGGCACGCCGACGGGTTCATCACGCCGACCATCGGGCACAGCCTCTCCGCGCTGATCGGCCGCTTCGGCGCCGACCGGGCCAAGGTGGCTTATGCGGTGGTGGCCCGGTCCATTCTGGAGATCGGCCGGTTCTGCCGGAAGTACGGGGTGGACGCGGAGGTTGATCCGACTGGCTATCTGCAGGTCGCGTCCACTCCGGAGCAGATCCGTTGGCTGGAGCATGACATCGAGCTGGCCGACCAGCTCGGTGCGGGCGGCTCGGTGAAGCTGATGGACCGGGCGGAGGCCAGGAACCGGATCGACTCGCCGGCGATCCACGGGGCCATCAAGGTCGCCGGTGCACTGGTCAATCCGCGCCGGCTGGTCCGCGGCATCTTCCGGGTGGTCCGTGAACAGGGTGTGCCCGTGCACGAACAGACCCGAGCATTGTCGATTGAGCGCACCGGCGCCGGCTATGTGGTCACGACTCCGCATGGCCGGGTGACCGCGCCGAAACTGGTACTGGGCACCGACGCGTACCAACATGAGTTCCGGGGGTTCCGGGACAAGGTCAAACCGTTCTGGAGCTACGCGGTGGTGACCGAACCCCTCACCGACGACCAGCTCGCGAGCATGCACTGGCCGGACCGGGAGGGTTTCGTCGAGGCCCGCAACGTCATCGTCTTCGCGCGGCTCACCCGGACCAACCGCCTGCTCATCGGCGGCGGCCCGGCGCCGTACTTCTACGGCCGTGACATGGACGAGCGCCGGCACATGCGCAACCCCGCGGCCACCCGGGTCCTGCGCGAGACTCTGGGCCGGTACTTCCCGCAGTGGAAGGATCTTCACTTCACCCACGAGTACGGCGGATGCATCGGCATGACGCGGGACTTCGTACCGCACGTCGGCACCACGGGCGACGGCCTGTACTACGCCTACGGGTACTGCGGGAACGGCACCGCGCTCAGCCATACCATCGGCAAGGTGCTGCGGGACCTGGTTCTCGAACGAACCTCCGCCTACACCAGCCTGTTGTTCGTCGACGGGCAGGAGCCGTCGTATGCGCCGGAACCGCTGTCCTATCTGGGCGCGCGCACCCGTTCCACGTTGATGGCTCTGCAGGACCGCTATCCGAAACTCGTCAAGCGGCAGATCGTGTAGCGGCATCACAGCGCGGCCAGGGTACCGACGGCCATTGCCACCAGGCGCTCCGAGCCGTCGGCCCCGGCCGCGTAGATGTCGGCCTTGGCGACGGTCATCCTGCTGCTCGGCTTGATCACGGTGCCGCGGGCGATCACGCGCTCCCCGGCGGTCGGGGCCATGAGGTTGATTTTGTACTCGACCGTCACGCCCATGGCTCCGGGCGCGGCCAGGGTGAGCGCCGCGTGGGCCAGGGCGCAATCGGCGAGCATTCCAACGATGCCGCCGTGCACCACCGGCGCGTAGCTGGTCATGATCGCGGGCTGGATGGGAACATGAATCTCCACGTACCCGGGCTCTACCTTCTCCAGGGTGGCGCCAATGGCTTTCAGCGGCGCCTCGGCCGCGAACCCCTCGCGAACAACCTTCTCGTAGTCGGGGTTTTTCGGGCTCCAGTTGATTCCAACGGTCATGAATGGATGCTACAGGCGAACGTTGCCCGCGACGTAGAGCGGCCCCTAGCCTGAGCTCATGCCAGAGACTGCAGAAGACGTGCGCCGGGTGGATGTGCGACGGGATGGTGCGGTCCTCCTCATGGGACTGAACCGCCCCGAGAAGCGGAACGCGTTCGACACCGCGATGTTCCATCAGCTGGCCCTTGCCTACGGCGAACTGGATCGCGACGACGACCTGCGGGTCGGGGTGCTCTACGCCAAGGGCCCGCACTTCACCGGCGGGATGGACCTGCTGGACATGGGGCCACGGCTGATGGCCGGGGAGAGCCTGCTGCCCGAGGGCGGCGTCAACCCGTGGGCCACTGACGAGAACCCGTGCCGCAAGCCGGTAGTGGCCGCGGTTCAGGGCACCTGCTTCACCCTCGGCATCGAACTGCTCCTGGCCGCCGACGTACGGGTCGCCAACGACGACGTGAAGTTCGGCCAGATCGAGGTTTCCCGGGGGATCCTTCCGTTCGGGGGCGCGACGATCCGGCTGCCTCAGGTGGCCGGTTGGGGCAACGCGATGCGGTGGATCCTCACCGGCGAGTATTTCGGCGCCGAGGAGGCGTTGCGGCTGGGACTGGTGCAGGAAGTTGTGTCCGACGGCCGCCAGTTCGATCGGGCCGTCGAGATCGCCCAGCGCATCGCCGCCCAGGCACCACTGGGCGTACAGGCAGCCCTGCGCTCGGCCCGGCTCGCGCTGCGCCAAGGTCCGGCCGCCGCCGAAGAACTTCTCTTCCCGGAGACGCTCAAGCTACTCGCCACCGAGGACGCCGGGCACGGGCTGACCGCGTTCCTGTCCAAGCAGCCGGCCACGTTCGTCGGCCGATGAAGGTTGGCATCGTCACCGGCGCCAGCCGCGGCATCGGTCTGGCCATCGCTCGCACCCTCGTCGTACGGGGCGACCGCGTCTGCCTGACCTCGCGTGACGGGGACGAGCTGAAGGAGGCGGCCGCGACCCTGCCCGCGGACCGGGTGTTGGCGGTGGTCGGCAACGTCACCGACGCGCTTCACCGCGAGGAGGCCGTGGCCAGAACCATCGAGGAATTTGGGAGGATCGACTTCCTGGTCAGCAACGTGGGCATCAACCCGGTGTACGGGCCGTTGCTGCGACTGGACGTGGCAACCATCCGCAAGGTGTTCGAGACCAACGTCATCTCCGCCATCGGCTGGTGCCAGCAGGCGTGCCGAGCGTGGATGGACCAGCACGGCGGGACGATCGTCTTCGTCAGCTCGATCACCGGCCTGCGCCCGGCCGTCGGGGTGGGTGCCTACGGCCTGACCAAGGCCGCACTGATCCAGCTGACCGGCCAACTGGCGGCCGAGCTTGGGCCGGGCATCCGGGTGAACTCGGTGGCCCCGGGGCTGGTACGCACGCAGTTCGCCGCCACGCTCATCGAGGGCCGGGAGGAGGCGCTCGCGTCGACCTACCCGCTGGGCCGGCTGGGCGAGCCGGAGGACATCGCGGGCGCGGTCGGCTTCCTGCTCTCGGACGCGGCCTCCTGGGTCACCGGCCACACCCTGGTGGTCGACGGCGGCCGCGTGCTCAACAGCGGCGAGCAGTAGCGACCGACGATGAGTCCGCACACTGTAGACGTGCCGTCGCCCGGATCCTCGTCAGCCGGCCCAAGCAGGGCAACGTGATGGCCCTGTCATTCGGCGACCCCGGCGGGGCCCTGACCATGCGGTTCGCGCGCAGCGCAGATGTGCTCGACCAGTTTCCCGACCCGCTGCGGTTGTTGACGGATGCGGAAAGACGACGGGCGGACGCCCTGCGTTTCGACGCCGATCGGCGCGACTTCGTGGCCGCCCATGTACTCGCCCGCCAGTGCGTGGCCGAGGTCATGAAGGTGGACCCCGCGGAGGTCACCATCTGGCAGCGCTGCGCCACCTGTGGCGGGCAGCACGGGAAACCGGTCGTCCTCGACGCGCCCGCCATCGACGTGAGCTGGTCGCACGGCGGCGGCCACGTCGCCGCGGTGGCCGGGGCCGGCCGGCTCGGGATCGACCTCGAGCCGACGCGCGGGCCCCGTCGCCCCGTCGCCATCCGGTCCGCTCTCGCATCGGCCGAGGCGCGGTGGGTCCGGGCCGCGGCCGACCCGCACGCCGCGTTCACCCGCCTGTGGGTACGCAAGGAGGCGCTCATAAAGGTCGGGGAGCTGACCTTGAGCACACTGTCCACTGTGGACTTCATCGGTCCGTCCGGCGAGCTTCTTCCACGGTGGCGGGGGATCACGATCACCGGCTGGGAAACCGCCCACGTGGTGGGTGCGGTCGCGCACGCGCCCGGCGGGGTAGGCGCTGACGATGGGGATGAACCCGGCCAGCACGCGAACGACTTGGTGCTCCGGCATCAAGTGGCGGTGCTGCGCCGCTAGGCGCACCGCCCAGATCTCCAACCCGCCGACCGGGTGGTGCTGGCGGTGTTGTCGTGGCTGCTGCCCCGCCCGCGCTGGTCGGTACCGCATGCCCGGCCGTATCTCCCGGCGCCAGTGGTTGTCCAGAATTGTCCAGGCCACTATGCGGCTGCTTCTGCTGCTGGCCAAAGCGAGTCCATAGTCAATGGCATCGACGTGCTGGCGAAAACGGCGGCGGGACCGAAGGGGGACGCGGTGCAATGTATTGGGTATGACCGACCGTCGGCTGGTATTCATGATGCTCGCGCTGGCCATCGTGTTGGTCGCCGTGGCGCTGGCGGCGTAGTCGGGCTATCTCGGTAGTGGTCACGGCGCCGTAGCGCCACACGCCGATCCGGCCGGTCCGGTGGAGTACATCATCGTGGTCGGCTAGCGGGTCCGGTGGTCAGGCCACGTGGGCGCACGCCCCGATCGCAGACTGATACCAGCAGGTTCACTGTCAGCGCATTGGCGGTCATCGAGGTGGTGGGTGATGCACGGCCTCCTGATCGTCGGTCCTGGTGTCCGAGTGAGGAGGAACCGTGAGAACAAGCCGACGGGTAGGAGTCGCCGTACTGGCGGGTGCGGTCGTGCTGACCGCGGCGGCGGTGACCGGGCTGGCCGTCCCAGCCGCCAACGCCGCCGTCATCGGCAGCGCATACGTCTGGGCCAACGACTCGACCTCGAGCAGCTACACCCCGAGCGCCCCGTACCAGTACAACTCGACCGGCGGTACCAACACCGCGACGCGTCAGGGGACCGGGCAGTACACCGTCAACCTGCCCGGTCTCGGCGGCTCGAACGGCACGGTGCTCGTCACCGCGTACGGGTCGACGAGCAGCTACTGCAAGGTGGTGCGCTGGGCGCGGAACGCCTTCGCGTCCAGCATCATGCAGGTCTTCGTCAACTGCTTCACCGCCGACGGGGTACCCGCGGACAGCCAGTACACGATGAGCTACACCAACCGGCTCGGGCTCGTCCACGCGTGGGCCTGGGCCGACGACCCGACGTCCGCGCGGTACACGCCGAACCCCAACTACCAGGCAAACTCGACCGGCACCGCGAACTACATCACGCACAACGACGTGGGCGTGTACACGGTTCACGTGCCGGTCAGCGATACGCAAACGTTCTTCGGCCACGCCGAGGCGACCGCGTACGGCTCCGGGGCGGAGCGGTGCGGTGTCCCGCAGACGGTATGGTCGTTCGAGCCGGAGATCTTCGTCCAGGTCAACTGCTTCACCCCGGCCGGGGCGCCGGTCGACACGAAGTTCACCGTGACGTTCGTGCGTACCGGCAACGTCATTGGGCAGTTGCCCAGCAACGGCGACACCGACGGCTTCCCGAGCCTGTACGCCCACGTGTTCGCCCGGAACCTGGGCCTGACCATGAACAGCGGCGCCGAGGGCGACTCCTGGTATGTCAGCGACGGCGGAACCCTGCGCGTCGACCGGGTCGGTACCGGTTCCTACGCCGTCCACTCCACAATGGACAGCCAACTGGGGTTCGGGAACGTCGAGGTCAGCTCGATGGCGGTACAGACCGATCGGTACTGCAAGGTCTGGTTCTGGAACACCAGCTCCGGGATCCAGGTGCTCTGCTTCGACGCGAACGGCAGCCCGCTCGACGCCGACTTCTTCATCAGCTTCGTCGGCAGGTTCCTCATCGCGTGAGTATCGCGTGAGTGTCGGCGTCCAATGCCTGCAACAGTCTTCGGACCATCGTCTAGGACGGGCGGCGCTGGCCATCGATGCTGAGGCTGACGGCGGACTCGGCGGGCAGGTCAGCGACCCACTCTGCAATCGCCTTGCTGCCCACACCCACGGCGCGTCTACACCAACCATCTCAAGCTGGACAGCCATTACGACTTTGCTGCGGCCCTGCAGGTGGTGTAGTGCCAATTTCCTTCGGGTCCAGATGGTTGTGGGCACACATCGGCCCGCGGCCGGAGTCAAGGCGGGCCGTCAGGGTCGGCCCCCGCGAGGGGCTTTGGCCCGTCAGCGATGCGACGCGCACCGGAAGATGGCCCCAGGGGGCGATCTCTTTGTGATGATCGAACCTGTTCACGACCAGCACGGACGACACTATCGGCACCCGCAGGGAGCAACCATGCCAGAAAACCATGTACCGGCCGGCTTACTCGATGTTGTGGTCGTGTCCTACTGGAGTTCGCTCCAACTGACCGGACTCCTAACCGGGCTGCCCCGAGATTGTACGGTAACCGTCGTGGACAACGCCGAGGATGTGGACTGCGACACCCGGCAGGTGTGTGACGACAACGGCGCGCGGGTCACTCACCTTCCGCTCGGCCGCAACACGGGCTTTGGCTACGGGTGCAATGTCGGCGCCAGAAACGGCAACGCCCCGTTCATCCTGTTCGTCAATCCCGACTGCCGCGTCGACGAGCACGTGATCGGCACTCTCCTGGCCACGATGGAAGACGAGCCGACGGCGGCAGCGTGCGCCCCGCTGCTGACGGCGGAAGACTCTGATCGGAGTCAGATATTCGGTGGCGCGGCGCCACGGTTGCCCACCGCGCTCGGATACCTCACTCTGCCGGACCGCCTGCTCGGCAGATGGTGCATCTGGGCCAGGACAACCCGCTCGCGCGCCCCAGTGCGCGTCGAATGGCTGTCAGGTGCCTGTTTAGTGGTGCGCCGCGAAGCCTTCGACGATGTCAACGGGTTCCGCGAGGACCTGTTCATGTACAACGAAGATATCGATCTCTGCGTGCGTCTCCGCCGAGACGGGTGGACGGTGATCCTCGACCCCAGCGTCACCGGCCGCCACGCAGGCGGAAGGTCGTCCCGCCTCGACGTCGACATCGCAGGACTGTGGTCTCGATCGACGCTGCGGTACCTCGGTCTCGCCGAGCGATCGTTCCGATCGGTCCTGATCGCCGCCCTCCTGCTGGGGGGGATGTGTCGCCGGCACATTCTGGCCGTTCTCCTGATGCGGGGCAGGTGGACCGGCGGCTCTCGTCATGGCGCGACATTCACCCGACAATTTGCCGCCGAACTGCTCAAGATGCTACGCGACACGCCCCCCGCGACGTCACCGCCGAAATGAGCGGGAACTTCACCACTTCGAGCTACCGGTCATGCGCCAACCACAGGTCCCGCAGGCGACCCGGCGGGAACTCACGTGTCCATGGCTTGTGGCGGGTCACGAAATGCACCAGGAAAGCCTCGCGTGAAAGCTTCTCCAGATGCGTACGCGACACATGCTCCTCACCGTGGTATGGGAAGGGACTAACCGACCAGATCTCATGCAGTGGAAACACGTTCCAGCGGCGGTCCAGCCGGTGCCAGTTGCCGCGGACCACAGCGTTGAGCGCGTCCTGGTCCCAGAACCGCACGTGCTGTGGCGACTCCGTGGCAAAGCGGATCGCCGCTGGACCGATGCCCATGCGGCGCCAGCGGTCCAGGTTGACGACCATGAGGCCCGAGTTGAAGTAGGGTAGGTCTCGTTCGGCGCTGGTTAGCTCACATCCCGGCAGACACTCCGGCGAGCCCAGGGTCGGAACGCAGAGGTCCTGTACCGCGGCAATCGGGTAGGGTTCGAAGTCCAGGACGAGCAGGTCCGCCGGGTCGCGCAGGAAGATCGTGTCAGAATCGACGTACAGCACGCTCGAGAACTCGGGCAACATCTCACCCATGAGAAGGCGGTAATACACCGCTGGCGAGCCGTGGCAGTCGTAGGGAAGACCGCGACAGGAACTGGACACGTCGCGAAGCTCGAATACCAGGCCCATCGCGCTCCCCATCGCGGACAGCGCACGCACTTGGTCCTGGGAGATGCGGCCCACGAGTGCGATGACCGTAGTTGGCTTCCCCGTTCGGACCCTCGCCAGGGAACGCAACATCGCGGCTGCGGCCCGTACATATCTGCCGTCGAAGGTCACCACGATCGGCCGCTGCGTGTCGGCCGCCGGCTGGCCAACGGCGCGGACACGTTCGGACACAAGAGGTACGGGCCAAACGAGGGGTTCAGACATTGGCACATGATATGGGTGCAGCGCTTCTGACCCGGATCCGCGGGTAGGAATACGACACCGCGTGGCATAGACGAACGGATGCCTTGCCAGCAGGGACAATTGGGCTTGTCGAAGGACCAATGCGTCGCTGCGGGAAGGACACCCGTTCGGTGAAGAAGGTACCTGGTGTGGCGGGCCGGGTGCGTGTCGGCGCACCGGACGCGTCGCTGACTGCGGCCTCGGGTTGTGGTGGCCGTGGCCGAACTGGTCGGCCGGCTGGGCGTGAGCGCCGCGCTGGACGACGCGGTCGGTGCGATCAAGTAGCGGGATCGGGGCCTGTCCGCGGGCGGGTTCCTGGTGGCGGTGGCGCAGGGGCAGATGTTCGGCGCGCAGTTCTGGACGGGGTTGGATCACCGCCGTGTGGATGCGGCCGGGGAGGCGTTGTCGGTCGGCGCGGGTTACACCGGCACCGAGGTCGCCGCGCAGGGCGTGCTCTACACCGACTTCGTGTACGCCCGGCATCCTCGGCTGCGCACCCGTCCGCGGTGGCTGCTGCTCGACCTGGCCGAGCGGATCCTGCCCGAGCTGGACCCGCGGCTGTCGCGCACGGCCGACGCGGTCCTGCGCGATCGCGGCGTCGACGTGCGCACCGGCGTGACGGTACGGGAGGCGACGTCGGAGGGTGTCGTGCTGACCGACGGCGAGTTCGTCGCGACCCGCTCGCTGATCTGGTGTGTCGGGGTGCGCCCCGACCCGCTGGTCGACGAGCTGGGCGTCAAGACCGAACGTGGCCGGCTGGTCGTCGACGAGTACCTGACCGTGCCCGGACACCCCGAGGTGTACGCCGTCGGTGACGCCGCCGCGGTGCCTGACCTGACCCGCCCGGGCCAGTTCACCCCGATGACCGCCCAGCACGCCCAGCGCCAGGGGCAACGTGCCGCGTACAACATCGCCGCCTCCTACGGCCAGGGCCGGCGCCGCCCGTACAAGCACCACGACCTGGGCTTCCTGGTCGATCTCGGCGGCACGCAGGCCGCCGCCAACCCCGTCGGGATACCCCTGAGCGGCCTACCGGCCAAGGTGGTCACCCGCGGCTACCACCTGCTGGCGCTGCCCGGCAACCGCATCCGCACCGCCACGGACTGGCTACTCGACACGGCCCTGTCCCGCCAGGTCGTCCAGCTAGGCCTGGTATCCCCGACAGCCGTGCGGCTGGAGTGCCGCCATGCAACACCGCGATCCCGGTCCCTGACGGCTGCGGGCAGCCACAGGCGTGTCTCGTGGCCGCGCCGTCGTCAGTGCGGCGTCTCCATTCCCGACGCAGCCGATCCCACTCACGCCGGCGGTCGACAACCGCGGTGACCGCCTCCACAAGTTCCCGCATGATCCCGACATCTTCTTGCGCCGTCCACGGACGCGGCTTGTAGTCCCGGGCCGGGATCCATCGGGATGTCACAGCCGTCGAAGCGGCGCTGCGCTGCATCGAAACGGCGCACCGCGCCGAGGTCAGGTCACGCGGGCCAGGCGGAGGTCACGGTCGTGGCTGTTCGAGCCCACTCCCACACCATTTCGAACACGCGCGTTCGAGCCACAGTGGGTGCCCGCGTGCATAACAGTGGGGCCGGGCTTGAGACGACGCTTGGGTGGAACCGGTTCCGCTCGGAATCCGTTGTCGACATTCACCGCAGAACATCGGCGTGCGAATCATCCTTTCCTTCACCCGGAAGGGTTTAGTGCGCACGTCGGCTGGCTCGGGTGATGGCTTTGATGGCATCGCGGAGGTCGTCGGGTAGGGGGTCGGCGGCGGTAATGGTGTAGGCGCCGGCCTGGATGTCGATGGTGCGGTAGCGGCGGGCGGTGCGGACGAACTTTCTGATCGACCAGCCGGTGCGGTCTTCGATCCAGCGGCCGATCGCGAGGGCGACGAACACGATCGTCAGGTGCGCTTCGATCGAGTCCCCGAATGTGCAAGTGCGGGCACGGCGCTTGCCGGACGGACCACAATTTGCCGCCCGTCTGCGGTTGGTTAGCCCTGTCGCGTTCGCGCGTGGCTCGTCGCCCACTCGAGCGCGTAGTCGGCCACCTGCTCCCAGCCAGGCTCGACGCCGGTGAAGTGTGAGCGGTCCGGAAACTCGTAGGTCTCAGTCGTCGCCGCGGAGTTGCGGTATTTCTTCGCGTTCGAGCGGATCACCGAGGGTGGCATCAGGTGGTCTTTGCCGCCCATGATGAACAACAGCGGAGCACGGTCGTCCAGGTCGTAGTCTACCCAGGTCTCCTGGTGGCCCGGCTTCCAGTTGGCTATCAGGCCATAGGCCCAGACCCAGTTGCCGGGCGCCGGGATGTGGAGGCGGTCGTACGCCGCGTCGGATTCCTCGCGGCTGACCGTGTTGGCGAAGGCATAGTGGAACTGCTCCTTGGTGAAGCCCACCGCGCGGTGCCGGTTGGCCGGGTTCTTGAGGATGGGGAACAGGGACCTGATCTGGGACGGCGGGTTCACCCGCACGCCCTCGGGTGGCGCTGAGTCGATCACCACCGCGGCGGCGCCCAACCCGCGGTTGACTAGGAGTTGGGTGAAGGTCCCGCCGAAGGAGTGGCCCATGATGATCGGCGAACGGTCCAGGCGCTCGACCACCTCGCTGAGATGTTCGACCGTTGCGGGCACGGACGCCTCGGCGATGACCTCGGGGTTTTCACGCAACGCCTCTACCTCGATCTCGAATCCCGGGTACGTCGGCACGATGACCTCATGGCCCTTCGCCCGGTAGTACTCCACCCAGCGGTCCCAGCTTCGGGCTGTCATCCAAAGCCCGTGGATCAACACGATCGGCAGGGCATTGGTCGTCGGCTCGCTCATGATGCTCCTTCCGATGAGGGCTGCAGCAATCGTCGGAACCCTCGGACAGCGGTAACCTCACCCCGCAGGGATGAAGTCGCGGGCCGCCGGCGCACGCTCTGCACCGCCTCCGGGTCGCCGGTCGCTTCCGTGACTTCCTAACCATCCCGCACATCTGCCATGAGCGGAAGCGACGTGTACGCCCGGACGCGTCGTCAGTTCGGCGCATCTGGTCAAGTGATCGGCAACGGACCACCCGCACCCTGCTGAGCAAGCTCAGTGCGCTCCAGGCCCAGGTCCAGCTCACCCCGACCCGCGGCCGGACGCTGCCGGGCGACCGCCCGCAAGACCTCCAACTCCGCATCGTCGTGCGCCGACTCGATGTGCTCGATGTCCCGCGACCCGCGCCGCGAGGAGTACACGATCTGCAACGCCCTCGCGCCCGAAGCAGTCTTCACCGTGCGCACGTACGGGGACACCAGCGCACCCTACGACCGGGATTTAGCGCACAGATTCGCTCACAACGAGCCAGGAACCCGCTGGTCAGCCAGACGACCCTATCCGCAACCCATGATCGTGAGCCAGGTCAGGTTCGAACACACGCGTTCGAGCCGCAGTGGGTGCCCGCGTGCATAACAGTGGGGCCGGGCTTGAGACGACGCTTGGGTGGAACCGGTTCCGCTCGGAATCCGTTGTCGACATTCACCGCAGAACATCGGCGTGCGAATCATCCTTTCCTTCACCCGGAAGGGTGATGGGTGTTGGTCGAGGTCGAGGGCGTGCTGCAGTACGGTGACGTCGCTGCCGTACAGGTGATGACGGACCGATTCGACAGGCCCCTTGGCGTACACAAGGTGACCGCGGTCGAGGCGGAGGACGGTGCTGTAGGCAAGCATCTGGTGTAGGGCCTCGACGACCGCGACGGTGACTAAGTCTTCGAAGACTTGCCACATGCGAAGCAACAGGCCGTCGACCCGGATGGGTGTGCCGTCGTCGAGCTCGTAGGAGGCCCCTCGCAGCACGAGGTCCGCGAGCCAGAGAGCGGTGTGGTAGCGCTGATTGAGCCGGGTTGGCTGCCAGGCGGGAAGGGGGTGACCGGGGGTGAGTCTGCTTACGCCTGCCAGGCGCGCCAACGTGTGCCGAATCAGTTTTGCCGTGTCGGCGGGCAGGCCGGGTAGGCGTTGTAGGCGACTCCCGGCAGCGAGGAGGAGCTGATTTTCGGGGATATCGGCGGGGTCCAGGTCGTCGGTGTCCAACGCGATCGCTTCGCCGATGCGGATGCCGCTGGCCGCGAGCAGGCCGATCAGGGCCTGGTGGGTGGCGGCCCGAAACGCCGGTCGCAGCGCACTGGCGGCGGTGATCAGGGCGCGGATTTCGGTGTCGGAGTACAGGTACGGGGTGACCCGATCGTTTCCGTGGCGCAGCAGATCGGCCGGTAGCCGTATCGCGTGCCACGTGGTGGACGCACCGGCGGGCAGCGTGGCCCAAGCCAGCGCGCGTTCGACGGTGAGTGTCGTTGCCCGCTGGGCTTCGAGGTAATCCACGAACTGGCCGAGCAGACGGCCCGTGGTCTTGAGCTTGAACCGCAACGCCCGGCGCAGACTCAGATACTGCTGCAACGTCTCGCGCAGGCTCGGGTGGCCGGTCATGCCGCATCACCCGGCCACGGCCGGGCCAGCACCCGCAGCGCGGCGACGTCGACCTTCGCGTACAACGCGGTCGTCAGCGCCCGCCGGTGCCGCAGGACCTGACCGATCTCGGCCAGCGACCCGCCCGCGTGCAGCATCGCCGTGGCCGCGCTATGCCGCAGCCGGTGCGCCGCAACGTCGCCCAGACCAGCGCGGCGGGCCGCGGTCAACACCACGGTGGTAACCGCGTTAGAGGTCAACGCCCGGTACGGTGCCTGCGCCCGGACGAACACCGTACGACCGGACGCCGCCGCGGACGGGCATGTTGCAGGTAGTCCACGATGGCCTGCCCGACATCGTTAGGTAGCGGCAGCCGATCCTCGCGGTGGCCCTTGCCGCGCACGGTCAGCTCGCCGTGCCGCCAGTCGATGTCTTCCAACGCCAAGCCCGGCCAGATCCAGCCGACCATCCGCCCGCACCCGGGTCGCCAGAAACGGTCGGGCCAGCCGTACGTCCAACGCCGCGGTCGAGGCAGCCAGGCCGCGTTCGACCAGCAGATAGTCCCGGTACTGCCGCAACAATACTTCGACCGGACCAGTCGGCGCTGGTAGCTGCTCCGCGGCCCCAGTCGCAGCAACTGATCCCGGAAGCCGGCCACGTACGCCACCAACGGGCCACGCACCGTGTCCGCGAACGGCCACCCCCGCCACAGCGCCAGGGCCTGCCGGAAAGCGTGCCGTCGTCAGCCTCCACCTCGTCCGGGCCGAGCAGCCGGAACCTCACTGACCCGAGGCTAGCCGACCCGCGCCCGTTCCCTCATTGACGGCCGTCAGGTCGTCGACGTACATCAGCTCGCGTGCGAACCTCTTCGCGCACCCGGCCGCCGTCAACGACGGCGATCCGGTCGGCCACCCGCACCGTGGAGAACGGGTGCACGACGAGCACCGTCGTCGCATGTGTAGCGGCGCGATAGCCGCGGAATAGGCGGGTGCGGCAGCCTCGGACCTCCGACCCGATATCAATGAAGGAGTCGCATGATCCGCCGAACAATCTCGATCCTCACCGGCCTGGCCGCCGCGATCGCGATACTGGTCGCGGTCGCGGTCGCGGTCGCGGTCGCGGTCGCGGTCGCGCTGCCCGCGCACGCGGCCGCTATCCACTACTGGGGCCCGTACCCGCGGCCGCTGCCGAGTTGGTGGCACTGCGGTGGCAGCCACACCGAGCAGGGCTTCTCGGTGCAGGGCTGTACCCGGGCCACGCAGGACGCCGCCGGTCACCAGTACATAGTGGCGACCATCGTCGCGACCAACGTCAGCCACCCGCACGCCCACGTCGCCAGCACCGACGGCGGCCTTTTCCACTGGAACGGCAACGCCGTCCCCGGCTCGTCGGTCTTCTGCGCCCCGACCAGCTTCAGCGTCGGCGGAACGGCGTCCTGCAGCGGTTCGCCGGTGCCCGTGTCGACCATCACGCACGGCGGCTGCACCGTGGTCCGCGCCTACGTCAACGTCCACCTCAGCGATGGGCAGGAGATCAGTGCCCCGGGCGCCGACGTATCCCTGAGGGGCAACGGCGCCGCCGCCGCAGCCTGCTGATCGCGAGCCGCCGTGCCGGGCCGGCTCGCGCCGGGGCCGGCACGGCGGCCACTTGCCGCAATGCCGGTAACATGCGGGGCGAGGCCGCAATGCTGACCATCCTCGGCCAGCCGTCCGTAGCGGCAAGCCGCAGCAGCGGCGTGTCCACCCCGGAGGACCTGCAGCGGGCCCTCGACCTGTTCGCCGCGGCCAAGGACCGCCACGGCATCAGACCCGGATCCGCGGATAGCGGAGGTGAGATCGCCACGTATCGCTAGTAGTCGATGGGTTGTGTGG
>WNGA01005803.1_pt1 | contig 24004 bp, 21 predicted proteins | sample 5400061 | NCBI WGS metagenome assembly WNGA01 (sample SAMN13153366, study PRJNA577476) | soil metagenome | isolation source: 100 cm soil or saprolite under grassland replicate 2 | place: USA:California | collected 2016-06-15
TCAGCGCGCCCACCCGTTGGAGCATCTCCTCAGCGGCCTTTCGGGTGAAGGTCAACAATAATATTGCCTCCGGCGGGATGCCGGACTCGATCAGGCGCGCAACCCGGTATACCAGCGTCCGCGTCTTGCCGCTGCCCGCGCCTGCAATGACGAGGATCGGGCCGTCCACGGCTTTGACTGCGGCGAGCTGGCCGGGGTTCAACTCGGCTTCGTAATTGAGCGAGAACTTGGGTTCGGCAGGGCTGTCGGGACCGCGCTTGAGGACGTAGGGCTTCATCGCCGCGCCATTATAACAGAACGAAAGGGTTACCGATTCGATTTAGGAACGTGGCTTGCGGGTGGCACCAATGTCGCCGGAGGCGGCGGGGTGGCGGCGAGCTGGGCGCCTCGATGAGCCAGAGCGCCTACAGCCGAATCCGCGGGGCTTCGACGGCGAAAGGCGCCGCTCAGCGGGGCTGCTCGCCGACAGGACCACGGAGCCGCAGGTGACAGGACCCGCATCCCATGACATTCCCGCTGCTCTTTGTTAGACTCGCTTCCAATGCAACGCCGCGCGGCTCTTTTTCTGCTGGCCTGTATTCCGTTCTTCACCGCCTGCGCGATCATCCCCATTTCGAAATCATCCCCCCCACCCCCGCCAGTCACCCTCAAGCGCGCCCAATTCCTCATGGGCACGCTGGTGGAGCTGACCGCCGTCGCCCCCGGCGACGTCATCGCGCAGGCGGCGCTGACCGCCGGTTTTCAGGAGATCCGCCGGCTCGAAAACATGCTCAGCACCTGGATCGAGACCAGCGAACTATCCCGGGTCAACCAGGCCGCGGGACTGGAACCCATAGGCGTGAGTGCCGAGACCTTCGACCTGCTGCGTCGCGCCCTGGAAGTCGCCGAGTACACAGAGGGCGGGTTCAACATCGCCATCGGTCCGGCCGTCCGGCTCTGGAACATCCCCGAGGCCCCGCGCATCCCTTCCGCCTTGGAGCTGGAAATTGCCGCTCAATATGTGGACTACCGCCGCATCCATCTGGATCAGACCCGCCGGACCGTCTTTCTGGAGAAACCGGGCATGCGGATCGACATCGGCGGCATCGGCAAGGGCTTCGCGGCCGAGAAGGCCGCGGCCGTGATGCGGGAGAACGGCGCGAAGGGCGGGCTCGTGGCGGTCGCCGGCGACTTCCGGGTCTTCGGCAGACGCGCGGACGGCACGGCCTGGCCGCTCGGCATCCAGCATCCACGCGAGCCTGGGAAAGTCCTGGCCATGCTGGACGTCACCGACGAGGCCATCTCCACTTCCGGTGACTACGAGCGGTATTTCCTGAAGGACGGCGTCCGCTACCATCACATCCTGGACCCCCGGACGCTGCAGCCGGCCCGCCTGTGCCAGAGCGTCACCATCATCGCCCCGGACGCCACCACCGCGGACGCCCTGGCGACCGGCGTGTTCGTCATGGGGCCGGCCCGCGGAATGGCGCTGGTCGAGCGACTCGGGCTCGGCGCCGTGATCGTGGACGCCGGCGGCGGCATCTCCATCTCCTCCCACGCTCGTAACCGCGTGCGACTGAACCAGTGACAGTCTCGTCTCAGCCGCATGGTTCTTGCATTTCCATCATGTTTACGGTAAAGTACTATCCGATTTTGTTACAAGGAGGTTTGTTGATCGACCCAATATTGCTTCCCCAGAGCCCCGCCCAGCTTCCTCCCTCGCTGAGTCGGCTCTGGGAATTGTCACACAATCTCTGGTGGAGCTGGAACCCGGACGCCAGAGCCCTCTTTGAAACCCTTGACCGCACGCTCTGGAAGCTGACGTCGCACAATCCGGTCAAGCTTCTCCACCAGCTCAGCCCTGAACGCGCCGTTTCTGCGTCTGCAGACCCGGTCTTCCTACAGCGCTACGAGTCCGTCCTTCTGGCGTTCGATTCCTACATGTCCGCGGCGGACACATGGTTCGCGCGCCAGCATCCGGAGTTGGCGGAGAGCCTCATCGCCTATTTCTCAGCGGAATTCGGCCTGCATCAGTCTCTGCCCATCTATAGCGGCGGTCTGGGCATCCTGTCCGGCGATCACTGCAAAGAAGCCAGCGACTTGGGTGTCCCCCTGGTCGGCGTCGGGTTCCTCTATCCGCAGGGCTACTTCCACCAGCGCATTTCTCCCGACGGCTGGCAGCACGCCTGGTCGGTTCCGTTCATCGCCGCCGACGCGCCGATCCGACCCGCCCTGCTCCCGAACGGCGAGCGTTTGACGATCCAGGTCCACCTGGACGGTCGGACCATCCATGTTGCGGTCTGGCAGGTCCACGTCGGCCGGGTGGCGCTCTACCTGATGGACACTGACGTGGAAGCGAACGCGCCCTGGGATCGCGAACTGTCCGCGCGCCTGTACGGCGGCGACCAGGAGATGCGTATCCTTCAGGAGATCATCCTCGGCATCGGCGGCGTGCGCGTGCTGCGGGCGCTGGGCCTCCAGCCGACCGTGTGGCACGCCAACGAAGGGCATGCGACGTTCCTGACCCTGGAGCGTCTGCGGGAGTGCCGCCAGGCTGGGCTGCCATTCGACGAAGCCGTGGAGGCCGTGAAAGCTTCCACCGTGTTCACGACCCACACGCCGGTGCCGGCCGGCCATGACGCCTTTCCCTTCCACCTGATGGAGAAATACTTCACCCCTTTCTGCGAGCTGTTGCAGATCAGCCGCGAGGACTTCCTCCGGTTGGGCTGCGCGCCGGGCACGGTGGATACCGCCTTCAACATGACCGTGCTGGGGCTGCAGATGAGCGGCTACCGCAACGGCGTGAGCCGCCGACACGGGGAGGTGGCCCGTCGCATGTGGGGCTACGTCTGGCCGGATGTCCCGGAAGAGCAGGTCCCGATCACGTCCATCACGAATGGTATCCACGTCCCGACCTGGATCGCGCCCGAGATGCGGCAGCTTTACGCCAAATGCCTCGGTCCCGACTGGGTCGCCCGCCATGACGACCCCGTCCTGTGGGAGCGCGTCGCGGGCATCCCCGATCAGGAGCTGTGGAACACGCACCTGGCCCTCAAGCGCAAGCTGCTGGGTTACATCAACGAGGAAGCGCGGCTTCGTTGGATCCAGGGCGAGATGGATCCTGCGCAGATTCTGGCTTCCGGCACGCTGCTCGACCCGGAAGCCCTGACGATCGGGTTCGCGCGACGCTTCGCCACCTACAAGCGCGCGACGTTGCTGTTCCGGGACCTGGAACGCCTAAAGCGGTTGATGCACGATCCCTGGCGGCCGGTCCAGATCATCTTCGCCGGCAAGGCCCACCCCGCCGATGAGCACGGCAAGTATTTCATCCACCAGGTTTACTCTCTCGCCAAGGACCACGGCTTCGGCGGCCACATCGCCTTCGTGGAAGAGTATGATCTACATACCGCGAAATACCTCATCTACGGCGTGGACGTCTGGTTGAACACGCCCCGCCCGCCGCAGGAAGCCTGCGGGACGAGCGGCCAGAAAGCGGCCCTCAACGGCGTGCCGCACCTGAGCATCCTGGACGGGTGGTGGGTGGAAGGGTACAACGGCGCCAACGGATGGGCGATCGGCCGTCCGGAGTTCGACCCGGACCCCAACGCGCAGGACGCCGCCGACGCCGAGGCGTTGTACCGCATGCTGGAGCAGGAAGTGGTGCCGCTGTACTACAACCGGGACCGGGACGGGGTGCCAAGGGGGTGGCTGAACATGATGCGAGAGACCATCCGCAGCGTCGTGCCCCGGTTCTGCACCCGCCGGATGGTACGCGACTACACGGAGCAGCTCTACGCGAAGGCCATCGCGCAGAGCCTTCGGTCGGCCGGGCGTCCCTCCTAAGTCTCTTTCTTCTCCCCTTTCAGGAAGTTTGGGCTTGACGATCACCCGGGCCTGTGCCTCCTTGTCGCCGTTGCGGACGACAATGATCGTCTCTCCGATGCCCACGGCAGTGACCACGCCGTTAGGGTCAACCTTGACGATTTTCTCGTTCCGGCTCTGGTAGGTCGTGCCGAAGGTGGCTTTCGAGATGAACCGCACGGTGCCGTCGGGGAACTCGCCGATCACCTGCAAGTCCCGCTTCTCGCCGACGGCTTCCAGCACGAGTTTCCGCTGCTCGGCATGGATGCGCAGCGAAATGAGCGGCAGCACCGGCGGCAGGTTGACGTGGACGGTGACTTTGGCGGTGCTGACCACGCCCTTGCTGTTCTTGCTCCAAACTTCGATTTCGATCGGCCCCAGGCTATCGCCGCGCAGTTTGATCCGCTGCTCGAAGTAGCCGGTCTGGGGGTTGTGCTTCATGTGCTCATCGGAGTGGGCCAGATACGCCCGATCGATGTCGTCGCCCGGGCTGGGCTGGACCTGGATCACCAGCTCCGCCCCGATAGGGACAACGGCACCGTCTTTCGGCGCGACGATCTCGATGGCGCCGGCAGGATGGGACAGGGAGAGCGCGGCGAGGAGCGCGGCGGCCGCGAGGCTGGCTGACTTGAGCGGGGAATGCATTTACCCTTCCCTCAGCGGAGCCCGGCCATAATCTCCCGATACTCCGCTTCTGTATAGGCCCTGACCGTGGTGGTTCGGACATTCCCAGCAGAGCCTACCTGAAGGAGTAACTTGGCCAGAACAGTATCGTTGGGAATCTCATAAATCAGGAGCGCGTCGTAGGTTCCCTGGGTCATGTAAAAGGCCTTCAGTTCACCCCCCAGTTCCTTGAGCTGTTTCTTGACCGCATCGAGACGTTTAGGCGAGTCTTTCGCGTTCCGGATTCCCTGTTCGGTCCAGTTGATGTGACTGATGTACGTCGGCATGGGTCACCTCCTTATTGATGGCAAAGACGATTGGCGCTCCCCGCTTTGACCCTAGGCGAAACCCTAGCACATGACTTTCGGAGTTTCAATTGAGCCGCGGCTGATGCGAACCGGCGAATGATTCGTGTATCATACGGTCGTCGTTGATACGCTCACATCGCTAAGGAGCATGCCATGGCTGAACGAGTCCCAGGATTGCCCGAACCGCCAGGCGCGCAGGATAGCGCCCCCAACACCATCCAGTTGATCAACGTGCTGGTCATGCGCGAAGGCGAGACGGTCAGTGCCAAGTGGGGGATCCATCCGCAGCTCAAAAAGGATCTGATCCCGGCGGAGTGGGAGGAGCTTTCCGAGCACATGAACCGGGTCACCGCCATCGTCGGCGCGAAGTTCGTCGAGCAGTTGTCGAAGGACGAAGGGAACACGTCCGGCCTCGGGACGGCGTGATGGAGACCGCCGATTCCTCCGAGATCGTCACCTGCATGAACGCCCAATGCGGGCAGCAGCTCCGCATTCCCGCCGGCGAGATCCTCCAGGTCACCTGCCCGACGTGCGGCACCAGCTTCACCTACCGGCCTCCCAGCGCCGCGGGCGGATCGAAGAAAGGACTCTCTCCCGAATTCCAACGCAAAGCCTGGGTCATGGGCGAGCTGATGCTGATGATCGCGCGGGAGTCCATGACGCTGCTCAAGCGGAACACCCCCGACATCGCCGGCAAGATGACTCGCAAGCAGGAATGGGAAGCCTTCCTGGAGTTTCTGAAGGTCCTGTTCAACCTCGCCGATCGCGTGGGGGCGTTCTACGTGCCCGTCAGCGAATACCTCCAGTTCCTGGACGCCCTGGAAGATGCGGTGATCGATCAGATGAACAACGCGTTCCGTCAGCAGGCCGGGCCTGGGTATGACGAGACCCCGGTGAAGGTGTCCATCGCGGCCGCCTTTGACGAGGCCCAGAAGTTCTATCAGCCGTTTCAATTCCTGGTCACGGAAGAGGGCCCTGAGCGTGACCGCTATTTCAAGAAATTTGGGGAGACGGTGTCCACGGCCATGGGGTCGCGGGGGCACAACTCGATCGTGACCGCCGCCACCATGTGCGTCAGCTCCAGCATCGCCGCGATGAAGGCCTTGATGGAATCCGCCGACGGACGCGCTGCTGCCGGCCACGCCTGAAACGACCCGGTCTTCCAGTACGATGATGATTTCCGCACTCAAGGGCTCAGCCACGGGAAGGGGCGCGTCTTGGCGCGCCTGGGGCGGGCGGGTGTGACTTTCCGCGCCCTGAACCATCGAAATTTCGCCCTTTTCTTCGTCGGCCAAGGACTCTCGCTGTGCGGCACGTGGATGCAGAGCCTCGCCCAGAGCTGGCTGGTGTACCGCCTCACCGGCTCCCCATTCTTGCTCGGCCTGGTCGGGTTCGTCGGGCAGGCGCCCGTGCTGGCGTTTGGCTTGTTCGGCGGTCTGTTGGCCGACCGCTGGCCCCGGCGCCAGCTTCTTGTGACGACCCAAACTCTCTCGTTGCTGCAGGCCGCGCTCCTCGCCAGCCTTACCCTCAGCGGACGGATCACGGTGGGCTGGATTCTGGCGCTGGCCGCGCTGCTGGGGACCATCAACGCGCTGGACATGCCCGTTCGCCAGTCCCTGGTGGCGGACCTCGTCCCCCCATCCGGATCACACCAACGCCCCGGACAGCGCACGAGAGCCCCGCCAGTCTCCTGGCCGAAGGCCTGCGCTACGCCTGGCAGACCCCGCACGTCCGGGCCCTCCTGACTCTGATCGCCGTGTTGAGCCTGACCGCCATGCCCTATGCCGTCCTGCTGCCGGTGTACGCCGGGGAGATTCTCAAGACCGGCCCAGGCGGGCTGGGCGCGCTGATGGCTGCCACCGGTGTCGGGGCGCTCGTCGGCGCCCTGCAGATCGCCCGGCGTGGGAGCATCCGCGGTCTGGGCACGGTCATCGCCAAGGCCGCCGCGCTGTTCGGTCTCAGCCTGCTGGCTCTAGCGGCCAGCACGGCCTTCTGGCTTGCGCTGCTCGCCATCATCGCGGTCGGCTACGGCATGGTCACGAGCATGGCCGGCACCAACACGTTGCTGCAGTCATTGGTGCCCGATTCGCTCCGCGGGAGGGTGATGAGCCTCTACACCATCGTGTTCTTCGGCCTTGCCCCGTTCGGAAGCCTGCTGGCCGGGACCGTGGCTTCCCACATTGGCACACCCCTGACCATCGCGCTGGGAGGAATCATAGCGATCATCAGCGCCGGGTTTTTCTGGAGGGCGCTCCCTGGCATCCGGCGACATGTGCGGGAGACTGGGCTGCTGCCCCCTGAAGAATTCGCCGCACACTAAGCTGCCCGTTATCGCCTACACCTCACCTCATTTCAGGTGTAATCCAACGCACAGGATCTTTTCCCCAGACGGCAATTTTGTCAGGATTTCATACACCCGTCTCTGCAACCCTCTATTTTGCTGACCGTTCCATATGCGCACCGCGCTTTTGCTCCCGATGGCATCCAACTTGCTCACTCACCTTTTGCCATTTCTCCATTCTTGCCGTGGTTAACGGCAGAGGATAGTTAGGTGCGACGACGACACAACTAAACAAGGAGGACGCGATGAAGATACAGCTATGGACAGTAGGCGGGGCGACTCTGTTGGGGTTGGCCCTCCTAGGCAGCAACGGTGTCAGCCAGGCACAGCAAACAACGACCCCTCCGAGCACGACTCCGCCCGCGACTAGCACGACTCCTCCCGCTACTCAGGGAGACGTGCGTAAGGACACACAGGACATCCGTCAAGACCGCCGGGACATCCGGCAAGACAAAAAGGACCTGCGGGAAGATCGCCGCGAGCGGCGGCAGGACCGCCGGGAACTCAGAGAAGACCGCCGGGAAGGCGCCAGCCAGGCTGAACTGGCCAAGGATCGCGAGGAACTCAGGAAAGACAATCAGGACATCCGTAAAGACAAACAGGACCTTCGGAAAGACCGGAGGGATCTCCACCAGGATCGCAAAGAACGGCGCCACGATCGTCGGGAAGCGCAGGGCAAATAGGCCGTATCTATTAGGCGGGGCAGTCAAGCACTGCCCCGCCTCGCTTCCTTCCTACTTGTTCCGCTGGTAGAACATCTCCAGGGCGTCGCGATAGCCCGCGACCTGCCCGTTTTCCCACGCGTTCTCCAGGCGGCGCTTCAGCTTGTCCACTTCGTGCTCCCGCTTCCGGTCGGCCGCCCCCTGGTTGAGCAAATTGAACAACGCCACGTGAATGATCTTGCTGCGCCGGATGATCATGTCTTCGTCGATCCAGCCAGTGAAGGCTTCGCGGGCGTGCTCTTCCACGATCTTCGGCTTGAACGCGTCGTACCCGATCTTCGACTTCGTGATCTTGCGGATGACTTCGATCTCGTCCCGAAGCTTGGGAATGTTCCGCAGGAGGTACCCCTGGATTTCTTCATGCCCGCCTTCGTAAAGTTTTTCCATCGCTTGGCTGACGAAGATCTCCGCGTTGACCGGCCTTGCCTTGACCCCGTATGTCGGATGGGCACCGAAACGGAGCCGGTCATACTCCTCCTTCGCTTGCGTGTCCCCTAAGACGCCATAGGCCTCGCTGAACTCTTTGAAGCGGGCCTCTGCCTTCTTGTCGCCGGGATGGAGGTCGGGATGGTGCTCTTTCGCCAGCTTCCGGTAGATGCGCTTGATCGTCTCCGCTGGCGCATCCTGCTCCACACCGAGTACCTTGTAGTAATCTTTCATGGGGCGCGACTATAACATTATCGCATTGCGTAATCACGACGGGGACGGTACCATGTCGTGCAAGGACACCTCATGAGCGACATGCAAGAGACGCCGCAGCACACGAACCGCCTCATCCACGAGACGAGCCCCTATCTCCGGCAGCACGCCCACAACCCGGTGGACTGGTATTCCTGGGGCGAGGAGGCTCTGGCCCGCGCCAAGGCTGAGAACAAGCCGATTCTGCTCTCGATCGGCTACTCGGCTTGCCACTGGTGCCACGTGATGGAGCGGGAGTCCTTCGAGAACCCGGACATCGCCCAGATCATGAACGAGCACTTCATCAACATCAAAGTGGACCGGGAGGAACGCCCCGACCTCGACGACATCTACCAGAAATCCGCGCAGGCCTTCATGCGGCGCGGCGGCGGCTGGCCGCTGACCGTCTTTCTGACGCCCGATCAAGAACCGTTCTGGGGAGGGACCTACTTTCCCCCGACGCCGCGGTACGGCATGCCGGGATTTCCCGAGGTGCTCCTGGGCGTGGCCGAGGCCTACAAGAAGGAGCACGAGCAGGTCCAGCAGAACGTCCACAAGGTGAGGGCCGGCCTGCGACACATCAGCTCCCCGCAGCCGTCCAACGATCCGCTCACCGAAGAGCTCCTCGACGGTGCCGTCAAGGACCTCAGCGCGTTCTATGAGCCGGTCAACGGCGGGTTCGGCGACGCGCCCAAGTTCCCCACGCCCCCGCCCTTCCACATGCTGCTGCGCCAGTTCGCCCGCACGAAGGATCAAAAATGCCTCGACATGACGCTCCACTCGTTGTGGAAGATGGCTGCCGGCGGGATCTATGACCACCTCGGCGGCGGCTTCCACCGCTACTCGACGGACGGGCAGTGGCTGGTGCCGCATTTCGAGAAGATGCTTTACGACAACGCGCAGCTCGTCCGGCTGTACCTCGACGGCTGGCGGCTCAGCCGCGAGCCCCGCTTCAGGCAAGTCGTCGAGGAGACGCTGGCCTACATCCGCCGCGAGATGGTCCATCCGGACGGTGGGTTCTACACGGCACAGGACGCCGACAGCGAAGGGCACGAGGGCAAATACTTCATCTGGGAGCAGGCGGAGATCAAGTCTGTGCTGAGTGCTGACCTCGGCGAGATCTTCTGCCGCGTCTATGACATCACGGATGGCGGCAACTTCGAGGGCAAGAACATCCCCAACCTGATCCACGCCAACGGCCGGATCGAAGCCACCCCCTCCCATCCCTCCCCCCTTGAGGGGGAGGGTGAGGGTGGGGGGGAGCAGGTGATGGCGGACGCCCGCCGCAAGCTGCTCGAAGTCCGGGAGCGACGAGTGAAGCCCCTGCGCGACGAGAAGATCCTGACCAGTTGGAACGGCCTGATGATCTCCGGTGTCCTGGATGCGTCTCAGACGCTCGGGAATCCTGAATACCTCGCCATGGCCCAAAAGGCTCTCGCCTTCCTGCTGGAGCGCGCGTACAAGCATGGGCGTTTGTTCAGGACCGTCACGGGCGGCGTGGGCAAGCTCAACGCGTATCTGGACGACTACGCCTTCCTGGCGGCGGCCCTGATCGACGCCTTCGAGGCCACTGCCAAGCCTGCCTACCTGGATAAGGCGCGTGAGCTCACTGCCGTCCTGATCGAGCAGTTCTGGGACCCGCAGACCGGCGGCTGCTTTTTCACGGGAAAGGACCACGAACAGATCCTTCAGCGCATGAAGACCGGCGAAGACTCCGCCATTCCCTCCGGCAACGCCGTGGCGACGATGAACTTTCTGCGCCTGTTCTTCTACACCGGCGAGCAGAACTACATGGACAAGGCCGAGCAGACCCTGCGGTTGTTCCGCACCCACATGGACCAGAATCCCTTCGGCATGGCCTCCACGCTCTGCGCGCTGGACTTCTACCTCAGCAGGCCGAAGGAGATCGTGCTGGTGGGGAAGCAGGACACACCGGAGATGAGAAACCTGTTAGCGAAGATCGCCGGCCGCTATGTGCCGAACAAGACGCTGGTGCTGGCGGACAACGACGGCAAGGGTACCGGCTACGTGCCGGCCGCGGCCAAGGGGAAGACGGCGATCAACGGCAAGCCCACGGCCTACGTCTGCCACAACTTCACCTGCTCCCAGCCCGTCACCGACTGGGACGCCCTGGAGAGGCTGCTGTAGCCCTGAAGAGGGTGGCTCCCCGAACCGTACGATTTGCGAACCTTGAAATTCGAGTTTACGAGAACAAAGATAGCCTACTGCAGAATCAACTGAGCTGTTAGAGAAACACTGGTTCTATTCACATACATAGCAGTGATTCGCTATCATCTCCCAATTGCTTCCGTCACTTGCCTGTTCATACACCATGCGCCCTATTTCTCCGTACATAAGTTCATATGTAATCCAAAGCTCTGGCCTTGAATTATGGTTCAAGTCTGTAATTACATGAATCCTGACCTTGGTTTTCTTCGCAATTTCTTCTAACGGCTTATCTAGTAACTTTTTCTCCTTAAAAAAATATTGGCCCCATTTGTCGCGCGACAAAAAGGAATAAAAATTACCCTCGATCTCTTTATTCACATTAGGTGATTGTGAAGGAAAAATGGATGGCTGGAGTGTATAGAAATCGCTAACACTTGAAATTTTCTTATTGACGAGTCCAAACCGCCTGGGTGTGCCACTGTCGACATACGGATCAACATAGTCCTCTTGCTTCTGGATGGAAAAGGTTTCGGACTTGTGTCGGAAGGCGTTTCGCAATTGACCTTTGAGATCCAGCTTAGCGGAATCGGCTCTGCTTATTGTTTCTGAAGTCACTACCACAAGAGGATGGAATCGGGAATTCTGGATGTAACCAATGATTTCTGCCTGTTGCTCGTTGGTAAAAAGGAATCCGGAATCCAGGGTACATGCTACCAGAAGGAACAACAGCACAGCTGCGAACGTCAATTTGCTTTCAGCTTTCAAATTAATCCCTTGCAGGGAGGTGGCTCCTCGGCCAGGACTCGAACCTGCGATCAGCAAAAAGGCTAGGCCACCCCGCTGGACCTGTCAAGCGTGTTGGTAGGCAGACTAGTTTCGAAAGAATCGCCACACCAGAACGAGCAGGAGCACTCCTAAAATGGTGAGGCCCGGGCCTGAGGAGGAGAATTGCGTGATTTGATCGAGCCACGAGGGCGCGGGCGGAGGATGCTCACCGGGCGCCGGCGGGGCAGGAGGCGGGGTCGGCACGACCGTCACGGGCGCTTTGGCCGAATCGATAACCTGCGCCTTGCTTCGGAACTTCTCCGGGATGAGGTCACGCCGGTCCGTGTAATGCATGATGCCCCGCTCGTCTTCATACTTGTAAATGACACCCGCCGAACTAGCCGGCCCCACAAAGACCAAGCAGACCACGACCCAGACGAGACACCAGACGAAAGCCTGATTGGCCATCAAAGCAAGGGCTAGGACGCTGGCGAGCGCTCCACGTCCGGATATTGCCGCCGGACGGCAAGCACCTTGTCCATGGAGTCGAGGAACAGCTTCAGCAGTTGCGGATCGAAATGCCGGGCGCGGCCCAGGCGCATGACGTCTGCCGCCTGCTCCACCGGAAGGGCTTGCTTATAGACGCGCCTGGTCGTGATCGCGTCGAAGGCATCGGCGATCGCGGCGATCCTCCCCTCCAGAGGGATGGCCTCGCCGACCAGTCCACGCGGGTAGCCGCTCCCATCGAACTGCTCATGATGGGTCCAGGCAATGGTGGCGCCCACCGTGAGCAACTCAGCGGACCCGCTGAGGAGGCGCCTGCCGATCTCGGTGTGTTGCTGCATGAGACGGGATTCGTCCGGCGTGAACCCGCCCGGCTTGAAGACGATTTCGTCCGGCGTGCCGATCTTCCCGATATCGTGCATCATACTGGCCAGCCGGATCAGCTCGCAGCGCTCGTTGGCCCACCCCAGCCGAGCCGCAATGAGCGCGCAGTACCGGCTCATCCGCTGGATGTGCCCGGGGGCCCCCTTCTCCCGAAATTCCTCGGCCATCACAAGACGTTGGATCACATCTTCCTGGGTCTGGCGCAACGCGCGCTCCGTCTGTTCCAGCCGGGCGATCGTCTCCCGAAGCTCAGCGGTCCGAGCGAGCACCGCCTGCTCAAGCTTCTCCCGGTTAGCCCGGTTCTCCTGCTCCAACTTGCGTCGCCGCAAGGCGTTGGCGACGCTGATCAGGATCTCATTGGGCTCGAACGGCTTGATGACATAGCCGTATGCCCCTTGCTCCAAGGCGAGGTTGGCGATCCGCGGGTCATCCATGGCGGTGACCATGATCGTCGCGGTGTCTGGGTGTTTGGCGAGGATATGACGGACAAGGCTGAGACCGGACTCAAGGGGCATGTAGACATCGCACAAGGCCAGCTCAAACGCCTGCTGTTGGAGCAGATCGCGCGCTTCGGCTGCGCTTGCTGCCGGGGTGCAGATGTACCCATTCATCTCCAGCAAGCTGCAGAGGAACACGCGAGCCTCCTCGGTGTCGTCCACGATCAGGAGCCGGAATTTGTTCGCCTCCGGCACGGTTTCTCCTTCTTACTTCAATCCGAGCACGTCCTGCATGTCGTACAGACCAGGGGCCTGCGCGACGACCCACTGAGCGGCCCGCAGGGCGCCACGCGCGAAGGTGTCGCGGCTCTGCACGCGATGCGTCACCTCGATTCGCTCGCCCAGTCCCCCGAAGAGGACGGTATGGTCGCCAATAATGTCCCCTGCCCGGATGACCTGCATGCCGATCTCGCCCTGCTTGCGCTCGCCGATCATCCCCTTGCGCGCGTATGCGGCCACCGCGTCCAGGGTCTTCCCCATGGCATCGGCAAGCACCTGCGCCAACTTCAGCGCGGTCCCGCTGGGCGCGTCCTTTTTCAGGCGGTGATGGGCTTCCAGCACCTCGATGTCGTAGTCTTCGCCCAGTGTGCGGGCGATCTGGGGAAGCATCTTCAGGAGAACATTGATCCCCACGCTCATGTTCGGAGCGAAGACGCACGGAATCGGTTTGGCGAGCTCGCGGAGCTCCGCCAGTTGCGGGGCCGAGAACCCGGTCGTCCCGATGACCATGGCTTTCCTGGAGTCGGCCATGATCGCCAGATGCTTGAGCGTGGCGTCCGGAGAGGTGAACTCGATCAGGACCTCGGCGCGGTCGGCCAGCGCGGTCAGATCATCGGTCACCCTCACACCCAGACGGCCGCACCCCGCGGTTTCTCCGGCGTCGGCCCCGACCGCCGGATGCCCTTTCCCTTCCACCGCGCCTACTAGCTCGAGGTTCGGCGACTCCTTGATCAGACTGACGAGCCGCGTGCCCATGCGCCCGCCGGCTCCAGTCACCACGACCTTGATCTTCCCCTTCCCTTTCACGATCCATCCCTCCGAAAGACCACGCCACCGCTTCGGATCAATCCCAACTCCCCGCACACCCCGCCCCTACACCGATTTAACGAGCTTGTTTGATGATAAGCTTTAGCGGGTGGCGCCGCATGGGCCCCTGGTGGAGCGGAGCGCGGCGAGACCCGAGTCTGCGGGGCTGCGACGGGCCGCGCGCGAGCACGTCAGGGTAATGCGGCGACAGGACCCGCCTCTCATCCTAGCCCAACTTTTAGATCAGCTTCAAATCCTTCATGACCCGAGTCAACTTGTCGAGGTTCTCTTGCGACATCGGGCAGAGTGGCAACCGCAGCTCTGCCGTGGCCTTGCTCATCAGCGCTACGGCATGCTTGATAGGGATCGGATTCGTTTCCAGGAAAAGGGCCTGGAAGAGAGGGTAGAGCTTGTAATGGATGGCGCGGGCCTTGGTCGCATCCCCGGCCGCCCAGGCGTCCACCAGCGCCGCCATTTCGGCCGGCGCCACGTTCGCAGTCACCGTGACGACGCCCTTCGCGCCCACCGCCAGCATCGGCAAGGTCAGCGCATCATCGCCGGAGAGGACCGTGAACCGGTCGCCGCAGAGCTGGACGATCTCGCTCACCTGCTGGAGCGACCCCGCTCCTTCCTTGATGCCCACGATGTTCCGGATCTGGGCTAGCCGCGCCACCGTCTGCGGCGTCATGTTCACGGCGGTGCGCCCGGGAATGTTGTAGAGGATCTGCGGGAGATCCACCGCCTCTGCCACGGCCTTGTGGTGACGGTAGAGGCCCTCCTGGGTTGGCTTGTTGTAATACGGCGAGATCAACAGGGCCGCATCCGCGCCGACGGACTTGGCATGGCGGGTGAACTCGATCGCCTCGTCCGTCGAGTTGGACCCCGTGCCGGCAATGACCGGCACGCGACGCCTGACAACCTGCACAGCGAACTCGACGACCTGCTTGTGCTCCTCATGGGTGAGCGTGGCGGACTCGCCCGTCGTCCCGCACGGCACGATGCCGTCGGTTCCGTTCGCGATCTGCCACTCGATCAGATCGCCGAAGGCTTTCGTGTCTACTTTGCCGTTACGAAACGGCGTGATGATAGCGACCAGTGATCCGGTGAAGCTCACCGCAGCTTGTACTCCCAGGCATCAGGATACATCTCGCCTTCGTACACCGCCCGTGCCTCGCCGGTCAGGGCGACGTCGGCAAACCGATTCCCATCCATCCGGAATGACACGGCCAGGGGTCTGCGGCTCAAGGGTACGACTGACACTGGCGACTCCACTTTGTGAACCACGGCGGCGACCAGCGCCGCGGCAATGGCCCCGCTCCCGCAGGCCAGCGTTTCGTCCTCCACACCGCGCTCGTACGTGCGGATGCGGATCGTGCGCCGGTCCACCACTTCGACGAAATCCACGTTGGTGCCGGCCGGTTTGAAGAAGTCATGGCGGCGGATCTGCTGTCCGAGCCCGATCACCTCGGCCGTCGACGTGTCATGGACGAAATAGACGAAGTGTGGGACCCCGGTATTGATGGCGTGGCCTTCCAAGGTCATCCCGCTGTGGCTCGGCTGAGGCGGCGCCGCCGGGTCCACCTTGCGCCGCCGGTACGGCGGGATGTCCAGGCGGATGTTCAACCGGAGGTCGGTCGGATCGGGCACGCGGACGGTCACGCGCTCACCATCCACCAAGGCTTCGACCGCGCCGGCCGTGCCTTCGAACCGCATCTTCTTCGGGGCGATCCGCTTGAGAAAGGCGAACCGCGCCACGCACCGGGCCCCGTTCCCGCAGAAGTCGGCCTCCCCCCCATCGTTGTTGTAGAACCGCCAGCGAAAATGGGCCTTGGGGGCCTTTTCGATGAAGATGAGCCCATCCGCCCCGACCGAGAGGTGCCGCGTGCACACGCTGGCCACGAACGCCGACATCTTCCTGGGATTCACCGCACGGTTCCGGTTGTCCACCACGATGAAATCGTTGCCGGCGCCGGAGAATTTCATGAACGGGATCTTCTTCGGGATCTTCGTCATAGCGCCTTATTTGAGAAATGCCGGAATCATTTCCCCGCGCACCAGGTCGGCGTACTCTTCCCGCGCCCGGATGACGTGGAACTCGCCCCCTTTCACCAGCACCTCGGCCACGCGGGGCCTCGAGTTATAGTTTGACGCCATGCTGAATCCGTAGGCGCCGGCGCTCATCACAGCGAGCAGCTCGCCCGCGTCCACCAGCGGCATCATCCGGTCCTTGGCAAGGAAGTCGCCCGACTCGCAGACCGGGCCGACCACGTCCGCCAGCACCTGCCTCTTGAGCTTGTCTCGGATCTCGTGCACCGGCTTGATCTCGTGATAGGCCCCGTAGAGCGACGGCCGGATCAGGTCGTTCATGGCGGCGTCCACGATGACAAACACTTTCTCTGGGTTCGCCTTGTGGTAGAGCACCCTGGTGAGCAGCACGCCAGCGTTGCCCACGATGGAGCGGCCCGGCTCGAAGATCAGCAGGCACTTGAGGTCCTTGACCAGCGGCGCGATGGCCTGCGCCAGGTCCTGGGGCTGCAGCGGCGTTTCGTCCTGATAGGTGATCCCGAGCCCGCCCCCGACGTTGAGGTAGCGGAGATGGATTCCAATGCCGGCCAGCTGCTCGATGAGGTTGAGAATCCTCTTGAGCGCGTCCACGTAGGGGCTGACCTGCGTGAGTTGCGACCCGATGTGCTTGTGCACCCCGACGATCTCGATGTGCGGTAAGGTCGTGGCCAGCTTGTACTCGTCGAGCGCCCGCTCGGCGCTGATCCCGAACTTGCTCTTCTTGAGGCCCGTCGCGATATACGGATGGGTCTTGGGATCGATGTCCGGGTTGATACGCAGGGCCACCCGCGCCTTGGTATGCATCTCGCCCGCCACCCGGTCGATGGCCCGCAGCTCGTCCGACGACTCGACGTTGAACATCAAGATGTTCGATCGCAGGGCGTAACGGACCTCCTCGTCCGACTTGCCGACCCCCGCGAAGACGATCCGCTGGGGCTCGATCCCCGCCTGCAAGGCCCGGTAGAGCTCGCCCCCCGAGACGATGTCCGCGCCTGCTCCTTCGTTGGTCAGCAGCCGCAGCAAGGCCAGATTGGAGTTGGCCTTGATCGCGTAGGCGATCAAGTGCGGCACCTCACTGAAGGCCGAGTCGAAGGACCGGAACTGGCGCACCAGCGTCGCGTGGCTGTAGACGTAGCACGGGGTGCCGACGGCCTCGGCGATCTTGCGGAGCGGCACCGACTCGCAATAGAACTCTCCGTCCTGGTACCTGAAATCAGGCATCCTGCAAGTCCTCTTCCAGCAGGTCCAGCCCGTGGAAGCTCATGCCTGCCAGCGCGGAGTCGAACGCAGCCCGGAGCTTGCGGAAACGGACCCGCACGGAGGGCGCGGCCTGCTTGAAGAACTCGCCGTCCAGCAGCGTCTGGAGCGCCTGCGGCGTCACGTGCCGTAGGTGCTCGAAGTTCACGATGATGTCCAGCTTCGCCTGCCTGGCGGCGTCCGCCAGCTTTTTCTTCAGCTCCGCCGCGTTGAAATGGTCCAACGCGCCCTCCAGTTCCACCGTCAGCGCCGTGAGCTTTTCGTGCTTGCGCGCCTTGACGCTGAGGAACTTGTCCACCTGGCCGGACACCTTCTTCAAGGCCAGCAGGGCATTGGGGATCGGATTTTCCATCTCCACCGACGGGATCTTCGCCTGCAAGGCCTTGATGACGCCGGCGACCGGTGAGAGCCGGCCCTTCGGACAGGCCCGGTTAATGACCCGGCGAAACTGCCTGTTCATCTCCAGGCGCGGAACGAAGCGCTGGCTGGTATGGGAGATCCGCCGCCAGATGTTCGGGAGCGAATAGAACGTGTGCTGCGCCCAGTAGTAGCCTTCCTGTAGTTGATCGGACGTCATGCGGGTCGGGTAGAACGTCACGTACTTGCCATCGTAGTGCGCCCAGTTCCGGTCGAAGATACGCCCCGCGGCCTCGTAGCGAGTATACAGCGGCGTGCCCGGCAGCGGCGTGAGTATGTTGAAGTACGCCAGCTCGCAACGGTTCTTGATCAGAAACTCAACCGTGCGCTCGAAGACTGACTCGTCGTCGTTGTCGAAGCCGAAGACGATCCCGGGGTTCACCATGATCCCGTGATCATGGAACATCTTGATCTCCTCCTCGAACTTCTTCACCCGGTTGAAGGGCTTGTGCGTCTCGCCGAGGCTCTCCTCGAAGATGGACTCCATGCCCACGAAGACCGACACGCAGCCGCTGTCGGCCGCCAGCTTGACCATCTCCTCGTCGTCGCCCAGGAAGAGCGTGGACTGGCAGCCCCACTTGATGTTCAGAGGCTTCAGCGCGGCCCACAGCTCCCGGCAGTAGGCCCGGTTGCTATTGTGGAGGTCGTCCACGAACGCAAAGATAGACCCGTCCTCCATGCTCAGTCGGATCTTCGTCAGGATCTTAAGCGCATCCCGCAAAGACCCCTTGCCCATGCGCGCTACCAGCTCGCCGGCAACCCATTGTTTCACGCGCGTGATCTCGGAGATGACCTCCGGCACTGGCCGCCGCCGTGTGCTCTTGCCGTTGAACGGCGACACGCTGCAGAACTCGCAGTCGAAGTGGCAGCCGCGGGTCGTGAATGTGCACATGCGCGTCATGTAAGCGTCGTCGCTGAGAAGCTCGACACGCGGTGGCTTGTAGTTCTCCAAGGCCGGGAACTTCTCCATCTTGTAATGCCGCAGCATGCGGCCCGCTTCGAAGTCGGCCACCAGCCGCGGCCAGGAGTCTTCCGCCTCGCCCGTCACGATGGCATCGCAGTGTTGCAGGGCCTCGTCCGGACAGTAGGTGGGATGGACTCCGCCCAGGACGACCGGCACGCCGCGCTGGCGGAACTCGTCCGCGAGTTGGTACGCCCGCGGGGCGTAACAGGTCATCACCGAGATGCCCACCAGATCCGCCGGGCACTCGAGATCGATCTCCCGGACCGCCTCGTCCTGGATCTCGACATCCCAATGCTCCGGTGTGTAGGCCGCGATGGCCGGCAGACTGAGCTTGGGAAACCAGATCGCCTTTCGCTCGCTAGGCCCGAGATGGTAGGGGTTCTCCCGCGGATAGGGGTCTACCAGCAACAGCTTCCTCCGCTTCGGAGCCGTCTGTGTCAGTCGTACGATCTGCATCACGTCACCTCATCTCTCTGAAAACATGCACTGCGCTTGAACGTGGAACTTGAACGTTCGTCTGTCTTTTTACTGTTTCGATCGCTCCTGCTTCGACGGCGGGACGTCCTCCGGCGGCACCGGCGCCGTTTTCTTCCCGCAGGCGGCCAGCGTCGCTGCGATCAACATCGCAGCGACCGCGTTCACCGTTATCCGTGAAACGTTAAACGTAAGGGGCTTCACCCGATTAACAAATAATGATCAACGTTTAACGTCCTTTACGCCTCGGCACGCAACTCCTTCTGAAGAACCTTGAGCCGGCCCTCCACGCGCTTGCGCGCCGTGCCGCCGATTTGCAACTTCCGTTCCAAGGCGCCTTCCACCGACAGCACATCCAGCGCGTCTTTTTCGAAGGCTGGCGAAAAGCTCCGCAATTCATCCAACGTGATATCCGCCAGGTCTTTCCCACGATCCAGCCGGTCGCGAACGATCCGTCCGACGATGGCATGCGCCGTACGAAATGGGACACCTTTGAGCACCAAATAGTCGGCGAGCTCCGTGGCCAGCAGAAACCCGGACGCCGCCGCGCGGGCCATCGCCTCGCCCCGGACCGTGAGGCCGCCGACCAGGGACGCCAGCATCCCGAGCGAGTCCTGCACTGTTTCGACGGCGTCAAAAAGCGGGCCCTTATCCTCCTGCAAGTCGCGGTTGTAACTCAAGGGGAGCCCCTTCAGCACGGTCAGCAGACTCATGAGATGCCCGTACACCCGTCCCGTCTTGCCCCGGATCAACTCCGGCACGTCCGGATTCTTCTTCTGTGGCATCATGCTGCTGCCGGTGCAGAACGCGTCCGGCAGCTCCACAAACCCAAATTCCTGGGACGACCAGAGCACCAGCTCTTCGGCAAACCGTGAGGCGTGCGCCATCACCAGTGCCAGGGCCGCCAGGGTCTCCACCACGAAGTCCCGGTCGGACACCGCATCCAGGCTGTTCTGGCTGACCACCGGGAAGCCGAGCAAGCGGGCCGTATATTCACGATCCAGCGGGAAGTTCGTGCCTGCCAGCGCGCCCGAGCCGAGCGGCATGACATTGATCCGGCGGAGCGCGTCGCGCAAGCGGCCCTTGTCCCGCTCCGCCATCTCCACGTACGCCAGGAGGTGGTGGGCGAACAGGACCGGCTGCGCCCGCTGCAAATGGGTATAGCCCGGCATGACCACGCTGAGCTCCCGCCACGCCAGGGCCACGAGGCTCTCCTGGAACCGCCGCAGGCCGGCAAGGAGGTCTTTCACCGCGTCGCGCAGATAGAGCCGCAGATCCAGCGCCACCTGGTCGTTGCGGCTCCGTCCGGTGTGGAGCTTGCCGCCCACTTCGCCGACGAGTTCGGTCAGCCGGGCCTCGATCGCCATGTGAATGTCCTCATGCGCCGGCGTGAACCGGAACCGCCCGCCGGTGATCTCCTTCTCCACCTGCTTGAGCCCGGCGACCAGTTTGTCCGCCTCGCGGCGGGTGAGCACGCCGGTCCGCTCGAGCGTCCGGCAGTGCGCGATGCTCCCGGCGATGTCGTGCCGGTAGAGCCGGCGGTCGATTGCGAGCGATGACGTGAACGTCTCGACCTGCGGATCCGTCTTGCCACGGAACCGGCCAGCCCAGAGCTTACTCTGCGCGGGTTTTCTTTTCACACTCATCCGCGACGCGACCCCTTCCCTTTCCGGCGCGAGGCCCGGATGGCCAGCCGCAGCGCGTTCAGCCGGATGAAGCCTTCCGCGTCTTTCTGCCGATAGACGTCGTCCTCCTCGAAGGTCGCCATGTCCAGGCGGTAGAGGGACCGCGCCGAGCGCCGCCCGGCGGTACAACACAAACCCTTATAGAGCTTGACGCGGGCGGTGCCCGTGACGTCCTTCTGCGCTTCTTCCACAGCGGCCTGGAGCATCTCCCGCTCCGGCGTGTGCCAGTACCCGTAGTACACCATCTCCGCATAGCGGGGAACTAAGGCGTCCCGCAGGTGCAGCACCTCGCGATCGAGCGTGAGCGACTCGACGGCGCGATGCGCGACGTGCAGGATCGTCCCGCCGGGCGTTTCATACACGCCGCGCGACTTCATGCCGACGTAGCGGTTCTCCACGAGGTCCACGCGGCCGACCCCATGCGCACCGCCGAGGCCATTGAGGTGCGCGAGCAGCGCAGCCGGCGAGAGGCGCTTGCCATTCACCGCGACAGGGTTTCCCTCCTCGTAGTCGATCTCGACGTACGCCGGCTTGGCCGGCGCCTTCTCCGGCGAGACGGTCATCTGGAAGATTTCTTCCGGCGCCTCTTCCCACGGATCCTCCAGAATGCCTCCCTCATAGCTGATGTGGAACAGGTTCCGGTCGGTGCTGTACGGCTTGGCCTTCGTCGCGGTCACGGGGATGCCGTGCCGCTGTGCGTACTCGATCAGCTCCCGGCGGGACCGAAACTCCCACTCCCGCCACGGCGCGATGATCTTGACCGACGGGTTCAGGGCCAGATAGGTCACTTCGAAGCGCACCTGATCGTTGCCCTTGCCGGTCGCGCCGTGGGCCACCGCGTCAGTGCCTTCCCGTTCGGCGATCTCGATCTGCCGCTTCGCAATCAGAGGACGGGCGATAGAGGTGCCGAGCAGGTAGCTCCCCTCATACACGGCGTTCGCGCGCAGCATGGGGAAGATGTAGTCCCGGACGAAGGTCTCCCGGAGATCCTCGATGTACACCTTGCTCGCGCCCACCTGCAGGGCCTTCGCCTTGACCGCCTTCAGATCCTCTTCCTGGCCCAGGTCTGCGCAGAAGGCCACGACCTCGCAGCCGTAGGTCTCCTTCAGCCATTTGAGGATGACCGACGTGTCGAGGCCGCCCGAGTAGGCCAGCACGACTTTCTTGATCATATGTCGGCTGCGCATTACGGTCACCGATCCCGCAGCAGGCGGATGAGGATGGCCTTCTGCACATGGAGCCGGTTCTCGGCCTGGTCCAGCACGACCGACTGCGGGCCATCCAGCACGTCGGCCGTGATCTCCTGCCCCCGATGGGCGGGCAGGCAGTGCATCACGATCGCGTCGGGATGCGCGGCGGCCACCAGCTTCCCATTGAGCTGGTAGGAGGCAAGGACCTGCACCCGGCGCGCCTGTTCCTTCTCTTGGCCCATGCTGGTCCACACGTCGGTGTAGAGGACGTCGGCACCCTTCACTGCGACGTACGGATCCCGGAGGATCTCGATGGACGCCTTCGTCCGTTCCGCTTTTGCGCGGGCCCACTCCACGATGGACGCAACCGGCTCATAGCCGGAGGGACAGGCGACGCTGATCGTCATGCCCATGATGGCCGCGCCTTCGATCAGGGAGTTGGCTACATTGTTGCCATCGCCGACGTAGGCGATCTTGATCCCTTTCCAGCGCCGCTTCTTCTCGCGGATCGTGAACAGGTCCGACAGCACCTGGCAGGGATGGTGCAAGTCCGTCAGCCCGTTGATCACGGGGATGGTGGCGTTGCACGCCCACTCTTCGACGGCGGGGTGCTCGTAGGCTCGGATCACCAGCCCGTCCAGGTAGCGGGACAGGACCCGGGCGGTGTCGGCCACGGTCTCCCCGCGCCGCATCTGGATGTCGGCGACCGAGAGGAAGATGGACTGCCCGCCGAGCTGGTTCATCCCGGTCTCGAACGAGACGCGGGTGCGCGTGGATGGCTTCTCGAAGAAGAGCCCGAGAGTCTTGCCGCTCAGCCGCTGCGTGGGCAGGGCCCGCCGGCGCATGGCCTTCAAGGCCGCGGCCTCCCGGAAGATCGAGAGGATCTCGTCGCGGGTCAGGTCGTGGACCGCCAGCAAGTGGGTCGGCGCGGCGGTCATCGGCGGGCCTCGATCACGTCGCCGAGCGTGGTGACGACCCGGTCGATCTCGGCATGCGTCACGATCAACGGCGGGACAAACCGCAGCTTGCGCTCGCTCGTGGCATTGATGAGGATGCCGCGCTTGCGGAGATCGTGAACGAGCTCACGGGCGTCCATCGTGACCTCGACGCCGATCATCAGGCCGAGCCCCTGGACATCGGTGATCGACGGGCATCGCCCCTGGAGATCCTTCAAGCCCTTCATGAAATACTCGCCCATTTGAGTGCAGTGCCCCAGGATGTCCTTGTCCTCCAGGACCACCTCCAGCACCGCCAAGGCGGCGGCACAGGCCAGTGGGTTGCCGCCCAAAGTCGAACCGTGGCTGCCCGGCGTGAAGACCGTGGCCACCTCGTCAGTCGCCAGGCAGGCTCCAATCGGCATGCCGCATCCCAGCCCTTTTGCCAGCGTCATGATGTCAGGGGCGACCCCGAAGTGTTCGTAGGCGAACAAGCGCCCGGTGCGGCCGATGCCGGTCTGGACCTCATCGAAGATCAACAGCGCGCCCCGCTCCCTGGTGATGTCCCGGCATGCCTTGAGAAACGCCGGGGTGGCGACCCGCACGCCTCCTTCGCCCTGTACCGGCTCGACCAGCACCGCAGCGGTCTTGGCCGACACCGCCGAAGCCAACGCGTCGCCATCGTTGAACGGCACATGGTGGAAGCCTTCGGGCAGGGGCTCGAAGCCCTTCTGCACCTTCTCCTGACCAGTGGCCGTCAGCGTGGCGAGCGTGCGCCCATGGAACGAGTTCAGCATCGAGACGATTTCGAAGCGGCCTGCGCCGTCTTTTGCATGCGCCCAACGCCGCGCCAGCTTGATCGCTGCTTCGTTCGCCTCCGCCCCGCTGTTGCAGAAGAAGACCTTGTCGGCGAACGAATGGTCCACGAGGGTCCGCGCCAGTTTGATCTGGGGTTCGGTATAGAACAGATTCGAGGTATGGACCAGCCGCAGGGCCTGCTGTTGCAGCGCCTGCGTGACCTTTTGATGGCAGTGGCCCAGGACGTTCACGGCAACGCCAGCCAGAAAGTCCAGGTACTCGCGCCCCTCGACGTCGTACACACGCGTCCCCTTTCCCCTGGC
>WNGA01010643.1_pt1 | contig 23989 bp, 10 predicted proteins | sample 5400061 | NCBI WGS metagenome assembly WNGA01 (sample SAMN13153366, study PRJNA577476) | soil metagenome | isolation source: 100 cm soil or saprolite under grassland replicate 2 | place: USA:California | collected 2016-06-15
GGTCGTGGACGCAGGATTGAACGTGGCTGTGACGCCGCTCGGCAATCCGCCGGCGCTCAAGGCCACGCTTGAGGAAAAGCCTCCGCTTCGAGTGATCGTGATCGCGCTCGTCCCGCTCGCCCCACGGTTGATCGTCAGGTTCGTCGGGTTCGCCGAGAGCGTGAAGTTCGCGGCCAGCGGCGTCGCGGGCGCCTCGGTCGAATTCGCGCTCTCGCCGTTGGCGTTCGTCGCGCTGACGACGAAGAAGTACGTGGTTCCGTTAGTCAGTCCTGTGTTAGTGAACGACGTGTTGGTAACCGCGGCGACCGTCGTGTAAGGCCCGCCGCTGGTGGTCGCGCGTTTGACGTTGTAGCCTGTCGCGCCGGTCGAGGCGTTCCAGCTCAATTGAACTTGCGCATTGCCTGCCGTCGCGGTGAGTCCGGTGGGAACCGGCGGCGGCCCCGTCCCTCCTCCGAGCGCGCTCAGCATGGCGGAGTACGCCGGCTTGGGCTGATAGTTCATGTCGAAGATCAGCGCGTCGTCGAAGCCGCTAAAGAAGCCGGGTATCCAGGAGTATTTGTCGGTGAACCCCCAGGTGACGAGTGTCTTGACGTTCGGCTGCGAGAGACAGAACTCTACGACGTCTCTGTAGGCCAGCGCCTGCTCGTTCAACTCTTGAGCAGTGGTGGGCAGACTGATCCTGACGTCCATCTCGGTGATGGAAACCTCAAGCCCCAGTGAGGCCAGTCGCTGCGCGTTAGTCCGGTGCGCCTGCTGAATCCTGAATGGGTTGATCTGATGCATCTGCCAGCCGACGCCGTTGATGGGCACGCCCTGATTCACAAGGCCGCTGACGAGGTTGAAGACAGCGTCGGACTTCGCTCCCGACCCTTCGGCCGAATAGTCGTTGTAGTAGAGTTTCGCGTCCGGGTCGGCCTCGTGCGCGAACTGGAAAGCCATCGCGATGTATTCGGGGCCAATCCTCTGATGCCAGAAGGAATCGGTTCTGAGCTGCCCGTTATTGTCGCTGACCGCTTCGTTGACGACGTCCCAGGCTGCGATTCTCCCTCGATAGCGCCCGACCACCGTCATGATGTGATCTCTCATAATGGCGATCACCTGGTCGCGGGTGAAGTTCCCGCCGGTCAGCCAACCGGGAATCTGGCTGTGCCAGACCAGCGTATGACCTCGCACGGCCATGTTGTTGGCCTCGGCGTAAGCGACCAGCGCGTCGGCATCCGTGAAGTTGTAAGTGTTTTGGGCCGGATGCATCGCGTCGAACTTCATAGCGTTTTCGGCGACGAGTATGTTGAATTCGCGTCCGAGCGTCTGGGTGTAGATCGGCTCATTCCTGAACGGATTCATATTGACCGCAGCGCCTACGCGCAGGCCTCTTGCGGCGGCGGCGTCCCGAAGTGTGTGGGCCTCCGCTACGATCGTGAGCGACAAGGCCAGGAGTAGTAACGCCAACCAATTTAAACTACGGAGCATGGGTGAACCTCCTTCCGAAATTACCGCCACAGAGACACAGAGACACAGAGACGTGTCATGGAAAGATGAAAACTTAATATCTCCATTTTGATTCGCTCTGTGTCCCAACCGCCACAGAACCACAGAGTCACAGAGAAGGTCACAGAACGTATCTCTTTTGACTTGCTCTGTGTCTCTGTGGCTCTGTGGCTAAGCCGCTTCACCTATCCGAGGAACCCGAGGAACCTCGTCGGGAAGCGGTCGAGATTGACAAAGACGTCGTCTGCGTCGGCGTCGGGCAGACCGAGCCAGCGGGCCAGCGTATTGCCGTATTGATCCATTGAGACTTGAGGCACGAAGGCGCGCGGGAAGTCGAGATCGGTCAGGCCGACCTGCACCGGCGGGTACGTGCCGAAGAACCTGCCGCCCTGCACCGCGCCGCCCATGACTAAGAGGTGATTGCCCCAACCGTGGTCGGAGCCGTCACCGTTGATGCGGATGGTGCGTCCGAACTCGCTGAACGTGAACGTGGTCACCTGGTTGGACACGCCGAGATCGACCGTCGCCTGGAAAAAGGCGCTCATCGCCGCGTCAACCTGGCTGAGCAGGTTCGACTGCGTAGTCAACTGCGCGCCGTGCGTATCGAAGGCGTTGCCGCCTATCTGCGCGTAGTAGATCTGCCGCCGGTCGTGGCCGAGAGCGTTGCGCGCCGAGATGGCGATGGCGATCTGTCGCAACTGCTGACCGAGGGTCGTGTTGGGAAACTGCGTCGGGAACGGCTGCTGGCCCGAAAAGATGTTGCCGACCACGCGCGAATCGTCTATCGCCTTCGTGACGCGGGCGTTGAAGGCGTTGACCTGGAGCGATGGTTCGCTGATCGCCGCCAGTTGTTGAATGGCCGTAAAGCGAACTGGCGGAGTCCCGGTCGTAGGCAAGCCGTTGATCCCCAATTGAATGCCTGGTTGCAGCGTGATCGTCGACGACGGGCCTTTGAAGTATGGGGAGTTGTTGACCATCGACATCAGATAAGGAATCAGCGGCGACGTGTTGAAGACCGGCAAATCGCGGCCCAGTCTGTTCCCCCATCCGCTAGTATTCTCGTTGGTCAGGTTTTGCGAAAAGACCTGCTGCTGGAAGTGATCGAAGAGTCCCGAAGGCGCGAGGGTCGGGTTCTGCAGAACCTGAGACGCCGTGACCGGCCCCACGAGGTTGCCGGCGTTGCAAACGACGGCCAGGCGGCCCTGATTCCACAGGTTGCGGAGCCCGGTCAGACTCGGATGTAAGCCGAAGTTTCCGACGCCCGGAACGGTGATGGGCAGGAGGCTCGACTGCGCGAGAGCCAGAGCGCCCCGCCCCGACGCATAGGTGTTGTATGCGGCCTGATCTAGCGGGACCACTGTGTTCCATCCATCATTGCCGCCTTCAAGAAAGATGCAGACCAGCGCCCTGTAGTCCGGGCCCTGAGCGTAGGCGTTCTCGCGGAGAGCGTAACCGAGGGCGGTGAGCATCGTCGCCGCGCCCATCCCGCGGCCGCAGCTTTTCAGAAATTCTCTACGTGTGAATGACATGTTTCCTCCTTTAGCGTTGCACCTGATACTGCATCGAGGATGCAATGATGTAGATGGCTGTCTGCACGCGCAGACGGTTGTTGTTCTGGATGCTGGTCACCGCGTCGATCACCGTCTGGCGCATCTGTGGCGACATCGAGCCGTGCGTGAGCCTCGTATCGAGCTCGTTGACGAGATTCGTCGGATTCGGCGCAAGTTGATCGAAGGGCGCGAAATCGAAGACCACGGACGTCGTCGGACTCCCCGTCGGGTTCGGATCGCCGCCTGGTTGAATGGGCGGCGCGAAGAGGAATTCGTTGAGCAGGTTGAACCGCTCGATGAGCGTCGAGGTAGTCAATATTTGCGCCGGCGGGGCGAAGATGGATTGCCCGTTGACGACGACCCTGAAATCGGGTTGGTAGTAACTGAAGACCGACGGCGGAGAGAAGACGTCCTGCCCCTGCCTGCGGCTTCGCTGCGGAATGCCCCACATTCCCCCCGTGCAGTTGAGCGAACGGAAGAGGTGTGTGAAGAAGATCGCAGGCTCGCGCAATTTGCCGTAGGCCGGATCCGTCTTGGAGTTACCGCGCGCTTCGGGGTCGAGCAGTATCGCCCTGACGACCGCCCGCAGATCGCCGCGCACGCCCTGCCCGTTGTTGTTGAAGACGGTCGTGATGCGCTGGACGTATGCCGGGCTCGGGTTGCTGGTCACCAGGTGTTGGATGAGATGGCGTCCAATGAAAGGCCCGACGTTCGGATGATTGAAGGCGTTGTTGATCACGGAATCGAGGTCCTGGTCGACTGTCTGATTGGCAGGTATCACCTGGCCCTGCGGGTCAGTGACCAACGCCTTGAGCAACGTCTTGGAACCCGTATCGTGATTGGCCGGATTAGTAATCATCGGCGCGAACGGGTTGAGCGGGTTGTTATTGCCCATATTCGGCTGGCCTGCCGCCGGCGCATAGTTCCATCCGGTCAGGGCGCGCGCGCTCTCTTGAATCTCTGCGATAGTGTAGGTCTCCAGAGGCCGTCCTTGGCCGTCCAGCATCACCGTGCCATCCGGATTCAGTCTGAATGTGCCTATAGCGAAGAGCTGCCACAGTTCGCGGGCGTAGTTCTCGTCCGGCTGCGTGTTGGTAGCCGTATTGGCCTTCTGGCTGTTCACGAGAGTGAGGTACGTGCCCATGATCGGGCTGACCGATATCTCGCGGAGCAGCGTTCGATAGTTGCCGAAGGCGTTGCGAAGGAGAATGTCGTGGTACTGGGAGACCATCGCAGTCGGATTGCCCGTTGTGTCCTGATCCCCGACGTTGGCGGCGACGACGATTTGGCTTAGCGCCCAGGCCACGCGCTGCCGCAACTGATCCGTGCCCGTCATCGCGTTTCGGAAGAATTGGAGCTTGACCGGATAGTTGACGAATGTCCCCTGCTGCAATTGCACGAGGTTGTTGTAACCCGTGATAGGCGCGGCGAATTGTTCGTTGAGCCAGGCGTCGAAGCCGATGCTCAAAACGCGATTGGCCTCCGCGACGGTCGGCCCGAAGGTCGCCTGTTCGAGGAAGCGCGCCGCGTCGGCGAATCCGCCGCCGCCGCCGCCGCCGCCGCCGCCGTCGCCATCATCAACCACGAAGAGCCATCCGCGGATCTCGCCGGTCGGATTATTGGCGGAGTGGACATTGGCGTACATCTGTCCGCCCTTCAGCGCATCGATCAGACCTTGAACCGTCAGCCCACCGGACGGCTGGAAGACCCACAACATATTCGATATCTGGCCAGGCGGCATATCCAGGTCCAGGACCACTCCCGCGTTATTGCCGGGAGGGGCTGGCGCGTGTAAATGGGCCGCCGACTCCGGACTGCTCAAACCTGTCCAGTTCAGAGAGACCAATGCGGCTGTTTCGTCGGGAGAGAGAATTACAGTCGCGGTTCCTGTCCCGGGGGTCACTACCGGCGGCGCCTCAGACGCGCCGTTGAGCGGGGCAATGAACGTCCGCTGGGCAACCGGCAGGCCGTCGTTATCGAATTCGCTGACGTTGAAATCGGCGCTCGTCAGATTCGTCCCGGAGGCCCGAAAGACCGCAGTGCCATTGGTTATATCGGCGTCTTCAGCCGCGCTGATCGTGACGTTCTTGAACGTCGCAAAGTCGGTCGGCGTGAAGGTCACCGTTCCCGGAAGGACTACCTTCAAATCGGCGTCCCCGGACACTCGCGTGACTGTCACCGTGACATTGGCTGAAGGCGCTGACGCTAATCTCAATCCAATCTGCGCCGAGTCATTCTCGATTGCAACCAGCGGCGGCCTCACCAAGTTCGTGAGGATTTGTATCGGGGTATCATTGTCAACCTCCGTCGCGGTGACATCAGCGCTCGTCAGGCCGGCGCCGGATGCTCGAAAGACAGCCGATCCATTAGTCAGATCGGCGTCTTCAGCCGCGCTGATCGTGACGTTCTGGAATGTGCCGAAGTTGGCCGGCGTGAAGGTCAACGTCGCGCCGGCGGTGACTGAAAGATCAGTGTCTCCGGACAACCGGGCGACGTTCACGGTGACGTTGCTCGTGGGGGCGGAAGCCAACCTCACTCCGAATTGCGCGCTGGCGCCTTCATTGACGTTCAGAGTCGTGACGCTGGTCTGGATCGCGATCGCGGCGGGATCGTTGTCAACTTCGTTCGCGGTGACGTCCACGTTCGCAAGGCCTGTCGAGGAGACTCGAAAGATCGCCGAGCCGTTCGTCGAGTCGGCGTCTTCGGCCGCGCTGATCGTGACGTTCTGGAACGTGCCGAAGTTGGTCGGAGTGAAGGTCAAGGTCGCGCCGCCGCTCACTGACAGGTCAGTGTCTCCCGAAAGCCGCGCGACGTTCACGGTGACGTTGCTTGCCGGGGCCGACGACAGCCTCACGCCGAATTGCGCCGAGCCGCCTTCATTGACGTTCAGCGTCGTGACGCTCGTCTGGATCACCGGTCCGCCCCCGCCCCCGCCGCATGACTGGCCGTTGAGGGTAAGCCCTGTGGGCGCCGGATGGCTCCCCGACCAGTTTGCGTTGAATCCGAAGCTGACGCTTCCGCCGGTCGGAATGTTCGCGTTGTAGGAAGCGTTCGTGACCGTCACGTTTTGGCCCGACTGTGTATAAACACCGTTCCATAACTCATAAATGGTCTGGGTAGCCACTGGGAACGTAAAGGTCACCGTCCAGCCGTTTATCGCAGGGCCGCTATTCATTATCGTAACCTGGCCCTGGAAGCCTACGTTCCAGAAGGTGTTCTCCTGGTAAGTGATATTACAAGTCGAGCTTGATTGCCCCTGAGTCTTCTTCAACTCGCCCACGCCGCTCGTGATCGATATGATCACAAGCGCGAACAACAGCAGTCTGAGGGCGCGCCAGGGCGGAGTAAATACATTATTCCAAACTTTAGGCTTGAGCATGTGTTCTGCCTCCTCGATAGTTGTACCAGTTTTAACGCACAGTACAGATCGTCGCTGACGCGACAGTGTTAATGAATTGTGTAACCTGCCGCGCGTCGCAACGCGCGGCAGGTTAGGCGCCGCTGTGGCGGCGGGGAGAGTTGTCGCCGATCGTGTGGCGGGAGGGCATCGCCGGTCACGCGGCTGGGAGAGTCGTAGTCAGTGGGACAGACTAAAGTCTGTCCTGTTAGAAGGTCCTCGTTTCCGTGTGTGCCACGCCCCCGGTGGTGTAAGTGATCGTAGCGGTATCACCACTCGTGGGGTGTGTCGTTCCGGAGCCGTTTGTTTGAGCCGCACAGACCCGATTAGGTTCTGGTTGAAGTGTTTGTCCTGGTATCAGATTGAACTGGTAGATGATCACATTGACCGCGCCGGGCGGAGCCGCGCTCGGGACCGTGATGGTGGCGACGCTACTGTTCCCGGTAGTGGACGCCGGATTGAAAGTGATATCGATGCCGCCTGGCAGGACGACGGTAGGTAACGCCTCAAACTCGCTCCCGGGTTGATCGTCAGGCTCGACGGGTTAACGGACAGCGAAAAGTCCGCCTGCGGCGCCGCATGCGCGTTGAAGTGGATGAACAAGATCGCCGACGCCAACACTAACAGCCTGAGGGGATGACGTGGAGATCTAAGCTGTTTAAGTGACATCTTCCAATGTCTTTGTTTCAGCATATCTTGCCTCCTAGTAAGTTCTGGCGATTAGATCGGAGCAGGCATAGGAGTGGGACAGACTAATGGTCTTTGAAAAATAGATGTGACAACTCTTCTTCCATAGTGGCAATGGCGGTTAAACCTAGCCCGGCTTTTCAAAGCTTGTCATTACCCAAATCTTTTGCGTTCCAAGGGAGGCGCCTCTTCGTCGCGGAGCGACGGTTTGAACTTAGGCCGGCGTTTCAACGCCGGTTGAGGGGGCGAATGATTATCCAGTCGCCGCAGCGACGGTTGAAATTGTTGTGAGTTCGTCGCTACATTCAACCGTCTTTTCTTCGCCTCCTTCAACCGTCGCTCCGCGACTCGCGGATTTCTCATACACGCGACACCGGCGTTGAAACGCCGGCCTAAGTTCAAACCGTGGGCTAAATTGGAACTACCGATACTGGCGTATTCAGTTTGACTACAAACATTGGTGGGAGAGCGTTCCGCAGTATCGACTTTAGTCCAGATCCACGGTCAAGAAATGGATGGAACCGATCTTGACAGTGGCGCGGACTTTAGTCCGCGCCTGCGTCATTTCCTCAGGCTGCGCGGACTAAAGTCCGCGCCACGGTCAGTTGTTCCGATTTAGGAACATTTGCCGCCGCCGCGACCGGTGAAAACGGCTGCCATATTTACTTTTCAAAGACCATCGGTCTGTCCCACTCTCGCTTGATCCGATTTAAAAGTGTCCGGTCTGCGTGAAAGACACGCCTCCGGTGGTGTAGGTGACTGTGTAAGTGTCACCGCTCGTGGGGTGGACTGTTCCAGAGCCGCTCATTTGCGCGGCGAAGAGGCGATTCGTCCCCGTCCCGAGCGTCTGCCCCGCAGCCAGATTGAACTGGTACGTGATCGTCGTCGCCGTGCTACTGTTGCTCTGGAGGATTTGACTGCCGACGGTGTTGAACTGGCCGTTGAAGCTCACGCCGGTAGTGCGTTGAACAACTATTGTGATCGAGAGCGAGGTGATGACGCCCGTGGTGTTACTCAGGCTAATGGCCTGCTCGTTGAACCAGGGGCCGTTTGAGTTGATCACTGGCGTAACGGTGACGCCTCCGGTACCGCCTCCGGTGTCATTCACTGTGAGATTGATCGGCGTCGTCCTCGTCAGACCGCCGCCGGTCCCCGTGACGGTGACGGTGGCCGCTCCCAGAGTGGCCGCGCTCGAAGTGGTTAACGTCAACACGCTACTCGTTCCGGTCGCCGGATTCGAGCTGAAACTCGCGCTCACTCCGCTCGGCAATCCGCTCGCGCTCAAAGTCACGCCGCCCGTGAAGCCGCCGCTTCGCGTGATGGTGATCGCGCTGGTTCCGCTCGCGCCTCGATTGATAGTCAGGCTGGAAGGATTGGCGGAGAGCGCGAAGTCGGGATTGGCCGTCCCGCTCGGCTCGCCATAAATAACGCCGCGCCCGTTCGTGCTGATGTAGACCCTTCCAAAGACGCGCGGGTCGCCGGTGATCGCCGCGTCCGTCGAGCCGTACTGATGCTGATCGTCATTGATCCGCACCCACGTGGCGCCGGCGTCGGTCGAACGGAATATGCCGCGCACGCCGTTGACCTGGGCGCTTGAATAGAGCGCCATGTAACTCTGTCCAGCCGCGGCCATGCCGAAGCCGATGGTGTTGGCCTCCTCGACGCTGGTTACGCGGGTGAAGCTGGCGCCCGAGTTGGTCGAGCGCCAGAGGCCTCCCTCGGCTCCCGCGAGCCAGATGTCTCCTTCGCGTCCCGGCACGGCTTTGAACTTGGAGTTCGACGGCAATCCCGTCGCCGCCGCCGTGAAGTTAGCTCCCCCGTTCGTGCTCACGTAGAACGTCCCGTTGGCGAAGCCGTAAAATTTCATCGGGTTGACGCGGTCCGATCCCACTCTCGCGCTTGAAGGTATTCCCGCGGATTGCGTCCACGAGCTGCCGTTGTTGGTCGAGAAGTTCACCTGGGCGCCTGCCGGACTCCAAACGACGCGGCTGGCGTTGGCCGCGGCCGCCACAGTTCCGCCGCCCGTGACCCCGCCCGGCTCCGTGCTGCCCTGAAACCAGCTCGTCCCGCCGTCGAAGGAGAAGCCGGAACGATTCGTGCCTGCGTTGGCGTTGCCCACGCGGACGATGAAGCCCGGAGAGAGTTCGGCGTAATCAAGACTGGTCGTGCTGACGAAGGTCGGGCTTCCCATCATCGTCGTCGGCGCCGTCAGGCTGTTGTGGCGGAAGCCACAGATGTCGCCCACCCCGCTCAACAACGGCGCTCCCGACGGCGGGCTGATCAGGTCTAAAACGGCGGTCTCTTCCAAACCGACCGCCTTGACCGAGATGTGTATTTGACCGCCAGTGTCCCACGTCGTCAGATCGTCGCTGCCGTATATGGTCGCGCCCGTGCCGTACATCATCCGATTGGAATTGAAAGGATCGATCTCCAGGTCTCCGACCATCCATCCTAGCTTCGGAGTGATTTCGGGCAGTTGGGGGTTGGCGTTGAAAGTCAGCCACGGAGCGGCCGTGATGTTTTGCAAATAACGGAGGCTGCGATTGGGGTATGAAGTCCAGTCCCAGATTCTGGTCCACGTGGCGCCGCCGTTGAGGCTGCGGAAGAGGATAGTGTCGGGCCACCACGAGTTCAACGCGGCGACCATAACGATGTTGGGATTCTGCGCGTCTACGGTCAGGCCGCCGTAGCCGAAGTAATCGTCAGAGCTTGATGATGGCACGGGGCTGATCAGCGTCCACGTTCCGTTAGACGTGTCGTAGCGCCAGACGTCGCCCTTCTGTCCGTCATATGGGCCTGCGCCGTCGCTGTAGGTGATATAAAGCATCCCGTTCGACGCCAGGACGCCGTGATGAGGCAGGAAGCCCGTGGGCTGCCCCGGAACAGTAGCCCACGTAGCGCCGCCGTTCGTGCTGCGATAGACGCTATTGCCCTTATCGGCGACGCCAACATAAATGGTTTGAGTCGTATTGCCGGGAGTCCCGGTTCTGCGGTCGAAAGTCACCCAGACGACGCCGATGATGTCGGCGGTGTAGGAATTGCTGGGGTCCTGGACATAGGTTCCCGCGACCGGAAAGCTGGTGACTCTGGCCCAGGTCGCGCCGAAGTCCGTGCTCCTCCAGAGGCCGTTGCCGCTGCGGGCCCCGAGGTAGAGGATGCTGTTGCGATTGGGGTCGATCGCCAAACGCTCGCCCATCGAGCGGCCCGGCATGTTGCCGCCGACTTTGAAGGGCAGATTCGCGCGCTGAAAACTATTGCCGCGGTCGGTGGAGCGAAGGATCGCTCCGTTCTGACTCGTAAATTCGTTGGTGTAAGTCCCGGCGGCGATGTAAAGGCGGTTGGGGTCTACCGGATCGGTGGCCAGGCTGTCGACGCCCGTCAGGTTCCAATCGTCGAAGCCGATCCAATCGAGCAGCGGAACCCAGCGGCCGGCGCTCTGGTCCCATCGGTACGCGCCGCCGATGTCGGTGCGCGCGTAGATCAGGTTCTGTTCGGTAGTGTTGAAGACGATGCCCGGAACAAAGCCTCCTCCGCCGCCGATGGCGACGTTTCGCCAGGTATAAGTCTCGGTTGTTTGCGCGAGCGCTGGATCGGACGCCACGCTCGACCTGTAGACGAGCGTGGCCGCGATCCCGATGAGGGATAGAAGGAGGACTGTTGCGGCCCGCGACAGAATAGTCCTGAGGGCGTGCGACGTATTCTTCATGTAACCTCCGTAGCTGGCGCCTGATTGATGGCGCTTGTGATTGATGGATCGTTTTTTTTAGGTAACTGCTCAGCCAGGAGCCGCGCGGCGACGATTGATCTCAGACAGGCCACGCATTACCTGCGTGACGAACCATGCAATCCCCCCAGCCGGGCGGCGACGGTTGAGCTCCGTTAGGCCAGAGGTTCAACCGGCGGCGCCGCGACTAATAGTGGTCCGTCTTCCCGCGCCCCGTGAGGACGCGGCCGAGTTCGAACGCCGCTCGGGGCGGCTACAAGGCTAAGCAGTTACTTTCCAGCGCGGGAGTGGGACGGAACATTGTTCATTGTTCATCGTTCATTGTTCATTTGTCATTGCGGAACGGCATGGCTTCGACAATGACAAATGACAAATGACAAATGAACAATGAACAATGTTCCGTCCCACTCCAGCGGCATTACTTAAAAGGTCCCGGTCTGGGTATAAGTAACCCCACCGGTCGTGTAGCTGACGACCCAGGTATCGCCGGCGGTAGGATGGAGCGTCCCATTCCCACTCGCCTGAGCCGCGAAGGTTCTGTTGTTACCGGGGCCAAGCGTCTGTCCGGACGCAAGAGTGAATTGGTAGGTGATAGTCGCCGTCGTGACGGTGTTGCTCTGCAGAATCTGCCCGCCGACGGTGTTGAACATTCCGTTAAGGCCGACGCCGGTTGTGCGCTGGATGACGATCGTGACAGAGAGCGCTGTTATAGCGCCGGTGTTATTCAGCAGGATAGCCTCTTCGTTGTACCAGGGCGTGTTGGAGTTGATCGCCGCTGTAACAGTCACTCCGCCATTGCCGCCGCCGCCATCGTTCACAGTGAGGCCGACCGTCGTCGTCCGCGTCAGACTTCCGCCAGCCCCGGTCACGGTGATTGTGGCCGCCCCGAGCGTCGCCGTACTCGACACAGACAGAGTTAGAACACTGCTATTGCCGGTCGCCGGATTCGGGTTGAAGTTGGCGGTCACGCCCGCGGGCAATCCGCTCGCGCCGAACGTCACGCCTCCGGTGAAGCCGCCGGTTCGTGTGATCGTGATCGTGCTCGTCCCGCTCGCGCCGCGATTGATCGTCAGACTTGCAGGGGAGGCGGACAGTGAGAAGTCCGGAGTTGGCACGTCGTTCACGGTAAGGCCGATCGGCGCGCTCCGCGTCAGGCCGCCTCCGGTCCCGGTTACGGTAACCGTCACGGGTCCTAGCGTCGCCGTACTTGACGCCGACAGAGTCAGAACGCTGCTATTGCCGGTCGCCGGGTTCACGCTGAAGCTCGCGGTCACTCCGGCCGGCAATCCGCTCGCGCCTAACGAAACGGCGTCGGTGAAGCCGCCGGTTCGCGTGACCGTGATCGTACTTGTTCCGCTCGCGCCGCGAGCAATGGACAGACTCGTGGGGGAGACTGACAGCGCAAAGTCGGGCGTCGCCGGTTGGTTCACGGTCAGGCTGATCGGCGTTGTCCGCGTCAACCCGCCGCCAGTTCCGGTGACCGTGACTGTAGCCCCTCCTAGCGTCGCCGTACTCGACGCCGACAGAGTCAGAACGCTGCTGTTGCCGGCCGCCGGGTTCGCGCTGAAGCTCGCGGTCACTCCACTCGGCAATCCGCTCGCGCTTAATGTCACGCCGCTGCTGAAACCTCCGCTGCGAGTGACCGTGATCGTACTGGTCCCGCTCGCGCCGCGATTGACGGTCAGGCTCGCGGGACTGGCGGAGAGCGAAAAATCTGGAGTGGGCGGCCCAGGCTCAGCGCCGAAGACCTTGGCCGCGCCGTCGTAAACGGAGATGTTTGGCGCCTTGACAGGCGTCGCGCCCGGCGTGGTCGCTATTCCGGTGAATGACCAGTCGTTGCTCGGATCCCATGCGCCTGAGCTGGTCATCCTGAACTGCACCTCTTTGCGGAAGGCCGATTGCCCTCCGGGGTAGATCTTGGTTCCGGTGAAATCCACCTTGACGAAATAGGTTGAACCGGAGAGGAGCTGCGGGGCGGAGACCGTCGCGCCCTGATTGAAGTTGGTGTTGATGGCTATCATCCCGGGCGTCACGCCGGATTCTAGCGTGAAGAAGTAGCGGAACGAGAGCTTGTCGCCCATCCGCGCCGGGAAGGCCGATTTGTTGATGATGAACGCCCTGATCTCGGTGAAGTTAGTCCCCGAGGCGTTGACTCCGGCCTCCACATACATTTCATCTGTGTCCGGAGATTCCGGCATCGGGAAGTTCGCCAGCGGCTGACCGCCAAACTCCTGATAGAGGCGAGCCAGCGCGCTAGTAAAGCCGGCGTTGTAATCGGTCGCGACCTCGTTTTTGGTGAAGTCTTGGCGATTGTCGGTGTAATTGTCGCTGGTGTCCGGCCCGCCGACCAGCGCGCCGTAGAGGATGTGGCGGCTGGTCACCGGATCGTTGATGTTGTCGCTCCAGGATCCGTGAGCGGTTCGGTGATGCACGTTGCGGGGTGAGTTGGCTCCGAAGCCCACGACATAACTGCTGTTGCGGGGGTTCTGGCCCAGCGCGTAGTTGATCTGCCTGACCGCGAAGTCATGGTAGCGCTGCTTCTTGGTCGCGTCGCTCAACTGATCGCTGTAAACCAGCGCGAGAAAGGCCGTGTTGGCCGCGTAGCGCAATGCGCCCCACCCGGCGGAATCCACGTAAGCGAGTCCGCCCGGCGTGCGCAGTCCGGCGCCGATGCTCCAGTAATCGAGCCATCGCTCGGCGTCCGCCCGATAGGCGGGGTTGTTAGTCAGGTTCGCCAGCAACACGTAACAACCGTAAGACTTGTCGTCCCAGGCGTGCGTCCAGCGAAATGACTTGGTAGTCGTCTGCGGCTCGTTGCTCAGGTTGGCGTAGTAGTTCTGGGCCTTGGTCAAATAGGCGGGGTCGTTCGTAGCGCGGTAGAGCCAGATCGCGCCCCAGACCAGTTCGTCGTTGAACCCGCTCCACGAGTTGTAAAAGCCCGCTGCGTCCCTGATGCAATCGCTGTATTTCCCACGGAAGTTATCGGCGAAGTCATAAAGCTGACGCGCATGCATGAGCAGCGTGTCGGCGTAACCGGGATCGGTCGGGCGAAAGACCATTGACGAAGCGGCCATGGCCGCCGCCGTCTCCCCGGCCAGGTCTGAACCGGGACAGGATGTGGTGATCCGGGCAGCCGGTCGGGCCATCTGCATGACCTCGGCCGGGCCCCACCAGGCGTGATCCGTCCCGCCTGCGCCGATCTGGCCGTACAATTCAGCCGGCGCCGTGTGCGCCTTGATGAAGTAGTCGTTGACGAAGCGAAGGTTATTGAGCAGATGCGTGAGCTGTCCGCTCTGAACAAAGGCGGAGCGATATTCGACCGCGCCCATCGCCAGCAGCGTCACCGAGGCGGCCATCGGAAAACCGAATTTGACGTGGTCGCCGGCGTCGTACCAACCTCCCGTCAGGTCTCTGCCCACGTCAGCGCCGTCGTTCAATCCCGAATCGCCGCGCCAGTTGACCCGGTTCCAATCGGGCAAGACTCCGGATTGTTGCGCTTCATAAAAAAAGAGCGATTTCTGTAGAGCTTCCCCGTAATTGAACGTCGGGCCTTGCGCCTTGGTTGTGGTTGTCCTGTCAGGGCCGGCGACGAGGATGGCCGTCAGAAGAACGGCCAAAGCCAGCGCCCATCTGCGCCCGAGAGCCCAGGCGTCCCTGCCTGCGGTTTTCCGGCGAAGACCGATTGACCGAAGCAAGCAGCCTAGGATGCCTGCGCTCCCAGGTTCGCTCCCAGCATAAAGGCCACTTGGAAAAGACCTCTTGATAGAGTCAATCAATGATTTCATTTTCCCTCCGTGATCTGGCGAGGGTTTGGGCCAGCAGGCGCCTCAAACCGCGGTTGATGGATTTATCGCCTACGGACACACTACGACCTACAGCGTCTTTCGCGCTTTTTGCGTGAGACTTCCCTTCCCTCACACCAAACTCTGTCGTCTGCGTTTAGCTAATAACTACAGATTGCGAACTTACGTTTTCTATCTTCTGATATCTTCTGACGATGTCACTACGGATAATCGTGTCCTGCGAATGATGTGAAGAACGCTCTTAATAATTAATCACGCCCTATTATTTTGGTTACTGACCTGCAGGGGATTGAACAAACACCTAAATCGTGACCAGCTTATTCGGACACTCTCAAGTGGTCAATGGGTTTACCGCTAGTAACAGGTTAATAACGCCATCGCCAATTCCCGTTAATAACGCCGCCAACATCCAATCCAATCAAGCGCATCCGGTCGCAATCGGCGATCTGAAATTATTTCCACGACGATGAGAAGTTAGGAAGCACTGGCGCTGGAGGAGGGGCCTTTTTTTAATCTCGCGCCACCGCCGGAAAATTTTCGACCTGTGCGGACGACCTTGGATTCAGCGCCGCGAGCGGTAGCGAGCGAGGCTTTCAAAGGACTTATGGATGGAGCCTCGCTCGCTACCGCTCGCGGTACTGAATCGTCTACACAGGTCGAAATTTTTTCGGCAAAATCTTTTCTGTTTTGCGTCTATATGTAGTTGGAGGCATATTTCTGCGAAAACATCGGATGATCCGATCTCTTTGACACCGAGTGTTACAAATTCAAAGGCGCACACAAAAATCCCTGCATCTCGATGTCAATCAAAGCCGTTAGTGGTGTGCGCCTACCCCATCGCGTCAACCGTTGAGTCGGAGAAGCGCCTACTTGCCTAGCCAATCCAGTAGGCGCCTGATTTGAGATGGGTTCCAAACTAACCTGAACTGCTTATTTTCCACAGCCCACATGCCTGAACTCCATAAGTGTCATCAGCAAGGCCAGATAGTGACTAGAACAATGCAAACGTCTGAACCTGAACAAGGCGAAACATTGCGGAGCGCGCTCAATTTTCGAGAGCGCGTCATGGCGGCGGCCACCTTTTTGATCGCCGTCATCGACTCCGAAGGCAAGATCGTCCTGGCCAATCGGGCCGCCGCCGAGGTGTGCGGCAGCGAGGTCGAGGAAGTAATCGGCCGATCTATCTACAACTGTATTTCGCCGAATGACGTGGGCAGAGTCACCGAGATAATTCAGATCACTTTGGCCCACGGGCTGTCCGTGTCGAACGCCGAATGCGAAGTGCTACGCAGAGACGGCATGCCCCGCACGCTCAGATTCAGCCTTCAGCCGCTGACCCTGGAAAGCGGCGAGCGCTGTTTGGTGGGCACGGCGGAAGACATCACCGAGCGTAAGGAGTCGGAAGCGAAACTGCGCAGGTCGATGGCCGAAGTCGAGCGACTGAAGAACCAGCTGCAAGCGGAGAACCTCTGTCTGAAGGAGGAGGTCAAGCCCAGCCATAATTTCGGAGAGATCGTCGGCGAGAGCGCGGCGCTCAGGAAGGCTCTCTACCTGGTCGAGCGAGTCGCCGCCACGGGCGCCACCGTCCTCATCCTCGGCGAGACGGGAACGGGCAAAGAACTATTCGCCCGCGCCGTTCACGACCTGAGCGCTCGCAAAGACGCCCCATTCATCAAGGTCGATTGCGGCGCGATCCCGGGGGGACTGATCGAGAGCGAACTCTTCGGTCACGAGAAGGGGGCATTCACCGACGCGATCAAGCGGCGGGTTGGGCGGTTCGAGTTGGCCGACGGCGGCACGATCTTCCTTGACGAAATCGGCGACTTGCCGCTCGACCTGCAAACCAAGCTCCTGCGCGTGCTGCAAGAGGGCGCCTTCGAGCGTGTGGGCGGGATGCGCACGATCAAGACGGACGCTCGCGTGGTGGCGGCGACCAACCGCAACCTGAGCCTGCGAATCGGATCGGGCGCCTTCCGCGAAGACCTCTATTACCGGCTCGCAACCTTAGCCTGGGTACGCATCGCTTCCAGCGTGCAGTAGCGGACAGTGAAGCATTGGGAGGCGAAAGCGCGCTCGGATCTGGCCGCGGGTGTTTGCGAGCAATAATTGCTCGAAGCAGGCAATACGGCTCCGGGGCGCCGCGCATCCAATCAATTATGTCTTTCGCCGAGACTGCACGCTGGAAGCGATGCGTACCCAGGTCGCGCACAAAAACTTGACGGACACCCTAATAGGTCTTGCGAGTAGCATAATAATCGCTTTTATATACCACCCCTCGCTGACAATGCGGAGTAATCGTCAAATAACCCCACATTCAACTTCGACGTAACATACCTCCATCCCTCATGTTGCTAAGTCGAAACAGGCGAGATTGAGGCGGAAGAAACCGCAGATTTAGACAGATGCGGACGGATTGTCACGGATAATTCGCGCCGATCTTTCGCATCTGTAATTATCCGTGGTTTCTTCTATCCCAATGCCGTCAGCGTCGTGGCGACATAAGATAGATCATCGCGTTGAATCAGTACCGCGCGTGGCTCCCAGAGAGGGCTATTTACGGGAGCCACGCTCGCTACCGCTCGCGGTACTGATTCAACCTACAGCTTCTCGAACCCCGAGTAATGCACCGCGCGCTGCTCGGCGGCCGACCTGTTGGCTTCGTCGAACAGGTCGCGCGCCCGGTTGAAATCGCGCGCGTCGAGCGCGTCTTTTAGCGATTGCAGCTCGGCGATGAGCGAGCCGAGCGCGTTCGAGATGTTCGGCTGATTGGTCAAACAGATGTCGCGCCAGACGCTCCACGCGCTGCCCGCGAGCCGCGTCATGTCGCGCCAGCCTGTGGCGGCCAACGCCCGGGCCAACTCGCGATCGGCGACCTCGACGTCGCGTTCTGGACCGAGCAGAGAGGCCAGCGCGCTCGCGACGAGTTGGGGAAGATGGCTGATCAGCGCGACCGCCGCGTCGTGATCTTCGGGCCGTGTCAGTAGAACTCGCGCGCCGATTGATTCGACGAGCGATCTGAAACGGTCGAACTCGGCCCCGTCAGTTCCCTGCCCGATCATCAACGCGTAGTTCGCGCGGTCGAAAAGGTCGGCCCGCGCGTACCGGACGCCGGTGTTTTCGCCGCCGGCCATCGGGTGGCCGCCGACGAAGGTCACGCCCTTGGTGAGAGACGCGCGCGCCGCGCGGCAGATTTCGACCTTAGCGCTCCCGGCGTCGGTGACGGTCGCGCCCGGCTTGATCTGCTTCGATCTCGTCCGCAGGAAGTCGATGATCCCGCCGATGGGCGCGGCCAGGTAGATCAGATCGGCTTGGCAAACCTCGCCGCGCTCGAAGCTCACTTCGACGGCGTCGACGACTCCGCGCTCGACGGCCAGGCGAGGCGAACGCGATCCGCCGCAGGCGGTGATCCGCCCTGTGAATCCGGCCCGGCGCAACGCGAGCGCGAACGACCCGCCGATCAGACCGCAGCCGACGACGCAGACGTGTTTGAACTCGCTCACAGCGCCCTCTCCACCGCCGACGCTATCAGGCGGAGTTGATCGATGAGCTTGTCGAACTGTTCCAGCGTGAGTGATTGCGCCCCGTCCGAAAGAGCGTGGTCGGGGTCGTGATGGACTTCGATGAGCAACCCGTCGGCCCCGGCGGCGACGGCGGCGCGGGCCATCGGCGGGACCTTGTCGCGGCGGCCCATGGCGCGGCTCGGATCGACGATGATCGGCAGGCTGGAGAGTTTTTTGATCACTGGGATCGCCGAGAGGTCGAGCGTGTGGCGGGTGTAAGTCTCGAAGGTCCTGATGCCGCGCTCGCAGACGATCACCTGATGATCGCCGCAGCGCATCACGTAATCAGCCGCCATCAACGTCTCTTCGATCGTCGACGACTCGCCGCGGCGCAACATCACCGGCTTGCCTAGCCTCGCGAGCTCTTTCAAGAGGGCGTAATTCCGCATGTCGCGCTCGCTGACCTGGACGATGTCGACGTAACGCGCGAATAACGGCAGTTGCGCCGCGTCGAAGATCGTCGAATGCGTCAGCATCCGATGGCGGTCAGCCACTTCGCGCAGCAGCTTCAGTCCCTCCTCGCCAAGCCCTTGAAAGCCGTATGGATCATCGCTCGTCCTGAACGCGCCGCCGCGCAAGACGCGCACGCCGCGCTTCGCCAACCGCCCGGCGATGGTCTCCATCTGCTCGCGGCTTTCGACCACGCCCGGTCCGGCCATCACCACCACCTGCTCGCCGCCGATCGCCACGTCTCCGATCTCGATCTTCGTCCCTTCGGGTTTGAAGGCGCGCGCGGCCAGTTTGTACGGCGCGCTGACGCGCACTACCTTGTTGACGCCCTCGAGCAGCTCCAGTTCGCGCGGGTCAGTGATGCGCGAGCCTACCGCGCCTAGCAGCGTGTAGCGCGCCCCTGTCGAGCGGTGAATGTCGAAACCGAGCTTGATCAAACGATCCACGACCCGGACGATCTGTTCCTCGGTCGCGTTCTCTTCCATTACGATGATCATAAAAACAGTGGGCAGTGGGCAGTGGGCAGTGGCAGTGGGTTCCGGCTGCCCACTGCCCACTATCCACTGCCCACTTCCTATTCCCCACTCCCTTCTTCCTTACTTGCCTCGATGCGTTCGATCCGCCGCGCCTCGTCAATCACTCGCTCGAAGAGGCGGCGGATGGCCTCGACGTCGAGCGGGCCTGTGTTCGCGGCGGTGACGTTGGCGACGACCTGCGCTTCGCGCGCCGGCGAATAGATCTCCAACCCCAGACGTTTTTTGATGTGACCGATCTCGATGGCGCACTGCGTCCTTTCGTTGAAGAGTTTGACCAGTTCGAGGTCGATCTCATCAATACGGATGCGCCAATCTTCAATCGTCTTTTCGCCGCACTCAGCCCATGCCGCGCTAGCGGCGCCTTGAGTTTAGCCGTGGGTTTTAACCCACGGGACGGTCGGCGAATATTCCGCGTCGCGTTAGCGACGGCTGAGTTCAATCGTCGCTGACGCGACGTGAAAAAAATCCGCGGCGCCGTGGGTTAAAACCCACGGCTAAACTCAAGGCGCCGCTGACGCGGCATAGAAGGCTGACATCTACAGAACTACAATTTCAGACAGGCTTCCGCCGCCAGCCAGAATAACTTTTCGCGCACCGAACTCTGTTTGTCCCATTGGCGCGAGTCCCAGTGTTCGCCGCTGACGTCGTCGCCGCCGTAAAGCAGTTGCGCGAACAGGACGCTCTCCACAGTCAAACAGCCTTCGCGCCGTCGCCGCTCGACTTTCGCCCTGGTCTCCCGGTAAATGCCGTCCGTGGTCCACGTCTTGCCGATGAGGTAATCGACGTTGTGCGCCTCGAGCGTCCGCTCCAACGCCGCCACTCCTTCGGGGCTTGCGGCCACTTCGCGGTCCGGAGGCAGATAGTGGTACGACGTGCCTTCATCGCGCACTGCTGACGTTGGGATGACGACGCGCCCGCAAATGATCCCGCCGTCCAACACGCCCGCGCCGCCGCAGGCGATGAACTTGCGCCCGCCCCGCGCGATGACTTCTTCGAGCAACCCGGCGGCGAGCGACGCGCCTACGCCGGGGTGGAAGAAGGCTACGGGCTTCCCCTGGAAGTCAATTTCGTAGATCGGGTGCAGTCCGATCTCGCTGCGCTGGCGCGCCAGCACGCGCGCGTTATGAACCTCGATCAGTTCGGCGATGACGTCCTGGAAGAAGCAGATGACGCAATGTTCGGGCATATCAATTCGCTCGACCAGGCGATGTGGGTCGAGCGCGGCGTCGTTCGCCGGATCGAATTCTAGAATGGGGATGTCATGGTATGTCATTCTTCGGTACGTTACCGCGCCAGTAGAGTGGGACAGACTTTAGTCTGTCCGCCCTCACTTCACACTACGGACAGACTAAAGTCTGTCCCACTCTGTTCCCCTCAACTCTCGCGCCAGGCGCGCAACTTTATCAACCAACTGCGGGTCGCCCAAATTGTTCTCGATCTCAAGGACCAGACGCGAACCGACCACCGCGCCGTCGGCGTAACTCCACACGTCGCGCACATGCTCCGGTTTCGATATGCCGAAGCCTACCGCGACCGGCAAGCTCGAATGCCGCCGAACGCGTTCGACCAGCTTTCGGACCTGGGCCGAGTCGCTTTCGCGCATTCCGGTCACGCCGGTTCGCGCGACCACGTAAATGAACCCGGCGGAATGTTCGGTGATCAATTTGATCCGCTCGTCGGTCGAAGTCGGCGCGACCAGAAAGACCGTGTCGAGACCGGCGTGGCGCATCCCGGCGACAAAGTCTTCGGCCTCTTCGGGAATCAAATCCGTCACCAACACGCCGTCGACGCCCGCCCGCCTCAACTCCTCGGCGACGTCGGCGGCGGGAAATTGCATCACTGGGTTGAAGTAGGTGAAGAGCAGGATCGGGACGTCGCTGCGCTCGCGGACACGTTCGACTACGGGCAGAATGTCGGCGACGCCTATCGTTTTTTTCAACGCGCGCTCCGAAGCCCGTTGAATCACCGGCCCGTCGGCCATCGGGTCGGAGAACGGGACGCCGAGTTCGATCACGTCCGCTCCCGCATCGGCCAACGCGAGCAGCAGGCCTTCGGTCGTCGCCAGGTCTGGATCGCCCGCGGTGATGTAAGGGATGAAGGCTTTGCGACCTTCTCTCCTCAGTTGTTCAAATTTTGCGGTGATGCGAGTCATATTTTTGAGAGCGGGAGAGCGAGGGAGCGGGAGAGCGAGGGATCAAGAGAAAGAGATATATCTTTCCTGGTCTCCTGCTCTCCCGCTCTCCCGCTCTCTCGCTCCCTCGCTCTCACTTCTTCCCCTTGTACGTCACTCTCCAGACTTTCTTCCCGCCGTCGTCGACCACCAGCAAGGATCCGTCGCGAATCATCCTCACGCCGACCGGCCGCCCCCACACCTCCTGGCCCGACTCATCGGGGACCCAGCCGGTGAGGAAGTTTTCGTAGCCTACTTCCGGCTTGCCCTTCTCGAACGGGATGCGGATGACTTTGTATCCGCTGCGCTTCGAGCGGTTCCACGAGCCGTGCAGCGCGACGAACGCGTCGCCCACGTACTCCTTGGGAAACATCTTGCCCGTGTAAAACTCGATGCCGAGCGCCGCCGCATGCGGCTCGATCAGCACGTCGGGGACGGTGGCCCGCTCGACCAGATTCATCCGCGGATTCTTGACGCGCGGGTCGAGCGTCTTGCCGATGTAAGAATCGGGCCAGCCGTAAAAGCCGCCGTCTTTAACCGAGGTCGCGTATTCGGGCACGAGGTCGTCGCCCAACAGGTCGCGTTCATTCACCGCCGTCCACAACTGGCCGTTCGCCGGGTTCCAGGCCAGTCCGACCGGATTGCGAATCCCCTCGGCGAAGATGCGGCGTCCCGTCCCGTCGGGATTGTATTCATTGATAGCGGCGCGAATGGGCGGCTCGCCCTCGTTGACATTCGACCCCGACCCGACCGCGACGTACATCTTCTTGCCGTCGCGGCTGAAGAGCACGTCGCGCGTCCAATGCCCGCCAATAGGCAACTCGATGAGCTTCTCGGGCGGCCCTTCGAGCTTCGTCTGGCCGACCTGATACTTGAAGCGGACGACGGAGTCGGTATTGCCGACGTAAAAATAGGTTTGAGCGCCCTCCTTATGAATCGCCATTCCGAACGGGCGATTCAGGCCCGTGGCGAACGTGAACCGCTCGGTCGCGTTGTCGATCTTCCCGTCCTTGTTCGCGTCTCGCAACAGGTAGATCGAGTTTGCCTGCCGGTGGGAATCGGTCAGGAACAGATCGCCGTTCGGGCCTTCGATGATCCAGCGCGGCTCTCTGTAATCGCCCTCGCTGAAGACGCTCAGGTCGAACCCCTGCGGAAGTTCTAACTTCGCGCCTTCGGGTTGAGGGACTACCCTCGGCTGATTTTGCACCGACGGGGTCTTGAACGGCTCTGGTAATCCGTCCGGTTTGATGACGATGCGATTGGGCCCGGGTGATTGCTTCGACTCCTGACCTACCGCGATCAGAGGCAAGGCGATCGCCGCGATGCAGAGGCTTCGCAAGAGGGTCATGTTTCGATTCATTTATTCTCCTTGTTTGGTTATGCGAATGGAACGCGGATGAAGCGGATGCGTCTGATTCTCACGGATAATCATCCAGGATTCAATCCGCCTTGATCCGCAATGATCCGCATCATCCGCGTTCTGTTCGCCTATACCTTTCCGCTCAATTGTTCGGCGACCGTGTTCACATCCTTATCGCCGCGCCCCGAAAGGTTGATCAGAACGATCCCGTCTTTGGACAATCGTGGCGCGAGTTTCATGACGTGCGCGACGGCGTGTGACGATTCCAGCGCGGGGATGATCCCCTCCATCTTCGCCAATAATTGGAACGCTTCGAGCGCCTCGTCGTCGTCGGCCGAAACATATTCGGCGCGGCCCCGGTCGTGCAAGTGCGCGTGTTCGGGGCCGACGCTGGCGTAATCCAGACCGGCGGAGACCGAATGGGTCAAAGCTATCTGGCCGCGGTCGTCCTGCAAGACGTAACTGCGCGTGCCTTGCAGCACGCCTACGCGACCGCCGCCTTCTTCCAGAAATCTCGCCGCGTGTTCGCCGAGCGCGAAGCCGCGGCCGCCGGCCTCGACGCCGATCATCTTGACGCCGGCGTCGTTCAGGAACGCATGGAACAGTCCCATCGCGTTGCTGCCGCCGCCGACGCATGCGACCAGGTAGTCGGGCAATCGCCCGCAGCGTTCTAACATCTGCGCTCGCGCTTCGCGACCGATCACGCTCTGAAAATCGCGCACCATCATCGGGTACGGGTGCGGCCCCAAAACAGAGCCGAGCAAGTAATGCGTGTCGGCGACGTTGGTCACCCAATCGCGCAGCGCCTCGTTGATCGCGTCTTTCAGCGTCTTGCTCCCGGATTCAACTCCGACCACCTCGGCGCCGAGCAAACGCATGCGGAAGACGTTCAACGCCTGCCGCCGCATGTCCTCCGTGCCCATATAGACCACGCATTGCAAGCCCGCAAGCGCGCAGACCGTGGCGGTCGCCACGCCGTGCTGCCCCGCGCCGGTCTCGGCGATGATCCGCCGCTTGCCCATCCGTTTGGCCAGCAGGATTTGCCCGACGGCGTTGTTGATCTTGTGCGCGCCGGTGTGGTTGAGGTCTTCGCGCTTCAAAAAGATCTGCGCGCCGCCCAGGTGTTTGGTCACACGTTCGGCGTAGGTGATCGGCGTCGGACGGCCTACGTACTCGCGCAGCAATGTTTCTAACTCGCGATGAAACGACTCGTCGGCGCGCGCTTCGGCGTATGCGGCCTTCAACTCTTCGAGCGGATGCATCA
>WNGA01010057.1_pt1 | contig 23984 bp, 14 predicted proteins | sample 5400061 | NCBI WGS metagenome assembly WNGA01 (sample SAMN13153366, study PRJNA577476) | soil metagenome | isolation source: 100 cm soil or saprolite under grassland replicate 2 | place: USA:California | collected 2016-06-15
GAACTTGGCGAACTTCAGTGTGTCGTCGGCGGGGGCGGTGCTCGACCAGAGCAAGCTCAGGCTGCTGGCATCGTACGCACGGACAATGCCGGGCACCACCGCCTGGTTCGCGTTGGCGAGACGGGGCGTCGTCGCCCAAACAATCCCGCTTCCGGAGGTCGAGCCGTTGGCCGATACCGCGAGCATGCCGCCCGGCATCCCTAGCGGCGGCAGCACGGACCCGACGGAGGAGGCCGGCGTGTTGAACGTCTGCGCCGTCGGGTCGAACCGATAGGAGCGCAAGAAATCGTTCTCACCCTGCACGTACATGTTGAGCCCGGAAGGGCTGTTCCAAAACGTGGCGAAATGGTGGATGTGATGGGTCCCGCTCGGTACCACCGTCGGGTCGACCGCTTGGAAAATCTGCGGGACCTGGGTGTCGCCGCTCACCAACTGCCCCATGCCCGAGGCGTTCAAGAGAAACACACGCCCCTCCTTGCCCCCGGCAACGAGACGGTTCGTTCCCGGCACGAAACTGGTACCCGCCGATCCGAAGTCTGCGTCGATCGAGTCGAGCGAGGCCCAGTTGGAGGGGGTGAAATAGTCGAGCCGACCGAGCGTCTGCGGCGCCAGCTTCAGCACGGTTTCGCTGAAATTCACGTTGCCATCGAACGCCCCGACGCCGCTCCCGTTGCCGGTAACGAAATAGAGATTGCCGCTGCTGTCGAATGCGGGCGGGGAGCCCGCCATCCAGATGCCGGCCCGGCCGGCGTTCGGGCTCGTGTTGAAAGCACCGAGCTCGGCGAGGCTGGATGCGTCGTAGGCAATGACCCAGCCGTGATAGGGGCCGGTATCGCAAAAGGAAGACCAAGCGATGTAGACGGCGCCGTCCGAAAGCGCGAGCGCCGGACGTTGGTTGTTGGTGACGGGGTTGAACGCGACCATGCCGCCCGACGTTCCGTCCCCGGTTCCCGGAACGCTCGCCTGGATGGCCACGGGGCTTGCCGGCCGATCGCTCCCCGTGGCGATGTCAACGGCTCGGAGCCGCTGCACGGTGCTCGTTCCTTCGATCGTGCGGGTCACGAAATACATCGTCTGGCTCGTCCCGTCGATGACCGGAGTGCCGACGATGCCGATCTTGCCGCTGAAATCCCGATACGTACCGCACGCCGAACCGACCTCCGAAGCCAGCGTGGCACGCCCTGCTGCATTGAAATTACGCTGCCAGAGCGGGTCACCTAACGCATCGGCATCGAAGGCATAAACGGTATTGTTGACGGTCGCCACGTAGACGACGTTGTGAACACCTCCGGCCGTCGAGACCCCCGACGCGTAGAGCGGCTGGGCATAGATCTGGTCATCGACCTGGAGCTCGAACAGTTTTCCGAACTGATTCGAATTCACGTTGGAAGTCGTGAGCGTAGTCTCGGCGAGGTTGGCCCCCGTCCTTTGGTTGTCGTTGCCGCGCGTGAGGACGTTCACGCTTCCGAGCGCGGACGCACTGGCCGCACCTTCTTCGGGCGGCGTGCCACTGGTCGGCGCCGAGCACGCCCCGAGCGCCACGACGCAACCGACGACCAAAACCAAGAGAATCGAGTTCGACCAAGATTGGGGATTCATAGGATAAGGCCTCCAGAAGACCCGAATCCCCCCCGTTAGGTAAATCCCGACGGCATGATGGATTTGCCGTTCGGGTGTGAAGATGGACGCAGTTTACAATCGTCGGAATGTATCACGATTGACAGCCGATTGGGCACAACTTTTCGCGAGGACATTTGCTTTTTTGTGGCAGCAACGTGCGTCGCAGTTTCGGTTGCCCGGTAGGCGACAACACCATCGTCGGACGGCTCGCCGTCCTGGGCGGTGTCACCCCGTCGGCCCGTCGGTCTACTCCCTTCGCGGCGGCACCGATGCTCACCACCGGGACTTGCTCAAGGCGATTTCGCCGATCGACAATTCGTTTCCAGCCCGGCCTTGCTGCTGGCCTGGTTCGTGCGAACGGTTTGTGCCGTTTACGTTATTGAGGATCGCCGTAGCATTACTGTTTGTGGTTCCGTAGGATTCGGTTGGCGTCAGATACGGACGACGGCGACGTCTTGCGCGTGCGTTGCCAGCGCCTGGAGATCGTGGGGGTCGGAGGTGAGAACAGTTCCACCGGGCTCAGCGAAGGCCACGACCAGTGCGTCGACCGCCGAACCGCGGCGAGCGAGTCTTCGGAGTGCGGCGGCTCGGCGCGCCAGCGACTCGGGAACGGTCTCCGCAATATCGCAAGTCTTGAGAAATCTGTTCTCGACCGCGTCGCGCCCTGGGTGTCCCCGGAGACACTCGACGAGAACGACGGAGAGTACTTTGGGAGGCCAAAGACCCTCGGTACGAAGCGCCAGGATCAGTGCCAAACTTCGTTGCGAACGCTCCGCGAGGCGGGTCGCGCCGCCGGAATCGAGAATCAGCACGACGTTTCAGCCTGCCTTGCGGCGCGGTCGCTGGACAATCTTCTGCGCGATGGCGCTCGCGCGTACGCGCTGTGGCAAAGTGGGCTTGCCGACTTGACGAGTGAGCTCGACAAGATACTTGTCACTCTCGAAGAGCAGCTCGCGCCTACGCACCTCGGCGCGCACGGCATCCTGCAGGAGCTCCGACGCGGGAAGGCGGCCCTTCTTCACCAACTTGTAAAGGTCGTGCGGGAGATAGACCTGCATGCGGGGCATACGCCTAGTTATACGCCCCCAGGCTCTTCGTGCAACACGCGGCGGAGGCTGAATTCGTGCTGGTCCTTATTTCTCCTGCGCTCATCCCGATGCGCGCCGCTACGATTGCAGAACCTCACGCACCTTTTCGGTGAGCGACGTGGGCGTGAACGGCTTTTCGAGGTACGAAGAGCCAATGTCGAGCGCGCCGCCGAGGGTGAGCGCGCCGCCCGGGTAGCCGGACATGAAAAGCACGCGCATCGCCGGGTGCAGCTGGGAAAGCTCTTCGGCGAGGCGCCGTCCGCTGGTCTCGGGCATCACGATGTCGGTCAACAGAAGGGCGATGCGCCCGTTCTGCTCGGAGCAAATCTTACGCGCTTCGGTGGGCCGGCGCGCTTCCAGCACCGTGTAACCTTGCGACCGCAAGACTCGCGCCGCGATTTGGCGAACCGCATCGTCATCCTCGACCAAGAGGATCGTTCCACCTCGGTGCGGAGCGTCCGACGTGAACTGCGAGGGCGAAAGCGTCTCCACCGGACGATCGATGCGCGCGAAGTAGATTTTGAACGACGTGCCTCGCCCGGGCTCGCTGTACAAGCTGATGTGGCCGCCGCTCTGACGAACGATGCCGTAGACGGTCGAGAGCCCGAGGCCCGTCCCTTTGCCGACTTCTTTGGTCGTGAAGAACGGCTCGAAAGCGTGCTTCTGCGTCGCGGCATCCATGCCGGTGCCAGTGTCGGTAACGGTGAGCATGACGTGCAAGCCGAGCGTTACCTCGGGGTGCTTTCCGGCGTACGCTTCGTCGAGCTCGACGTTCGACGTCTCGATGATCAGCTTGCCCCCCTCGGGCATGGCATCGCGCGCGTTGATGGTGAGGTTCAAGATGATCTGCTCCAGCTGACCGGCGTCGATCCTGACATGCCCCAGCGCGGGCGAAAGCCTGGTCACCAGATCGATGTTCTCCCCGATGACCCGCTGTAACATCTTCTCGACGTTGGCGACGATATCGTTGATGTTGAGCGCCTTCGGCTGAACGACCTGACGCCGGCTGAACGCGAGAAGCTGTCTCGTGAGCGAGCTTGCACGGCGAGACGCCGCCAAGATCTCGCCGACGTCCTCCCGTTTGATGTCGCCTTCCGGCAACCCCTGATGGACGAGCTGTCCATAGCCATCGATCACCGACAGCATGTTGTTGAAGTCATGAGCGATCCCGCCCGCGAGCTGGCCGATCGCTTCCATCTTCTGAGCCTGCTTGAGCTGCTCCTCGCTCGCGCGCAGCGCTTCTGCTGTCTCGACGCGCTCGGTGACGTCCCTCACGATGCCGACGAGGCCAATGACCGCGCCGTCGGGACTGCGGATGGGCGCCTTCGTCTCCGAGAGCCAGCGCCGCCTTCCACCCCGCTCGTAGTCGCGCAAGATGTCGAGCACGGGTTGCCCGTCGGACAAGATCTCCATCTCTTGATTTTCTACCGTCGCCGCGACGGCGGGTGAGAAAACATCGCCCACGCGTTTACCGACCAGCTCGCGTTCCGAAGCATCCAACATGCCGGCGAACGAACGGTTCGCACGCAGAAATCTGAGATCGAGATCCTTGAAATAGATCCCATCGGGAGCGTTATCCATCAGGTCGTGCAGCAGCTTGCGCTCGTAGGCAAGCTCCTTCGTGAGGCGAAAGTGTTCGGCCGCCTGCTCGACCTTCACTCGCAGGTCGTTGGCGTCCCATGGCTTCGTCACGTACGCGAAGATCTTGCCCTCGTTCACGGCGCGAATGACCGCCGACAGATCGGCGAAGCCGGTGAGCAGAATGCGCAGAGCGTCCGCCGTATCACCGAGCTTCGCCAGGAGCTCGTCGCCGTTCATTCGAGGCATTCTCTGATCGGTGATGACCACGGCGATGCCGCGCTCCTTCTCGAGCAACTTGAGCGCCCCTTCCGGCGACTCCGACTTGAGCACGGTGAACTTCTCCGAGAGCAGATCTTCGAGCGCCACCAACACCTGGGGCTCGTCATCGACGACGAGCACACGTTCCTTCTCCCTAACCACCTGTCGCATGTTGCCTCCCCGCGGCGGACGCCAACGGAATTCGAACGGTTGCGGTCGTGCCGCGCCCCACTGCACTGCTGAGGTCGAGCGTGCCCCCGTGTTTTTTGACGATGGAGTACGCAATCGACAGACCGAGCCCGGTCCCCTGCCCTACCGGCTTCGTCGTGAAGAATGGCTCGAGGACCCGCTCGGAGAGGTGTTCTGGGATGCCCTTCCCGGTGTCGGCCACTTCGATGACGTAGGCATCGCCGACTGCGCCCGTCGAGATGGTCACCGCGCCGGGACCTTCGATGGCGTCGATCGAGTTCGAGACGAGGTTCATGATCGACTGATTGAGCAGACTGGGAAAACAGTCGATGACGTCCGGTTCACCGAAGTGGGTCTCGATCTGGATTCTGTCCTTCAGCCGGTGATGCAAAATGAACAGGATCGACTCCACGCTTTCGCGGACGCTCACCTGCTTCCGCTCGCCTTCGTCGAGGCGTGAGAACGTGCGCAGCTTCAGCACCAGCTCGCGGATTCGATCGAGGCCCAGGCCCATTTCCCGGAGGCGGCTCTCGGCGCGATCCCAATGCGCTCGACCTTCGGCCGAGAGGGCATTCTCGGGTTGCGCAAACACCTGCCGGAGACTCCGGCGAGCCGTCTCCAGGTGGCTGATGGCAAAGGCGAGGGGATTGTTGATCTCGTGCGCCACGCCCGCCACGAGCTCACCGAGCGACGCCATCTTCGCCGATTGAATCAAGCGCGCCTGGGTGGCCTTCAGCTCTGCATACGCTTCGGCGATCTGGCGGCGCCCGTTGTAGAGCTCCAGAAATACGCGAACCTTGCTGCGCAGAATCGAAGGGTTGATGGGCTTGAACAGGAAATCCACCGCGCCCGATCCGTACCCGCGCATCACGTTCTCTTCGTCATTGTGAGCGGCGGTGAGAAAGATGATCGGGACCTCCTGCGTTGCCGGATTGTGTCGCGCGTGGTGAGCTACCTCGTAGCCGTCCATCTCCGGCATCTGAACGTCGAGCAAGAGGACGGCGAACTGTCGCCGCAGGAGCTGGCGGAGCGCTTCGTTGCCGGACCGGGCCCAGACGACTTCGCACCCCATGCCTTCGAGCAAGGCGGAAATGGCGATGAGATTCGCCTCGACGTCGTCGACGACCAGAACGGCGGGGCTCACGAGTCACCCCGGCGGCGGTAGATTCGGCTGCTCGGCGCGAGCTCGGCAAATAGGCTCGCGCTGGATGCGGGGATGTTCTCGCTACTGCCCAGGCAAAGGAACCCGCCGCGACAGAGCGAGTCGGCGAACACGGAAATGACACGCTCGCGAAGGGTCGGTCCGAAATAGATGAGGACGTTGCGACAGAAGACGACGTTCATTTCCCCGAGCGCATAGTCGGAGACGAGATCGTGCTGGAAGAAGACCACGTTCTTGCGCACGATCTCCCTTACGGCGACCCGCCCATAGGCAGCGGAGCAGTAGTCTTCGAAGCGGCCCTTGCCCCCGGCGTTCCTATAGTTGGCGCCGAACGTTGCGGTCTGCTCCTCCGAGTAGACACCCTCGCGCGCCAGCTCGAGCGCGCGAGCGCTCATGTCGGTGGCGTAGATCTGGGCTCGGTCGTGCAGGTTCTCCTCGATGAGAAGGATCGCCGTCGCATAGGCTTCCTCTCCGGTCGCGCACCCTGCGTGCCAGATCTTGAGCTGCGGGTAGGTGCGAAGCGTCGGCACGACCTGCTCGCGAAAAGTTTTGTAAAAAGGTGGATCGCGGAACATCTCGCTGACCTGCACGGTGAGGTCGTCGAGCATCGACGCGAAGAGTTCCGGCTCGGCGAGCAACCGGTGCTGCAGCTCGCCGAGGTGCCTCATGCCGGATTTCGCCAGGATCATCCCTACACGACGGCGCATCGACTCGGATGCGTAATCGCGGAAGTCGTAGCCGTACTTGGCGTAGATCGCCTCGAGGACGAGCCGGATCTCGATTTTCTCGGTGTCGGTATCAGGCGCCATGAGATCCGTTGGGGCGAAGCCACGTCTGCAAGGTCGCAAGGAGTCGCTGGCTGTCGACCGGCTTGGCGAGGTAGTCGCTGGCTCCGGCCTCGACGCACCGCTCGCGCTCCCCCTTCATCGCTCGGGCGGTCAGCGCGATGACCGGAAGCTTGGCGAAGCGAGCGTCGTGTCTCAAGCGTCGCATCGCCTCGTAGCCGTCCATCTCGGGCATCATCACGTCCATCAGGACGCCATGAACGTCGGGATGCAGCGCGAGGAGGTCGAGCGCTTCTCGTCCCGTTTCGGCGACCAGGATGTCCGCTCCCTTGCCGCGCAAGAGGGCCGACAAGGCGTACACCGTTCGCATGTCGTCCTCGGCCAACAAGAGCTTGATTCCCTGCAGCGAGACTTCGATGGCCGGCTGCTCGGAGGGGCGGCTACCTCGTTCGGCGGGCAGGCTCTCCTTGACATGTCGGACGAAGAGCCGGATGTCCTCGAGAAGGCGCTCACCCGAGCTCCCGTCTTTCAAGATCACCGACTCGGCATAAGCCTCGAGCTGCCGCGTTTCTCGTTTGGTCAGCGCGCGCCCCGTGTGCACGACCACCCGCGGCTTCTTCGCTTTGGCGCGCCCTCGCAACGACTCGAGCAGCTCGAGACCGTCCATGTCGGGCAGCCCGAGGTCGAGAACGATGCAGCGGTAGTCATGGGCCTCGGTTGCATCGAGGGCTTGGCGGGCACTCCTCACGTGATCCGCTTCGAATCCGTCTTTGCGCAGCAGCGCCACGATGGCCTCGCCTTCGACGAGATTGTCCTCCACCACGAGGACGCGTCCCGGCGCCGCGGCCGAACCAGGGCTCAGGGTGCGCACGGCGCCGATGAGCTCGGCACGGGTCGCCGGTTTGGTCAGGTAGCCCACTGCACCCAGCGCGAGCCCACGTTCGGGGGCATCGACGCCCGAAACGAAGTGGACGGGAATGGATCGTGTCGCCACGTCTTCGCGTAGGCGGTTCATGACCGTCCAACCGTCGATGTCCGGCAGCTTGACGTCGAGGATGATGCCGTACGGCCGGTGACGCTTGGCGAGGGCGAGGCCCTCCTCGCCGCTCGTTGCGACGAGCACTTTCAACCTGCGCGCGCGAATGATGTCGACCAGCTGCTCGGCGAGAACGGTGTCATCCTCGATGAGCAGCAGGTGCGCCTCGCTCGGCGTGAGCGCTCCTCGGTCGTCGACCACTTCTTTGCGCTGCCGCGAGAGCGCGATTGCGCCATTGGTTTTCTCGCCACCGGCGCCGCTACCTTCGGGCACGTAGCAGACGAACGTGCTGCCGTGCCCGGGCTCGCTCTCCAGCTGCAACTCGCCACCCAAGAGGCCCGCGGATTCACGGGCGATGGCCAGCCCGAGCCCGGTTCCCGAGTAGCGTCGGTCCGCTCGTCCTTCCAGCTGCTCGAACGGGGCGAACACGCGCTCCTGCGCTTCGGGAGCAATCCCGATACCGGTGTCCGACACGGCGAAGGCGATCGTCTGGTCCATCGAGAGATCGCTGCGGCCAAACGACACGGCTGACCGGGGGCGCCCGATGCGCAGAGCGACCTCACCCCGTTCGGTGAACTTGATCGCGTTGCCGAGCAGGTTGGTCAGAATTCGCTCGAGTCTCCGCTTGTCGGTAACCATCTTCTCCGGGAGACCCGGCGCAATTTCGACCACCAGACCAAGCCCCTTTTCGTCCGCCAGCGGGCCGAAAACGCGCCGGGCGTGCTCGGCGAACTGCCGAATCTCCACCGGCTCGATGTCGAGATCTTGCTTACCGGCCTCGATCTTGGAGAGGTCGAGCACCTGATTGATGAGAGCGAGCAGGTCTTGACCAGCGGAGTGAATCGTCTTGCCGTGCTCGACCTGTTTGGGCGTGAGATTACCGGTCTCGTTCTCGGACAACAGGTGCGACAGAAGCAGCATGCTGTTGAGCGGCGTACGCAGCTCGTGGGACATGTTGGCGAGGAATTGCGATTTGTAAGAGCTCACCCTGCCGAGCTCCTCGACCTTCTGCTGCACCCGCCGGCGCGCCTCCTCCAGCTCGGCGTTTTGTTCGCTGAGCGTATGCCTTTGCGACTCGAGCTCTTCGTTGATGCCTCGCAGTTCCTCCTGCTGGTCTTGCAGCTCTTCGTTGTTGAGTCGCAGCTCCTCTTCCTGGGCGGTCAGGCGTTCGGCCTGTTCTTGTGTTCGTTTCAGGAGATCCCGCGAAGCGGCTCCGAACTTCGCCGCCTCCAGGGCGATGACCAGGGTTTCACGAACGGTGGTGAGCAGCTCTCGGACCTCGTCCGAGCACCGCACGAAGAGGGCAAACTCGAGAACGGCGACCGGGGTGCCGGCGCGTGTCAGCGGCAGGAACACGAGCGTGAGGGGCGACGCCTTTCCGAGACCAGAGCGGATCTCGAGGTACCCTGGCGGCGCATCGTCGACGACGAAGAGCTCTTCGCGGAGCGCCGCTTGGCCGACGAGGCCCTCGCCGCGACGGAAGCTCGGGACCGGCTCGGATGCCGCGCCGCCGTCTTGGGCCGTCGTCGCGTATTTCCCGGTCAGGCGCAGCGCCCCGTCGTCCGCGCAGAGATACACGGCGCCCGCGCGCGCCTCGATGCGGCCAGCCAAGAAGGTGAGCGCGCGCTCGGCGACGATGGCTGGCTCGATCTCGCCGCGAAGCTCGTCGGACAACCCTGCCTGTCCAGCTTTCAGCCAATCGCTGCGTTCGCGCTGCTCGGCGAGCTGCCGGAGCCTCGCCGCCATTTGGTTGGCCTCCCTGGCGGCCTGGCCGACCTCGTCATCGCTCGCGATCGGGATCTCCTGGCTGAAATCGCCCGTCGCGAAGCGCGCGAAGCCCTCGGACAACCGACCCAGTCCGCGCAGCATTCCCCGACTCACCCACAACGACAAGACGACGACGGTGAGCAGGCCGCCCAGCGCAATCGCGACGCGAAACTCGCGAGCCGTCTCGTTGGACGTTCGCACCGCGGCAAACCCAGCTGCGAGCTCGTTCTGATCGAAGCCGGCCGTCTTTCGGATGACCGCGAGCGCCTTGCGCTGTCTCTCCTGCATCTCGGCGATGTCCGCCACCAGGCTTTCCCCCGTCTCGCCGGCAATGAGCCGCTGCGACACGCCGCGTGCGTTGTCGTAGTAGTCCTGGACCGCCCAGCGAAGTGCTGCCGCCTGACGAGCGTCGAGGGCACCACCCGCCGAAGAAATGATCTCGAAGAGTCGGCTCTTGGTCGCCAGCGTGGCCGCCAAAGCGGCCGCGTCCTGCGCCGCCACCGCGTCCTGCAGGCCGTGCGTAAGGCGATCGAATTCGCCCTCAAGCTCGGGCCCAAGCTTGGACCTTGGGACCATCCTGCTTTCGACGTCGGTCAACACGCGATCCTGCTGCGTCCCGATGAGCGCGCTGCCGATGATCAGCGCCAACAGGGCGACCATGGTACTCGCCACGCTCGAAAGGATTTTGGCGCGAAAAGAGAGCTGCAAGTTCGGTGACTCCTATCTAACGACCAACAGTTTGGCCTCGCGAAGCTTGGCCGCAGGTGACACGTAGCCGACGCCGCCTCGATGCCCGAGCACGTAGTCAATGACGGCATCGTCCGAATCCAACTCCGGAGGCGGCACGTCCCGCCCCGAGAAGATTCGCTGTTGCCAATAGCTACGTACGGCGGCGACCGAACGCTTGAGCACGCTCTCCGAAAAGGCCCTCCGAACCGAGGAGCCCACGCGCTGGTCGACCACCCGGATCGTTTCACCGTCTTCCCAGCGCGTGGAGGTCTTCAAGAACGCGTCGGCGAGAGATCCCCGGCTGATCGAAACGGTAGGATTGTCGGGATGAACGATCACACGGAAACCCGCCGAGTCGTCGGCTCGTGCGAGCGGGGATCTCGACGCTTCGAGCGCCGCGAACGAAGCGATGGCCAGGAGTACGATGCATACAGCGCGCCGGACATCGCTCCTTCGCGATCGCCGAAGCATGAGTCGTGTGGCTGCCAAAAGCTCCATCGGGACTCGGTTCAAAAGTAGGCCGTGGTCTTGAGCAGGAGCACTCCCCAGTCTCGGGTGAGGGTCCTCAGCTCTTGGTTGTCGTTGAGGGGTCTGGCGAGGCCGGCGGTGCCGTGCATGACGTGCCCCTCGACCTTGACCAGCCAGTACGGGTTGATGTCGAAGCGCACGGTGGCCGCCACATCGTGCTGATAGAAGTCGCGCCGGCTCGTCCTGTCGTCCACATTCGGAAAAAGAGCGGAGTAGTAGACGCCCGGCGTGAGCCATGAGGTCACGTGGTACGAGGTCATCCCATAGAAGCGTTCGCTCACGGAGCTCGACTCAGGCACGAGCGCCGGGACCGAGCTCTGGATCTTGACGCCCCATCGACTGTACTCGGTGGCAAACAGCCAATCGTGGATCTGGTATTCGACGGATCCCACCCAGAGCAGCGCGGGTAGCTTCACGTCGACCGAGCCCCGGAAGTCGGCGGGAAGCGTTCCCTCCATTTGCGCCTTCGTGACCAGCGCCGGAGGTGGGACATAGTCGAAATCGAGCCGCAGTCCCTGCAAGCTGCCACCTGCCTGCAATCCCTCTAACGGCGTTTGCCACATCAAGCGCCCACCAGCGAGGTAGGGAACCGACAGGTCGGGCACTGTCGTCGTCGAGGTGGAAGTGTCGATGAAGATGGTGCCACCGTATACGCGGTACTCGAGCCCGCCCGCGCTGCCCAGCGGCACGTTGCCGTAGAGCTCTCCGCCCGTTTGCGCCAAGAGAAAGTCGCGGTTCTGTACGGGGTACACCGACTGCGGCAACAGAATCGGAACGCGCGCCGCGTCGATGTCGTTGGTCTCGTTGTAGAGCCCGAAGGGAATCTTGGTGCGGCCGGCTCGCAGGCCGAGCCAATCCTGGAACCGGTAATCGAGGTAAAACCAGTCGAATTGCGGCTTGTAGTTGCCGATTGGCCCCAAATCCCTCGTGAAGATTTGCACGCCGATCCTGAGCCGATCGGTGAGCGGTTTGGTGAAATTGATGCCCACCTCGGTGAACTCGAAGCTGCCCCGCTCGGAGTTCGCCAGGTAATTGTTGGCGGTGGACAAAATGAATCCCTGGCTCACGAAACCATGCACTTCGAGAGCTGAGGAGCCTTCTTCCTCGGCGTACGAGCGGGCATTCCACAGCAAACAGCACGCCACCCCCGCCAGAGGCCACACCCTCGGCGTCGCTCCTCGGAGCATCGACTTTCCCCCCCTCCCTACGATCCACTAGTCTTCAGCGCCGCGCGCCAGTGTGTCAAGCGCGTTTCAGCACCGAAGAGGCAAATTAGCCCCAAGTACGACTAGAGTCTGACTCGACTCGTAACTCGTCAAAGTGGAGTGGAATGATGACAGAGGCGTGTCACTGGACCCAGGCGTCGTTGGCGACCGACGAGGTCGTTCGATCCGATGTTTTGTTAGCTCGGCGCGGCTTCGCCCGCCTGCGGATCTTGGCCTACCGGATTGGCCATCGAATGCTCGCGCACGCTTGGCCGTCAGCGACGCTTTTCGTTAATTTTTGTCGCCGATTTCGTCCGCGCCGGCGATGACCCAGCGGACCCCATAGCTGCCCGGGAGCGACACGTCATCGCCGCTTTGCTGGCAAAACGGCCACACACATGATCACTTGCATGGGCGCTCGCCCTGCTGACCATGGCGCGATAAACGTGTCCTTTCCATCACGACCAGGTTGCCTGAAACCTGTGCCGAGGTACTAACCTCTTGGGCTGGGGGGGACGCTTGACGAACGATCCAGGAACGGTAGGATGAAAGTATGACAGCGGCGAAAGTGGCGGTGACGATCCCTGTCGAAGTCCTCCGGCTGGCCCAGAAAGAGGTCAGGGTGGGGCATGCAAAGTCCCTCAGTGCGTTCATCAGCCAGGCAGTGACGAGCTCATGGCAATCCTCGACGCGATGGACGCCGAGCATGGTCGGCCGGGCAAAGCGGCAGGAGCATGGGCAAGAAGAGTCCTCCGGTCGTCGTCCTAGATACGGGGGCCCTCATTGCGTTCGAAAGGGCGGACGCGAAGATGCGAGCATTGGTCCGAGAGGCGCTGCGGAGTGGGGGCCGACTCGTGGTGCCGGCCGGCGTGGTCGGCCAAGCCTGGCGTGACCGCGCTCGACAAGTGGCACTCGGTGCCCTGCTGCACGGACCAATGACTGTCGTTCCTTCCCTCGACCAACCACTGGCTGAAGCCGCGGGAATCCTGTGCGGGCGAGCAGACACCTCCGACATGATCGACGCATCGGTTGTCCTGATCGCCCGCCGCGAGCGCGCCTCGATCGTCACGAGCGACACCGACGACCTCCGTCGGCTCGACCCAACGGCGACGATTCATCGAGTATGACGGTTCTTGCCGCGTCCCAAAAATGATGACGAGGTTTCGCAGATTGGTGTTGTTCCGGTGCCTCCTGCAAAGTTAGGGCGGCCTGGAACGACCGGGGAATGTCCGAGCATAGGTCGGCGTTAGGGGACGGAGAACGAACCGCCATGGCGGTAAGTTGCCCAGGCCCTGTGGCTTGCATTACTGCGTCAGATCTTGGCCATGACAGATCACGATCGGCAATTGCCGCGCGTCGGCCAGGTAAATTACGGCGAGGCCGTCGGACAGCGTTTCAGAGGCCACTGCCGCGAGGCGTCGCCACTTCCGCGTTGCCGAGCGCATGTTCCGCCTTGTCCGGTCAGTCGTTTCGTGGGGAATGGCTACTCCGACGCAAAGATCTGGTAGCGAGAATTTGACGCAGTAATGCTAGGTGGCCAACTAGCAAGCTAGCTTCTCGTGCTCGCGACACATCACCTGCCCAGAATGAACCTCCAGAGCGTCAGCGGTCGCCAGGCCTTATGACTAGGTCGCCAACTAGCAAGCTAGCATTACTGCCGCAGTCTTGGCATCGGCAGATCACGATCTGCAGATTTGGCTCCGACCCAACGCAAACTAGGGCGAGGCCGTCGGAATCACCCCGATAGACGAAACGAGCCGCGACGCCCTGGCCAGCCTCGCTCCGAGAAATCCGCCTGTTCGGTCAGTTTAAGTGGGCTTATGGCCGCTCCGACGATCGATCTGGTAGCGGAAATCTGCGGCAGTAATGCTAGCTTGCGTGGGCGCGAAACATCATGTGTCCTATAGGAGATGACTCCTTCGAACGCCCGGTGCGCGTCGTGCTGGTCCACGGTTCGAGCGCATCAGGCGCCGAGCGCGTGACGAAGTTACTCACACCGGAATCCCCATTCGTTCACAGAGCCTCTGACGAGACAAAATGGACTTGGCCTATAACGCCGTGCTCCTCGCCATCGACATCTGGTTCTTGCGGGTGGCGAATCCACTCGGCGCTCGACGCCTCGCCATCGGAGCCAGCGTGTTCGGCCTCGTCGCGTCCATCCTCGCGCTCGCGCTCGCCAGGGACCTGTTTGGCGTAATGAGGCTTCTCTGTTACGCGATCTTCGTCCACGGAGTCGCGATCTCGGCAGTACTCGGCATTCGCGGCTGGAAGTCCAGCCCTGTGATCGCGAGCAGCATGCTTTTCGTCAGTGCCGCCGTCGCCCTCGTCGGCGTCGACGCATTCCTCATCGAACCTCGAGACCTCGAGGTATCGCACGTGCCGGTCGTCTCAGGTCGGCTTGAAAAGCCGCTCAGGATTGTGGTACTCGCCGATGTCCAAACTGACGGTGTCGGCGCTTATGAAAAGAAGGCCTTCGTCACAGCACTCCAACAGAAGCCGGACATCGTCCTTTTCGCCGGCGACTATGTGCAGGTCGCACAGACGCACCTCGATCGTCACCGGCTGGCGCTTCGCGCCTTGATGAAAGAAGTCGGCATGGCGGCGCCGCTCGGCGTGTATGCGGTTCAGGGCAATGTCGATCCTCCGGGTTGGGAGACGATTTTCGAGGGACTGCCGGTCGTCACTTTCGGTGACACGCGCGATATCGACATCGGCGAACTGCGCGTCACCGGTCTATCGGAAGAGGATTCCTTCGATTCGAGTCTGCGCGTTCCGGCGACGGAGCGGTTTCACATCGTCCTCGGGCATGCGCCCGACTTCGCACTGGGCGACGTGCAAGCCGATCTTCTCGTCGCCGGCCACACGCACGGCGGGCAGGTGAGGCTTCCCTGGGTGGGGCCTCTCATCACGTTCTCGAGCGTGCCTCGGTCGTGGGCCGCAGGCACCACCGTTCTTTCCCAAGGCCGAACGCTGGTCGTTTCGCGCGGTGTCGGGCTCGAGCGCGACGAAGCGCCTCGTCTGCGATTTCTGTGTCACCCCGAGATCCTGGTCATCGACGTACAGCCCGACGCCACTCACGTCGACGAGCGCACCCGACCGACTGCAAGATGAGCGACGCACACGTCAGGGCGCGGCGACGTCGACGGCCGCGCCGGTGTAGGTGATGGTCCGGTCGGCCGTTGCGCTTTCGGCGGCCCCGGCGCCGTGACTTTGGGCCACGAAGATCACGCGGAACGTGCGGCGCTGCAGCATGCCCGGGAATGATCCCTGGCGAGCTCCGATCGTCAGGGTCCTCTTCGCCTCGCTCCAGGTCATCGGGATCGTCGCAAACGCTCCCATCTCGTAGTTGTAGTTATCGTTCTCGTCTTCGTAGAGCTCGAATGTCCCGTCGGCGCCGCGGTAGACGCGCAACTCGATCGGATCGGCCGGCTTCTCCGTCGCGTACTGCATAACCGGTCCCATCGGCAGAATCGAACCTGCCCTCACGTAAAGGGGGATGCGATCGATGGGCGCCGCCGCCATCACCTTCTGACCGCCTTGAAGCGTCGCGCCCGACCAGAAATCGTACCAGTTCGTATTCGCGGGCAGATACACCGAGCGGCTCGTGGCGCCGGCATCGGATACCGGGTTCACCAGAATCGCAGGTCCGAACATGTACTCGTCCGGGACGTTGAGAGCCATCGGGTCAGAGGCGAAGTCGAACACGAGGGCGCGCATCATCGTGTACGCCTGGTGCGTTACCATCCACGACATTGAATAGATGTACGAGAGTAGCCGGTAGCGCAATTGATCGACGCCCAGCAAGACGGTTTGCGCCCCGGAACCGAAGCTATAGATGTTCCTGTCCGGGCCCGTGCCATGGGTGCGGAACATAGGGCAAAACGCACCGAACTGAAACCATCGCTCGAAGAGCTCCGTGTACGCCGACGAGCCGGGACCGCCGAGCCCCGACAGAAAGTAGCCTCCGATGTCCGTGGTCCAGTAGGGAATCCCACTAAGGGAGAAGTTGAGCCCGGCGGGGATCTGTCTCTTGAACGTGGCCCAGTCCCCGGAAATATCTCCCGACCAGGTGACGGCTCCATTGCGCTGCTGACCGGAGTACGCGGAGCGCGTCAGGATGAACACGCGCTTGTCGCTCGTGGTTGCGCGCTGCCCGTCGTGAACCGCCGTCGTCGTCATGAGGGGGTACGCGTTGTAGACGACGGCGCCCAGCCCTGCGGCCGTTTGAAAGTTGCGAAACTCACCCCATTCTGGGGGTTGGTTGAGCTCAGGCTCGGTCGCGTCGAGCCACCAACCGTCGACCCCTTTGGAGAAGAGCCCGGTGTTCATTTGTTGCCAGTAGAGCGAGCGGCCCTCGGCTTTGAACGGATCGTAATAGTAGGTCTTTCCATCCCCCAAGATCGGCGTAATGAAACCTCCTGCGGACTTCAGGGCGTCGTAGTTCGCACTACCGGAGGCAAATCGGCCCCATACCGAGATCATCGTGTGGAAGCCGGTCTGGTGGAGCGTCTTGAACATTCCCGCTGGATCGGGATAGCTCTGTGAGAACTGGTGCGAGCCCCACGGATTGCTTCCCCAATACTGCCAATCCTGCACGATGTTATCGATCGGAATTTGCATCGAACGGTACGTCGAGGCGACCTCCAGGAGCTCGCTCTGCGAACCGTAATGGTCCTTGCTCTGCCAATAACCCAACGCCCACCTGCCGAACAAGGGAGCAGCGCCGGTGAGCGCGCGATAAGATGCCACGACATCGTCCGCCTTTGGGCCAGCCATGAAATAGTAGTCGACGAGGTTTGCGACTTCGGACGTCATGACGATATCGCCGGCGAGATTCACCGTCGTCACCGACGGATTGTCCCAGAGAATGCCGTAACCGCCGCTCGAGAACAGCAAGGGAACGCTGCTCTCGCCGGGGTTCTTCTGCATGAGTTGCGTCGAGCCGCTGTACGCCAATTTCCCCGGCTGCGTCAGTTGATGCTGTCCGAGCCCGTAGAACTGCTCGCCGCCCTTGGAGGTAAACGTTCCAATCGCTTTGTAGGGGCCCGTGCCGTTGTTGGTCGGCATTAGCTGATGCGAGCCGCTTGCGACTTCCGCGAGAATGACGGTGCCGCCGGGGGTGAGGAAGGTCACCTGACCGCTCGCCTTGTCGACCTGGGCGCGCAACTTGCTCGTTGCGATGGTGACATCGGTGCTCGAATCGCTGCGCGTGAAGGGAATGGAGGGACGCGTTTGGATGACGGCGAGGCTCCTGCCGGGCGCGGGGACTTGCGTGCCGTAGAGCACGCGGATCGTCCTTTCCCCCCACACCTCGAGCTTGAGCGTCCCGCTCTTCAACACGACGACCGGATCGTGCGGAGGAGAACCATCCGGTACGTTCTGCGCATCCGAGACGTCGGCGTCGGAACCCACGGAAGCGTCGGGCGAAATGGAGCCCGCCAGGCCTCCGTCCGGCGAATCGCCCGGGGCTCCCCCGCCACCACCGCTACCACCTTGACCGCTCGGGTGCTGCGAAGCATCGTCGCTGATACTGCAGGCGACTCCCGCGAGAGACATGCCGACCCATCCCCAGGCCCGGACGATCTTGGAACTTCGTTGGATGCGCACGTCGGTGATCGCGAGGTGGGTCGTTCGTCCTGCAGAGTGGAGACAAACCCGCTCGTCGATCAGTCGAAATATGAATTGTGGTCAGATGGGTCCGGGGCGCTTATTGGCACCTCCGATCGGTGCCGCTATAGCTGCAGCGCAAACTTTGACAGCAGACCGATCCGCCGCAGCTCTGGTTCGGGGTGCAGAGGATGGCGCAGCTTTCCCCGGCGCAAGAAACGGACGTGGCGCGACTCATGTGCGGCTCGCAGTTTCACATTCGCGACATCCAACACGCTCGTGTGTCGCTCGTTTCGGCACCAGAAGCGACAACCCATCGTTGTCGTCGACAACCACGAGCGGCGTGTGCCGGTTAACAGTGCGGGGGGGCGGACACGTACGAGCTGAGGACCCAGCCAATTGCGAGGGCTACGGTTTATGCTCGATGCAGTCTACTGCGCTACTTCGCGGCGCTCATCGATTGCAGACAACAGCGCTTGCCGGCGGCCGATCCAACGTCGAACCACTATGGTTCCCTCACACTTACACGTACGCTTCTCGCTGAGAGCGGTTTCGGCGCGGCGAGATCTTTCCCGCACTGCGCGAACGCTAGTCATTGCGCCTCCCAATCCGAAGCAGTCACGGTTTCATGATCGAAGAGCGCGGCTGCCTCCACTCATCGTCATGTCGTGCTGTCGCGTACCTGGAGCTGGCTCGTCCGTATCCCCTTCTGGCCTTTGGTCGTCGCTGCAGGTGGAGGCGCCGCCTGCACCGGCTACATCGGCGCGGGAGCTGGCTCGACCGGTTCGCCCAACGGGGACGCGGGTGTGGCGGTGGCCCCCGACGGCAAAGCCGGCGTCGGAGCCACCGCCGGGCCGACACCGCTCCGTCGGCTGGGCAGGGTCGAGCTGATCCACACGTTGCGGGATCTGTTCCCCGCGCTGCAGCTGGACTTCGACTCGAACATCGAGCTACCGGCCGACAACGACATCCAACTGGCGTTCTCGCTCCCGGGCATCGTTTCCGACCTTGAGGTCAAGCGTTTCATGGACCTCGCGGAGGCGACGCTCGCGTCGCTCGGCACCAATGCCCCGAGTAGCCGTGTCGCCTGCGCAGGATCGGACCTGACGGATTGCGCACGGACGTTCGTGAGCACGTTCGGCAAGCGCGCGTTTCGACGTCCCCTCGACCGCGTCGAAGTCGATGATTTGGTGGCGCTCTATACGAAACTTCGAACTGACCCGCAGATGAACTACGGGTTTCAGGAGGCGCTCGGCATCGTGGTCCAGGCGATGCTGCAATCACCAGGTTTTCTTTATCGGTGGGAGCGAGGCCTCGCGCCGCCGCAGCTCGATGGAGCGCTGGTGAAGTTCGACGATTACGAAATGGCGTCGCGGCTGTCGTACTTCCTCTGGAACTCCATGCCGGATGTCACGCTGATGGCAGCAGCCGACGCGGGAAACCTCGGCACGCCGGACCAGATGGCCGAGCAGGCCGCGCGAATGCTGAAGGACCCGCGGGCCGATGAAACGATGGCCGACTTCATTACGCAGTGGCTCGAGCTCGGACCGTTGTCCGGCCTGATCAAGGATGCGGCCGTCTATCCCGCATTCAAGCCGGAGCTGCGCGAGTCGATGCGGGCAGAAACGGTGGCATTCTCACGCGACGTGCTGCGCGGCGGGTCGCCCACCTTCGCCGGACTGCTCACCGCCCCGTACACGTTCGTCGATGCGCGGCTCGCCGAGTATTACGGGGTCATACCCGACGCGACCGGCCGGGTGGACCTCTCGGGAACTTCGCGACTCGGGCTCTTGACGCAAGGGGCGGTCATGGCCGTGAAAGGCAATTCCTACCGCACGTCGCCGGTGCGACGAGGCAAATTCATTCTCAATCGCATGCTCTGCTCGGTCGTGCCGCCGCCGCCACCGAACGTCGTTCCCGAGCTTCCGCCGCCGGATCCGACGAAGACGCTGCGCGAGCAGATGGCCATGCACCGCTCCACGCCGTCGTGCGCCTCTTGCCACACGACGATGGATGCGCTCGGATTTGCGTTCGAGCATTTCGACGGTGCCGGCAACTATCGCAACGACGATGGCGGGCACCCCATCGATGCGAGCGGCAGCGTCACGCTCGACGGCGCGACCGTCACGTTCCGGGACGCGACCGAGCTCGTTCGGCTCTTGGCCTCATCGGGAGAAGCGCGCGAATGCTTCACGCGCCAATGGTTGCGCTACGCGATCGATCGGTTCGAGCAACCTGCCGATGCGCCCGCCGTGCACTACCTTGCGTCTTCCTACGAGGGTTCGGGCAGCCATACGAGGGACCTGATCGTCCAAATCACCCGAACGCTCCCCTTTTCGCATCGTGCTCCCGCGGACGGCGAGGTCCTGACGCCATGATGCGCCGAATCTCGCGACGTTCTTTGCTTGCAGCCACAGGGGCCTCTGGACTGCTCTTGCCTTTGCTGACAGAGGAGCTCGCCTTCGGTGCGGACCCGGTGTTTCCGAAGCGCATCATCTTCGTGGTAACGGGCAATGGGACCATCGAAAACAGCTTTTGGCCCACGGGTACCGACGGCAATCTGACGCTCGGCGAAATCACGTCGCCGCTCGAGGCGCACAAGGCGAAGCTCCTCTTTCCGAAGGGCATCGACATGCGGGTCTGGTCGGAAGACAATCCGTTCGGTGGCAACGGCGATGCCCATCACAACTTCGGCGCGGTCTTGACCGCAACGAAATTGGCAACCGGCGATCCGCCGCATGATCCGGGCGGTCCGGGCCTCGCCCTCGCATCGTCGATTTCGATCGATCAGCACATCGGGCGAACCTTCAATGCGACGGCACAAACCCCGTTGCCGTTTCCCGTCCTGAGCGCCCGCGCGTGGGGTAGGGACGGCACCGGCTACGCGACGCTCTCCTGGACGGGCAATCGCGCACCGTTCAGCGCAGAGAGCGATCCGCGAAGGCTCTTCAGCTCGCTCTTTGGGGGGGTCATGACCGGCACGACGCCGGATCCCGCGGTGGTCAGGTTACTGAAAACGCGTCAGAGCGTGCTCGACTACGTCGGCACGTCGCTGGAGCGGCAGAGCATGCGCCTCGGCACCGAAGACCGTCGAAAAATCCAAATTCACCTGGATGCAGTCCGAAATATCGAACGCCAGCTACAAGGTGGAGCGGTCACGACCGGCTGCAAGCCTCCGACGCTCGCGGCGACCGACTTCAAGCTGATGGCGAACTTCCCGGCGTTGGTCGACGCCGAGATGGATCTCATCACCGCCGCCCTGGCGTGCGGCTTGACCCGCGTCGCCACCTACGCCATCGGAGACGGTGAAGACTACAATATCTACTTTCCGTGGCTCGGCATCGGCGGCAAAGGGATCGAGTTTCCGACGCGGCACAAGCACGACATCGCCCACCGGCCGGGCGTCAACAACGTCGACAAGATCGCGACCGAGAAATGGTTCATGACGATGTTCGCTCGTCTGCTCGACAAGCTCAGCGGCGTTCCCGAAGGCAGCGGGACGCTGCTCGACAACACCGTGGTGCTGTGGCTCAACTCGCTCAACAGCGGTTTTGGCCATAGCGTGCTGAAAATGCCGATCATCGTCGCGGCGGGCGCCAACATGGGCATCCGTACCGGTCGGCTGATGGAGCTGCGCAACGAAGCGCACAACAAGCTGCTCGCCTCCCTGGCCAACGCGGTGGGCGTCCCCATGACCGGCTGGGGCGACCCGCGTTTCACGGGAACACTCAATCTCGCCTAACCCTCGTACCCTTGCCCTGACCGTACTTCAGCGACACGGCTCCGAGGTCGAGCGCCTACGGGCACGTGTACGGGCGAATGCGGGTGACACGCCTACATCAACCGATAGCTCGCGTCGCGCAGCGCAGCGGTCTCAAGCTATGACAGTCCGGCCATTCGGTTTTCCGTGTCTCCAATCTCATTTTTTTCAATTCATAATGTGGCTGGATCTTTCCGGGATATGGCGACAGTCCGCGGCTCTCTCTGCAGATTGACAGCGGGGCGGGCAGATCGTAACGTCCGCTCTTCCCTCAAGGCATTGTCGCAATTGACAATGCAGCGCGAGGGGCTCGATTCACAGTTGGGAGATGGCCATGAGACCCAGCGTCGCTTTCTGTCGGCTTTCATCCATTGGCCTCCTCTATGGCTTTGCCCTCGGTGGCTGCGGAACGAGGGCGGATTCGCTCGACGGCCCCGGCGAACCGGCAGAGCCGAGCGGGGAAATCGGGCAGGCGCTGAGCGGGTTCAGCGTGACCACGCGCGCCTACAACGCCCAACGAACCGGTGCGAACCTCGCCGAGACGGCCCTCAACCCTTCGAACGTCAACCTGGCGACGTTCGCCAAGCTCTTCACGATCAGCGTGGACGATCAAGTCTATGCCCAGCCGCTTTATGGATCGAACGTCGCCATCGCCGGCGGCACCCACAACGTCGTGTTCATCGCGACGGTGAACAACACCGTCGCCGCGTTCGATGCCGATCTTGCCGGCAGCGGAGCGCCGGTCGCCCTCTGGTCGAGGAACTTCAACAACGGTGCACGACCCCCGAATCATACCGAGGTCGGTGTCGGGGGGATTTGCGGCAGCGCTTACAATGATTTTAGCGGAAACATCGGGATCGTCGGGACACCAGTCATCGACGGCATTGCCAACACCCTGTTCGTCGTCACCCGAACCGTCGAGTCAGGCGCCTTCATCCAGCGCATCCGGGCGCTCGACATCACCAACGGCAACGAAAGGGTCGCCGCGCGCACCATTGGGACCATCAATGGCAAGACCAACAACCAGCGTCCGGCGCTCGCGCTATCGCAGGGCAAGGTGTACGTCGGCTGGTCCTCGCACTGCGACACCACGCCGTACGAGGGACGGGTCATGGCATTCAACACGTCCGATCTTTCGCAGGCGAATTCGTTCAGCGCGGCGCCCAATGGCGGCCAGGCCGGGATCTGGATGGCCGGCGCAGCGCCGACGATCGACGGCAGTGGCAATCTCTTCTATGCGACCGGCAACGGGAACTTCGACGGGACGAGCAGCTGGGGCGAAACGCTGCTCAAGCTCTCGCCGACACTCGGCCCGAACGACTCCTTCACCCCCTCCAACTTCAGCACCTTGAACTCGCAGGACAACGATCTCGGCTCCTCTGGGCCCATCTTCGTTCCGGGCACGAACCTTCTGGTCCTGGGCGGAAAGGGTGGCGGCATCTGCTATCTCGTCAATGGAAGCAACATGGGCCACGTGGTGAGCGGCGATACGCAGATTCCGCAGAAATGGCAGTGCGTCGACCCGGGCAACATCCGTCCCGGCCTCAGCCATCACCTGCACAACAGCATGGTGGGTTGGAACAGCCCGAACGGCCTCAATCTTTATACGTGGGGCGAAAATGACTTCGGGCGGATGTGGCGATTCAACGGCTCCACTTTCAACACGCCGGCGGCCTCGATCAGCAACGTGCTGCCACCGCAGGGGATGCCAGGCGGGATGATGTCGCTGTCGGCCAATGGATCTTCGAACGGCATCTTGTGGGCGACGATGCCGCTCTCCGGAGACGCCAACCACGACAACACGCCGGGGGTCTTGCGCGCGTTCGATGCCAACAATCTGACCCGCGAGCTCTGGAACAGCACGTTCACGTCGGTCGACAATCCGCAAGTTTTCACCAAGGGTTCCGCGCCGGTGATCGCCAATGGCAAGGTGTACGTCCCCTCGCTGTCCAATCGCGTCAGCGTCTATGGTCTGACGTCGACGACGCAAGCAGAAGCTGCGCCGGTGACGTTCACCGCCGGTCGAGTCGAACGGGTGTTCAGCGACACCGGCGCCAGCGGCGGGCAAGCGGTCATTCTCGAAGGCCACGCCGTCGGCGACTTCATCTCCTTCACGATCAACGTACCCGCGACCGGAATGTACGGTATTCGGCCGCGGCAGAAGCGGAACAACAACCGCGCGATCTGGCAACTCAGCATCGACGGGACCAATCAGGGGGGCCCGCAAGACGGGTTCAATTCGACGTCTGTTTTCACGGAAGTCGACGTCGGCACCCGCAGCCTCAGCGCGGGCAACCACACGTTCAGGTTCACCGTCACCGGCAAGAACGCTAGCTCGACCGACTTCTGGATCTCGCTCGACTACATTAAGCTGGCGCGCCGCGGGTGATCGTGAAGGCGGCGCTTCTCCTGTCGCTCATCATGGGCCTCCCACCGGCCCAGGTGGGGCCGCCTTCTGCGCCGCCCGATGTGGCGTTCCCGCCGCCCGGCGCGACGACGCTGGCGTCGGGGGTCGCCATGCGGGTGATCCGACCAGGGCAAGGGAGCCGGCACCCGCAGGCCAACGATTGCGTGAAGCTGCATTTTACGGCGTGGAAGCGCGACGGATCTTTCTTGTCGAACACGCGTCAATGGGGAGAGCCCCAGAACCAGTGCCTGGCCACCGCTCT
>WNGA01007075.1_pt1 | contig 23979 bp, 15 predicted proteins | sample 5400061 | NCBI WGS metagenome assembly WNGA01 (sample SAMN13153366, study PRJNA577476) | soil metagenome | isolation source: 100 cm soil or saprolite under grassland replicate 2 | place: USA:California | collected 2016-06-15
TTACGTATACCGGGTCATCTTCTAGAACGCATGCTGATTCAAATGGTTTGAAAGTTTCTAGATCCATAGATTTAACCTTAATAAGACTACTTTTTCCGTTGATTGTTCCAGCAAGTCTGAATACGCGGTGAATATCCCTTGTTACTTGAGGATCAACAAGAACTCCTAAATCTTGGGCTCTTCTTGCAAGTTCTTCCTTAAATTTGTCATACCCTCCAACTGACTCCACAATTTTCGCAAACTTTGAAATTGTTAGCGGATTAATTCTCAAATCTGCGGTAATTCGTTTCCTCCATCCAAATGTAATACCACTCTTCGGAAACTTTATGTGAAAATCATTTTTAGACTTTCTGACTCCAATGCTTTCTGGCAACAAACCATTTCCAGCGAGGTAATCGACGATTTCAGATCTAGCTATTGGATCAAGATCGTTAAACGGTGAATCAATTACGTGAACGTGAAATCCCGCATTACCAGAAAAATAAACTTCTATATTCTTGTCAGATATTCCAAAATCAACTTTCAATAATTCAATTAATTGTTTTGTTTCATCTCTTAAGGCATTTATACATTTTGAGCAAGGAATCGAATTACAAGATATGTTTCTTTCCGAACATATGCTGCAAATAGTAACGAAATTTTTGTAACATGCACTACACTGATTGCATACATAATATGAGTGTTCAAGTGTACAAGTCATATTCAAATCCTTAAGGTCCAAATCGAATATTAAATCTGCACCTTCCCATCCCTTACTTTCAAGAGAGTTAGTAGGAAATTTGTAAGAGGCGTTAGAGCAAAAAACATCTAACGGCGTTTCTTTTACTAATCTTGCGATTAACTCACCCCGATTACTAAAAGATATGTGCCTTACCATGGTATAGTCAAAATGCATATAACCAAATTCGTGTTTTTCAATGCCAGAGGGTACAGATATTGAATTGGAGTTACTAAAATAGTATCGTCTATAGAGATCCTTAAGAAACATAATGTTTAGCATATAATGATTTAGATTCATAGATTAATCCCATTGTTGCGTCCAAATTGCACGGGATTAATTATATTTTTACATTCAGTAGTAGCGAAACAGAGATCTTCGGTCAGTAGTTTCTTGCATGATGGAACTGAATATATTATTCGACTTCCCTTTTTTCCGGCCAGATGTTCAACTTGGTAACGAGTGATTTTTTCATTATAATCTGGTGCGTTTTGAAACATGCTCACTATCTCATCTATTTTTTTGCCAAGTGCCAGCATATATGTAGCAAGCATTAACCTTGCAGAGTGAGGTAAGTTTTCTCCCTTATTCATCAGTTGTATTGCATGTTTTATACATGGCGGATATTCACTAACAAGACTTTGATTTCTGTAAGCAGTGTGTAAAGAAAATTTTTTTCTTAAATTCATTGCGCATATTTTAATTTTCGATGGCATTACGTTTATTTTCATGTTCTTAATGCGTTCATATATCATGTTGCTTAGCTCACTGCGTATGAGTCTTACCGCTTCATCAGGATCAAGATAAACATAGCCCGAATTGACTGATCTATTAATTAATTTCCATTCTTGCTCGTTCATTTTAGTCGCCCTTATTAAGTAATCTGAGATGCCTAGCCTCAAGAGGTTTGTATCCGAACTTACGTCGATCTCTATTTTGAATAAATCCTGAAATATTTTATGCAGCAGAAGCTTTTTCTTCTGAATGGACTTTTCTCGTACTAGATCATCTGTTAGAAATTTTTCAGCTCTAATTGCTTCAAACAATGAATGCTTCTTGGTTATTGGTTCAAGATCTAACGACTTTACAATCAACAGGGAAACCAAGAATCTCAGAATTTCGACTTCATATTTCTCCAGACTCGAATAGACTTTTCCAAACGATACTTCCGTTTCCAACATGTTAACTGCACGATTAACTATGTGGTCCATTTCTGGACGGTCGAGTTCGTCAATTGTAAATCTTGTTTCCCTTATGTAAACTGAAGCTTCATCTAGAAATGGGTATTTGGCCAAGTCTGCATGCCCGAGTTTAATTGACAATGTGTTCTTAATTCATATTTTAAAAATGGTACAATAATAATACTTTCGTTCATCTATGATGAATAATATATTAATCATACTGAATATACTGTTCGCATGAAACTTTCGATAGGATTTCACGTACCTATAGGTGGCGGAATTTATAAATCGGTAGACCATGCATTGAATATAGGATGTACTGCGTTTCAAATTTTTACGAGAAATCCCAGAGGATGGAAATTTAAAGGCCTCCTTGAGGATGATGTAAGTCTCTTTAAATCAAAACTTAAGAAAAGTGGCATAAGGCCAGATGCTGTAGCGGTTCACATGCCTTATCTGCCTAACCTTTCAGCCCCGAAAAGTGAAATCTATTCAAAATCCGTAAATTCTCTTGAGGCCGAACTTCACAGATGTGCCCAGCTAGGAATACCAAATTTAGTTACGCATTTAGGAAGTCATATGGGTGCGGGTCCCCAAAAAGGTATAGAACAATTAGTAAATAGTATTAATACGGCATATGACTCCTTCAGATCAATAACAGAAAACCATGATGCAAGGATTCTGCTGGAAAATAGCTCTGGCCAAAAAAATAGTATAGGCAGCAATGTGGAGGAGATAAGTACCATATTAGATAAATTGTCGTCAAATGCATGTGGCATTTGTATTGACACGTGTCATGCATTCGCTGCTGGGTATGACCTAAGTACTGTAGAGAAGAGCTCCGATTTTATATTCAAGCTCGATAAAAGTTTAGGCCTTGAAAAGCTGAAACTAATCCATCTGAACGATTCCAAAAAAGAAATGGGACTGCATGTTGATCGTCATGAACATATTGGTCTTGGCAAAATCGGAGAAAAAGGCCTAAGCGGGATTTTAATAAATAAGAAGATTAGAGATAAGCCCATAATAATGGAAACTCCGATAGATTCTGTCAGAAAAGACAAAGATAATCTTCAGTGCGTGTTGCGTCTAGCCAAATAATCCTAATAGCGCGACTATTCCTTGTGCTATATTGAATCCGATAAGAATTTACCGAAAAAGAAATGCTTAGTCTAATTGTAGCTACACATGAAATATAAATACTAGTCATCTCCGAAATGGTTCGAGCAGATATGAGCATGTACGAAACAATAGTAAAGTTAGCTTTGGAAAGAGGCTTCTACGCGCCGTCTTGTGAAATGTACGGTGATGCACCAGCTGGATTTTGGGATTATGGGCCCAACGGAGCCAACATGAAAAATAGATTCTTAGAATTATGGCGAAGGGAACTGATTCGGCGAGATGGTATGCTTGAAATTGATGGGTCTCAAGTCATGAGCAAGAGTGTATTTCTTGCGTCTGGTCATATTGGTAATTTTACAGACCCAATAATTAAGTGTAATAAGTGTGGGTCAACTTTTAGAGCGGATAAATTTATTACTGAAAAGACAGGCCGTCAAGTCCCTGAACTTTTGGGCGAATCAGACATAGACAAGCTTATACAAGATTGTCATCTAAATTGTCCTAATTGTGGGGGATCTTTTGAAAAATGCAGTAGATTCAATATGATGTTCAGAATCGGCATAGGCCCCTCCGATGATGATGCATATTTGAGACCTGAAACATGCCAGAGTATTTTTGTAGATTTCCCTAGAATATTCAAAACAATGCGAGGGCGACTTCCTTTAGGAATAGGACAACTTGGAAAGAGCTTCAGAAACGAAATCGCACCCAGACAAAGCTTACTCCGGCTACGCGAATTCTACCAGGCTGAGATTGAAATCTTCTGCAATCCAAATAGACTTAACGACCTACCAAAATTCGAAGAAGTAAAGAATACAATATTGAAGTTATATATTGACGATAAATATCACGAAGTCTCTTCAGAACAAGCTGTTGCAAAAAGCTTGGTCCCTAACAAATTAATAGCATATTACCTTGCACTCCTGGTTCTTTTCTACCAGAAAACAGGATTGGATATGGACCGCGTTCGCCTCCGTCAACTATCGGGCGATGAAAAGGCATTCTATGCCTCAACGGCATTTGATTTTGAGGTGGAAACGAGTATTGGGTGGCTGGAGCTAGTGGCATGCAACTACAGAGCGGACTATGATCTGTCCGGACATTCAAAAGTCAGTAAACAGAATTTGAGTGTCATCGATCCAATTAACAATACAAGAGTTCTCCCCACCGTATTCGAATTATCGATGGGAATAGACAGAAGCCTTTATGCAATTCTAGAACATTCGTATCTTGAAGATTTTGAAAATGAAAGGACAGTTCTTAGGTTAAGGCCATATCTTGCACCTATTTTAGTTGGCATTTTACCTTTAGTAACAAAAGATGGTTTACGGGAGGCGGCGCAAAAGATATACTCTCAGCTAAAGCTAGACTTCTCAGTTTTTTACGATGAATCAGGGTCTATAGGTAGAAGATATAGAAGACTCGAGGAAATTGGAGCTCCATTTGCTGTAACCGTCGACAGACAGACGCTTGCTGACGAAACTGTGACAATCCGAAACAGGGACACCATGATTCAGAACAGGATTTATATTTCAGAAATCACTCAGTATTTAACAGCAGAAATTAACAATTATGATAAGAAGCTGAATTAGTTTTCCAAAGGTGTGTTCCGATTACAAAGGGATGGCTAGCAAAAAAACGTGTCACTGAATTGCAGTGGAGGGGGGGAAGAATAGCTGAACTATTGAAGTCAGACAAAGATCTATCTGAAATGTTGTTGCCGTTGATGCAAGAAGAAGGCGAAATTAATATAGATCCGCAGGAGGACAGAGTAAGAATTTATACGAAGTGGAAAAGGGAAGATAAAATCGGATTTGATTTAAAATTCTTCAAGGCAGCGGAAAGGATCGCTACCGTTATAAGACAACTGATAATCACATAATTTTTTGGCTAACGTTTTGGCAAAAAATTAATTTAATTAATTTAATTGGCCAGCCTTGCCTGACGTTCTGATGACATATCAATTATATACAATCTGCAAGGACTAGACTTGGTTTATGCCAAATAATACCAGTGCCTTGTTATCTCAAGATCATGAATTGATCGAAAGAATCATGGATGGAAGTCTCAAGATTGCTATATACGGTTTAGGTCATATAGGGTCTCCGTTGGCAGCGGCATGGTTAAGAGCTGGGTGCCATGTAATTGGGGTGGATACCTCTCCCGAGGTGTTAACTGCAGCCAGAAAAGGTCGTATTCTAATTCCGGAACCTGGAATTGCAGAGGCATATAAAGAGGGATTGAAAACTAATCGTTTTGAAGTAACTAATGATCCAATCGACGCATCACGGAGGTCATACTTCAAAATGATCTGTGTTCCAGTTCTTAATAGAAGCATGTCAGCTGATCTATCTGCGGTTTGTTCAGTAGCTACTTCTATAGGGATTGGTCTAAAAAAAGGTGACATAGTCTCCCTCAATCCAAGCGTGCCTCCAGGAACCACTGAAGATACCGTTATTCCGATAGTTGAGAAATCAAGCGGCTTATCGGTTAAGCATGACTTTTGCATGGTTTACAATCCAGAGCGAATATATGAAGGAAGGGCTCTCAAAGACATAGAAGAGAACTATCCAGCCATTATCTCCTCTGTTGGACCAGATAGCTCTAGAATTTCACATGCGCTTTACTCTATTATATTTAAAAAAGGAGTACTAAGAATCAGTAGTATTAAAGCTGCCGAAGCAGAGAAACTCTTCGAAGGCATTTACAGGGATGTGAACATCGCCTTGGCAAATGAGATGGCAAGAATGTGTGATAGAACTGGTATTGACTTCTGGGAAACAAGATACGCAGCTAATTCGCAACCTTATTGCAACATACACAAGCCTGGCATTGGCGTTGGTGGTGCTTGCATTCCGATATACCCACAATTTATTCTAGGTCTTGCCGAGCGATTGAATTTACGTTGTAACCTAACAAAAATGGGGCGAGAACTAAACGATTCGATGCCATCTTACTGCATAAAACAGGCATTGCAGCTAATCGGGAAATTTGACCCCTCGAAACTAAATGTGACTGTACTAGGATTAGCATTTAGAGGAGGAGTTTCTGATACTCGTCTTTCTCCGACCTATAGAATCATAGAAGAGCTGAAAAAAGCCGGGGTCAATAAAATAAAAATCCATGATCCTCTAGTCACTGAGGATCCGAATCTAGATCTAGATGTAACTCTAATGAACAATTTAGAGGAATCTTTAAGTCACTGTGACTTGGTAATTGTGGCAGCCGATCATCAGGAATATCAAAAATTAGGAAAAAAAGAGCTTGGAAATGCTTCGGTATATGATGGACGAGGTGTATTAAATAGGGAATCAATAAATCTATTAAATTATTCGGTGATAGGATTCAAAAGTCGCCCAACGAGTAACAATTAATTTGTCAGATATTCTAATCGGCATAATTTAATAGACTGCTAAGATTAACGCTAGCCCGACACATCTAGGTATTCATTTTTTAAAGAATGGAGTAATAGACCGGGCAGATCATAAATTCAAATTTAAAATATGATCAGGGTAAGAAATAAAAGATGCCAATTTATTTTCTTAAATAACTATGACAAATGTGAATCCAATTTCTAGGTAATCTAACATCATGAAAATGAAGGTGCATGTATGACGCAAGAGTATTGTATACCAGAACTCCGTCATGGTTGCCATCGATCCCATAACCTCTTTTTAAAGTGTAAGCGTATCTTGAATCCTTCGCAATATTTTGAATTCTTGAATAATGGAATTCATGTCCTTTCAAGTCTAAAATTCTACCATAAACAGAGCTTCGCATGTCGGCTTTCGTATAATTTAGGGTGAGCTTTTCAGACATCGAAGTCTGTGCATCTATCAGACCAACCATCTTGATTGGTGTTTTGAAACTCTTGAATCCTCTTATTGATTTTGTAAGATACATTAGACCTCCGCATTCAGCATAAATAGGTAACCCTTGTTCTGCGGCAGATTTTATGGACCTGATCATTGAGTAGTTAGTGGATAATTTATTTGCAAGAATTTCTGGAAATCCTCCACCTATTATTACTCCTGAAATATTCTCTGGCAATTCTTTATCTATCAGGGGACTAAAGAATTGTATCTCCCCCCCTAGTAACCTCAAGGTGTTAAGGTTTTCACCATAATAAAAATTAAAAGAATTATCTAACGCCACACCAATTGTTATACTTGTTTTACTACCAAATTTATGAGTCTTAGTTCGATATTTCTTTACGTCACTAATTTTAAGTAACTTGACCAACTTTTCATAATCAATGCTTTCAGATACTTGTTTCGCAATACTGATTATCTTTCTTTTATTGGTCGACCCTAGTTCATCACCAGGTATCAATCCTAGATGGCGTTCTTTAAATTTCGCATCTTTACTTCGCGGTACAATCCCTAGTATAGGAACTTTTACTATATTCTTAAAGGCTTCTATTATATATTTTGCATGTCTAGCTCCGGATACATTATTTAGAATTATTCCAACTATTTTGGTTTCTTTATCGAACTGAATATAACCTAATGCCATAGCAGCTATTGAGCGAGCAGCCTTTGCTGCATCGATTACAAGAATTATCTGTGCTTTCAAAAGTTTGGCAACGTACGCCGAGCTTGCGAAATTACTCTTGCCGCTTACGCCGTCATACAGACCCATTACACCTTCGATTATCGCTACATCTACATCTTGAGTAGATTCGACAAAACTCTTAACAATCCCGCGGCTACCCATAATCCAAGCATCCAATGTTCGTGAGTCTTTACCTGTAACCATCTTATGGTAGCTCGGGTCGATATAGTCTGGTCCTACCTTGAATGGCTGAATTGAGTATCCAATACGGTACCTGAGCCCGTACATGATAGCAAGTGATACTGTCGTCTTCCCAACTCCACTTGTCGTACCTGCTATAAGTAAGGTCGGGATGCTCATAACTTATAAGGTGCAGCGAAGTCACAATTATTAAAAGTACTGTCTTACTGGATTATTGCAGATGTATTAACTCTCTCACTTGGGAAAATAATGACATTAAAATTATATGCACGATGTGAAAATCTCTATTTCTCATGCAGAAATCCGTGAACCAATTTAATCTATCTAATAACATATTTCCACCTAGGGGAGATCAGCCTTCAGCTATTGAATCGATAGTCGACGGATTTCGCCATGGTGAAAAAATTCAGACTCTTTTGGGAGTGACTGGAAGTGGTAAGACATTTACTGTAGCCAATGTCATCTCAAAACTAAATAAAAATACTTTAGTACTATCCCACAATAAAACATTAGCAGCACAGCTTTATTCAGAATTTAAACAATTTTTTCCAAAGAATAACGTCGGATATTTTATTAGCTTTTATGATTATTATCAGCCAGAAAGTTATATTCCTCAAACCGATACGTATATAGAAAAAGATACACAAGTTAATGAAAAAATAGAAAACATGCGTCTGGAAGCAACGGCCATGCTTATATCCGGCGAGCCTACAATAATTGTGTCAACTGTTTCTTGCATCTATTCGTTGGGATCTCCAGATGAATGGGAGGCTAACGCAATTACCGTAACTAGTGGTATGACGGTAGATAGACGAACGCTGATTCGTAAATTGGTCGACGCGCGTTATGCACGGACAGATATGACAGTACTACCAGGAACCTTCCGCGTCAAAGGAGATATCATAGATGTTATGCCTGCTTACTCAAATGAGATTATCAGAATTAGTTTATGGGGTCAGAGCATAGAAGAAATTTCTATCCACGAGCCAGTTTCTATGAATCTATTTAGAAACGTAGATAAGGTGAAAATTTTCCCGGCAAAGCACTATGTCATAGGCGAAAATGCAAGGCAATCAGCCATTAAATCTATCGAACGCGAATTAACCGAGTGGCTGCCAAATTTGCCTGGAGAGCTCGAGAGACAGCGTCTATCCTCTCGTACGAAATATGATCTGGAAATGATAAAAGAGCTTGGTTACTGTTCTGGTATTGAAAATTATTCGCGCCATCTCGATGGCAGGAAGGCAGGTCAACCTCCCTATTGTCTACTGGATTTCTTCGGTGAGGACTTTTTATTAGTTGTGGATGAATCGCACGTTACCGTACCTCAGCTCAGGGCCATGTTTAATGGAGATTATACGAGAAAAAAGAGTCTCGTTGATTACGGCTTTAGATTACCAAGTGCTTTTGACAACAGACCACTTGAATTCCAAGAATTTGAAAAATACCTAAGGAAAGTTATTTTTGTTTCGGCCACACCATCAGAGTATGAACTAAACCTAAGTTCGCGGATAGTTGAACAATTGGTTAGGCCAACTGGGCTTGTTGATCCGTCCATACTGGTAAAACCTGTCAAAAATCAGATCGAAGATATGATACATGAAATTAGGATCAGAGCCGGGAGAGATGAGCGAACTCTGGTTACAACACTGACTAAAAGAATGGCTGAAGATCTTGCAGAGTACTTGGCAAAAAAAGGTATAAGGGTTAGATACATGCATTCAGAAATAGAGGGACTGGAGAGAACTGAGCTAATAAGGCAGCTACGAATGGGGGAGTTTGACGTCATAATCGGTATAAATTTACTAAGAGAAGGCCTGGATCTTCCAGAAGTTTCTTTAGTGATTGTACTGGATGCTGATAAGGAGGGATTTCTTAGAAACGCGACAAGCTTAATTCAAACGTTCGGACGCGCTGCTCGTAACGTCCACGGCTCAGTAATTATGTACTCTAACCAGATGACCAAGTCTATGCAATATGCGATAGCCGAAACAGAGAGAAGGAGACAGAAACAAATTCAATTCAATAAGGATCATAGTATTGTTCCCAAGAGTATAGTCAAACCGATCTCAAAAAGAAATAACTACGCCGGCGTTGATGTGGAGATTAAATCTATGCCGGAAAATGATCTTAGGAAGCTTGCTATCAATATTGAAGCAAATATGAGGAGGTATGCCGAAGATCTGGAATTCGAGAAAGCGATAGAATTAAGGAATCAACTGTCAAGGATAAACAAAGCACTAAACCCTGGATTAGGTAATGAGTGATTCGCGATGAACGACAAAATTATTGTTAGGGGCGCCAGACAACATAATTTGAAGAATGTAACCTTAGAAATTCCGAAAAACAACCTGGTTGTGATCACTGGCATATCCGGTTCGGGTAAGTCAACCCTTGCTTTTGATACAATTTACGCTGAGGGACAGAGGAGATACGTAGAATCTCTATCTGCTTACGCAAGGCAATTTCTAGAAATGATGGATAAGCCAGACGTCGATTCTATCGAGGGCCTCTCGCCAGCGATATCAATACAACAAAAGACTACATCTAAAAATCCTCGTTCAACTGTAGGTACCGTTACTGAAGTTTACGACTACCTTAGACTTCTTTTTGCAAGAGTGGGAATTCCACATTGCCATAAGTGTGGGAATAGGATTACTACCCAATCGGTTGACTCAATTGTTGACGACATATTAACGCATTCCGAAGGACAGGACATTCTGATTCTTGCACCTATAATAGAAGCAAAAAAAGGAACTTATGAAAAACTTTTTCAGGAATTGAAACAAAAGGGTTTTGCTCGAATTAGACTCGATGGAGAAGTAGTCAAATTAGGTTCTGGTTATAGAAAATCTGATCTACCTAGGTTGAATAAGTACAAGAAACATACCGTCGAGGTCGTAATAGACAGATTAAAGCCATCTATAGAGGAGCGAGGAAGACTATTTGATTCGATACATACCGCGCTCAATACATCTGATGGAGTCGTTAAAGTGGCTGGTGAAAAGAGAGGGATCATTTATTCTCAGCGAAATGCGTGCATTTCATGCAAAATTAGTCTTCCTGATTTAGAACCGCGATCATTTTCTTTTAATTCACCATTTGGTGCCTGCATGAGGTGCAACGGCCTTGGCATAAAAGTAGAGTTTGATCCTGCCTTGGTAATTCCAGACAAATCAAAGAGTATTTTGGAGGGTGCGATTCGACCTTGGACTGGACACTTTGCAACATTCAGATCATCTATGCTGAAAGATGTAGGAAAAAGATTCGGATTTAATTTATATCAACCGTTTTCATCTATGACAGAAAATCAGCAAAAAACCATACTTTACGGCACTGATGAAGATATTAAGTATAGATACGAATCCAAAACCTCAGATTCAAAATGGGAATATCACGGCTCGTTTGAAGGTGTAATACCAAACTTGGAGCGAACATATTCCCAGACTGAATCTGAGTCAAAAAAACGAGATCTTGACCGATTTATACGAGAAATTCCATGCGAGCTCTGCAAGGGGGAACGACTTCGCCCTGAAGCACTAGCAGTAAAAATAGCGGGAAAATCCATAATCGAGGTTTGCAATCTTTCAATTAGTGCTTGCTATGATTTTTTTAGTAGCTTAAAAATGTCGGATACAGAGAAGATTATCGCTAGAAGCGTACTTAAAGAAATTATATCGAGACTAGAATTTTTACATAATGTTGGTCTGAATTATATTTCACTGAATAGAATGACTTCTACGTTATCAGGTGGCGAATCTCAGAGGATTCGCTTAGCTACTCAGATAGGATCCAACCTTAGCGGCGTCTTATATGTCCTTGATGAACCTACAATTGGTCTTCACCAAAGAGATAACCATAGATTAATTCGTACACTGAAAAAGTTGCGGGATCTTGGTAATACATTACTTGTGGTTGAACATGACGAGGAAGTCATCAGAAATGCTGACTGGATAGTTGACGTTGGAGAGGGGGCTGGTATTCACGGCGGCAAAATTGTGGCAAGTGGGGCATTAGAAGAATTGCAATCCAACGGCAATTCAATAACAGGATCCTACCTTTCCGGAAAACAGCATGTATACAACGGCAATTCTGCCCGCAAAAAAGCAGATGGATGGATTACAATTTGTGGTGCTAGCGAGAACAATTTGAAATCGATTAATGTAAGCTTTCCTTTGGGTTGTATGACCACTGTGAGTGGAGTATCCGGTTCAGGTAAATCTACCCTCGTTAACGAGATATTGTTCAAAGCACTGTCCAATCATTTCTTTAGTTCAAAAGAAAAACCAGGGGCTCACGAGAACATCACTGGTCTTGAACTAATAGATAAAGTTATAGGAATTGATCAGTCGCCTATTGGACGTACCCCAAGATCAAACTCTGCTACGTACGTTAATGCATTTACGCCCATTAGAGAAATTTTCGCAAAGACCCTGGGAGCAAGAGAGCGTGGTTATAATCCAGGCCGTTTTTCATTCAATGTAGCTGGTGGCAGGTGCGAATCGTGTGAAGGAGCAGGGGTAAAAAGAATTGAAATGCAATTTCTTCCCGACGTATACGTTACATGCGACAACTGCAAGGGGAAAAGGTACAATACTGAAACTTTGCAGATTACTTACAAATCCAAGACAATTGCCGATATACTTAATATGACAGTTGAAGAATCTCTAGAATTTTTTACTAATATTCCAGCAGTAGAGAAAAAATTGCGAACGTTGCGAGATGTTGGTTTAAGTTATCTAAAATTGGGACAGCCAGCTACTACTCTCTCTGGAGGGGAAGCCCAAAGAATAAAACTTGCTGCTGAACTTTCTAGAAAGGACACGGGAAGAACCCTTTACATACTAGATGAACCAACGACCGGGCTACATTTTGAAGACGTTAAGAAACTCTTACAGGTTCTGAAAAGGCTTACCGACCTTAACAATACTATAATACTCATTGAACACAACTTGGATGTAATTTCCTCATCAGACTGGGTGGTAGATCTCGGCCCTGAAGCTGGAGATATGGGTGGGAATGTTGTTGCCGCAGGTACACCGGAAGAAATTTCTAAAAACCCTTACAGCCATACAGGATGTTACCTAAAGACAAAATTTGGTTTGCTCCAAACTATCAAAAAGGACAAGTAACGACATAAAAATTGTCTCCCCCAAATTCTGAGTTCCCATTTCCCGAAGTTACTCACATGGTGAGGGGATTTCCTAGCACCGCGGGGGTCTATCTTATGAAAAATAGAGAAGGTCGAGTGGTCTATGTAGGAAAGGCTAAAAATTTACGGAAGCGACTTTCCTCATATTACCGGAAAGATTGTGGAACATCAAATTGGAAATCGTTAAAATTAATCAAAAAAGTAGCTAATATCGAAATTATGATGACTGACAATGAAATTGAAGCATTTTTGCTCGAATCGAACTTAATAAAGCAGTATAGACCGTTATTCAATATAGAACTAAAAGACCAACAACGCTTTACATACTTAAGAATTACAGACGAATCTTTCCCTAGGCTTCTGGTGACTAGGAGGAATAGGGCAGGGAAAATTAAAGGTCAAACCGGTAAAATATTTGGTCCATTTGTTCGAGGGAGTTCAAGGTTTCTAACAGTAGGACTGCTAAGAAAAATTTTCAAAATTAGGATTTGTGATAGGCTCCCAAAGAATCCCTGTTTGGAATATTTCATTAAAAACTGTGATGCCCCTTGTATTGGTAACGTTAGTCAGTCGGAATACATGCGGAACGTAAACTCATTGACTAGTATTTTATCAGGCACTAATTCAATAGATGGATTCATAAAAACAATGACTGATGAGATGAAAGTGGCTTCGTCAGCTCTTAAATATGAAAAGGCTAGGGAGATAAGAGATACGATTAAGAGGTTAGAGAATCTCAGGTTTGATCAGAAAATGGAAAGGCTTGTGAGTTCTAAATTTGAGGAATATGTAGGGATGGTACAAGATCTTGTTAAAGGTAAAGCGCATATTTTGATACTACAGAGGCGTAACGGCGTTATAAGTGACCGAAAAAAATTCGAATTCGACCTTATTGCAGATAATTCACTTTCTACGTTCTTGTTACAGTACTATTCCTCTGCTCCTTCCATTCCGTACTCAGTTTACACAAACCTTGAGCCTGATTCAAAGGCCATCCTAGAACAATCAATTGCGAGGATAGCGTCCCATAGAGTTAGAATTATAAAGGTTTCGACAATCGGAAAATCAGAAAAGAGTCGGCTAATGGATCTGATAATCAGAAACTTATCTGCGTATACTGAAAGGGGCTTCGAGCCCTCGTTGGTTAAATTACGTCAAATCTTAGCAATGGATACTGTTCCTAAGACTATTGACTGTTTTGATGTTTCTAACTTGGGTTCTTCGATCTCGGTTGGTTCATGTGTAAGGTTCTTTAACGGAAGCCCGGACAAATCCCGATACAGGAGGTTTAGAATTAAAACAATAATTGGCCAAAATGATTTCGGAATGATCAGGGAAATTGTAAGACGTAGGTATGCTCACTTAATCGACGCGTCTGAGAAACCTGACCTAATCTTGATTGATGGAGGAAAAGGGCAACTCAACGCAGCCATTAGTGCGTTAGAGGAAATTCAAATGAAAATACCTTGTATCTCGTTGGCCAAAGATAATGAAGAAATATTTACTTCCTCTTCTTCGTTACCCATAATCTTGCCAAAAAATAACGGTGGTTTACAAATTTTGCAATCTGTCAGAGACGAGGCCCACAGATTTGCGCTTAGTTATAATATTAAGCTCAGAGTCTAGCCAATTATCCATTGACAGGCACCCGCAGAATTTATGAAATTGTGTCTAAACTCTAATCGGATAACTTGTGGTCAGTGTCTGATATTGGCAAAAGAAGTTGAAGGATCTATTATAAAAACTTTAAATTGACCGCTACACAATTTATGAAAAAGATAGAAACGTGGCTTCCATGTATTTGCGATTAATAATACATTAATGATTTTTCCTTTTATTGTTTTCTACTTCGGCGAGAGTACGAGATCATGCCATTGATTTAGATCGAAATGGCTAGCTCTCTTCTAAAAATAAAATGGCGCATGAATTACTAGATTGGTTTATTGTTCCTCTCTCCTAATATGTGGGTCAAGTCGTACCTGGAAAACTCTTGAATATAGCGTTTCCACTATACTCACGCCATTCGTTAAACCTTCGTCAATCGTACAAAACAATAGCAAGAGAGACAGTTCCTAGAGAATCACAATGAAATGAATGATATGTTAAAACCTACTTCTAAAGCATAAAAGTATGCAGAGATCATAACTTGTAGACCCCGATAGTGAGCCTACCCCAAATTCATCTCAATCGTTCTCTAAAGTTCCTCGTCTAGAACCGTACTCATTTTGTTCGTAGAGGTCTTCTGTTAGAATCTCTCCAATCCATTTTAGATGATATTCTACAGGTTCTTCTAGATCGTTGAGCAAAATCTGTTCAATTTCCACCTCATCGTAAGGTAAGTCGTCGACCGTGACCGATCCTACTTTAGACTCAATGTACTTTCAAAGGTATTATGGTGAACCTTTTATCATTCATGGTGCAGCCCTGAATTCTGCCAAGTTTGCTTGGCCCATAGCTCCTCGTGTCTACACATGTAGCAATACAATATTTTGGCGTATATATTGAGGAGCTGAAAATCTTCTATAGATGTGCCGGTTGGGTCACCTTGCGATGAAAACAAAACGGATGAAGATGACGCAAGGTACCAATTATTAAACCGTGGGTCAGATGGTCAAGACAACAATTCTACGTAATATCGGTTAATTAATAGGTTGATCTTGTTATTTCGGCTGTACATTATTATTACTGGTTCCCTGCTGCTGGGTTGAGTGGGACTGAACACCATTTTGGATTTTCAAAGTTCCCCATGTAACAGACTGTCCCCGGTAGTAATCTACTACTATAAAACCACGTCATATTTTCGGATGGGTAGTTATTCCTCGCAAAAATTATCTTGGATTTTCACGCCTATCAATCAATCTATAGCCGGCACCTAATGGTTGGTGGAACGCGGTAGTTGAATGTTTCCTACTCTGTTTATCTTTTCTGCCAAATGCTTTTCTATCTTTGCTTTTCCGGGGTCAGACATGCTTAGTGACTGGCGAGCCCTTATAATCGATAGCTTCCGAAGCTTAACCATAAATGTTATTCTTGAGCAGACGCAACCGGGATAATATGACGAAATTTATGGTCATATAGTATCGTGACCGGGCTGCCCGCGGCGCACCGGAGTCTGAAAGGGACTAAACTCTTTTCCTTCTTTCTTCCTTACAAATGACGCCCATTGCTTTATTACAAGCCTGACTATATGTGAAATGGTTGGCTGAGTTATCATATTTTTATTATAGAATATTTTGGCGTATTTATTGAGGAGCTGAAAATCTTAAGATATGTTGCTGGAAACCACCTTCTCTAAGTTCTCTGTGTATTCCTTTCTTGGCATTATGTATGATTCTATATATGTATCTTTTAAATATTTATTTATCTATAACTTGACAGATAGAAAATTCTATATATATTTAAATATTTCTCTATAGCTCAACAGACGAAAAAGATCTTTGGCTCAAAAAGCAAAAGGACCAAAATTTGTGCAAAAATTTTTGAGGCTCAATCTAGACCAAAGTCATAGCCCACTTCCTTCATGGCGACATAAGAATATATACGGCAAAGACACATCATTGTCCTGTCCTATTTTTAGCCCTTTAGGTTTAACCTCTATCCTGTTTACAAAAAAGACACTTCCTATCCATTGTCGGTTGATCGTTTTATACTTTATGTCCAATTGTTTGACACTTCGTTATCCTGGTGGACAGGCTTCCCCGATGTGCAACAACACTTCAGTCCATCTGTTGCCCGATATAATACACTTAACCGACGAACTTTGTCTGATGGGTCGGGGTCTTCATGGAGTCCGTCCTTAGCGCTGGTCCAGACCCCGGTAATGTCAAGGAAACCCATTAATGTTAACCCCCTCCCACTGAGTCGAACCTAATAGTATGACAAATTATTGTCCGGGCGAAAAAGAATACAAATCATGGAATCAGCTAGATTAGGTTCGAATTCGGACGAGGTGAGGTATTTCAAACCAAAAACGAGTGTTGAAACGGAAATGCCCAGTAAAGTTGAGTGTGAAGTTAATGTCCTTAAAAACCGTATCTAAATAAAGTATCCTTTGCTTTTGAAGAGGAAGCAACATAATATAATATTACATGATCGCCAGAAATCATAGCTGGAGCACTGGTGCACAATTGAAATAAACAAGTCTGGGGGTTAGGGCCCTAGTCCCTCCGGTACCAGGGAACTGGATAATTGTCTATGGCTGTGTTAGTCAACGTGACCATCCCATGAAAAAATAAACCAGGTATCAAGGTGGAACTGGTACTTCAGGAATGATAGCCCTGCCCAGTACAGTATCCGTATTGAGAACGTATATACCATGCCTAAAGAAGGTATCCTCTAATTTTGGCGAGGTTGCAACATAGTAAAGGATGATGTGGTCTCCTATCGTCATGGCAGGCGCATTTAATGGAATTGGTATTGGTTATTGTGGCAGATTAAGATTGAGAAACCTCACATCCTTTTTGGAGGCAATGGTCTCACCGTTCACAAGGCTAAGAGGTTCCGCATTATTTCTTACTTTGGGGGATGCTCGGATGACTTGAATTTTACTAGCCCGATATCTATTGTTTATCCCGGTACCGAATATGGAGTTCCAGCCAGATTTGGATCAATCTTCAATCCTGACACTGGATCGACAGCTGCTGGATTCCATCGCCAATGTATATGGAAACAGTCAAAAATGCTCGGCCTGCAACCTGGCACAAATAATCCTTGATCTAATCTGATGTCGTGAATATTGTCAAGCTCTACTTTTTCCGTCCTTAACAGCGTTGAATCGATCTTCTGATATCTCTGGTGGTAAAAAGTCTGGCAAAGAGCCGCCAAACGTGGCCAAACCTCTGCCCCCGGCTCTACTGCACCGAATTCCATTCTGTAAAATGCAGATAACTTGCTAAGTGCAAACTGGAATGAAGAGGGAGATGGTTCCCTCTGTATATTATCATAGGTTTAAGCCTAAGATAGGTAGTGTCTTGTTGTGTGGTCTGTAGAACAGGTCCTGTGACCTTTCCTACAATTTCACAGTTAACTTTGGAACTTGGATTGAAAGAATGTACGTACATGTGTGTGGGTATTAGTAATCCGGACTGCCGATAAATTCCATGAAAACAGAACGCCGTGCAGAAGAATAAGCGAAAGTCTTTTTTAACAACATAGGTGATTAAGTCACAATGTCTGAACTTGAATTCTTATCAAGAAGAGATCTTATTTCGTTTTTGGGCGAGTCCAAAATAATGATTGATGATTTTCTACTAGCTGCAATAGATATTGCTTCAGAAGTGCACGGAGGAGTAAATAGAGAGGATAAAACCTCCTCTTTTTTAGAAACTCACACATGGCCAGTAACAAGAGATGTTGTGCTTCACTTTTTAAAAGATGGGAGAAATATTACAAGCGTTGAAATCGCATCGGCAGTTTTACATGACATAATGGAAGACAATGATAAAATATTAGATTGGCACCGTACCAAAGATTATGGCTTTGATGCTTATCTCAAATATAGATTCGGAAATAGAATATATAACATGTGTATTGATTTGAAAATAAAACCTCTTGCGAACTTTCCCGGAAAAAATGATGAAGATCGTCAGCTCGCTAGATTCCATGACTATTGCAAGATTCTTTCTTCATCAGATTATGATGTAAAAGCTATAAAACTTGCTGACAGGATTAATAATATGAATTTTGTTTGCTCTCAAAATCAGTCGGGGGACGTCATTAAGAGCAAGAGTAAAAGATATCTCCGGGAAGCTGAGGATTTCTATTTAGCATACGCCTTGTTGCCTCCTCGCATGGAGAATTTTTACCAAAATCTGCGAATTTCGTATGATCGGTTGAGAGATATTCTGGCTCAGTAGTCTAATTTTTTATTGGTTGAAGAATGCAACAAGTTGAATTAGGCCCGATTACTTATGGTAATTCATAAACATTTAAAGGAAACATCTTAAACCAAAAGCCGTGACCCTGAATATGCTAAACGTCGCAGTTATTGTAAAACTTGAGCCGGATTTTTCAGAAGGCAACGTAAGCTATAATGTAGACGGTACACTGAATAGAGCTGAAACAAAGAATATTCTTGGTCCTCACAGCGCCGTCGCATGCGAGGCTGCTTTTTATGCCAAAATCACCTACGGAGCATCTATATCTATAGGGACAATGGGTCCGCCAGTTGCTGATATAGCTCTTAGGCAGGCTCAGCGGATTACAGATGCTGACGAGTTGAATTTATATAGTGATAGGATTTTTGCCGGAGCTGATACTCTCGCAACCGCGGAAGTGCTAAAGACTGGAATCAATAAAATGCTTGATGGTAATAAGACAGATATCGTCTTTTCTGGTCATAGAGCATCTGATGGCGAAACAGGTCAGACTGGTCCGCAGACCGCGTGGAAATTGGGATATCCGTTCTTGGGAAATGTAATTGAATTCCAGATAGATATGATGAGAAAGTATGTCATTGCAAAAAGATTGGTAACGTTACAAGGATTTGATGACATCATTGAAGAAGTGGAGGCGCCTCTTCCTGTTTTTATTACAGTTGATCCTTCGTATAAGTCTGTATACAGCAAGGTATCTCAGCGTCTAGCATTCATAAAGTTTAGGAAGGAAGCACAACAGCGTGCAGAGAACTACAAGCAATTCTTAAAAAGTTACAATGGGCAATCATTGAATGTGGATCCTAAGTATGTGGGGCTTCCGGGGTCTCCGACGATTGTATACAGGGTTGAAAAAATACCTAAAGCTAAAGCAAATAGAAAAACAGAGGTCATAGATATTCAGAATCTGAGTGCTTTGAAATCAGTCGCGTTAAAATTAATTCGTCCTTAACAACTGTAGATAGAAATGGTCGAAGAAATTATTTCCGATTCCGATGAGGGAAAGTACCGAAATCTTTATGTTATAATAGAGCAAGTGGACGGGAAATTAATTCCTGTAAGTCTTGAAATGCTAGGTGAGGCAAGGAGACTAATGGATGATTACAATACAAAATACCATGAGTCAGAACTCGTTGTTGCAGTCATGTTAGGATATGGTGTAGACAATCTTTGTCAACAATTAATAACATACGGGGCGGATGTAGTTGTTTACGCTGAGGATAAGGAACTCGAGTACTCACGGAATACAATCGAGACTAAAGTTATTTCACAAATATCGCAGGACCCAAATGTTGCTAGTGCAGACAGTATTGGTAGACACTTATCATCGACTGTTCTCGCGGAACTTGAATCAGGTCTTGCCTCCGATATAAATAAACTCGTAATAAGTGATCTTGATATTCGGCATGAACATAAGACCAAAGGAAAGACAATCAGATATCCAAGAACTCTAGAAATGTATAGGCCCGATTTTTCTGGTTTCTTGTGGACTACAATCCTTTGTCTAGATAACAAGAATCCTGAAATCATGCGTGATTATCATCCCCAAGCATGTAGTATAATTCCCGGCGTATTCGCAGCCATAAATCCTGATACTCGTAGAAAGGGAAGAATCTTGAAATATAGACCAAAAATCGATCAGGAAGATCTGAAGATTAAAGTTCTTAAAAGGGAATATTTGAAAAAGAAGATTGACTTTGATAGTTATAAGATTGTTGCAAGCTTTGGACGGGGCATAAAAGAAGATCCAGAACAAAATATTAAGTTGATTGAAAGACTGTCTAAGCTAATTAACGCAGAGGTTGGAATCTCATTACCCCTCTCAAAGAGGCCATATCCTCTTAGTGATTCCATTAATTCAAAGTATATGATTCCAGAAAGGGTAATAGGTACGAGCGGCAGGAAGGTAGCTCCATCAATATACATGGCATTGGGCATAAGTGGTGCAGTACAGCATCTTGCGGGCATGAAGGATTCTGAGTACGTAATTTCCATTAACTCTGACGAAAATGCGCTAATAAAAGGTGAATCAGACATATTCATTAAAGCTAGGATTGAAGACATTCTCCCGATAATAATAGACGAGGTTCAGAAACTAAGGCCTATGGTTCCCTTCCAGGAGTAGAGTAGATTGGAATCGTTTGACGTAGCAATAGTGGGAGGTGGTTCTGCTGGGTTGGCCGCTTTAACGCGATTGTCTGACTTGGGAAAACAAGCAATACTTATCGAAGCAGGCCCACAACTAGGGACTAAGAATGTATCTGGAGGAATTCTTTATTCAAAAAAATCCAAGAATAAAAAGGTCTACAATGTGGAAGATATCTACGGTTCAGATTTTGAAGCATCAGCTCCTTTAGAAAGACGCATAACAAAATATACTCTTCATGCAACTTCAGGAAATAAAATCTTTGGAATGGATCTTACTCCCCTTCATGAATATAATACAAATTTTGCCTATTCAGTTTTATTAAGAAAATTAAATTCCTGGTTCGGTTCTGTCGCGTCGGAAAGAGCAGAAAAGCAAGGAGGCGGTATAATTTCAGGAGTTCACGTAAGAAATTTAGGATGGTTAGCGGACAACAGAACTGTAATTCAGACAGATGAACTCGAAGATTTTCAAGTCAAGGCTGTGATTGCAGCAGACGGGGTGAACTCAGAAATTGCCCAATTAACTGGCGCGCGTAAAAAATTCTCAGCGGAAGAAGTCTATCAGGGTGTTAAAGTTGTGATTAAACTGCCAGAAGAGACTATAGACGAGAGATTTCAAATAAATTCCTCCGAGGGGGCTGCTCATCTCTTTGCTGGTGACATAACCTTGAATCATATTGGGGGTGGTTTTCTTTATACAAATCGTGACACTGTTTCAGTTGGTGCTGTCTACCATTTCGAATCTTTAATCTCTAATCCAATTGAACCATCTACACTTGTCAATGCTCTTTTGGGAAATCCCTTCGTAAGTGAACTAATTAAAGATGAAATTCTTCAAATTGAAATAGACAGAGAAATCCCTAAAGAAGAGCAAATTAAAAGACGGTTGACTCTGACAAAACTAATAAAAACCTTCGAAGAACTGCGCTACTCGTATTATTCTCCATCTACTAGAGCAAATTTAGTTGAATCTGGCAAATATAATAGTGTTGAAGATATAAAAAATAGGCTTGATTCAATAAGAGGAGAATTAATAGATAAATATAATGGCAATTTTGTTACCAATTACGTAGAATTAGAATACAGTGCAAAGCTAGTCCCAGACGGAAAGCGATGTAGGATGAGGAAACCCTATTATAAGAACGTCCTCTTTGTTGGTGACTCCGCCGGCCGGGGCGTATTTATTGGACCTAGAATTGAAGGATTGAATGTCGGAATGGATGATGCGGTAAGAGCTGCGGAAGCTGTCTCGAGGGCGATAGAGAAGAATAATTTTGGTGAAGGCTACATGGGGCAGTTTTACACATCACTAGTAGAGCAAAGTCCGTATACAGAAGACATGAAGGCAATAGATAAAGAGTATCTCAAGATATTTCTTGATTCTACTGCAGATGTACCGAAAGAGATCGTGGGTTCTCGTTATGGTTTAATTTTTAAACTCATGTCAAGCGGAAAACTTAGGGGCATAGCGGTAGGTATTGCGAATATGTTGGGCTATGATAAAATTTTGCCTATTGTAGAATCAGAAGAAACCTATGTACATTTGCCCACAGAGGTGGCTTCTAAACTAGGAAAACAGGTCACCTCCTCGTACGCACTAGTACCTCCTACTTTAGACGAAAGGATAGGACAACTGAGATACAATGACGACCCAAAATCACATATTATTGTACATGATCCTAAGAGTGAATTTTTAAGGAAGCTCGTTATTCTTTGTCCTACTAAGTGCTACTACCAAGAAGGTCAGAACGTGATGCTCCAGCACGAAGGTTGTATAGAATGCGGAACTTGTACAAGTGGCACAGAATGGAGGCATCCAAGGGGAGAAATGGGAGTATTGTTTAGATATGGTTGAAGACGGCTGATAATAGTACAGGCGAACTTCTTTGCTGCATGTCTACTTTGCGTGTCGCGAAGGCCACTAACGAGACTTAGCAGCAATGGCTTGTATTAAATTCTGTTTATATGAGTAACTTTTCCTTAATGTTACGTCCTCCACTTGATAGAGCACCCAATTGAAGGATCGAACTGATTAACGATTGTGCCCCCTCCGAGAATCAACTTTACATTGTTTTCCATCACAGGGATTTTGGGAATAGATTCAGGCTCCAAAGCGTCATTGATTTTCCCGTGATATACGAGTCCTCTTTGGGTGTTAAACAAAAACGGATCCGGTGTGCAAACTGCTCCATATGATTTTGCGACCGTTTGTAAATCATCCAACAAATATGGAAAATTTATTTTGTATTTCTCTGCAAACTTTATCATGTTTTCGAATCCTTCATCCGGGTATAGGGGGTCATTGCTATTGATCCCAACAATACTCAACTCGGTAGCAGAAAAGCCGTTCCGAAGGTTAGTTAGGTCGCCTATGCGCGCCTTCACATAGGGACAATGGTTACACATAAAAACCACGAGAAGGCATTTACCTTTAAAGTCCTCCAGTGAATACACTTTACCATCGACACCCTTGAGGGAAAATGATGGAGCCTTCGAATCGGCTTTTAAGGTTTGATTTGAAAGAGTTTTTGCCATGAATATCTTGCTTCGAATAGGTTATTAAATCATACTCACTAACAGTAAACCTAATAGGGGAACAAAACTAAATTGTCAAACTGCTTTAGGCGCTGAAGGTCTGGACACGAAAAGATTGTTAACCTGGAATGAGCTTTGCAAAGGTCGATAATTGGTCGGTAGCTTTAATTTTTCGTTACTTACTTAAGTATTATTAAGTCAAAAAAAGTAGGAAGAAGTATCGTTACTTTCACGTCAAATGTTTCCTATTATCGTGGGCTAAACGTTAGATTAACCCAAATAACCAAGTCATAGAAAGTTTTTCATCACAATTTCTTGTGCGATCAGAATGTGGGATCAAATTCTGGGAAGGCTAAGTATTCGTTGTGGTTTTACTTAACCGTTCGCCCCCTCGATTTCCGTATGGTAGCATCCTTACCTGCTGATGAACAATGGAGAATAATTATCTATCAATGTAGACTATGTTATATCCTAATTTAACATCAATAAGTATAT
>WNGA01007320.1_pt1 | contig 23978 bp, 29 predicted proteins | sample 5400061 | NCBI WGS metagenome assembly WNGA01 (sample SAMN13153366, study PRJNA577476) | soil metagenome | isolation source: 100 cm soil or saprolite under grassland replicate 2 | place: USA:California | collected 2016-06-15
AGGTCGAGGATGTACGCGCGATTGATCAAGGGAAGGCAAAGGAAGACCGGCGTTCGCCGCGTGGCTGACGTCGCGCGCTTGTAGCGGAAGAGCTGGGCCTTGTTCTTGCGCCACACGACCGTCTTCGCAGTGAGCCCGACCGGAGCGTCGCGCGCCGTCGCGATGACGTGCGCGAGATCCAGCATCAGCGCGCCCGCGACGCGCGCGTGGACTTCGCGGGCGCGCGGCGTGGCGCGCGCTTGATGCCGCGCGGCGGCGGGGGCGGCGGCGCCGGCCGGCGAGCCTGTACCGGCATACGGTCCGCGAGCTGATCGATCTTCTCCTCGAGGCCAAGGATCAGCTCCCCGAGGCGCGCGATGTCGTCGCGCGTCGGCATGTTCGCGGCCTGGAGCTGAGCGGTCGCGCTGTCCTTCAGCGCTTTCTGGAATCCAAGGAACGTCTCCAGCATCCGCCCCTGCCACTGGGCGAACGCGGGACTGTCCATGAACTCATTCGATGCCTGGCCCCAGACCTTCTCGTTCGCGTCGTAGAGCTGGCGCCACATGGTCAAGAGATCCTGCGGATCAGGTCCTTGCCGCTCGCTCATTCGCCACGCTCCTTCTTGGTCGCTGTTCCGGGCTTCGTCGCTGTTCCCGGTTGGTACCGGCCGAAGAACGCGTCGATGGCCGTGCGATACCCCTCGAGCATCGCCGCACCGCCGCGCAGCCACGTCTTGCCCGCATCCGTCAATGTGTACACACGACGCGCCGGGCCGTCCGGCCCTGCCTCCCAGGCCGATGTGACCAGACCTTGCTGCTCGAGCTGACGCAGCGTCCGATAGATACGCGTCATCTCGACCTGGGCGAGGCCCATGCTGCGCAGGTACTGCTCGATGAAGTAGCCGTGGGCCTTCTGTGCCGAGATCGCCAGCAACACGTACGGCACGAGCAGGTCCCGAGGACTCCAGCCCGTCGCGCCCTCGGTGCTCTTTGCTTTGGCGCCCTCGGTCCGCTTGGCGCGGGGACGTGTCGGTGTCGTCTTTGTCGCGCGCGTCCGCTTCCTGCCTGGTTCAACTGTTGACATCACTGCACCTATATGCATAATGCAGATAGCGGCGAAATGCAAGCGACCGCAGACAGGAGATTACGACAATGACCGAGACCACCAAGAAGGACACCACCGGCACCGATCCGGGCGAGGCCGCCCGCGAGATGATCGAAAAGGGAGCGGCCGCGGGGCACGAGTACACCGCCGCCATTGGCGCGGCGACCATCGCCGGCCTCCGTACAGCGTTCGACATCCAGAACAGCCTCATCGCAGCCGGCCGCAGCCTGGCCGACGCCACGGTCGTCGCCAATGCGAAGCTCGCCGACAAGCTGGTCGAGAACGTCAAGGCTGGCCAGACGGAGGCGACCAAGCTGGCCACGGCGGGCGCCAAGCTCGCAACGGACACGCTCGAAGTTCGCAGCTAGCTCCCTCCCTCCGGATCCGGGCCGGCCGTGAGGCCGGCCCGCTCCGCATTCCCGCTGGACGGCCCAGCCACCGCTAGCGTATCGTCCCTTTCCTGACACATGAAACAGGTTTCAGGTTCCACCACGACAGCCAAACGCGCGCGCGGTGACCGGCCCCGCCAGGCGGCCATCATCGCTCTCCCGGCGACGGCACGCGGCCAACGCACCCGCCAGCGACTCATCGATGCCGCCGAGCAGGTGTTCGGCGAGCTTGGGTACCACAACGCCGGCATCGTGGAGATCACGCAACGCGCCGACGTTGCTCTCGGCACCTTCTATCTGTACTTCCCCGACAAGAGAGCGATCTTCGCGGATCTGGTGCGGGCACTGAACACGAGGCTTCGCGCCGCGATCCGCGAACGGATCGCCGACGTCGAGGACCGCGTCGAGCAGGAAGTCACCGGGTTCGAGACGTTCTTCGAATTCGTACGCAAGCACCGCAACCTGTATCGCGTCATCCGCCAGGCCGAGACAGTGGACGAGGAGCTGTACCGCTGGCACTACCGCATGCTCGCCCAGGGATACGTCCGTGGGCTGCGTCGCGCGCAGGCGGCTGGACAGGTCCGCACCGATCTCGAACCCGAGGCACTCGCTTACGCGCTCATGGGGATGGCCGAGGTCTTGGGTTCGCGCTACGTACTCTGGGAAGGCAAGGCGCCTCCTATCGCGGCACGCCGGACCCTTCGCGCGTTCCTCGAAAGTGGAATGCGTGCCCGGGGTGGCAGGGGCGGAGCCCCTGCGAAAAGCAGTTCTTTGCGAATCGGCGCGAAGCGACGATGAGTGTCGTCGGCATCGTGGACGTGAACGCGTACTCACCTGCCCGGTTCCAGTCTGCCGACGAGATCGGGATGCTCGCGGGCATCCCCGCAGGCGTCATCCGTGAAAAGTTCGGGCTCGACGGCAAGCACATCGCCGCGGATGACGAGCACGCGTCTGATCTCGCCGCGAAGGCCGCCGGTCCGATCCTCGCGAAGCACGGAGGCCGCTGCATCGACGCACTCCTTTACATGGGCAGCCCGTACCGCGACTTCCCGGTATGGAGCGCAGCGCCGAAGGTGCAGCAGCTCCTCAGTCCTGCTGCGGCCGGATCGCTGGCGTTCGACGTGCAAGGCGTCAGTGCCGGTACGCCGATCGCGCTGCAGGTCGCCAAGGGACTCATCCTGGGCAGCGACCGCATCAATCAAGTGCTGATTGCCGGCGGATCGCGCGAGCACGACCTCATCGACTACGCGAACGAACGGTCCCGCTTCATGTTCAGTTTCGGGGCCGGAGGCGCCGCCGCGCTCCTTCGGCGCGATCATCCAGAGAACCACGTCCTGGAGACCGTCGGCGTGACCGACGGCCGGTTCGCGGATGATGTGATGGTGCCGGCCGGCGGCTCGTTCCAGCCGACCAGCGACAAGACGCTGCGCGACCGCCGCCACTCGCTCGACGTGCGCGACCCGGCGGACATGAAAGCGAAGCTCGATCCCATCTCGGCCGATCGCTTCGTGGCGGTCGCCACCGAGGCGGTCGAGCGGAGCGGTCACCGGATCGCCGACATCCGGCTGCTGTGTCCGATCCACACCAAGCGCTCGATCTTCACCGAAGTGCGCGAGCGGCTCGGCGTGCCCGAGGACCGCGCGATGTACCTCTCCGATCACGGGCACATGTCCGCGATCGATCCCCTCGTCGGGCTGCACCGCGCGCGTGAGCGCGGGCTGCTGAGCGACGGCGATCTCGTCGTGCTCCTCGCCGCGGGCACCGGTTACTCGTGGGTCGCGACCGCGATCCGCTGGGGCCGCGCATGACTCGCCACCGGGGGGCTCAGGGGGACTTTGGGCTGCGCACGGCACTCGCGACGCCGGAGCACGGCGCGTCGGCATGGCTCTTCCATCGCGCCGAGCTCACACCAGACGTCGAGGCGATCGTCGACGGCAGCCGGCGCCTCACGTACGCGCAGCTCGCGGAGCACGCACGTCGGGCGGCCGGACTCCTCCGGGAACTCGGCGTTGGCCGTTACGACCGCGTCGCGACGCTCACGTCGAACTGTGTTGAGTTCATGGAGCTCTTCTACGCGACCGCCGAGGTCGGCGCGATCCTCGTGCCGCTGAACTTCAGGCTCGCGGCACCGGAGCTCGACTACCAGATCCGGGACGCCGGCGTGGAGCTGCTCTTCGTCGGTCAGGAGCATGCGCCGCTCTCCGATCAGCTCGCGAAGGATCTTCCGCTGCGCACGCGGATCGACCTCGCGGAGGAGTACCCGCGGCGCCGCGATGCAGCGGCTCCCCTGTCCGCGGATGCGGGACGCGCCACCTTCTCAGACCCGCACCTGATCCTCTACACCGCCGGGACCACGGGCCATCCGAAGGGCGCCGTGCTCACCCACGCGAACACGTATTGGAACGTGGCGAACATGTCGATCGCGGTCTCGCTGACCGAGCGCGACACGACGGCGACGATCCTGCCGATGTTCCACTCCGGTGGTATCGGGCTCTTCACCGTCCCAACGCTCACCGTTGGCGGCCGCGTCATCGTGCAGCGCAAGTTCGATCGCGACGAGCTCCTCGACATCCTGCGCCGCGAGCGAGTGGCGGTATGCCTGGGAGTTCCGGCGATCTGGCTCGAGATGCTGAGCACGCCGGAGTTCACGGCGGCGAAGCTGCCAGATCTCCGGTACCTGGCAAGCGGCGGTGCGCCCTGCCCGACGTCGGTCATCGACGAGATCGCGTTGCGCGGCTTCCTGTTACTACAGGGATACGGCCTGACCGAGACCTCTCCAGGCGGAACGCTCATGCCGGTCCCGGATTGGCGACGGAAGTCCGGCACGGTCGGCAAGCCGATGGCATTCGTCGAGCTCCGCGTCGTCCGCGACGACGGGACCGCGTGTGACGCGCGCGAGATCGGCGAGGTGCAGTTCCGTGGGCCTAACGTCTTCGCGGGCTACTGGAACGCGGCGACCGCCACCGCGGAGGCCTTCACGCCCGACGGATGGTTCCGCAGCGGCGACCTGGGGCTCGTCGACGAGGAGGGCTTCGTGACCCTGGTGGATCGCAAGAAGGATATGGTCATCACCGGCGGGGAGAACGTGTACTCGGCGGAGGTCGAGGACGTCCTCTTCGCGCACGCCGCGGTCGCGGAGGCCGCGGTGATCGGCGTTCCCGACGAGCGCTGGGGCGAATCGGTGTGCGCGGTCGTCGCGCTGCGGCCGGGCGCGACGGCGAGCGCCGACGAGCTGATCGCGCACTGCCGCGCGCGACTCGCGAAGTACAAGACGCCGAGGTACGTGGTCTTCACGGGCAGCCTCCCGCGCAATGCAGCGGGCAAGGTGCTGAAACGACAACTGCGCGAGGAGGTTCGGATACGAGAAAAGATCAGTTCATGAGAGATGCAAGCGAACAAGAGAGAAAGAGGTTCAGGGGAATGCGCATGCACCGCATCGTGACCGCCCTCGTGGGACTCGGCCTATTGGCCGCGGCCTGCGGTGGCACCACACCCGCAACGCCGAGCGCCACGTCGACACAAAGCGCCGCGGCGAAGGCGCCGATCAAGCTTGGCGCGCTGCTTCCGCTCACCGGGCCGTCGGGCGCGACGGGTCAGGACATGAAGGACGGCTACGAGCTGGCCGTCGCGCAGATCAACGCCGCAGGCGGCATCGCCGGCGCGCAGGTCCAGGTCATCTACGAAGATGACAAGAACGACCCGGCCACCGCCGTTGGCTCGTGGGAGAAGCTCGTCAACAGCGACAAGGTCGAGGTGATGATGGGCGGGCTCGCCAGCACGATCAGCCTCGCCCTCGTCGAGCCGGCGAAGAGGGCACAGGTCCCGATGGCGTGGACCGGCGCCGCCGCGACGGCATTCGAGACGGCCATGGCCGGCCAGGATTATTTCTTCCACTACCACCCATGGGAGTACCAGAACGCGACAAGCGCTCTCGCATTCTGGAAGTCCATTCCGACGATCAAGAAGTGGGCCATCGTGTACGAGGACGGCGCGTTCGGTACGGGCGCGTACAACTTCAACAAGACGGCCATCCCGGCGCAGGGCGGCGAGATCACGATAGGTGAGGCCTACAAGACGGGCTCCACCGATTTCACCGCGCTGCTGAACCGTGTCAAGGCTTCGGGCGCCGAGGGTCTGATCCTCGTGCCCTTCGCCGGCGACGTGATCCCGTTCCTCACGCAGATGCGTGAGGTCAATTACAAGCCCAAGCTGACGTACGCGTCACCGCCGTCCTTTCCAGCGGACTTCGGCAAGTCGCCGGTCGCCGAAGGTGTCGCGGGTCTCACCCTGTGGACGACCGACATCCCGGCACCTGCGTCGAAGAAGTTCGTCGCCGATTTCCAAGCGAAGTACAACAAGGCGCCCGTCAGCTACTGGTCGGCGCTCGCGTACACCAACATCGTCACCGTGGCCAACGCGCTCGCGAAGTCCGGGATCGGCAACAAGGCCGGCTGGATCAGCGCGATGGAGGCCACGAGTTACGAGTCCCCGATCGGGCCAACACTGAAGTTCACGCCCAGCAACACCATCAAGCATCAGGGATTCACGAGCCTCGTTTCGTTCCAATGGCAGTCCGGAAAACAGGAGATCGTGTTCCCCGAGTCACTCGCGACCGCGAAGCTGAAATAGCGAGGTAGGGCGTGGAGGCGCTGCCGCAGACCCTGCTGTTCGGGATCCTGCGCTCCGGCCTCTACGCCCTCACCGCTCTGGGTCTCGCGATCTCGCTGGGCGTCATCGGTGTCGTGAACTTCGCGCATGGCGAGTTCGTGATGCTCGGCGCCTACATCGGCTTCTGGCTCTACATGCTCCTGTCTGGTCCGCTCGGACTCGGCCCTGCCGTCAGCCCCCTCGTGATCGTCGTCGGCATCCCTCTTTCGGGCATGGCGCTCTATCTCGTGGCGACCGGGATCTACCGGCTCACGCTCCGGCCGGTCCTCCGTCAACCGGAGCTGAATCAGATGCTCCTCACTTTCGGGCTCTCGATCCTGCTTGTGAATGGCACGAGCATCGGGCTCAGCCCGCAGGCGCAGGACGCGAATCTCAGCTGGCGCTTCGATGTCTTGGACCTCGGCTTCGCGAGCGTGACATTCGCGCGTCTCGCCGTGTTCGCCGTGTGCATGGCGCTCGTGCTCGCGAGCTACCTGCTGCTCATGCGGAGCCGGCTTGGCAAGCAAGTGCGCGCGGTCGCGCAGAACCGCCTCGGTGCGCAGATCGTCGGCATCCACGTCGACCGGATGTACGAGATCGCGTTCGGGCTGTCGGCCGCGCTCGCCGCTGCCGCCGGCGTGATGCTCATCTTCCAAACACAGGTGAGTCCGTACCTCGGCCTCGGCACTCTTTTGAAGTCGTTCTCGATCGTCGTCCTCGCCGGCCTGGGCAACCTGACCGGGGTCATCTGGGCGAGCCTGCTCCTCGGGCTCGCGGAGCAGATCGTGTCGCAGTACGTCCCGGGCGGCTCGGCCCTCCGCGACGGGCTTTTCTTCGTGATCATCTTCGTCGTGCTGCTCGCGCGCCCTGGTGGCCTGCGCCGATGAAGCGCGACCTCATCGGCTGGGGCATCTTCCTCGCGGTCGCGGCAGCGCTCCCGTGGATCGGGCTGGCCGGCGATCGGTACCTGATGTTCCTCGCGAACGTGATGCTCATGTTCATGACGCTCGCCCTGTCTTGGGACGTCGTCGCGCGCACCGGGCAGCTGTCGCTCGCGCACGGCGCATTCTTCGGTCTCGGTGCCTACAGCGTCGCGATCGCGTTCAGGCTCTGGGCACTGCCGCCACTGGCTGGGCTGGTCGTCGCGGCGCTCGTCGGCGGCACGATCGCGTTCGCGCTCGGCGTCGTGACGCTGCGCCTGCGCGGCATCTACTTCGCCATCGCGACCCTCGCGTTCGCCGAGGTGTGGCGGACCGTGGCGCTGCAGGTGCCCGACCTCAGCGGCGGGACGGTCGGCATCGCGATGCCGCCGCTGTTCGCCGGCGACCGCGTCGCCTCCTACTACGTCATCGGCGCGATCTTCATCCTGGCGCTGGCTCTCTCGCTCACGGTCCGGTGGTCACGCTGGCAGTACGCCGTGAGCGCCGTGCGCGCGAACGAAACGGTCGCGCGCGTCATGGGCCTGGACGTCGTTCGCGTGAAGGTCGGGCTCTTCTCGGCGTCGGCCGTGCTGGCCGCGCTCGCGGGCGGGTTCTACATGCCATTCATCACGCACACCGATCCGTTCGACGCGTTCGACATCGGCCGCTCGGTGTCCTCGCTGGTGTTCCCGATCTTCGGCGGGCTCTACACCTCGGCGGGTCCGGTGATCGGCACCGTCGTCATGCGCTCGCTGGAGGAGTACCTGCGCGTGACCCCGCCCTGGAAGGACGGCTATCAGGTCGTCTACGGCCTCGTCATCGTCGTCGCGGTCCTCTTCATGCCGCGCGGCGTCGTCGGCCTCGCGCAGCGCTACGCCGGGAGGTGGCGGTGGCGCTTCTCGAGGTGACCGGGCTCGTGCGCCGCTTCCGGGGCCTCGCGGCCGTGGACGATCTGTCGTTCAGCGTCGAAGAAGGAAAGACACTGGCGATCATCGGGCCCAACGGCGCAGGCAAGTCGACGACCTTCAACCTCATCTCCGGCCTGCTGCCGACGCACGGGGGGGCGATCCGCCTGCGCGGCGTCGATGTCACGCGCGCGCCAGCGCACACGCGCACGCGGGCGGGGCTCGGTCGCACCTTCCAGGTCGTGCAGCCTTTTCTCGATCTGGACGTGCTCGACAACGTGATGGTCGGTGCGCTGTTCGGCTCTGACCGGCACCGCGGTCTCGCGGCCGCGCGGGCCGAGGCCGAGCGCCTCTGCGCGTTCGTCGGCCTGGGCCAGCACCTGCACCGCCCCGTCGCGTCGCTCACCCTCGGGGACCGCAAGCGGCTGGAGCTGGCACGCGCGCTCGCAACGAGTCCCGCCCTCCTGCTGCTCGACGAGGTGATGGAAGGGCTCACGCCCGCGGAGGAGCGCGATGCGGTCGCGCTGCTTGGGCGTATCCGCGCCGAGGGAGTCACGCTGCTCCTCATCGAGCACGTCATGAGCACCGTGCGCGATCTGTCCGACCGTGTCGTGGTGATGGACTACGGAAAGAAGCTGGCGGAGGGAACCTACGCGGAGATCTCACGCGACCCGAAGGTCATCGCCGCGTACCTCGGGACCGAGGACGAGTCTTGAGCCTGCTCGAGATCGAGCGCCTGGTTTCCGGGTACGGCCAGGTGCAGGTGCTGCACGAGCTGAGCCTGCACGTTGACGAAGGGGAGGCCGTGGCGCTGGTGGGCGCGAACGCTGCGGGCAAGACGACCCTGCTCCGCACCATCAACGGCATCGTCCGCCCGGTATCGGGAACGATCCGCTTCGCCGGCCGTGACATCACCGGCCTTGCGCCGCACGAGATCACGCGCGTCGGGATCGCGCAGGTCGCCGAGGGCCGTCAGCTCTTCCCCGAGATGACCGTGCTCGAGAACCTGGAGCTCGGCGCGATGGCCACACCGGAGGCGTGGGCGGGGCGCGCGGAGATGCGTGGCCGCGTCGCCGCCCTCTTCCCGCGCGTCGGCGAGCGGCTCGAACAGCATGCCGGGACGATGAGCGGCGGCGAGCAGCAGCAGGTCGCGATCGGCCGCGCACTCATGGCGCGCCCGCGGCTGCTGCTCGTCGACGAGCCATCGGCGGGACTTGCTCCGGTGCTCGTGCAGCAGGTGTTCCGCGCGCTGCGCGAGATCCACGCCGCAGGCACCACCATCCTGCTGGTGGAGCAGAACGTCCCGCTCTCGCTCAGACTCGCGCAGCGCGCCTACGTCATCGAGCTTGGGCGGGTGACGCTCGAGGGTACGGGCGCCGAGCTCCTCGCCGATCCGCACGTACGGGCGGCCTACCTTGGATAGGAGGTGACCGTGGACATCAGCGCAGTGCTCGCGCAGCATGCGCGCCACCGTCCGGACCGCATCGCGGTCGTGTTCGAGGATCAGCGTCTGGATTTCCGACGCTTCAACCGCCGCGCCAACGGCGCGGCGAACGCCTTGCACGACCTCGGCATCGCGAAGGGCGACAAGGTCGCCACGTTCCTCACCAACTCGGTTGAGCAGCTCGAGCTGTACTGGGCAGCGGCGAAGATCGGCGTCGTCGTCGTGCCGCTCAGCCCGCTGCTCCGAGGGAACGGGCTGTCGACGCTTCTGCGCGACGCGGACGTCACCCTCATCGTTACCGAGGACGCGCTCAGTGGCTTCCTGGACGAAGTGCGGCCCGCTCTGGGTTGGATCCCGGCCAGCCGCTACCTCATCATCGACGGACAACAGCACGGCGATCACCCGTACCTGTCATATCACGCGATCGTCGCGAAGGCCAGCGACGCAGAGCCACCTGGCACCGGCGTCGACGGCAGCGATCCGTACAACATCATCTACAGCAGCGGGACCACCGGGGTCCCGAAGGGCATCGTGATCACACAACGGGTGCGCGCTCTGTACGGCGCTCTCTTTGGTCTCGCCTGGCGCATGACTCCCGAGAGCGTCGTCATGCACTCGGGCTCCCTCTGCTTCAACGGCGCCTTTCTCACGCTCATGCCCGCGCTGGTCCTCGGGTGCACATTCGTCCTGGAGGGTCACTTCGATCCCGCGATGGTGATCGACCACATCGCGCGCGAACGCGTCACGCACATGTTCATGGTGCCGTCGCAGATCGTCGCGCTGCTGGGCGTTCCCGGATTCCGCGCCGAGGCGGTGCCGTCGCTCCAGATGCTGGGCGCGGTCGGCGCGCCGTTCCACCGCGAGCACCGCGAGGAGCTCGCGCGGCGCGTCCCGGGCGTGTTCCACGAGCTGTACGGCCTCACCGAGGGGTTCATGACGATCCTCGATAAGACCCGCTTCGCGACGAAGCCGACCTCGGTGGGTGTGCCGCCGCCGTTCTTCGAGATGCGGATCGTCGACCCGGAGGGTCGCGACGTCGGGCCGGGCCAGGTCGGCGAGATCGTCGGACGTTCACCCCTCCTCATGTCCGGCTACTACAAGCGGCCCGATCTGACGCGCGAAGTCATCGTGGACGGCTGGCTCCACACCGGCGATCTGGGGTACGTCGACGAGGACGGATTCCTCTACCTCGTCGACCGGCAGAAGGACATGCTCATCTCCGGTGGGGTGAACGTCTACCCACGCGACATCGAGGAGGTGATCGTGCGTCATCCCGCGGTACGCGAGGCCGCGGTCTTCGGCGTGCCGAGCGATAAGTGGGGCGAGACGCCGCTCGCGGCGGTGATCCTGCGAGAGCCGGGCAGCATTACGTCCGACGACCTCCGAGGCTGGATCAACGAGCGCGTCGAGGCCCGCTACCAGCAGGTGCAGGCCGTGGTGATCATGGAGGAGTTCCCCCGGAGCGCCGCTGGTAAGACGCTGAAGCGCATCATGCGCGAGCCGTACTGGGCCAAGCGCAGGACCCGCATATGAACGATGGCGTGAAGAGCTATGCCATCGAGACTTACGGCTTGGTGAAGGAATTCGCGGGATTCCGCGCAGTCGACGGGGTCGACCTGCGCCTCGAGGCCGGCTGGGTGCACGCGCTCGTCGGCCCGAACGGCGCGGGTAAAACGAGCCTCTTCAACCTGCTCACCGGTTTCCTCCGCCCCACTGCCGGGCGCATCACGCTCTTTGGCGAGGACGCGACCGGGCTAGCGCCGGAGCACATCGCGCGCCGGGGTGTCGCGCGCTCGTTCCAGATCACCAGCCTTTTCGAGCAGCTCACCGCCCTCGAACACGTCGCACTCGCGCTCCAGGCCGGCTCGCAGCTCGGTTTCCGCTTCTGGCGCTCCGAGCGGGCGCTCGAGCGCTTCCACGCACGAGCTCGCGAGCTGCTCGACGCGGTCGGCATCGCCGACCTCGCGGCCCGGCGCGCCGGTGGACTGCCGTACGGGCAGAAGCGCGCCCTCGAGCTGGCGCTGGCGATCGCGCTCGAGCCCCGGCTGCTCCTTCTTGACGAGCCGACGGCGGGAATGGGCCTGGAAGATGTGCGGCGCACGATCGACCTCATCAAGCGCGTCCGCGGCGGCCGGACCGTGGTGCTGGTCGAGCACAACATGGGCGTCGTCGCGGAGCTCGCGGACCAGGTCATCGTGCTGCAGCAGGGCCGCGTCATCGCCCAGGGCACATATGCGGCGGTGCGCGAGGATCCCGCCGTCGTCACGGCGTATCTAGGACAGTCGCATGCCTGAGCCTGCGGCTCTCGAGGTGAGGGGCCTGTCGGCCTGGTACGGAGAGGCCCAGGCGCTGCTCGACGTGTCCTTCAGCGTCGGGCACGGTGAGCTGGTGACGCTCGTCGGCCGCAACGGCGCGGGCAAGACGACGGTGCTGCGCTGCGTGATGGGCCTCCACACCCAGTGTCGCGGTACGGTGCTCTCAGGCGACCTCGATCTCACCCATCGCGCCCCCCACGAGCGCGCGCGTGCGGGGATCGGTTACGTCCCAGACGACCGGGGGATCTATGCGACGCTCTCGGTCGAGGAGAACCTCCTCCTTCCATCGGTGGTCGGGCCGACGCCCTGGTCTCTCGCCCGCGTGTACGAGGCGTTCCCGATACTGCGCGATCGCCGTCGGCACGCAGCGACAAAGCTGTCAGGTGGAGAGCAGCAGATGCTGTCGATCGCCCGCGCGCTCCGGACGGGCGCGCGCGTCCTGCTCCTGGACGAGCCGACGGAAGGCCTCGCGCCGGTCCTCGTACAGCGGATCGCCACGATGCTTCTCGAGGCGAAGCGCGAAGGCACCACCGTGCTCCTGGTCGAGCAGAACCTGCGTTTCGCCACGACCGTCGCCGATCGTCACTACCTGCTGGCGCACGGCGAGATCGTCGAATCGCTCGACAATGAGGAGGTGATCGCCCGCGAACAAGAACTGCTCCATCACCTCGGCGTCTAGATCCCAGAACACAGGAGGAAGAAACCAATGCGGAGATCGATAGCTCTCCTCGTTGCCGCGCTGGTCGTCACCGCAAGCTGCGGTGGAACGACAGGCGGACCGAGCGGCGGGGCGACGGTCAAGCTCACCGACGGGAAGCTCGTGATGGCGGTCATCAACGACCAGTCACTCGTCTACGCCGATCTTTCCGGCAAGAACGCGGTCGAGGCCGTCAAGATGGCGGTCGAGGACTTCAAGGCGAAGTACGGCGACGGCGCCCTGGGCGGCCCGGTCGAGATCCTCACCGCCGATCACCAGAACAAGCCGGACCTCGCCCAGACGAAGGCGCAGGAATTCTACGAACGGAACGGCGCCGACGTCGTGCTCGACGTACCGACATCATCGGCCGCGCTCGCGATCGCAAAGGTCGCCAACGACCAGAAGAAGCTCTACATCAACGTGACGGCCGCGACCACCGAGCTCACCGGGGCGCAGTGCAACAAGTACACGTTCCACTACGCCTACGACACCTACATGCTGGCGCAGGGCACCGGCATTACGGTGACGCAACAAGGTGGGAAGAGCTGGTACATCATCTACCCGAACTACGCCTTCGGTCAGGACATGGAGAAGTCCTTCCGGCAGGCGGTCATCGGGGCAGGCGGCACGGTGGTCCAGTCGGACGGCTCACCGTTCCCGAACACCACCGGTGACTTCTCAGCGCTTCTCCTGAAGGCCGGCCAGCTCAAGCCGCAGGTCCTCGGCGCGATGCAGGCGGGCGGCGACCTGGTCAACGTGGTGAAGCAGTACAACGAGTTCAAGCTCAAGGACCAGAACATCAAGCTCGCGATCGGCCTGCTCTTCGACACCGATATCACTGCGCTCGGGCAGGACGCGTTCGCGGGGACGCTCTACACGACCCCGTGGCTGTGGAGCATGGACGCGGAGTCGCGCCAGTTCGCGGACAAGTTCCTGAAGCGGACCGGGATCCGCCCGACGTTCGCGCACGCCGGCAACTACTCCGCGGCGTGGCAGTACATGGAGGCGGTCCGGCGCGCGGGCACCGACGACGCCGACGCCGTCGTGAAGCAGCTCGAGGGCTACAAATTCAACGACTTCTTCATCCGCAACGGCGTGGTGCGTGCGGAGGACCACTGGGTGATGCACGACGCGCTGATCGCCCAGGTCAAGCCGAAGTCGGAGGCGAAGGAGGCCTTCGACTACTCGAAGGTCGTGGGTACGCTGTCCGCCGAAAAGGCTTCGCGGCCGCTGTCCGAGGGCGGCTGCAAGATGCCCAAGTAGAGAGGAAATGACGCAGGGGCGGGAGAGTCTCCCGCCCCTGCGGCGATCTCATGGAATACGTCGCGCTCCAACTGTTCAATGGCCTCGCGAACGGCAGCTTCTACGCGCTTCTGTCGCTGGGTCTCGCCGTGATCTTCGGGATGCTCCGAGTGGTGAACTTCGCGCACGGCGCGCTCTACATGCTGGGAGCCTTCGCGGCCTACCTCCTGCTACAGGAATTCGGGATCGGCTTCTGGCCCGCGCTCTTCATCGGGCCGCTCGCTATCGGCGCCCTGGCGATGGTCCTTGAGCGCACGCTCATCCGGCGCCTCTATGGCCTCGACCCGCTGTACAACTTCCTGCTGACCTTCGGCCTCACGCTGATGATCCAGGACGCGATGCGCATACGGTTCGGCCTTCAGGGCCAACCGTACCCCGCGCCGGTGGAGCTCGCGGGATCGCTCTCGCTCGGCTCCATCGGCTACCCGGTCTACCGCCTGTTCGCGATCGTCTTCGCGCTCGCCGTCTGCATCGCCGTGTGGTATCTCATTGAGCGGACCCGGCTGGGGATGGTCGTGCGGGCCTCCACCGAACGTCCTGAGCTCACACGGGCGCTCGGCATCGACGTGGATCGCTGGATCACTCCCGTCTTCGGTTTCGGAGTGGCACTTGCTGCGCTCGGCGGTGTCCTCGCAGCTCCGATGCGCAACGTCTCGCCGCTGATGGGCAGTGAGCTCATCATCTTCACCTTCGCGGTCGTCGTCATCGGTGGCATGGGCTCGATAGTCGGCGCCGTCGTGGCGGGGTTCCTGGTCGGGGTGCTCGCGAGCCTGGCCGCCGTATTCAACCCTGCGCTCGAGAACACGCTGGCGTTCGCGCTCATGGCGCTGGTGCTGCTGATACGTCCCGCGGGCCTGTTCGGCTCGCTCGAGGCGAAGTGAGGCGACTGGTCCGCTTGCTCCCCTACGCTGCCGGCATCCTCATCGTCCTCGCGCTGCCGCGTGTGACCTACCCCGTGTTGGCGCTCGATCTCCTGCTGTGGGGGCTCTTCGCAGTCTCAGTCGACCTCCTTCTTGGCTTCGTGGGACTGCTCTCGTTCGGCCACGCGGCCTTCTGGGGGCTGGGTGGATACACCGCGGCCCTCGCGGCGAAGGAGCTCGCCCTGCCTTTCCCGCTGGCGGCGCTCGCGGGCGTGCTCGCCGCGGCCGCGCTCGCCGTTCCCTTCGGCTACCTGGCGATCCGCCGACGCGGGATCTACTTCGCGATGGTCACGCTCGCGTTCGCGCAGATGCTCTTCTACGTTGCGAACGAGTGGCGCGCGGTCACCGGCGGCGAGAATGGCGTCCAGGGCGTGCCTCGGACCCTTCTCGAGTTGAGCGTCGGACGGTCGATCGACTTTTACTACGCGTCCGTTCCCCTCGTGCTCCTCGGCTTCGCCTTGGCCTACCGCATCGTCCATTCACCGTTCGGCCACGTGCTCGTCGCGATCCGCGACAACGAGGCGCGTGCGCAGTCGCTCGGGTACCCGACCTGGCGTTACAAGCTCGTTGTGTTCATGCTCTCCGGCGGTATCGCAGGTCTCGCCGGCGCGCTGTTCGCACTCGGGCACGGGTTCGCGTCGCTCGAACTGCTCCATTGGACGACGTCGGGCACCGCGGTACTCATGACGATCCTCGGCGGCATCGGCACGCTGTGGGGCAGTCTGCTCGGAGCGGCGGTCGTGCTCCTTGTCCGCGACGCCCTCTCGGGGTCATCACCGGCGCGATCTTCGTCGTCATCGTGCTCGCGTTCCGTCACGGCCTCTGGCCTACCGCTGGTCTGGCCGCGCGGAAGCTCAGGGCGCTGGCCGCGCGAAGCCCCGAATGGAGGTCGGTCGACTGATGCTCCGCCTCGACGGCCGGGTGGCCGTGATCACCGGCGCGGCACGCGGCATCGGCGCCGAGACGGCGCGCGTGTTCCGCGAGGCGGGCGCGACGGTCGTGACCTGGGATGTCGAGGGGGACGTCGATCGCCAGGTGGACGTGACCGACGGGAATGCCGTCGACGCAGCCGCCGCCGCGACCGTCGCGGAGCACGGTGGTATCGACATCCTCGTGAACAACGCCGGCATCCTCCGCGACGCGCAGCTCGTGAAGATCAGAGAGGGCGAGCTCGTCGGTCGCATGGAGGAAGCGCAGTTCGATGCGGTGATCTCGGTGAACCTCAAAGGCGTGTTCCTGTGCGGTCGAGCCGTCGCGCCGGTGATGATCAAACGCGGCTGGGGTCGGATCCTCAACGCGTCGTCGGTCGTCGGCCTCTACGGCAACTTCGGGCAGTCGAATTACGTCTCCACGAAGGCGGGCGTGATCGGACTCACGAAGGTGTGGGCGCGCGAGCTCGGACCGAAAGGCATCACCGTCAACGCGGTCGCCCCTGGTTTCATCGCCACCGAGATGGTGAGGCAGATGCCGGAGCAGATCCTGAAGTCGATGGTCGAGCGCACGCCGGTACGACGCATGGGCGAGCCGCGCGACGTTGCGAACGCCTACCTGTTCCTCGCGTCGGACGACGCGAGCTTCATCAACGGCGCCGTACTGAGCGTCGACGGCGGAGTGGTGGTCGGGACCTGATGCCGGTCGTTCGCGCGGGCGATCTCGATGTGAGCTATCGCGAGGCCGGGCGCGGTACGCCCCTTGTTCTCGTGCATGGCAACTGGGCGACCAGTTCCTGGTGGGAGCCGACGCTCGCCCGTCTTCCCGGAGAACGACGCGGGATCGCGCCCGACATGCGCGGACGCGGCGCGACGCGCGGCCCGGATAGCGACTACTCGATACCGTCGCTGGCTGAGGACCTCCGAGCCTTCGCGGACTCGCTCGGGCTCGACCGCTTCGATCTCGTCGGCCATTCGCTCGGCAGCTGCGTCGCGATGCAGTTGGCGCTCGCGCATCCCGAGCGACTGCGCTCGCTGACCGTCGTGTCACCCGGTTGGATCGACGGCATGCCAGGCGCGTATGCGATCCCCGAGCGCCAGCAGCAGCTGAAGGACGAGCCGGCGTACTTCGCTATGGCGCTGCGCGCGATCATTCCAGGCGCGCCTGACGATGACTTCTGGCAGCGGCTGCTTCGCGAGGGACGTGACCAGACGATCGCTGCCGCCCTCGCGCTTTTGCCGGCGCTCACACAGTGGGCACCCGGCGACGCGGTCGGTCGCATCGCTGTGCCGCGCACGGTCATCAGCGGCGAGCTCGATGTGTTCACCGGAGGACCGAACGCGACCCGCGTCGCAAGCGCGCTGGGCTGCGAGCTCGTCACGATCCCCAAGGTCGGGCACGGTCCGATGATCGAGGCGCCCGACGAGTTCGCGCGCATCCTCTGGGAGCATCTCCCATAGGATTCGCCGCAGAGGCTGACCAAGTCGCGAAAGAGGAGCGAACCATGCCGCTGTTCATGGACGTACACCAGAAGGTTCCCGCGGGCACGACAGTGAAAGACGTCGCCGGAGCGCATGCGGCCGACGTCAAGACCCAGGACAAGTACGGCGTGAAGTACCTGCGCTACTGGGTAGATGAGAACGCGCGCAAGATCTTCTGCCTCGTGGAGGCGCCGACGGCCGAGGCCGCGGCAAAGGTGCACAAGGAAGCGCATGGCCTCGTGGCCGACGAGATCTATCCGGTGAGCGAGGGGAGCTAGCGAACGACGACGCGGCCCCGAGAGCTCGGGGCCGCGTCATCGCGCACGGGCTGGCTAGAGGCTCGTCGCGACCTTCTTCGCGAGATCCGTGATAGCCGTGAGGAGCGCATCGCTCGTCTTCGTACGATGCGTGGCCTGCACGGTGAAGTAGGTCGTTCCCTTGAGCGCGACGATCGCGGCGGCGCCCGCAGCGCCGGATGGCGCATCGGCCCTCAGGGAGAACGCGGACTCGCCGATACCGCTGATCGCCGTCGCGCCAGGTGCGAGCCGGACGACGGCCTCGAACTCGGTCCGTCCGATGCTGCGCGGTCCCAAAGCGACGGTGAGCGTACCGTCGTTCGATGCGTAGATGCACGCCGAGGCGATGAAGCCCGGCAGGGGCAGGTCGACCTTCGCGGGCTGCGTGATGAGCGTTCCGATGACTCCTTCTACATCGGACCTCTGCACCAGACTGCAGACATTGCTACTCGCTGCGGTTCCGGCCGGAGATGCGGTTGCGGTGCCGCCAGGCGACGTAGCCGGTGAGACGACGCTGCCGGCTGGTGAGGCGCTGCCCGCCGACGTGGCTGTCGGGGTGGCGGACGGCGATGGCGAACCGAGCGCGACTGTTGCGGTCGCGGAAGTGGTCGCGGTCGGCGAGGCCCCCGAGAGTCCGCCGGTGGGCGAGCATGCGGATACAAGGACAAGGATCGCGAGTGCTGTTGAGGCGATGAATGAATTCTTCATGCGTTACACGAGAGGCAACCGGCGTGCCACGCGGCACGGTCGGTGCACCACACTTACGCGGTGACGTTGACTACGGCAATGCGCCGCTTCGGTCGTCGCCGTGTGCGCTTCATCGCGACCGCGCTCGTTACATATGGCGCGATCGGGTTGTTACTCGCCATCGCCCTCGCGGCTGCGATCGCACCGGCACTTGCCGGCCTCGACGCGCTGGCACGATCATCGATCGACGCGCGACACGCCCTCTCGTCGACGCGAGACGCCTTCGACGGATTTGCCGTCAGTCTCGTGGACGCGCGCACCTCGGCCGAGCGCGCGGCGGCGAGCGCACGCTCGTCCGCCGCGACGGCGCGGCGCCTCGGCGACGCGATGTCGCTCAGCGTGTTCGGCGCGCAGCCGCTGCTCTCGATCGCGACCGACTTCCGGCGCCAGGGCCAGGACCTGGACGATCTCGCTCTGAGCGTCGACCAGCTTGCCGCGGCGCTCGCCCGGAACGAGCTCGACGTGCGTGTCCTGCGCGACGATGTATCGGTGTTGCGCGACCGCGTCGCGGCGCTCGACACTGTTTCCGCGCTCCAGGCGGCGCCGGTCAGCATCGTGCTGCTGCTCGTCGTCGCGTGGTTCGCGGTCCAGGCTCTCGCCTTCCTCATCGGCGGGGTCGCTCTATGGCGACGGGCACCGCCGCGCTAAGCGGCCCCACGGAGCACGCGGCGCAGGCGCACCGCGGACCCGAGAAAGAGGAGGAGGCCGATCGCGCCGAGCGCGCCGAGCGCAATCGCATTCGGGAGCTGGCCCCGCAGCATCTCCTGCTGGAACGCCGGGATCGCGTAGCTCACGGGCAGCGCATACGCGAGCGCCCGCACCGGCATGCGCAGCTCGCTCACAGGCAACACGAAGCCGCTGAAGAACACTGAGAGCAGCAGGACGAGCGTCGCGAGCTGCACCGCCTGACGCTCCGAGTCGGACCACAGCGAGATGAACAGACCGGCCCCGAGCGACGCGAAGGTAAGGAGCACCACCAGGACCGCCAGCTCGACCGGGTCGCCGAGGAACGGGATGTGGAGGAGATTCGTCGTGATCACGAGGATGAGCGCGGCTACCAGCAGGCTGGTGATGGCGTAGGCGATGTACTTTCCGACCAGGAGCTCGACGGTGCTGATCGGCGCCACGCGGAGGATCTCGATCGCGCCGGAGCTACGCTCGCGCACCATCGAGAGCGCCGTCACGGTGATGCCAAGATGCTGAAGCACCAGCGCGAGCACGGCCGGCGCCATGAAGGTCAGGAGCACGGGCTGCACCGGCGCGCGGTTCTGTAGCTCGGCCTTCACGGGACGGGCCACCGTCTCGGGCGCTATGGCTCGGGTGATGATCACCGCCGCTTCCGGCCGGTCGAGTCCGGCGCGCGCGACCGCGGTGATGAGCTCGGCGCTCAGCTCGTACGCGAGGTTATCGGCGATCGCATGCGAAATCGCGTCCGCGACCGGATCCAGCTGATTCGTCTCGATGCGCACGGTGGTCTGCTCGCCCCGCTCGAGCCGCTCGACGGCATCCGCCGGGGCGATCACGAGCATCAGAACCTCACCGCGATCGAGCCGCGCTCGCGCGGCGTTGGCATCGTCCATCACCGCGACGACCTTGGCCGACCCTCGCGAGACGCGCTCGTAGAACGCGGGATCGCGCGGCAGCTCGGTTCCGGCCGGCACCACGACGATGGTTTCGAAGGGGCTCCGGTTTCCGGAGTAGCCGAGACCGAAGAGCGCCATGATGAGCAGCGGCCCGAAGATGAGGCTCAGCACCGCGCCCGGCCGTCGCACGAGCTCGACCAGCTCCTTGCGAATCACCGCCCAGACGCGCGTCGGAACGCGAAGGATCCTCATGCCGCGGCCGCACGCTTGGCCTGGTGCCGTTCCACCAGTTGCACGAAGAGCTCGTCGAAGCTGGGGTCGTATTGGTCGATGAACGCGACCGAGCCGGCGTTCTGCTGGACCGCTTCGACGATGCGCGGCGTCGTCGCACCCGCGTCCTCGGTCACGACGATGACCCCGCGCGGCCCGCGCTGCCGCGCGCTCAGCACGCCGGGAATGCCCTCGAGGGTCTTCGCGTCGATCTCACCATTGGTGCGCACATCGAGGATGTCGCCGCCGTATACCTCACGCCGCAGGTCGGCAGGTGACGCGAGCGCGAGCAGCTCGCCGGACATCAGCAACGCGACGCCGTCGCAGTGCTCGGCCTCGCCGACGTACTGCGTCGTCACGATGAAGGTGCGGCCCTCGTTCGCTTGCCGTCGCAGCTCCGCCCAGATGCGCTCGCGGAGGATCGGGTCGATGCCCGCGGTCGGTTCGTCGACGAAAAGCACCTCCGGCTCGTGCACGAACGCCGCGGCAAGGGCGAGGCGTCGCTGCATGCCACCGGACAGCTGACTGGCGCGTCGGTCGCGGACGTCCCAGAGGTCGACGAGCTCGAGCACCTCGCGGACTCGCCGATGCCGCTTGAGCACGTACATGCCAAAGAGCGCGCCGACGAACGAGACGTTCTCGCGCGTCGTCAGGTCGGGATAGAGAACGAAGTTCTGCGGCATATAACCGATCCGTTCTCGTGTCTGCGAGCGGAAACGGGTCGGCAGCTCGCCGAGGACGCGCACCTGACCACTGGTGGGCGCGAGGCTCCCGGTGAGCATCCGCAGGATCGTGGTCTTCCCAGAGCCGCTGGGGCCGATCAGGCCGAGGATCGTTCCCGGCGCGAGACCGAACGAAACGTCATTGACGGCAAGGACGTCCCCGAAGCGGCGCGTCACATGTAAGAGCGAGATGGGGTCGTTCGATACCGGAGTGTTGGCCATTCTTCACAGAAGAAGCACGCTGCGTGCCGACGCGTGACAGGCGAGTCAGCGCGTACCGAACTGACGGTCCCCAGCGTCGCCGAGGCCCGGGACGATGTAGCCCTTCTCGTTCAGCCGCTCGTCGAGCGCGGCGACGTGAATCGGGACGTCGGGATGCGCGGTGGACAGCGCGCGTGCGCCCTCCGGCGCCGCGATGAGGCCGACGTACTTCACGCGCTTCGCGCCCCACTTCTTGAGGATGTCGATCGTCGCGACCGCGGAGCCGCCGGTCGCGAGCATCGGATCGAGGACGAGACACACCGCGACCGTCGCTTCGGATGGCAGCTTGTTGTAGTACTCGATCGGGCGCAGCGTGCGCTCGTCGCGGAAGAGCCCGATGTGCCACACCTGCGCCTCGGGCATGAGCTCGAGCGCGGCCTCGACCATGCCGATCCCAGCGCGCAACACCGGAACGAGACCGACCGGCTCGGCGAGCCGCGCGCCTTTCGCCATCGCGAGTGGCGTCTTCACTTCGGCTGCCTCGACCGGAAGGTCCGCGGTGGCCTCGTAGAGAAGGAGTGTCGCGAGCTCGCCGACGAGCGCGCGGAACTGCTGTGGCTTGGTCCGTTCGTCGCGCAGGCGCGTGACCTTCTCGCGGACCAGCGGGTGCGTCGAGACGTGCAGCTGTTCGGTCAGAGCCTGCTCAATCTCTCGGCTCAGGGGGAGGGGCCCCTGTCAGCGAGCCGCAGCGAGCGTGCGAGGAGACACAGCATCAGATTCGCTCGTCGCGGCGGAGCCGCTCCTCGCTCACCTCGTTGACACACGTTCCGGCGTGATGCCCGGGACCGGGAAGCGGCTCGTGAGGTCGAGGACCTCGGCGGAGATCTCCAGCGCCGCCGTCTCGTCCCCCTTCGTGTTGAGCGCGCGCGCAATGAGCGAGCCGATGCGCTCCATCTCGGCCTCGCGCATCCCGCGTGTGGTCACGGCCGGCGTGCCGACGCGGATGCCCGACGCGACCGCGGGTTTCTCGGGGTCGTACGGGATAGTGTTCTTGTTCACCGTGATGCCGACGGCGTCGAGCGCCTTCTCGGCCTTCTTCCCGGTCAGTCCGAGCGGACGCACGTCGACGAGCATGAGATGGTTGTCGGTGCCACCCGACACGATGCGCAGCCCGGCCTTCGCCAGCGATGCGGCGAGGGTCGTCGCGTTCCCCTTGATCTGCCTTGCGTACTGCTTGAACTCGGGCGTCGCCGCCTCTTTCAGCATGACCGCCTTGCCGGCGATGACGTGCATGAGCGGTCCGCCCTGGATGTTCGGGAACACGGCACTGTTGATCGGCTTTTCGAACTCGGCGTCGCTGAGGATCATCCCGCCCCGCGGTCCGCGGAGCGTCTTGTGCGTCGTGGTCGTGACGATCTGGGCGTGTCCCACGGGCGTCGGGTGCTCCCCCGCCGCCACCAGGCCCGCGAAGTGCGCCATGTCGACGATGAGGAGCGCGCCGACCTCGTCCGCGATCTTGCGCAGCCGCGGGAAGTCGAAGAAGCGCGGGTACGCGGTGGCGCCGGCGACGATGATCTTTGGCTTGTTCTCCTTCGCGAGCCGCTCGATCTCGTCGTAGTCGATGAGCTCGTCCTCGCGCCGCACGTGATATGGCACGACCTTGTAGAGCTTCGCGGAGAAGTTCACCGGAGAGCCATGCGTGAGATGCCCGCCTTGATCGAGCGCCAGGCCGAGCATCGTGTCGCCCGGCTGCATCACCGCCGCGTACGCCGCCATGTTCGCCTGAGCACCGGCGTGCGGCTGCACGTTGACCGCGGCCGACCCGAAGAGCGCCTTCGCACGCTCGATCGCGAGCGTCTCGGCGACATCGACCCATTCGCAGCCGCCGTAGTACCGCCGGCCCGGATAGCCCTCGGCGTACTTGTTCGTGAGCACGCTCCCGACGGCCTCCATGACAGCGGGACTGGTGTAGTTCTCTGAGGCGATGAGCTCGATCTTCTCGACCTGACGGCGCCGCTCGCCCTCGATCGCCGCGTACAGCTCCGGATCTTCGCGTTCGAGATGGCTCATACCCTTGTCGCCTCCATGGCTTCGATCTGCTTCCGCCTGCGCTCATGTCGTCCGCCCTGGACCTTTGCGCCCAGGTACGCGTCGAGGATGCTCTTCGCGAGCTCGTCGCCGATCACGCGCTCACCCATCGTGAGCAGGTTCACGTCGACGTGCTCAACGGCGTCGCGCGCGGACCACTCGTTGTCCAGGACGCTCGCCCTGATCCCTGGGATCTTGTTCGCTGCGACGGCGGGTCCGATGCCCGAGCCGCAGGTGAAGATGCCCCGCTCGACCTCGCCGCGCGCGATGCCTTCAGCAAGAGCGCGCACGATCATCGGGTAGTCGTCGTCCGGATCCATCGGTGGGCCGTACTGCGTCACCTCATGCCCCTTCTCGCGCAGGTGCTCCACGAGCGTTGCCTTCAGCGCCTGCCCGGCATGGTCCGCCGCGATCCCGATCTTCAAGCGACCTTCGCCGACTCAAGTGCGCTCCGGATCTCGTCGATCGTGATGGCGCCCTCGCGCAACACCTTCACGTCCTGTGTCGTGCAATCGACGATCGTCGAAGACAGACCGCCTGTCGTCGGGCCGCCATCGAGAACGAGCGCGATGCGCCCCTCGAGCTGTGCGATGACCTCCTGTGCCGTGCGCGCGTCCGGTTGACCTGAGCGGTTCGCGCTCGTCACCGGGAGGCCGCCGCCGCTCAGGGAGATCAGCCGGCGCGCCACTGGGTGATCGGGCACGCGGAACGCGAGCGTCCCACGCCGCGGCGCCACGAGGACGATCGTGAGCGGACCAGGCCAGAACCGTTCCGCGAGGGCGCGAGCGGCCGGCGTTACCTGCGCGCTGGCCTCGAGATTCGATACGTCTGAGAGGAGCACCGGGATCCGCTTCTCCTTCGGTCGGTCTTTCGCGCCGTACAGCTTGCGCACGTGGTCGTGACCGGCGGCGAGACCGTACACGGTGTCGGTGGGAAAGGCGACGAGCTCACCACGCGAGAGTGCGGCCGCCGCCTCCTCCACTGCCCCCGGCGCATCCGCCGCGAGGAGGCGCGTCTTCATGGGAGGATGATAGGTCG
>WNGA01010882.1_pt1 | contig 23978 bp, 28 predicted proteins | sample 5400061 | NCBI WGS metagenome assembly WNGA01 (sample SAMN13153366, study PRJNA577476) | soil metagenome | isolation source: 100 cm soil or saprolite under grassland replicate 2 | place: USA:California | collected 2016-06-15
CTAGATCATTAAAGTATAGGTTTTGGGTAAGCTCGCTCATATCGAAAGAAGAAATCGAAGGAAATGAAGCATAAGCTGTCACCACTAGGATAAATCAAATCCTAGGCTGTTTCGATAGACAAAAGAAAATAGAAAAAAGTAGTGAGTGAGAAAGAAATAAGTAAAAAAATAAAAGACGACCCAGACGAAACAATTAGTGAAATCGTTCTATTTCCTCCATATCCTCAAACATGTGCGGGGATAGGCATATGTTTGAGGATATGCCTGGGTTCAGATCACCATTTGGCATGCTGTAATGGTCATGCTGAGCTCTTTGTTACAGATTCTGCAAAAGTTTCAACGGAATTTCATTATTGGTCTAAGATATGCTAAGATCCTGTTAGGTCCTGAAAAAGTTTCAATTTTATTTCTATCATCCATCTAAGACGTGCTATATAAAAGGTTTTTTTGGAATAGGTTTGATGTACTTTTCTTTAATATATTTTTTTTATAACATTTATTCCAGGATGGCCTGCATTTCACCAGTCAAATGTTCATTCGAGTCCTCTTCTATATGATATTGACAAGGATGGTATACGGGAGATAGTTTTGGCTACTTACAATGGTGTAGTGAATATCTTTAGGTAAGGAACTCAACATAGGACATTCTTATGTTTTCTTTAAATATGGGAGTCTTTATTTGTTTGTTATGTAGGATATCAGGATATATGGTGGTGGACAAGCTAGAGGTACCTCGTAGGAAAGTACGTAAAAATTGGTACGTCGGGCTAAATGCAGATCCTGTTGACCGCTCCCATCCAGATGTTCATGACAGTTCGATTGCGAAAGAAGCAGCTTCTAAGGAATCTCACCCAAACATTCAGGACGAATCGGTTGTCAAAGAATCTTCTAAGGAACCCCAGTCCCGTAAGTCAGCTTATAATCTATTGCCACATTGTTCATTGGTCTATTCTAAGAAATGTCTTCTTTTGTTATTTGCATTTGGGGGTAAAGCTTATCTTCTAGTCATTGAGTTCGCAGAGATTAGAGTTAGTAGAATTGCCTGATGTCTCCAATTTAAGGATGGAAAAAGCTTTAAAGAAAAGGAAAATTACATGCACATAGTAACCATTATACTAATCTGATGTGGATAATGGACTATGCATACTGTGGATGTAGGAATATGTAGGGAACATGCATTTTGATGTTATTTGATTATCATTGTAGGGACTACACAGGGAGTTGATTCCCTGAAAAATGCGTCTGAGCAACAGTCGATTGAAATTCAACTTAATTCTACCCAAGGACAAGAGAATATGGAGTTGTCGAATAATGTAAACAACACTCATGCTGGGAGCATCTCCAGTGTAAGTACCACGGCAGAGAATACATCACATACTCAAAGAAGGTTACTTCAAACAGCCGATAAAAGTGATGATCAAACGGGGAAGCTCAGAAACTCATGCGAGTGATGCGGGAACAACAGGAGCAGCCACTGTTGAAAATAGCGAGCCTCTAGAGGATGACGCTGATACATCATTTGATTTGTTTCGGGATGCAGAAGAACAGCCTAATGAGTACAATTATGATTATGATGACTATGTTGATGAATCCATGTGGGGAGATGAGGACTGGACAGAACAAGAACATGAGAAAGCGGAAGATTACGTGAGCATAGATGCTCACATCTTGTCCACCCCAGTAAGTGAACCTTTTGTATCCTTTTGCTTATATTTAGCTGTTCGTTCTGTAAATGACCTTGAGTTGTTTTTCACATTCTTTCTACAGGTAATTGCAGATATTGACAAAGATGGTGTACATGAAATGGTGATTGCTGTATCCTACTTCTTTGACCGCGAGTAAGGCTGCTTTCTCTGCCGCTAAAACATTCTGCGCGTGTTGCTCATGACTTCTGAATGACGAAGACTTTCAAATAATTCTAATTGGGTTTTGTTATATAATAAAAGTGAGGTTTCTGATTAAGTGCTGCTGAAAATAAAAAAAGATACTTGTATATTTGTGCTGTCCTGTGATGGCATGCGTCATTTATGTGTCCAAGATATAAAATCAGAACCCTTTTTTCTCCCTGATTATGGGTGGGTTGGTTGATGATGGTGCTTTACGGCCAGTCTCAGTTAGATTGGGCCTTTGCTTCCCTGACCCAGTTGATATGCTTCACTTTGATTGATTTTCTTAGACTATGGATCTGTAGAGGTAACTACTAGACATTTTTTTTCTTTCGCAAAATTTGCAGGCATAGATTTGCTGTTAAGTATTATCATGCTGGTTCCAACAATGAATCAAAAGGTGCCAACGCTAGGTGTTTGCTTATCTTGCTGTGTTATCTTTTGGTTATGATCGAAATACTTTTTCTTAATGCAAAACTTGCAACCACAATATGAACACTTCATGATTTCTTGTTTGTGTTACTGTGTTGGTGTACCTAGTGCACTAGTAACTTGCTGGCTTTTACTGCAGGTATTATGATAACCCAGAGCATATAAAGGAGCTAGGAGGGATTGACATTGAAAAATATGTTGCAAGCAGTATAGTGGTTTTTAACCTTGACACAAGACAAGTTAAATGGACTGCAGACCTTGATTTGAGTACTGATACTGGAAACTTCCGTGCCCATGCATATTCTTCTCCAATTGTGGTTGATTTGGATGGTGATGGAAATTTGGACATCCTTGTCGGAACTTCCTATGGCTTGTTTTATGTTATCGATCATCGCGGTAAATTCTTAGCCTCATAATACTAATTATTGAATCCAAAAACAGCTTTAAGCTGAGTTGTCGTTTCATATATTGTGTATATATATAGTTCCCATAGCATAAAGTTTCTTGACTAGAATAATAGAATTTGCTGGTGTAATTAAGTAATAATCTGTTTTTACCATGCTTTTTTTTGTTTTGGAAAATAAGACTGTAATTCATTGAAATCCTCACTAGAAAACAATGAATTCCCACCATCCTTTATACTTGTACCTTTGGCGCACTGATACGCTACTTATGTGTAAACATCCATGTGTCTACTTATGTAGATTTTGTCAATTTAGGTAAGGTTAGGAACAAGTTCCCACTTGAGATGGCTGAGATCCATGCACCAGTCATTGCTGCGGACATCAATGATGATGGGAAAATCGAGATGGTTACTGCTGATGCCCATGGAAATGTAGCAGCATGGACTGCAGAGGGAGAAGAAATCTGGGAAGTGCATCTGAAGAGTCTTATTCCACAGGCGAGTTTCATCCATTTCTTTTGTATGGTGTTAACTGATTGCTTATATAAATTGATTTGATTGTCTATCCACATGCCAAGGTAATACATGTCTCTTGACAATATACACTGCAATTGCTACATGTGCTGAAGCTGCTTTCTTAGTTTAGCTCAGGAGAATACGTTCATCCATAATCTTGCTTAGATCCTTTACTTAGAGATTCTACCATTCGGGCTTCATCTTGTGCTATTACTATTTTTTTTTACTGATTGATTGAGAACATTATAACTTGGTTTCAGTTAAAATGAAGATACCACGTACTTTCACCACAGCATTTTCTTTGCTGTTTATTTCTTTGTTACTAGGCTATGTTTTTATATGCAATCTGATTGTCATTATCATATGATGACAGCGACCTACTGTTGGTGATGTCAATGGAGATGGTCACACTGATGTTGTGGTCCCAACTGTATCAGGAAACATATATGTTCTCAGTGGAAAGGATGGATCGAAAATTCAACCTTTCCCGTATAGAGCACATGGAAGAATCATGAGTCCTGTTCTATTACTCGACATGAGCAAACGTGGAGAAAAGCCACAAGGGCTAACCCTTGCTACTACGTCCTTCGATGGTTATTTGTATTTGATCGAGGGCTCAAGTGGCTGTGCAGATGTTGTTGACATTGGAGAGACCTCGTATGCAATTTCTTCTCTGCTCTGCGAGATTTTGGTAGCATTTTTGGGTACTGTACTTACATCAATAAAGTGCGCTCACTTCTTTGCACTTTGACTGACAGGTACACCATGGTTTTGGCTGACAATGTGGATGGTGGAGACGATCTTGATCTTATTGTTACTACTATGAACGGCAACGTCTTTTGCTTTTCCACTCCCTCACCACACCATCCACTCAAGGTAGGCAATGCGTTTTTGTAGTCATGTCTTCATTTTGTTTCACAGTATTTTAACTTAAGTCGGATAGATCTTTTGGTGAACCCATTGCAACTTCTGCTTAAAGCTGGCTTGATACTTCAGACTTACATATCTCCTTTGATCTTTTTATTCTTTGGATGTTTAAGCATAGAGGTGAGCATGATAACGAGATAACCATCTCATTCTAATTTGATGGTAGGAATGGAGATCATCAAACCAAGGAAGGAATAATGCTGCATATCGGTACAACCGTGAAGGTATTTATGTTAAGCACGGTTCCAGGACCTTCCGTGACGAAGAGGGCAAGCATTTCTGGGTAGAGTTTAAGATTGTTGACAAGTACAGGGTTCCCTATGGGAATCAAGCTCCTTATAATGTGACGGTATATTCTGTCATCCTAAATTCTCGCCTGATGGATAAGCCAAATATTTTTACTAACTTCCAACTACCTTTGTTTTACTGTTGGATTTCAGGTAACTTTACTTGTCCCTGGGAATTACCAGGGAGATAGGCGCATTGTGGTCAGTGAGATCTATCATCAACCAGGAAAGCTACGGATGAAGCTTCCCACTGTTCGTGTTAGAACGATAGGAACTGTGCTCGTGGAGATGGTTGACAAAAATGGGTTTTATTTCTCCGATGAGTTTTCACTTACCTTCCACATGCATTACTATAAGCTGCTGAAATGGCTTGTGCTTCTGCCGATGCTCGGGATGTTTGGTGTTCTTGTCATCTTACGGCCCCAAGAAGGCGCACCGTTGCCATCATTTTCACGGAATATTGATTAGTGATTTATGCGGCGAAACGTCAGGGCCTCATTGAAGCAGATCAAGAGATTAACTGTATCTCCCAACTCTCCCATGACGGGACTTGTCCACACCATAGTATACCGGGGAGCTCAATCTGCACAGAAAAATCCACATGGTACTGCTCCCCATCAGTTAACCAGTTCGGGAAATATAGTTTTACAATGGAACCTTTGAGTTTTGCAAAAATAATTTTGTGGCACACTTGGAATTCTATTCTAACTGATGATGGATTAGATTGTTCATCTGAGCCTATTTTGTCAATATGGCGTTCAACTGAGCTACGTAAGGGTTACCTCCTTAATGTTACTCAAGGAACTGGTAGACGCCAAGGGATTGAATGGAGGTGTTTTCGTGCCTTTTCCCTGTCATTGCATACTTAATTTGTTTGGCCCTGGGGAGGGCACCACATTTTCTTGCATAATATCCTTACTCCTGAGCTGTATTAGTGACAGTGACCAGCTTATTATTGGTTGTGCTCAAATTCTACCTAAGATCATAGAACATGAAATAATATTTCATCTGCAACATAAGTTTGAAGTCGTCTTCTACCCGTAAAAGAGAGAATTTCTGTACATGAGTTAGCTTTACAAATACATACATGTGCAGAACAATATCTGTAATTTTAAAAAGAACAACCGTCAAGATCGCAGTTCACAAAGCACACCAACTATATGTGACCCCTATACAGACCAATGAATACAAGGAATAAGATAAGCCCCTGGCCCGACTACTACTACTGTATTCCTCTCCACTCTCCTCGTCAGTTCGAGCCCGGCTCGCGACAAGGCCTTTGGTCATATCATATCTCGGCGCCTCCCTTGACATGTTGTAATGCATCTAAAATTTAAAGATTAGTGTCCCAAACCCTGGTCCACCTGAATTCCATTGTGTGATCAGAATACGCAAGCTAGAACGTTGTTGAAGCAAACATATAGGTAGAGGTAGCTTAATCACTAAATCAAAGAAGCCAAGGTATCGAAGGAACATAAGGTTTCCAATGCTACTAGGTAACTCCAAAAGGTTCCAATTTCCATTTCCTAAATCGTTTGTTTGGAGGTTGTAAAGAAGATAAGTTGACTCAGGCTATTTCTTCAGCTTAGAACTATAAACTTTGAGGTACCTTTTGTGCTTCAACATGTGAATAGCATCCGGCAAGCAATATTCGTCTCTTCCAGTGCTAGAACATGCAAGCAAACCTTCTTTGAATACGAAAGAATGCTTGTTTTAAGGCAATGCGAGAGCTTACCAGAGAACAAAGGAGAGTAATGAGTTGATAGATAGGAGGCAGGTCCAATGATATTCAATAAAGGATAGACCGAATTCCGTCCGTATAAACATAATTTTTATTTTCTTGTCAAGTATTTCTTTTATTTTAGAGGAGTCTCTAAAGAATATTCATCATCATCTCTAAAGATAAAGGTGAGTTCCAGCAGAATGTCTATTGAACAAGAGCACAGCGAACTTCGAAATAAGAAATGCTTTCAACTTGCATGCATGTCTTTAGCCCATCGCTACCGCTCTCTATCCTTCCAACATTAGCTGACACATGAGTATCTTATCTATAGTTCATCCTGACCCTTCGCTACCGCTTTCCTTTAACAAGCTACTCCGCCTTGCCAACGCTTGCCTTACCGCTTGCCAGCAAATAAGGTTATTTTCTTTTTAGTATTTAGGATTCAAAAATCCATGTTGAATTTGAATTCGGTCCACCGTCCACTTTTTGAGAAAAATATCATCCCCTAAATCTATTTTAGCATATAGTCCGAGCTTCCTACAAAAAAACCTGAGTGAATTCCAGCGTAAATGGATTTCCCCATTCTACATACTTTCAACCTGGATCAAAAAGAATAGCTAAAAAATACATAAATGGAGCGATAAGTAAGATAGAAGATAAAAGACTAAGAGGGGAGGGTACATTGCCAACACTGAACTAGGCCAAAGAAGATCAATATGACCACTCCTGCAACTCAATCTATTTTCCTCTTTTCATCGGCTTAAAAGATCTATCCAAGGATTCCCATAGCCTACTTTTCATCATCTGAGTGGATATGCGCAAGTAAAAGGGGCAGCTAAGCTGGAAATGTTGAGTTGACTTATCATCAGTTGTTGATGGAAGACGTGTCGAAGTGAAAGAACTGAAGTTCTAGTAAAAAATTGATATGATAAATATTGTTTTATTTTATAAGAACATTCAAATGAATGCTGTCGTGCTCTAGTTCCTCAAAAAACCTTACAATTAGTGGAAGCTCTTAGAAAGCTAGAGAAGAAAGCAGCTACACTAGATATGTAAATATGTCAAAGTTGACCAAGATCTTCAATCAATCAATTGCAAGGTTTATCATTTTCGGGACTTAATGCACATATCACCTGGTTTAGTTCAGTATGGTTTGTGTTGTTCCTTCTTGTCTTGATAGTGCATCCGCCGCCCTTTTGTTCACTCCCCTTTTTTACTCTCTAGAAAGCCTTTGCTCGTTCCACTTTGCTTGCCTATACAAGTCGTATTCCTACTAGTCAATAGCAGTTTTTCACTCCGATCACTCTTCTCATTGGTGTTTTGGGGGGTAGAATAGTGGAAGTGTTATGCTTTGGTTATGTTTGACTTGTATGTACTGTGAAACTGTGATGCTTCTTTTCGTACAATAAATTTGTTTGGAACAATTGCAGTGTTTCATATTCTAAATTAGTACCCAGCATACGTATATATCTAGAAGTAGTTACAACACAGAGATACATAGCATGGCAGTTCTAGTTAGTTGCATTGTCAACAACGACATTGTGAAAATCCTATTTTGGAATTTTTTTTCACAGATGATCAGTTGGTAACTTAATAAGTATTACCATTGCCACATTTCTTACTCTTCAGTTCATATCACATCCATTTCTAACTTATACCTTGAGGAGATATCATAAAGCTACATCACAAGAAAATTGTGAGTGATCTCTCCACAATGCTGCCCAACACTCTGAACAACGTCCTGTACTCAAATAGGAAAATGAAAACTATCATGTTCCAGAGCTTTAGCCACAGTAATCTCCTGTTCATAGCAAGCTGCAAACTAAGTTGGATATAGGTGTGCCAGTGTACAGTCACATAAACATCTATCATTCCATAAAAATATATCCAAACATTTCCAACGAAGTATTTACAGCCTAACTCAATGTTGTGTTTCTCAGAGACAACACCATTTTCAAATGGTGAATACATCTTTTTTCTTTTATACATTTTGCTTATTATTTGCTTCCAAAGACCTGTGACAGTGGGGTCCTTGAAACGAAAGCACCACTTAGCAATCAATGCCCTGTTCATTTCTAAGAGATTCTGTATACCCAAAACACCATCAAACTTTTTTCTACTTACAGAGGAACATGAATATCTCTTTTTTCTATATGAACCATGCCAGAGAAATGTCCTAGCGAGTTTCGATCTTCAATTGGAGTTCTTTGGACAGCCGGCTATAAAATAAGTTTATGAAGATGAGGTCTATTTCAAGTAACCAGTAAGGGAAAATATTTACACTTCAAGTTCTAAAACTGCATTGAAGGCAAATGGCTTCCAAGCTAGTGACTCGTATGGATCATTTAGCTCGGCTGTCTCCTTTTGAGGGCCAAGAAGACTACTTTACTTGGTGAGGAAGGAATTTTCTAGAAACTCAGACTTTGAATGGATCGCGCGGACTATAACTCAGACACTGACTTTCTGGAGGTAGCTAAACTCACCATGGAATAAGGTTATTCGTCTTATAGTGACATTCCTACATCAAAGATGAGGGGAGAGGGGCTAAAACGTTCTTAATCCACTCCCCGAACCAAATAAAAGGCTCCGTCCCTCAAGTTTGAGCCTAGCGCAAAAGCCGATTCAAAATTTTCTATTTCCTGGCAAGTCTATGAGAGTCCTATTACGGATCCTCTGATCTTTAGCTTGAATGGTCGTGTTTTTACATAATTAGGTCTTTCTTCTGAGCTCTTCTATTACGGTACGGAAAAATAAAACCTATCACTCTCCAAGAATGGGTAAAAAGAATTCAAGCTAGGGGAGCCAACACTCTCTAACTACCTATACTACGCCCCCATTGATTGGAAACCCTCGGGGAAAATGATCCCATAAACAAAGGAATTATACAGTACGAAATAGCAAAAAAACAGACTAATTCGATTCTAAAAAATAGATAATAGATATGGACTTTCTGCTCAAATTGTCCCGACAAGGAGAGATATGAAATATTTGAATCAGATTGGATTTCGTAGTATACCAATGAGCCAAACTATTACTATTTCATCTAACTTGAATAACCAAGGACTGAATTTTACTATGGATTCTGATAACTCGAGAAGTTTTGATTTGGTTATGATCCAAAGATCAAAAAGAAAAGTTTAACAAGCCATGAGAAAATAGAGTAAAGTAACCATACGTTCTGTTTGCAGAACGTGTATACGCCACGCCATACAATCGAAATAGAAACATGGGACGATTCCAGAATTTTGAATAGATCCGTGGGGATGAGAGAAGTTGTTGTTGAGAAATATTAAATTGGAAAGGAAGTAAAACTCCCTATGGAACCTGTGATCGGTTGTACCTGTACTTGCAGGGATACGAAAACTCGCTATTCACTCAGTTTCTGGTCAATAATAAGATTATGTAGGAGAGATGGCCGAGTGGTTCAAGGCGTAGCATTGGAACTGCTATGTAGGCTTTTGTTTACCGAGGGTTCGAATCCCTCTCTTTCCGTTTCTGTTAATTCACCAACGTTACCGACAACAATGAAATTTATAGTAAGAGGAAAATCCGTCGACTTTATAAATCGTGAGGGTTCAAGTCAAGTCCCTCTATCCCCAATAAAAAGCCCATTTTACTTCCTAACTATTGTACCAACCTCTATTTTTCATTAATGGTTCAAACAAGATTCACTATCTTTCTTATTCTACTCTTTCACAAACGGATCCGAACTGACTTCTTTGGATCTTATCCCATTCATACAAATGAACATATTATAGTATAGGCAAGTAATCCCTATTATTAAGTAAGTCATTCACAATCCATATCATTATCCTGACATTTACTAAGTCCAATTTTAGAATACTTTTTTCTTTTTTAGTCCCTTTAATTGACATAGATACAAGTACTCTACTAGGATGATGCACAATAAATGGTCAGGATAGCTCAGTTGGTAGAGCAGAGGACTGAAAATCCTCGTGTCACCAGTTCAAATCTGGTTCCTGGCACAGAAAAAGGATCTACCGAATAGGTATTGATACAAATTACTCGAGATGGATTGGGATACATATTCGAGAATAATATAGATGGAGTATGATTTTTTCATCTAAGTAGATAAATCTCTAAATAGAGACACTTCTTTTTCTTTTTAGAGAAGGGTAAAAATCTCAGGTTCTTTTCTTTATGGTACAGAAGGAGGTGAGATTAGGTTCCCTTTTCTTCATTTTTGCATTTCTTATTCCGCTATTCCGAATATTTTTATATTCTTGCTTATCTTATCTTACTTTCCTAGTTGTTCTAAGTAATGCGCGCGGTACAAAGTTCGTGGTAGGGAACTTCTTTGAGTCATCGTATTTTTCTGTTTATACGAAGGAAATGAATATGTGATTTTCCAAATTGGAGAATCGAAATGAAGCCCTTTTTTGCTCAGTCTATCTGGACCCTTTTGTATAATAGGAATTAATTATAATAAAATAGGTATTCCGTTTCGTCTAGGAACAGAACGTCAAAATATTCCTTGACTTGAATAAAATCTGGAGTTGTGTTGTATAAGTGAGCATGAATTTATTATCATTCAATGAGCATCTTGTATTTCATAGAAATTGGGGGTTATATAGTCCTTACGTAAGGGCCAGCCTATCCAACTTTCAGGCATTAGGATACGTTTAAGGCGTGGATGATTATCATAAGAGATTCCCACCATATCATAAGATTCGCGTTCTTGAAAATCGGCACTTCTCCAAATCCGGAAGACAGAAGGGATTCTAGGATTATCCTTTTTTTGGGCAAAGACTTTTATGCATACTTCTTCTGGGTTATCTATACCATACTGTATTCTCGTAAGATGTACACGCTAGCTAAAGATCCGCCAGGTGCTATGCTACGTCATAAGCACATTGGGAACGTAAATAATTGTAACCATATACATATAAAATGACAGCAATGGAATCCCAATCCCCTGCTTTTATTTGTAAAGTCTCTATTCCTCGGTGATCGAAGCCCAAAGATCTATGAACCACCTCATGTTTGACTAGCCAATTAGATAACCAACCCTGCTGCATTGTCTTGATCTCTCCCCTTTTGTATAAATATTTCACATTTCGAATGCAAGTTTGAAAGATTGCCCTGCTCTTTCTTTTTCTGCACAAAAGAGCCCTTCCTAATTCACTAATTTGTAGGAAGATACTGGACTTTTGGATTTGAAAAAAGTTTCAGAAGATATGTCTAAAGTAGACGGTGATTGATAGAGCAATTCTTGCTCGTAAGTTCCAATATGAGTACTGCGCCGAACATAAAGCTTGTGACTGGTAGTAAAACATCGATTTCTCTTTTGAGATAAAGTTCGATCCTCAACTATTTCTCGCGATATCTTCTTACGAAGTTTTGTTAGGGCATCTATAACCGCCTCCGGTTTAGGTGGGCAGCCCGGCAAGTAGACATCCACAGGAATTAACTTATCGACTCCCCGAACAGTACTATAGGAATCCGTACTGAACATTCCCCCTGTAATAGTACAAGCTCCCATAGCAATGACGTATTTTGGTTCAGGCATTTGCTCATATAATCTCACTAAAGAAGGAGCCATTTTCATTGTTACCGTACCGGCTGTTAAAATTAGGTCCGCTTGCCTAGGACTTGATCTTGGTACCAATCCATAACGATCAAAGTAGAATCGCGAGCCTGAAGCAAATTCAATGAAACAACAACAGGTACCATATAGAATAGAATAGAATAGAATAGAATAGAATAGAATAGAATAGAATAGAATAGAATAGAATAGAATAGAATAGAATAGAATAGAATAGAATAGAATAGAATAGAATAGTAGAATAGAATAGAATAGAAGGGGCCATAAACAGGAGAGTCTTGACCAATTCGAAAGATCATTTGGTGTAGTTGAAATAACGGAATTGGAAGTTGTTCGGTCAAGTATAGGAAATTAATATAAGAATGAATAACTTTCTCAATGGTTTATTTTCTTTCTTTTATTTATCTTAATATTCATTCCATGAAGGCCATTCCAATGCTCGCAAGCAAGCACGAAAAAGCTTCTATTTCTAAACGGAAACGCCCAATACATCGAAACTCATTACCCATGGATAAAGCCAGTCGAGAAAAAAAAAGAAAACAAACATGGTTTAGCGGATTCGGAATTGTAACCAGGATCTAGAAGCCATCGTGGACGCGTATTCTTCATCCGATTCAGCCGTACGTCTCCCCTGCCAGACACACACAGGTACTTCGTACTTGCAATCCTCTGTATTCCCTTCTCGTGTGAGCAGCATGAAGTAGATTTTGATGTTACTGAGATGGAATTTGTGAGCACCGTCAAGTTGAAAATAAAGCTTTCTTTATTTTCATTTATGGATAACCAATCCATTTTCCAATATAGTTGGGAGATTTTACCCAAGAAATGGGTACATAAAATGAAAAGATCGGAACATGGGAATAGATCTTATACCAATACTGACTACCCATTTCCATTGTTGTGCTTTCTAAAATGGCATACCTATACAAGGGTTCAAGTTTCGATCGATATTTGCGGAGTGGATCATCCCTCTCGAAAACGAAGATTTGAAGTTGTCCATAATTTACTGAGTACTCGGTATAACTCACGCATTCGTGTACAAACAAGTGCAGACGAAGTAACACGAATATCTCCGGTAGTAAGTCCATTTCCATCAGCCGGCCGGTGGGAGCGAGAAGTATGGGATATGTCTGGTGTTTCTTCCATCAATCATCCGGATTTACGCCGTATATCAACAGATTATGGTTTCGAGGGTCATCCATTACGAAAAGACTTTCCTCTGAGTGGATATGTGGAAGTACGCTATGATGATCCAGAGAAACGTGTGGTTTCTGAACCCATTGAGATGACCCAAGAATTTCGCTATTTCGATTTTGCTAGTCCTTGGGAACAGCGTAGCGACGGATAATTCCGAATCTACATAGGTCTAGTCCAGGGGACAAATCAATAGGAAATGCTATTTGCTTCTTAAGAAGAAGAACTTTTTTGAAATGAAAGAGTTTCCACGGGCGTCGGATATCATTTCTTCAAATAAGGAAGAAGTGTTATCGAAGGATTTCCTTCCATTCTTCCTAGTATGGAAGAAGTCAAGAAAAAGTACTGCGTCTCGATCTATACGAAAGGGCACTGGTTTTTTCTTTCGGTTTCATTGATAGCAGAAGAGTACGCTAGCTAGCGGAGCCTGAAAACGCTTGCTTGCGCCCCACCCCACCCCTACGGAAACTATTGCCTATGCTTGCTGCTCGCTCAGTGTCAGTAGAAGGGAAGAAAAGATGGTCACTCCTTTTAGGAACATGGCGAGCCTTACTTACGACTGTTGCACTTCACTCGCAGCTCGTTCATTCACTTGCTCATGAACTCGCTGCTTCGCCAGAAGCGACTAGTCACCTCCTTTCCTCCGCCGAAAGATGCTTAGCCAGAAGCGACGAAGGAGGGGAGCTGGGGAAGGCCGACGATGGCAATGAGGGGAAGCTGTCGTAGAAGCTTTGCCCCTTGCTTTACAGAAATTGTTATGAACTTACTAAATGACCTTATTTATTCTCCCGGAACGCTAGCAAATCTAATAGTTCCATCTGCTCTTCTTAACTTAAGAACGAAGGCCGCCATCCTTCTTATTCAGGAACCCTTTGTTTGAGGGGGGCGTATCCCCGGGAAGGGGAGAGTGGCCGAGCGGTCAAAAGCGACAGACTGTAAATCTGTTGAAGGTTTTCTACGTAGGTTCGAATCCTGCCTCTCCCACTTGTTGTAGACTTAAGAGAAGAGAAAGTAGGCGGAAGCCTAGGAGGGCCAACCGAGCGAAGCTCTTTCTTTTTTTGGCCGTGCCGTGAAGTGCAATTTTCTCGTATGCGTTTTAGAGAGGTTGTCGAAAAAAGACGATCTATAGAGATTCCCCATCTATATCCAATCGAGAATAGAAGCGAGTCGCTTCCGGCGTCGGCTTGTAGTCTCTGCAGTCGGCACACGCACGCGCCCGCCATCATGCCTCCTTGGTTCGGGACGAAGCCAAGCGAGACATACGATAGACGAAGGAAGCGCCCACCCAGCAGGAGGGCTAAAACCTGTAGTTTTGAAGTTGCAAACTCCAGCTTCGAAGCTGGAGTGCTTTAGCCCTTTAGTTTTGAAGCAAGAATCACCGTCTTGAGCGCCTTGCGCGCTCAAGAACAAGCAAGGGATGAGCGCTTTGTTGCGCCTGCGGATACGTTTTCTTGCTGGGGAAGGCTAGTTTGATCGAGGATTGGAGAGGAGAGGTGGAATAAAAAGCTCGGGATGGATTTTGGAGTCTTTGTGCGAGCCGTATGCGGTGAGAGTCGCACGTACGGTAAGGAGGGGGGTTCGCGTCTATACGCGTAGTGTGGTGGTTGGGCCTACCCACCCTATTTGTTCCATGATCTATGGGTCTACTGGAGCTACCCACTTCGATCAATTAGCCAAGATTTTGACCGGATACGAAATCACTGGTGCTCGATCTAGTGGTATTTTTATGGGGATTCTTTTTATCGCTGTAGGATCCCTATTCAAGATTACTGCAGTTCCTTTTCGGGCGGCTGTAGGACGGACGGCCCCCTATAGGTAGTAGGGTAGGATGGGTGGTACCGCTCAGATAGCGGCCAATCCTCCTAACTGCGCGCGGGCCGGGCTTAGAGCGCGTGAAACTCATCACTACCTCGTAAGGGCGTTGAGACCATAGCATGTTACACAAAAGCGTCGCTTTCTCAGGAGTGTTGTCACACAGCTGCCCGACTAGAAGAGCTACTCGCTCTGTAGTGTTGTCACACAAGATAAGCACGCCGCCCGCCTGCTGGCCGGGCGAATCGAAGTTATCTTCCGGTCAACTGTCCGCCCAGTCAAGTGCAAAAAACACAGTGGAATCACGCAACGCACGCAGCTGGTGTGCTTCCTACCCACGAGGAAAGAAGAGCGACAAGGTTCAGATTTGACTGTTTGCAGCATGGGAGCTGATTACCCAAAAAATCCCTGGGAAAAAAGAAAAGATATCTCGGTAACGAAAACCATAGGAGGCTGTATTGGCGAGATCCAAGGGTTCACAGCAGCCCAAAAGAAAAACCGCCTGGAAGTCCGAGGACCTTTAGTACCGTACCGAACCAGCAGCCTTCGCGCCAAGCGACGACCGCCCTTGTCCCTTTCCTTTTTCCATTCAGCCTACTTCTTAGCTTTGTTCCGTCAGTCTAAGGCAAAGTCCGTGACGAAGATCTTTCTATCAATAGATAGGAATGAGTGTTCGTTATAGGGGATAGGATCCATCTGCTCTCTCTCTCTATTTTCTTTGATGCAATTTAGAGAGAAAGAGCAGTGCGAACTAAAAAAAAAAAAAAAAAAGATAATCGGGAGATGATTAAAAAAAAGATACATAGACATCTAAAGTAAAGGGATGTATATATTATTCCTATATATATCATCTATCTATGAAAAAAGTAAACAGAGTTCGTTTTTGGGTTCCCCGAAGCCCCGAATGGATTGGATCGTTTCTGCTTCTGCCAACGAAATGAAGGCCTCGCCCCTTCCGAATGCTTCTCCGATCCTGAAGTTCTCGCGAAGAGAATAAGATGCAGCTCCCCCTCCCTCTGTCTTTTTCCGCTTTGCTAATCTTCCCCTCTAACGCGGGCCGGGCCGGGCTTAGGCGGGCGCGGGAGGAAGAAAGAAAGTCGAAGAGCGTCTTCTCCTTTGTCCTTTTTTCAGTGCAACACAGGAAAGCACCCTCTTTTTGTAATCCCTGCAGCTTCCCAGAGGCTTTTTTTTGTATTGAACGCATGGCGTAGCTAGGACCCCCCAATCATGTTTGAGCCTATGTTCACCCGGGGCTCAAAAAGGAGAATTCCGGAATGCCTGCCGACGTTCAGATAAGGTGCATATCCCTTACCACTAAAGGAAAGGCTCGACGAAGGGGGGGAGATTAGCAGGGTAAGGAAAACGCTTTCGGAGATTGAGATGTCGATTTGTTTTTCATCGAAAAGGAAGAAGGCCGAGGGGATAGCTGCCTTCCTTCGGGCTTTGCCTGCCGACGTTCTAATAAAGAATTCCGGCTCGGCCCGGGAAAGCGCTGGCAACAACATAAAGAAAGGGGTCCATGTAGCTGCTGCGCCCGCCCACTGAGCAGCAGGTTCGGCATCTACTACAAAAGAGAGAATCCACTTCAGATAACCACGTCTCTGCTAGGCAGCGTGTGGAATGGCCGAGAGCGGACCAAATGGATATATAATCCAAGCCGAGAGTGGAGTTACGTGAACAGCCGTCTGATGGAAAACAACTTTCACGTTCGGTTCAGAGAGCACTTTTTTCGTTGAGAATAAGTCCTTCCCTTTTGTGTGAATTCCCCAGCGGCGAATTAACAACTTGTGGGGCCCTATCTATTCAATCTCTCGAGCCCCAAGAAAACCCCCCTCTCCCTCGGACTCAATCTCTCTTTTGACTCTATATATGTGGGCACCTGATATCTATGAGGGTTCACCCACCCCGGTGACAGCATTCCTTTCTATTGCGCCTAAAATCTCTATTTCTGCAAATATGTCACGTGTTTCTATTGTTGCTTCCTATGGGGGTACATTACAACAAATCTTCTTTTTCTGCAGCATTGCTTCTATGATCTTAGGAGCACTGGCCGCCATGGCCCAAACGAAAGTCAAAAGACCTCTAGCTCATAGTTCGATTGGACATGTAGGTTATATTCGTACTGGTTTCTCATGTGGAACCATAGAAGGAATTCAATCACTACTAATTGGTATATTTATTTATGCATCAATGACGATAGATGCATTCGCCATAGTTCCAGCATTACGGCAAACCCGTGTCAAATATATAGCGGATTTGGGCGCTCTAGCCAAAACGAATCCTATTTTGGCTATGACCTTCTCCATTACAATGTTCTCATACGCAGGAATACCCCCGTTAGCCGGCTTTTGTAGCAAATTCTATTTGTTCTTCGCCGCTTTGGGTTGTGGGGCTTACTTCCTAGCCCCAGTGGGAGTAGTGACTAGCGTTATAGGTCGTTGGGCGGCCGGAAGGTTGCCATGAGTAAGGTTGGGAGACCGAAGGCTGTTTTCCGTGCACCGGACACGTAGCTTACCGAATCAGTTGCAACACAGATGGGAATGCATGCTACGAAAGACAGGGTCGAGTCTGATACATCAACCGTCGACTCCATATCCTTGTACGAGTCCACAATCACTACACGAGATGAACCTGGGTTTGGTGAATGGAAGTTGGCCTTAGGTGTAATAGGACTCCCAGTTACTGCGCGCGATCGTATACTGAGGTGCTCCCCGTCGGTTGTTGGAACGACGCGAGCCGGGCCGGGCCTCGATTCCTTTCATAAAGATGAAGGGACAGAGGTGACTAATTCCCCATCTCATTTGGGGCGGAAAACGAATCGACATCTCGATGTGATACAGCCCTTTCCATTTTCGTTGGGAAAGAACGGCGAAGTCCATCCGAACCCTCCAATGAAGAAATAAGAGGAGAGCAAAGCGCCAATGGCGCGCGAAGCGCATGCGGAAGGGGCACGGAGAAATAAAGAAGTGTGGAGGAGAAGCAGCCGAGCTCATTCCCTTCGCTTCCTGGGCCCAAAGCTGTGCTTTGTTTCCTGGCCAAATCAAGGATTTGGGGCTGATTGCAAAAGATATCTGAATAGAAAGATAGATCCATCCATCTATCCAGATATCTAAAAAAGAATCGATTTCGATTTCATGAAACCTTTGATTCAAAGAACTGCGCTTAGCCCCCCCGCTCATGAAACGGCTCTGCTGCAATGGATGGCAGAGGGTCCGTAGTACCCGAAGCACTGGAGTGATCCAGTAGCCGGGAAGGGGCCTAGAAGTGCCTACTACTACACCACACTACACTTGGCTTTACACATTTACAGAGCTTACCCCTGTCCAGTGTCTGGCAGAACGTTGGGGGCTTCAATCGTCGACTCGTTATCCCCATCTCAGCCCAGGCTAACGGAGCCTGACTTATTCAGGGGAGAGAGTGGAGCCTATCGAAGCACTCTTGAGAGTGAGTAAGATCCTTGGCTCCTCTTCATTCTCTACAGGGGTCTCTGCCCACATGGAAGCGGGGCAGAGATGGATAAGATCAAACACGGGAATAAGAAGCATTTAAAATGCCTTTTTGATCATTTTGATAGAGGGGGATGGATAAAGTGGGCAAAACAGACTCACATTTTTCAATCGAAAAGATGGGTTCCTTTTTCGTCTCGACAAAGAAAGAATCATCTTGAAAACGCTCCTGACCCCTTCGTAGGGCCGTGTATAGTAAGTGATCCGAACCTGCCCGGAGCGAGCCCCCCTTAGAGGCAAGTGAAGTTGGTGAGCCGTATGATGGGCAACTATCTCCTGCGGTTCGGAGAGGACTCAGCTGTTAGTACCCCCTTGGTTTCGGGGTGGACCCTTTCACTCTATTTTATTATATACGCTTAGCGAAAAGAATGTTTTTTGATAGACCTAGGACATGGATTCTATATGAACCAATGGATCGTGACAAGTCGTTACTACTAGCAATGACTTCCTCTTTCATTACTTCATCCTTTCCATATCCCTCTCCCTTGTTCGATCTTACTCATCAAATGGCACTCAGTTCATATCTGTAAATTCGATCATTTACAAGGTTCAAAGAAAGGGTGGACTGCAGGTAAGCACTAATTAAAACCTCTGCATTTCCGTGATTCAAAAACAAGGGCGTACGTAGCCCATTGTAGATTCCAGCCGAGAAGATTAAGGAATTGTGACAGCAACCATGTTACTTGCTAAATTGTGCCTATATCTACTCCAAAACAGGAGGCATTCATCTATTCATTCAAATACTACATATAGTGAGGTTTTCCATGTTATACGCTGCTTACTAAAAGGGGGTTACACCTTCTCTCGCAGGCGTTGGTCAATACGGGATCCTACCAAGCCAGATAAATTATGGCCGATAGGCGCTTTGGATGCTGTCATAGTCGAGGCAATGGCCCGCTTGCTTTGTTTGGAAATGGACTCGATATACCATCTAAATTCCAGAGAGTATGGGGTAGCGAGGAGTGCTAGGTCTTTCTTCGCAAGCGTTTCCCGATGGCCTGAGATGGCTTGGATGGTGAAGTTTTCAATCGTTGAGTGCAGATCAGGGATAGATCACCACCTACTGGGTAATTTTCTTAGAGAGCATCTTGGTGAGGAAAACTCTGGGTTTGTGGATTTGGTTCTGAGATTTTTGGTGCGGGGAAAAAAATACAGATGCCAATCTATAGGTATACCGCAAGACACCTCTATCTCCCAAGTTCTAATCCAATGTTATCTTCACCAGCTTGACAAGATCTTAAAAGAGGTGTGGTACTTCTCCCAAGAGGGAGAACAGCCTTTGAAGGTGTACTATGCTAGGTATGCGGACACAATCTTGTTAGGCATTCCACGAATTCAAAATTTCTTTAATGCCGCTAGAGCTAAAGAGCATGCGCGAACCATACTCAAAAATTCTTGCGATAAGTTAGACCTCGATGTCAGCTGGGAGGAGATTACCTCTGAGAAACTTCTCATTTTTCTTGGTGGGAAAAAAAAGTTTGACGTTCTAGGGTTGCTTGTCTCTTTTACAGATAGTGGGGGCATCAAAGTTAGGATTCCTTTAAAGATGTGGGGGAAAAGTATTAGCACTGGTAGACTGGTCCAGGAGTTTAGGGGTGGCCTTAACCGTCTCACAATGGCAAACTTCCTCAAGCTACTCAATGAACACGTTGAGGCCTACCTACGCACTTCTTTCCAATATCCTCTATCTAAAAATCAAGTCGTTACGCTTTTCCGCTTCTTTCATAGGCTGGTCATTTCAAGAAGCCGCAACTTTGTTCGTCTGACTGGATGTTCGGAAAGTGGGGTACCTGGACTAAACATTAGCCAAGTCCAGGAAAATTATATTCACTCACTCATAGACAAATTCCAGAGAATCGAGAAAGAGCGAATTCAGGAGGTTTTAGGCTCTCGAGAAGGAAAGACAGAGTAAACGTCTAGGCCCGCCGGCCAAATCAATAGGAAATGCTTGTCAAGTTCTGTTATTTAAGGAATAGGAAGGAAAAGCATGAGGGTGTTAAAAGACACCGGGCCGAAGCAAAAGAAGCAATCGACCTACAAGATTATCTTTCTACTATTAAAAAATTGACTCCGGAACAATTAAACACAGAGATCAAAAACCTTGAGATAAAAATCTTTAAAGAACACTTGTGGTTTTTTGCAATAAGAAGTTTGGCGTTCAAATGCCACTTTTAGAACAAACAACTAACCTCGTTACGAAAGAAGGTGAAGAGGCTCGTGTCCACTACTTAGTTGAGACAATTCTACAAAGCCAAAATAAGGCTTTCACTATTGAGAACCTATGGGTTCTAAAAAAAGATTTCGAAAAAAAGGATAAACGCGAGGCCATCCTAAACCGGGCGTTCCCCGAAGATTGAAAGAAAAATTAGCACGAGGGAGTCCGTCCCGGATGTAGCCACTAACGTGGTGAACCGGGTGACCAAAAGTGGTGACAAGATGGAAATCTTTGCTTCAAGCGCTGGTTCGATTCCGGCTCGCTACTAAAAAGGATTGGATTGGTACGATAGGATTGACCCGAGCGGAAGAGCGAGGGGACGGGTTGCCGAGCGTTAGCGATGGGCAACGGAGAATGAAGAGACTGGCCGAGCGTTAGCGATGGGCCACTGTTTCCGACCGATAGGGCAAACAAGCATGGGACGGATGGAGTAGGCACGGAGAAAGCAAGGGTTAGGATTGAGTAGGATTGAGAAAGCAAGCAAGAAGACAGGATTGAGAAAGCAAGCACAAGCCGACCCGAGGGGCAAAGCAACTCACGGACTGGCGAACATCTCTATTCCGGACTGGTGCAAATGAATACCTCTTTATCACGGGTTGAGCCTCTTTCGGCTGGAAGAAAACTCTCGGAGCGAAGCGTCCTGGTGGCGAAAAAAAAAATGTCTGAGCTCGGGAATGAAGATAGAGCGAGTCTGTCGACCGGAGCGGAAGCGAGTCCAGTTAGTACGGACTTGGGGAAGAGTGGTGGAGCAACTATTGGTTGGTCGGAGAGGGCGAAGAAAACATGACTCTGGTGGGCGTAAAAGAGCAAAACCTTAACGATGTGTGAGCGTTAGCGAGTCTGTCCTTTCTTTCTATCTAGCTGGTACCAACAAGTCTGTTCTAGCTGGAACTCTTTCTCGGGGACAGGATGGCAAAAATGCATCTTTCCTTTGATTTCTTGGTGGTACAGACGGCCGAGCTCCTGCGAGGGGAAGATTAGGTAGATGAGTACCGAGCGGAAGAAGAAACCGGATTGATTGAGAAAGCAGACCGTCCAGAAGCAAGGTTAGGATACCGTCCACCCGAAGAGTACGGGGATGGAGGGAGCAAAGTGGGAATAAACCGTCCGTCAGGTAGGACTGGTGGTAGAGAGGGTATAGATGGTAGATCAACTCTGTTTATGGTGGGGGAAAAGAAACTCTTCTGATCGGACAGGAGTCGAATTAGCCCTCTTTCTATCGCTACGCCCGTTTTGTGCCCTCTATTTTCTTTGGTTATATATAATCTATAAAGAGCTCTCAATTTCTTTTCAGAAACCTAATAAGCCATGCCTGCAACTAGTTATTAAGCAAGGGTACTCAACTCCACTCTTTTCGCCAGAAGTCTTATTTAAAAGATGGAAAAGAAGGACAGATATATCTTGACTAGTACATCCGCCTTGCCATCCAAATCATTAATCTCTTTTTTTTTAGTATTATGCGTGGATATCCCGACCTTGTTAAGGATACAGGTAGGGGTAGGTGTTGGGCATGCGGAGACTTAAGACCTTCGTAGGCAATCAGGTATGGCTTTGGTTAAGTCAATTTACGACTCCATTTTCACCAGTAGCCAAGGTAGGCATAATACGCGTGAGCTCTTTCAAGTCTTTCGTGCGGGTATACGTTGAGCTAGTCCTCGTACTCCTTTTCTTAGCTCTTTTAGAAAGAATCTTCTTTTTCATCGTGTCAGGTCCTGGATGTAGACTCGGCTATGGTAGGATCGACCTAATTGTGATCATTCTCCGCTTCGTTCGCTGATCTCTTGCTATTGCTTTTTCTCTCTAGCCTTGTCAGGCTGGGCCTAGGGTTTCCATTCCTAAGGCTTTTTCTGTTTCAAAGTCCGACTGCTAGAATTCTTATAATGAAAGTCTTCCTAGCACGGACTATGGCTGCTTATTAATTAAGTAAGGGAAAACATCTTACCATAGGATCGATCATAAGGCCTAGGTCTTTCTTCAAAGATAAGTACTGACCTTTCCTACTGTGTCAAAGCACTTTTGCTAAGCCTCACGCTTAAGCAAGTATTTCATCTGCATAAAGGAGGAAGTAACTTACCCTTGAACAATCGCCTGCTCTAGCATATTGGAAAAGGCGTGCATAGGTTGACTAGTCTAAAAAGAGAGGCTTCCTTATAAGGGCATTGTCGCTCGCTCGGATTCATTTTCCAGGTCCTACATGTTCTAGGACTATAGATGATCCAACATGCCTATAGTTTTCATTATTGTTTTCTGCTTTAGCCTCCTTTTATAAGCACTTACTTGGCCCATGCGAGTCGATTTCAAGATGTCAACTTTGACTATCTTTCTCTTCTTACTTGACTTATCCCTGACATTACTTTACCTAGTAACTTTGAAATAGGCATATCTTGTCTACCTTCCATATACCCTAGCATTTCTACTACTTGTTTTCTTGCATATATCCAACCTGAAATACCATTGCTTCTTGTAGGTTTTGACTTCTACTTTCTTGACTATAATTACCTATACTTGCCATCCCGTCTTTCTATTCATTTTTAAAGTATACTTGTGACTGACCCAGCCTTCGAAGCTATGAAAAGACCTATTATGTATAGAGCTTGACATGCCAACTACTATAGTACTTCTAGCTATTCCTACTTGTTTTTTTCCTACTTGACTAGTGCTGACTTACTTCTTTGCCTATGAGAATTCTTATTATTCTCCAAACTGTGGTATCTGAAATGACCCACTTTCCTGAGCAAAAGAAAGCTTACTACAGCACGGTCTTACATCCAGGAATGGAACATTCCATCTCTTCTTGTCCACTGGTATAGAAAGAATATGCATTTTCTTGATGTTTCAAACTAGGACTTTGGATTTATCCTATATTAAGTTGTTGGGTACGAAGGAGCTTATGTTGCGTATATAGATATAGATTTTGATTTCCTTATTATTAAGTTGTTGAGCAGGAAGCAGAAGAACTTTTCTTCTATATTCGCTATTTGGCACAAGGCGAGGAGGAAAAAGAAGTAGAGTTAGGTTCTGTTATTGTGTGTAAGCCCTCGGTCGATTCGTCTGCTCATTCACAGCGTATGATTCTTATCCAATTGCTTCTTCTGAAAACGCGGCGTCGGTTAATCTTTCTTATTCTCCCTTCGGGGCTCCTCATGTTGCTACTAATAGAAACAGTTCGGACCTTGCTCATACAATCCTCGGGACTACTATTGGTTAATCTTTGTCCTCCCTAGGGAAAGTAAACAAGACGAGACTTTTTGGGAAAGACAGGGTTAGCGCCCTTTGGTAGCCTTCCAGTTCAGCTACAGCGAGCTCTTCACTTGATAGAAGAGCGAGACATAGCGGAGGAAATGGTGCTTTGTCGATCCTAACTCCTTGCTTCGGAATGCGATTACCTACTTTTCGCCTCATTTGTCGATTAAAGAATTCAACCAACTAGTTGGTTTTTACTTGTTATCTTTCTCACTAGCATGCTAGGTTTTTCTTGGTCAACTAGATTGTATAGGGTAGCACACAACCT
>WNGA01006926.1_pt1 | contig 23976 bp, 24 predicted proteins | sample 5400061 | NCBI WGS metagenome assembly WNGA01 (sample SAMN13153366, study PRJNA577476) | soil metagenome | isolation source: 100 cm soil or saprolite under grassland replicate 2 | place: USA:California | collected 2016-06-15
GGTGGGGGCGGCTTCGGCGGTGGTGGCGCGAGTGGGGACTGGTGATGCCCGCGCACGGACATCCTCCGCGTCATCCACGCTGGGCGCAGCGGCTCTTCACCGAGCACGACTTCGAGGCGATCACCGAAGCGATCCGGCGCGCGGAGGCGACGACCTCGGCGGAGCTCCGCGTCCACCTCGAGCGTCGCGTGCACCGGTTGCCGGGACAGCGGGCCGACGCGCTCCGCCGCGCCCGCAAGGTCTTCGCCCATCTCGGCATGCACCTGACGGCCGAGCACCACGGTGTCCTCATCTATCTGGCCATCGAGGACCGCAAGCTCGCCATCGTCGGTGACGAGGGCATCCATCAGCGGGTAGGCGACGCGTATTGGGAGCACGTCCGTGATCTCATGGTCGCCACGCTGCGCGAGGGCCGTCCTCTCGACGCTGTCCTCACCGGCATCGAGGAAGTCGGTCGCGTCCTCGCCGAGCACTTTCCCCGCCGCCCCGACGACCGGAACGAGCTCGGCGACCACGTCAGCCTGCGCTGAATGCTCCTGGGGCTCGTAGGGCGGGGGCTTGTCCCCCACCGCCGCTGTCGGACTTCCTCGGCTGACCCCCTACGCCGACCGGGCGCGGACGACGAGATCGACCTCACAGTCGAGAATCCGGAGCAACGACACCAGCTGGTCGAGCGACTTTCGGTAGTTCGTCTGGTCCAACAGCCGATAGGCAAGCGCGAGCGCCAGCCACCCCCAGGGGAGCCCCCGCTCCCTGAAGGTCGCGCCCATGCAGAAGCATCCGAGGGGCGTGGCGAATAACCGAACGCGATAATCCAGATAGACGAGCGGGTGGATCGTCGCCGGCAACTCTTTCACCCTCGGCTCATTCGCCACGTCGCACCGGCAACGTGAACGTGAAGGTCGAGCCAATGCCGATCGCGCTCTTCACCCAGATGCGGTGCGCGACAGGGCGAGTCCCAGGCCGGTGCCCTCGACTTTCTTCGATGCCGTTCCGACCTGACGGAACTCCTCGAAGATCGCCTCTTGATCTTCGGACGCGATGCCCACACCGGTATCGGCGACGGAGACTTCCACGACGCCCTCGTTCAGGGCGGCGCGCACGTCAACGCGGCCGCTCGCTTGGCCGGGACCTTGGTCTTCGCGGGCTGGGTGCGCCGGCGCATCAGCTATCGGTCGACGAGGAACTCTTGCGCGGCGCCGAGACCGCTCCCGAGCTTCAGCGGCACGCCGAATTCGGTGAGCATCATCTCGACGCCGGCGAGGCCGCCGAGGAGATCCATCTCGTTGAGGCTGCCGAGGTGGCCGATACGGAAGACCTTGCCGTTCACGTCGCCGAGCCCGATGCCGAGCGAGAGGTTCAAGCGACGGTAGGCGTGCTGGACGAAGTCGTCCGAGTCCTTGCCCGGCGGCATGACGACGGCGGTGAGCGTGTTCGAGAACTCGGCGGGGTTCCGGCAGAGGAGCGAGAGTCCCCAGGCGCGGACGGCGCGGCGGCACGCCTCGGCCAGACGCGCGTGGCGCGCGTATACCTGGGGCAGACCCTCCTCCGTGAGCATCGCGATCGATTCCCGGAGACCGAAGAGCAGCATCGTCGCCGGGGTGTAGGGATACTGGCCGCGCCGATTGCGCTCGAGCACCGGCTGCCAGTCCCAGAACGAGCGCGGACACTTCGCCTTCTCGCTGGCCCGGATCGCGCGCTCGCTGACCGCGAGGATGGCCATCCCCGGCGGCAGCATCAATCCTTTCTGGGGGCCGGTCAGCGCCACGTCGACGCCCCACTCGTCCATCCGGAAATCGATGGACGCGAGTGAGGACACGGTGTCGACCAGGAGCAGCGCGGGATGTCCCGCGCGATCCAGGGCCCGGCGCACGGCACCGACATCGGAGGTGACGCCTGTGGACGTCTCGTTGTGGACGACCAGCACCGCCCGGATCTCGTGCGTTGGATCGGCGCGCAGGCGCTCCTCGACGGCGGCGGCGGGGACGCCCTCGCCGTAAGGAAGATCCAGCCGATCGCACTCGACACCGAACGCCGTCGCCGTGCGTGCGAAGCCCGTCGCGAAGTGGCCGTTGACGCAGGCGAGCACGCGGTCACCGGGCGACAGCGTGTTCACGATCGTCGCCTCCCAGGCCCCGGTGCCCGAGCCCGGGTAGAGCACGATGTGACCGCGCGTGGTCTGGAAAACCGTCTGGAGCCCCTCGAGACAATCGCGTACCAGGGCCTCGAACGTCGGGCCGCGATGATCGATGACCGGCTGCGCCATCGCGCGCACGATGCGGTCGGGCACGAGCGTCGGCCCGGGGATCTGGAGGAACGGCCGTCCGGACATCTCCCGGAGTGTATCAGAACAGCGGCGAGGGAATTATCGCAGCACGGGCTCCCCGAACAGCTCGACTGTGCCCCGCGCGTTGTCGGTCAGCGCGAAGACCTCGTAGAACTCGATCTCCGGACGCATGCCGTACCGCTCGACGATGCCGGCGAGCCAGGGCCCGCCGTAAAACGCGCGGGCGTCCTCGAGGGTCTGCCACTGATAGACGCCGCCCGCCCAGCCGCTCTCGCTCCAGATGAAGTGCTTGCTGATCAGGCCCTTCGCCTGCCGGAACCCGGGAGCGATCGTGTGGAAGTGCTCCCGGCACGCGGCGGCGTCGATGTGCGGCGGCAGCTTGTATCGCACGGTCGCGGTGATCATCGTGGCCTCCCGGCTACTTCGTGCCCCATCGACGGAAGCGTAGTCGATCCGCTACCGATCGGGCAACGTCCCCCCGGACTCTTGACTCACCCCGCATCCGGGGGCACGATCCGAGCGCGACCGCGAGGAGGCGAGCGATGGCTTACGTCAAGAACTCCAAGTCCGCCCAGGTGCGCCGACGGCTCGAGCATCCCGTGATCGACGGCGACGGACACTGGCTGGAGCCCATGCCGATCTTCCTCGATTACCTGAAGCAGGTCGGCGGGCCCACGCTCGTCGAGCGGTTCACGGCGAAGGACGTCGAGCGCGGGTGGTACGGGATGACCCGCGACGAGCGGATGGACAAGCGACCGCACCGGCCCACGTGGTGGGGCGAGCCGGCGAACACGCTCGACCGCGCCACCGCCATGGTGCCCCGGCTCTTCTACGAGCGTCTCGACGATTTCGGCGTCGATTTCTGCCTGCTCTACACCTCGCTCGGGCTGTTCCACATCAACAATGCCGACGAGCAGATCCGGCGCGGCGTCGCGCGCGCCGTCAATCTGATGAACGCGGAGATGTTCGCGCCGTACCGGGACCGCATCGCGCCGGCCGCGGTGGTGCCCGTCTACACGCCCGAGGAGGCCATCGAAGAGGCGACCTACGCGGTGAAGGAGCTCGGCTTCAAGGTCATCATGATCTCCAACCACGTCAAGCGGCCCATCCCCGCGCTCGCGCGCGAGGTGAAGGACCCCACGACCGTGCGTTACTACATCGATTCGCTCGCCTACGAGAGCCCGCACGACTACGATCGGTTCTGGCGGACGTGCCTCGACCTGAAGGTCGCGGTCACCGCGCACTCCGGCAGCATGAGCTGGCACGGGCGGGAGTCGGTCGACAACTTCAGCTTCAACCACATCGGCCACTTCGCCGCGGCCAGCCACGCGTTCGCCCGGGCGCTCGTCTTCGGTGGCGTCGTCAAGCGGTTTCCCGCCCTGCGCTTCGGTCTGCTCGAGGGGGGCGTGGGCTGGGCGTGTAACCTCCTCACCGACCTCGTCGCGCACTGGGAGAAGCGCAGCGCCGGGCCCATGGAGCGACATCTGCGCCCGAGCAACCTCGACAAGAACATGCTCAAGGACCTCTTCACGCGCTTCGGCGGCCGCGCCTATGAGGAGAAGATGGACGACCTGCTCGCGAGCACGAGCATCGTGCCCCCGTTCAAGACGAACGAGGAGCTGACCGAGCGCGAGTACGCGCTCCAGCAGCTCGACGACTTCGCGGCCGCCGGCGTGTCCTCGGCCGAGGAGCTGCAGCGCCAGTTCGTCGACCACTTCTATTTCGGCGCCGAGGCCGACGACCCGATGACGGCGTGGGCGTTCCGAGACCCGCACAGGCTGCACCCGCTCTTCAGCTCGGACGTGAGCCACTTCGACGTCACCGACATGACGGACGTCCTGGACGAAGCCTGGGAGCTGGTCGAGCACGGGATGATCGGCGAGGGCGACTTCCGGGAGTTCACCTTCGAGAACGCGGCGCGCCTGCACACCGCGCTCAACCCCGACTTCTTCGAGGGCACCGTCGTCCAGGGTGCCGTCGCCAAGCTGACGGCCTGAGATGGATCCGACCACACGCGACCAGATTCCCACCCCCGCGCTCCTCCTCGACCTCGATCGCTTCGAGCGCAACCTGGAGCGCATGGCCCAGCACGCGCGTCGGGTCGCCAAGAATCTGCGCCCGCACGCGAAGACGCATCGCTGCCCGGAGATCGCGCGCCGGCAGGTCGCCGCCGGCGCGCTGGGCGTCGCCTGCGCCAAGCTCGGGGAGGCCGAGGTGATGGCCAAGGCCGGCGTGCGCGGGTTGCTCATCACCACGCAGGTCGTGAGCCCGGGCAGCGTCACGCGGCTGATGGCGCTCGTCGCCACCGCGCCCGACACGATGATCGTCGCCGACCACCCGCAGGTCGTGGCCGCCCTCGGGAGCGCGGCGGCGGCGGCCGGCGTCGTCGTCAACGTGCTCGTCGATGTCGACGTCGGCACCCGGCGCACCGGCGTGGCCCCGGGCGAGCCGGCGCTGGCCCTCGCCCGCGCGGTCGCCGGGCACCGCGCCCTGCGTCTGCGCGGGCTCCAGGGCTACGCCGGGCACTGCGCGCACGTCATCGGCTGGAGCGCGCGGCGTGAGGCATCGCACAAGGCGATGGCGCCGCTGATGGAGACGCGTCGGCTGCTCGAGGGCGCGGGGCTGCCCGTCGAGATCGTGGCGGGCGCGTCGACCGGAACCCACGACATCGACAGCGAGCTGCCGGGCCTCACCGAGCTCCAGTCGGGCTCCTACTGCGTGATGGATCTGGAGTATCGCCGCATCGGCGGACGCGGCGGCGACAGCCTGACCGATTTCGAGATGGCCCTCACCGTGCTGGCGACCGTCGTCAGCGTGCCGACGGCCGATCGCGCAATCGTCGACGCCGGGCTGAAGGCGTTCTCCACGGACAAGCCCTTCCCGCCCGAGGCGGTGGAGCGCCCGGGGCTCACCTACGAGTTCGCGGGCGACGAGCATGGCCGGCTCGTCGTGACCGATCCCGCCCGCCGGCCACGCCTGGGCGATCGCATCGAGTTCTTCCCGCCGCACTGCGACCCGACGTTCAACCTCTACGATCGCATCTACGGGATGCGGCGCGACCGCGTCGAGGGCGTGTGGCCGATCGAAGCGCGAGGCCGGTCAGACTGACCCGCCGTCCTAGCCGCCAAGGCCGCGGCGATCGTTAGTCTTCAGGGAGCGGATACGTTCTGGCGACGCTGCCTGTCGGGGCTGTGCCACCCAGGGTATTCCGACCAAGTCTGGCCATCGAGCGATCGACCTCCGGAAGTCGGCCGAGGCCCACCCCACTGCTTGTGGAAGAAGGCAATGCCATTGGCAATGCATCGGTCACGTAGCTCGCGCACCCAACGGACCGCCTCGGGCTTCACCTTCAGGCCGATCGGTGTCATCTCGACCAGCGTGCGACTCGACGAACCTCCCGATTCCCCTCCTGTTATCAGCCATGCGACGCCAGTGAGATCAAGTGACGCAAGTGGGCCGAGTAGAGGCTCGGCGCTCACGAACCGGACGGGCCCGTCGACTTGGCGAAGACGGTCGACACGCCAAGCGAACTCCATGGACTCTACGGATACTCCGAGCCACGCGTTTTTGGGAATCGGGTTAATGGTTCCGTCGACTCCGCGATGCCACGACAGAAGCCGTTCGGGCCGTTTCGTAAGAACCTGGAATACATGGTGCGGACTTCGGCGAATCACGCCGAAGACTTGGTCGATGAACGAGATCGGCACACGATCGTGGAATAGATCGCTCATGCTGTTAACAAAAATCATTCTCGGCGTCCGCCAGCGCAGCGGTAGGTCTAGGCGTTCGGGATGTAGGACAATGTCCGTGAAGCGTTGTTGACCGAAACGCTTAGTAAGGCGTTCGGCATAGCAGTACCTGCACCCAGGTGACACTTTTGTGCAGCCCGTCACCGGGTTCCAGGTCGCGTCGGTCCACTCAATCGCGGATAGAGATGCCATGGTTACGTGGATCCGCGTCTGTATCCGCTGAAAATGTCGCCGACGATGTGATTGGCGGCGTCATTCTGAGAAGCGAAAAATAGGTAATACACGATCGCATTGCGCGAGTTTCGCATCGGCAGAGGCGCCGGCACGTTTCTGAATCGGGCGACGTTCCGTAACCGTGCGCGAAACGCGGCGGCGATCGTTTCGTTATCGGTCTTTTCCTCCCATCCGAACAGGTTGCCAGCGGTTGAGTAGGGCTATCTGCCGCCATGAGTCGTCGCCCCAGAACCGATTCATGCGAGCGATATCCGCTTGGTCGACGCCCTCCGGCTCCCGCCAGAGTACGTTCCGGTTGATATCCGCTACCGGAAAGTTGAGAAAGAGATCGATCGTTCGGAGGTGGCCGGCGGCCTCAATGACATTCCACGTCAGGTCTAGTACGTACGGATCAAGGAGCACGAGACCCCGCCGGTAGTCTTCATAATGTAGTCGCGGGAAGATCTGCTGAAGGAGAACTTCGTTTGCATCACCTTCGTAAACGAAAACCTCGGGGCGCTCGCGCACGAGCGCTCTGAGGTGCGCAGCTTTCGCTGTGTCGAGATCTATCAAATGGTACTCGCGAAATCGAGGCTCGATGAGAAGCGCGTTGAGAGGACTGCCCGGAACCATCTCTCCGGTTGTTCTGGAGACGTGATAGCCGGGCCCGGCAAATGCGTCGACATACAGATGAGAGAGACCGCGCTGCGCAGCCAAGATTCGAGAATAAGCGGCCGCATATTTCCGAATGATCTCAAGCTTAAGTTCGGACCAGTAACCAATCGATTCGAACGTAGTCATACGTTCCGGGCCAACCAAGTCCCAGCAGACCTGTCTCTGATTAACGACATCAACGGATACGTTAACCACACCGGAGGATAGCACTCCGATTGTCCTGCACCGTTAGATTGCGTGAACTGTGCGATCAGGCCGTTGGGCGGTAGGCGATCAGATACTTGTGCTGGCCCTCGAGGATGGTTTCGCCGCGCTGGTTGGTGAGCGTCACACGCAGCGTGAGCAAGCCGGCGGAGCGCTTGCGGTCGAGGGCCACGATCTCGTGCTCGGGCTTGATGGTGTCGCCGATGAAGGCGGGGCCGAGGAAGCGCGTGGTCTGCTCGAGGAAGGCCACGATCGAGCCCTCGATGAGCGGCGAGAGCGTGGAGGCGCCCACCGCGGTCATCGAGGTGAGCAGCAGGCCGTGGGTGAGACGGCGGCCGAAGCGCGTGCCCTTGGCGTACTCGTCGTCGTAGTGCAGGGGATGCGCGTCGCCCGTCAACCCGGCGAAGAACATGAAGTGGGCGTCGGTCAGCGTCTTGGCCGGGCTCTCGAAGCGATCGCCGACCGCGAAGTCTTCGAAGTAGCGCTGGCCGGTGGTCATTGCTGCTGCTGGATCGCCGCTTCCTCGGCGCGCGTGATGGTGCGCTCCAGCGGCCGGCGCTCCGGGGGCTCCTGGAACACGGGCAGGTCGATCTGGCGCGTCTCCTCGTGCAGGTCCACGATCCCCTTGCCGCTGGTCACCTGCGTGACCACCTCGGCCCGCAGCGTTTCGTGCGCATTACCACGGTAGATCCCCTTGTTGGGCGGGACGTCGTCGTAGTGACGCCCGTGGCCGACCACCACGTAGCGCTCGTCTACCTCGCGGTTGTGCGTGGGATCGAAGGGGACCCAGCCGGCGCTCGGCGAGTGGAACTCGACCCAGGCGTGACTCTGGGCCGGCTCCGCGGCCACGCGCTCGACGTGGAGATAGCCGCTGACGTAGCGGCAGGGGATCCCGCGCAGCCGCAGGAGCGCCAGCATCAAGTGGGTGAAGTCCTGGCACACGCCGGCCCGCAAATTCAGGAAGTCCTCCGTCGTCGAGTCGTAGCGGGTCACGTTCTTTCGATACTCGAAGGCGCCGGCGATGGCCGCTCCCAGCCGGCGCACGTGCTCGCCGAGCGGCGCGCCCTTGGGGACGTCGAGGCTCCGCGCGAAGCGCGTGAGGCGCGGCGTCGGACACAACGGCCCGTCGAGGGCGAGCCAGTCGTAGAGCGGGTGCGGCAGCTGGCCGAGCGGCAGGGCGTCCTCGATGGCGGCGAGCGGAAACAGCGGCAGGCGCGTCTCCACGAGCGAGCGGCTCTGGACCTCGATCCGATCGTGGAACTCGGTGACGGCGAAGTGGTGCACGACGTTGTCGTTCCAGTCCCGGTATCGCGAGATCTTCGTGGGGGGGCCCGCGGCCAGCACGAACGACGCGACCCGCTGGCTCGCCGTGGTCTTCGGCTGCAGGCGCAGCTCGATGAAGGACTCCCGGATGAAGTCGTCGTACTCGAGCCAGAGGTGGTGTTGCACGTCGAGGAACATGCTCAGATCGCCTCGGTAATCAGTACCAGTCCTGCGTACGATTGACAAGGATCGGCGGCCTCCCTATAGTCCTCGTACTCCGGGGTCTCCGAAACCACACCAAACTCCAGGGGGGACGACGATGAAATCATGGCGTCCGCTGATGTGGACAGCGCTTCTCGTCGGGGCCGCGTTCGTCGCCGCGAGTCCGGGGATTGCCGGCGCGGCGGACGTCATCAAGTTCGGGGTCGCAACACCCCTCTCCGGCCCGGCCGCGCCCTGGGGCATTCCCCACAAGGGCGCGACCGAGCTGATCTTCGACGAGATCAACAGCCAGGGCGGGCTGGACGTGGGCGGCAAGAAGTACAAGCTCGAGGTCGTCGCCTACGACCACAAATACGTGATCGCCGAGGGGGTGGCCACGGTCAACCGGCTCATCGCCAAGGACGGCGTGAAGTTCATCTCCATCCTGGGAGGCACCGTGGTCAAGGCCACCGAGGAGACGGTCAACGAAGCCCGCGTCCTGAACTTGCCGCTGGCGTACGCCGACGGGCTGGTGAGCCCGAGGAACCCGTACACGTTCCACAGCTTTCCGTCCCCGCCGGAGACGACCACCTTCTGGAACTGGATCAAGCAGAACCACCCAAGCATCAAGCGCGTGGCTTCCATCACCCCGAACGACGACACCGGCTGGTGGTCGCTCAAGGTGGAGACGAAGTACGTGGAGAAGCTGGGCTACGAGGTGGTGGCCAGAGAGTTCTTCGAGCGCGTCGTGACCGACTTCAACCCTCTGCTGCTGCGGGTCCTGGCGCAGAAGCCGGACATCATCAGCGTGCTCGCCTCGCCGGCGGGCAGCGTCGGCCTGATCGTCAAGCAGGCCCGCGAGCTCGGCTTCAAGGGCCGGTTCATCCACGTCGGCCAGATGGACACCTCGGTGGTGGCGAACATCGCCGGCAAGGCGAACGTCGAGGGCACGTGGGTCCACGGCTATGTTCAGACTCCGCTGCCCGAGAAGGTCAAGAGCTGGCAGCAGCGGTACACGAAGAAATTCGGTGAATGGAACGCCACGAGCATCGACTTCGCGAATCCGGCGTTCGCCTTCGTGGCCGCCGTCCGGAAGGCGCAGAGCCTCGATCCGAAGAAGATCGCCGAGGCGCTGAGCACGGTCGAGTTCGACAATCTCTGGGGCAAGGCGCATTTCGGCGGCAAGGAGTACTACGGCATCGGCAACCAGATCATCTATCCCATGCCCTTCTCCGAGGTGAAGGACGGGGTCGCGCACCTCGTCGTGCAGCTGTCCCCACCTCACAACTGACCACATGGGGGGCCCGACACGGGCCCCGATGTTCAAATGACAGCGGCCCTCCTGGTCCAGAGTACGGTCATCGGGCTGTCGATCGGCTCGATCTACATCTTGATGGCGCTCGGGCTCACGCTCATGTTCGGCATGATGCACATCATCAACTTCGCCCACGGGGCGGTCTACATGCTGGGCGCCTTCGTCATCTACTACGTCTTCTTCCAGTGGGGGGCGCCGTACTTCGCGGCCTTCGTGGTCGCCATGCTCCTCCTGGGGGCGTTCGGGTATCTCGTCGAACGGACGATCTATCGGCCCATCAAGGGCGGGATCGAGCCCACGCTCGTGGCGCTCCTGGCCCTCACCACGCTGCTCCAGGCCGCCGGCTACCCGGTCTTCGGCACTCTCGACAAGCACGTGCCGCCGGTCTTTTCGGGCACGAGAAACGTTCTCGGCGTGATGATTTCCGTCGAGCGCCTGATGATCATCCCCATCGCCGGCGCGCTCGTGGTCTCACTCTACCTGTTCATCAACAAGACCCGGATGGGCGCGGCCATGCGCGCGATCGAGCAGGACAAGGAGGCGGCGGCGCTGCAGGGCGTCAATGTGAACGTGATCAATGGTCTCGCCTTCGCCGTCGGCTTCGCGCTCGCCGCGGCCGCCGGCGCGCTCATGGCGCCGATCTTCAAGCTCGACCCCATGATGGGAGAGCAGCCGCTCCTCAAGGCCTTCATCATCATCATCCTGGGCGGCCTCGGCAGCATCCCGGGCGCCATTCTCGGGGGGCTGATCCTGGGCCTCATCGACTCCATCGTCGCCACGGCCCTCGGTGCCGAGCCGGCGTTTCTCTTGAGCTTCGTCTTCATCATCCTGTTGTTGCTGTTCCGGCCGACCGGACTCTTCGGCCATGCTCCGTAGCGCGGGCATCGCGGCCGCCCTGATCGTCGTCGTGATGCTTCTGCTGCTGTTGCCGTTCGGGGGCGGAGAGTACTACGTCTATCTCTTCGCTCTGGTGTTCATCAACGTCATCCTTTCCGCCAGCCTGCGCCCGTCGCTGACCTGCGGCCAGCTCAACATCGGACACTCGGCGTTCATGTGCATCGGGGCATACACCTCGGCGCTCCTGGCCAAGAACCTCGCTGTCCCGTTCGAGCTCTCCCTCCTGGGTGGAGCGGTCCTCGCCGCCGTCGTGGGGCTGGCCATCGGTTATCCGTCGCTCAGGCTGCGAGGCGTGTACTTCGCGATGGTGACGGTGGCCTTCGTGGAGGCGACCCGCCTCGTCGCCCAGATCTGGGTGCCGCTGACCCGTGGTAATGCCGGCTTGAGCGGAGTTCCGAAGCCCAGCATCCTGGGGATGACGCTCGCCACCCGGACGAGTCAGTACTATCTGGCGCTCTGCTTGATGCTCCTCGTCCTCCTCATCCTCTACAAGCTGGAGTACAGCCGCCTCGGGCTCGTCTGGAAGAGCATCGGCATGGCCGACAACCTGGCGCAGTCGCTCGGTGTCAACATCGCCAGCTACAAGCTCCTGGCCTTCACGCTCGGCTGCTTCTTCGCCGGGGTGGCCGGCGCGTTCTACGCGCACTTCATTCGCTTTCTCTTCCCACCCGAGTTCGGCTTCCTGTTGGCGACGAACATCCTCGTGTACAACTTCGTCGGGGGCCGCGGGCATTTCGCGGGCCCGATCGTCGGCGCCGTCTTCCTGTCGTTGCTCTCCGAGCCCTTCCGGGGCAGCCCCTACGAGACGATCTTCTATTCCATCGTCATGCTCCTGACCATCCTGTTCCTGCCCGGCGGTCTCATCACCCTGCCCGGCAAGCTGGCGGGACTCCGGCGCTGGCGGACCGTGTCCGCGCCCAGTCCGAGCTCGGCCACTTGACCCATGCCCATTCTGGAAACGCGCGATCTCACCAAGCACTTCGGCGGCCTGGCCGCCGTCAGCCATGTCGGTCTCACCGTTGGTGAGGGTGAGATCGTCGGCCTCATCGGTCCGAACGGCGCCGGCAAGACGACGTGCTTCAACCTCTTGTCCGGCTTTCTGCGGCCCACCGCCGGCACCATCGTCTTCGGCGGCGAGGACATCACCGGGCTCAGGCCACACCAGGTCGCTGCCCGCGGGCTGGTCCGCACCTTCCAGCTCACCACGCTGTTTCAGGAGATGACGGCGCTGGAGAACGTCCTCTTGGGTCTGCACCTGCACGCCCGCACCGGTTTGCGGCAGGTGCTGTTCAGCCGCCGGATCTTCCCGCCGGACGAGGTCGCGCGAAGCCGCGAGATTCTGGAATTCACCGGACTGGCGGCTGTCGCAGACCAGCTGGCGAGAAACCTGCCGCACGGGCACCAGCGTGTCCTGGGCATCGCCATGGCCCTGGCCGCTCGCCCGCGGCTTCTGCTGCTGGACGAGCCGGTCACGGGCATGAACCTGGAGGAGAGCGGGCGCGTCATGGCGCTCGTCAAGACCATCCGCGACCGGGGCACGACCATCCTGCTCGTCGAGCACAACATGCGGGCGGTCATGGGCACCTGCGAGCGCATCGTGGTGCTGAACTTCGGTCAGAAGCTCGCAGAGGGGAGCCCGGCTTCAGTGAGCACGAGTGCGGCGGTGATCGAAGCCTACCTGGGAGCGGGACTCGAGCATGCTTGAGGTCCGGGATCTGAGAGTCCGCTACGGCGCCGTGGAAGCGGTCAAGGGCCTGTCCTTCCAGGTCTCCGAGCGGGCGATCGTCAGCCTCATCGGCGCGAATGGCGCGGGCAAGACGACGAGCCTGCGGGCGCTGACGGGCCTGGTCAGACCCAGCGGCGGCGAAGTTCGCTTCGAGAACACGTCGCTGGTCGGGCTGGCCCCGCACCAGATCGTGCGTCTCGGGATCGCGCACGTGCCCGAAGGCCGCCGGCTGTTCCCCAAGATGACCGTGTTGGAAAATCTCAGAATGGGCGCGTATCTCCGGGCGAACAATGCCCAGGCGGCGTCCACCCTGGAGATGATCTACCAGCACTTCCCCATCCTCAGGGAGCGCGGACGCCAGCTGGCCGGCTCGCTCAGCGGTGGCGAACAGCAGATGCTGGCCATCGCGCGTGCCCTCATGAGCCGCCCGAAGCTGCTCCTGCTGGACGAGCCGTCGATGGGCCTCTCGCCCATCATGACGGCCGAGATCAGCAAGGTCATCCGGCAGATCAACGCCCTGAACGTGTCCATCATCCTCGTGGAGCAGAACGCCATGCTGGCCCTCACGCTGGCCCGCTACGGGTACGTGCTGGAGACGGGCAGCCTGGTGATGCAGGGCCAGGCCCAGGAGCTCCTGCGCAACGAAGGGGTGAAGAAGGCCTACCTCGGACTCTAGGGGCTCCCGTCAGGTCCCGAAGTAGAGGAGATCGAGCGCGTCGTGGGTCCGCCCCAGCTCGGCCTGGACGTCGTCGAGCAGTGGCAGCGCCGGGCCCCCGTCGTGGTAACAGAGCCGTGCGTGCAGGCGTCCCACGATCCGGGCGGGGACCGTCAGCTCGCGCGTGCCCGAGATCTCCTCGAGATGGGCCTTGACGGCGGCGGCGCCGAAGCGGATCGAGCGCGGGGCGTGCGGGTCGAACAGCATGAACTCGATGACCGCCGTCGGCTCCAGGCGAGCGCCGTGGAGCTTGCGGTAGTTCTCCAGGGAGGACAGGCTGCGGAGCAGGCTGCGCCACTGCACGTGGTAGAGCGGAATGTCGGTGTCCGGCGGCGGCGCCAGGAGACCCGGCACCTTCGCGCGCAGGATCGCCGCGGTCCGATAGACCCGCTCCAGAGACTCGCCGAGCTTGAGGAACAGCCAGCCCTGGTCGCGACTCAGCGTGTGCTCCACCGCGCCGACGATGCTGAGGAGGCCCGTGTGGGTCGCGGAGAGCGCGCCGCGGATGTCGGGGCGGTCGGCGGGGGCGCCGCTCGCATGCGCTTCCAGCGCCCGGTACGTCTCGTTGAGCGTCACGAAGACCTCGACGCTGAGCGCCTCGCGGACGGCCCGCGCGTTGTCGCGGGCCTTGCCGAGCGAGAAGAGGATCGAGTACGGATTGCGGGGGCCGGCCAGGAACCCGCGCAGGTGGTCGAGATCGGAGGCGCCCTCCAGCTCACCGGGAAAGATGGCGCCGAGATCGGCCCACTCCGTCTGCGCCAGCTTCTCGTTGAAGGCGTGGATCTCCGTGGACAGCTCTTCGGTGACCAGGAGACAGCGCGTCAGGTTCTCCGCCCGCTCGAGATAGCGCCCCATCCAGTAGAGCGCGTTGGCGACGCGTGACAGCATCACGAGTCCCGTGGGGCGAGGACCCAGGTGTCCTTGCTGCCGCCGCCCTGCGAGGAGTTCACGACATAGGAGCCGGGCCGGAGGGCCACCCGCGTGAGGCCGCCGGGCAGGACGCGGATCTTGTCGCCGTAGAGCACGAAGGGCCGGAGATCGATCCGCCGCGGTTCGAAGCGCCCGTCGGTGTAGGTGGCGTGCGCGGAGAGGTTCACCAGCGGCTGGGCGATGTAGTTGCCCGGGTTCCGGCGCACCTTGTCGCGGAACGCCTCGATCTCCTTTTTCGTGGCGAAGGGCCCCATGAGCATGCCGTAGCCGCCGGAGTCGCCCGTCGTCTTCACCACGAGCGAGTCGAGGTGCTCGAGGATGTACGCGAGATCGGGCTTCCGGAAGCCGAGATAGGTCGGGACCTGGGGCAGCCGCGCGTCCTCGCCGAGGTAGTAGCGGATGAGGGCGGGGATGAAGGCATAGATCGACTTGTCGTCGGCGACGCCCGCGCCCGGCGCATTGGCGAGCGCGACGTGCCCGTCGCGGTAGGCGTTGACGAGCCCGGGGACGCCGAGGATGCTGTCGCGCCGGAAGGCGAGCGGGTCGAGGTACTCGTCGTCGATGCGCCGGTAGATGACGTCGACCTGCTGCTTGCCCTGGGTCGTGCGCATGAACACGTGGTTGTCCTCGACGATCAGGTCGTGGCCCTCCACGAGGAACACGCCCATCTCGCGGGCGAGGAACGAGTGCTCGAAGTACGCCGAGTTGTAGAGGCCCGGGGTGAGGATCACGATGACGGGCTTCTGGCTCATGCGCGAGGCCACGTGCTGCAGCGTCTGCAAGAGCAGGTCGGGGTAGTCCTTCACGGGCTGCACCGGGTAGGCCGCGAACAGCTCGGGGAACACCCGCTGGAGCAGATTGCGGTTCTCGAGCACGTACGACACCCCGCTGGGGCACCGGCAGTTGTCCTCCAGCACCAGGTACTCGCCGGCGTCGTCGCGGATGATGTCGGTGCCCACGATGTGGGTGAAGATCCCGCGGGGCGGAACGACGCCGAGCAGCTCCCGCTTGTATTCCCGGCGGGAGTAGACCAGCGGCGCCGGAAGGATCCCGTCCGTGAGGCACTTCTGCTCTCCGTAGATGTCGAGGAGAAAGAGGCCGAGGGCGGTGATGCGCTGGACGAGTCCGGCCTCGATGCGCTTCCACTCGGCCGCGGGGATGATGCGCGGGACGAAGTCGAAGGGCCAGACGCGCTCGATCCCGTCCTTCTCGCCGTACACCGTGAACGTGATGCCCTGGTTCAGGAGCGAGAGCTTCTGCAGGCGCTCGCGCCGCTCGATCTCGGGGCCGCTGAAGGCCTGGAGGATCGACAGCACCGTCTTGTAGTGCGGGCGGGCGCGTCCCGATGCCTCGAAGGCCTCGTCGAACGCCCGCTTCTCACGCTCCCAGTTCATGCCCTGTCCCACGACGCTCCACTTTACATGGTTCCCATGGGACCAGAGATCGAACGGCTGCTCAAGCAGGCGGACCGCGATCTCGAGAACGCGCGGAAGAACCTCGCGATCGAGGCGTACGAGGTCGCTGCGTTCCGCGCCCAGCAGACCGTCGAGAAGTATCTGAAGGGAACCTGGGTGGCCGATCTGACGCCTGACTACACCGTGAGTCATCTGCTCGTGCCGACCGTGCGGCGGGTGACGGACTGGCCGAGCTGGGATCTTTCGCGGACTATTCAGTCTAGGACTTCACCATCGAGGGGTCGGCGCCCTCGTGCCAGTGATGCCAGAACAGCGACTGGGCGGCTTCTGCGCTGGGCGCGGCGAACAACGCAGGACGTGAGCTGGAGGAACGCGGCGCGCTCGGAGAGGTGCTCCTGGATCAGCACACAGTGGCGGCGGATGATGCGCGCGCGATCGTCCTCCGTCGTCGGCGTCGCGCAAAAGATCCATGGCGCCCCCAGGGCCCCGCGGCCGATCATGACCGCGGCGCACCCGGTCGCGCGCTGCATGGCCAGGGCGTCCGCTCGGCTGCGCACGTCCCCGTTTCCCGTCACGGGGATACCGACGGCGGCCACCACGTCTCCGATGACGTCCCACGGCGCCCGTCCGCTGAACTGCTGGGAGCGCGTGCGCGGGTGCACGGTGAGGGCGTCAACACCCTCGTCCTCGGCGATCCGCGCGATCTCCACGGCGTTCGGGGCGCGCTCATCCCACCCGCCCCGGATCTTGATCGTCAGCGGGACCGTGACCACCTTGCGCATGGCGCGGAAGATCATCGCCGCCCGCCACGGGTCGCGCATGAGCGCCGCTCCTTGGCCCTTGGCCACGATCTTCGCCACCGGGCACCCCATGTTGAGGTCGATCGCGTCCGCGCCCGCCGCCTCCAGCCGTCGCGCCGCCTCCGCGAGCACGTCGGGATCGGCGCCCAGGAGCTGCATGGCGAGCGGGCGCTCCTCGGGCAGGTGGCGGGCGATCTCGCGAGTGTGGGCGTTGTCCTCGACGAGGGCGCGGGCGTCGATCTCCTCGCTGGTGAGCAGACCGGCCCCGCACTCGCGTGCGAGCAGACGGAACGAGACGTTGGTCACGCCCGCCATGGGCGCGAGCCGCAGGTCCAGCGGTGCCGCGTCGGTCATGAGACGTTCAGTCTATCAGGGCGACCGCGCGCACCGGACAGCCGTCGGCGCCCTCGAGCCGCAGCGGCAGGGCCAGGAACCGGCAGCGGTCGACGCCGATCTCGTTCAGGTTCGTCAGGTACTCCACGACGGTGATGCCGGCGGGAAACAGCCAGTAGTGGGTCGTGCATTCCTCGCGCGAGAACTTCTTCCCCGGCGAGAAGATGCCGGTCCGTACGGTGTAGTCGGGCGGATAGTCGTACCCGACCACCTTGGCCTTCCGCGCGATCAGCCACTCGCAGGCCGACCGCTCGGTGTACGGGGCGATGCGCCAGAAGTCTTCCGAGGCCACGTCCACGCGGCGCGGCCAGTCCGTGCGCAGCAGCACGATGTCGCCGGCGCGCACGTGGCCGGCGCGCTTGTCCAGGTCCGCGGCGGTCACCGCGCCGTTCTCACCGAGATGCGTGAGATCGACCACGGCCGCCTCGCCCATCCATTGATCGACGGGCATCTCGGCGATGTGCCGGCCGTCGGGCAGGAAGTGATTGGGCGCGTCCACGTGCGTGTAGGCGTGGCAGCCCAGGATGGCGTTGGAGCTGGTGAAGTTGTCGCCGCGCGCCGTGGACGCGCGCTGTACGAGCTCGACCTTCCAGCGGAAGTGGGGCCGGATGGGGAAGCTCAGATCGACGATGCGCATGCTAGCGGTCGGCCACCAGCACGGCCACGGGGAAGCCGTAGACGATGAGGTCGCGCTCCCGCCGGGCCTTGATGTCGAGGAAGTCGTTGCCGATCGAGGCGCGGAAGAGCTCGCGGATCTTGTCGTCGTCGCCGGGGTTGGGGAACGAGCGGGAGAGCAGGCTCTCGAGATCGCTCTCCAGCCGGTACCAGGAATGTCGCGGCTGCGGCAACCCGTGTCGGGTGAACAGGCCCTCGAGCTCGGCGAGCGGCAGGGCGCGCGTGTGCGACGGGTCGCGCAGCTTCTCCATGGCGTTGAACGCGTCCGCCTTGTCGGCGGCGGGGGAGCTGTCGGCGACCACCACCCTGCCGCCCGGCCGGCACACGCGCTTCATCTCGCCGAGCACCGCGAACGGATCCAGGAAGTGATGGAACGCGAAGCGCGAGGTGACGATGGAGAAGCTCGCATCGGGGAAGGGCAGGGGCAGCACGTCGCCGAGCCGCCAGGTCACGTTGGTCAGGCCCTTGTCCTGCGCGAGCTGTCGGCAGCGGTCGATCATGGCCGGGGTGATGTCGATGCCGGTGGCGTGCGCGGCTACCCTGGCGAAGGCGCAGACCACGAGCCCACCGCCGCACGCCACGTCGAGCACGGTGTCGGCCGGCCCCGCCCCCGAGGCCTCGATGAGCAGGTTGAGCGCGATCTCGTCCTTGATCCCGGGCGAGGTGTTGAAGGGGATCGCCTGGCGCGTGAACTGATCGAGGATCGATGCGTGGTGCGTGGTCGACATCAGGCCCTGGCCTCCTTCACGGCGTTTGCCTGTGGATGCGTCCGCCCTTCATGATCAGGCGGAGGCTGTCGGGGTTCTGGAAGACCCGCAGGTTGCGCAACGGGTTGCCGGCGACCACGATGAGGTCGGCGTACTTGCCGCGCTCCACGGTCCCGATCCGGTCGCTCATCCGGAACAGCTCGGCGTTGACCTTGGTGGCCGAGAGCAGCGTCTCCATCGGCGTCATCACCTGGGCCTTGAGCTCGAGCTCCACCGCGCGCTGGGTCATCATGTCGCCGAGCAGGTCCGAGCCCGACCCGATCTTGCAGCCCGCGCGGTAGGCGTAGGTGAGCCCCTGGACGCTCTGCTGCCGGGCCAGGTCGATCTTCTGGATCTGGTGATCGCCGATGCCGTAGCGCTTGCCCTCGCGGTAGATCATCTCGTACGTGATCATGGTCGGGACGAGAAACGCATCCGCGTTCTTGATCGCCTGGGCCGCCGGTTCGCGGATCAGGTTGCCGTGCTCGATCGATCGCACGCCGGCCTCGATCGCGTTGCGCACGGCCGTGTCCGAATACGCGTGCGAGAGCACGTACTTGCCGACGGCCCGCGCTTCCTCGACGGCCGCGCGCATCTCCGCCACCGTGAACTGCGTGGTGTCGAGCTCGTCGGAGGGCGACATCGCACCGCCCGAGGCCATGATCTTGATCTGGTCGACGTCGCGGCGCAGCTGTTCGCGGACGGCCTTGCGCACCTCGGCCTCGCCGTCGGCGATGGAGCCGATCATGCCCACGCAGCAGCCGACGGGATCGATCCACTCCGCGCGCCGCCGCTTGTCGCCGTGGCCCCCGGTCTGCGAGATGTAATTGCCGGAGACGAGCAGGCGCGGCCCCGGGAAGTGGCCCTCCTCGAGGGCCAGGCGAAAGCCGTAGTCGGCGCCGCCGGCGTCGCGCACCGTCGTGAAGCCCTGGAGCAGGCACTCCTCGGCGCGCCGCATGGCGCGGGCGGCGATGTAGCTCGGCGGGTAGTAGCGATGCTGGTCGGTGATGTTCTCGGTGATCGCGCAGATGTGCACGTGGGCGTCGGTCAGCCCGGGCATCAGGGTCGCGCCCTTGCAGTCGATCGTGGTCACCGCCCCCGGCAACGGGCCGACCCTGCCGTTCGGCAGCACCTCCCGGATGCGATCGTCTTCCACGACCACGGCTGCGCCCTCCATGGGATCGGCGCCCGTGCAATCGATCAGGAACGCGTTGGTGACGACGGTGAGACTCATCGGGCGAGGACCTTCGCGTCGTACATCCAGACCTTTTCGTCGGCGCGCGGCGACCATTCCACGTGATTGGCGATTCCGTAGAGGTCGTGCTGTTGCCAGAGGAAGACCCAGGGCGCCTCGTCGTGGATCAGCTTCTGGAGCTCGGCGTACGCGGCGGCGCGACCCTTGGCGTCGACGATCGTGATCGCCCGGGCGACCTTGTCGTCCACGAGCTTGTTGTTGCCGTAGGACGCGTAGGTCTGGTCGGCCTTGAACAGCGGCTCCATCACCGTCTGCCCGAAGATCGCCGGGCCCCAGCCCAGGAAGAACATGTCGCCGGTCGTGCGGTTCTTGATCTTGTCGAGGTGCGTGCCCCACTCGTTGACCACCACGTTGACCTTGATGCCAAGCCGCTGGAGCTGCGCGGCGATGGCGAGCGAGACGTCCTTGTCGAGCGGGTAGCGGCCCGAGGGCGTGTCGAGCGTGAGCTGGAGCTTGGTCGGATCGACGCCGGCCTCCTTGAAGAGCGCCTGGGCTCGCGCCGGATCGTACCTGGAGCAGTCGACGGGCGCGTAGTCGACGTTGGCCGGAGACAGCGGGCCGCAGATCTTCGAGGCTCGCCCCTGGAGGACCTTGGCGATGAGCTCATCGACGTCGACCGCGTGGCTCATCGCCCGTCGGACGCGGAGGTCCTGCATGGGCCCCGGCTTCAGGGTGACGAGCGCCAGGTAGTTGATGCGTGAGGACACCGCCGTGCGAACCCTGGCGCGGCCGCTCCGGTCGACCGTCTCCACCACGTGAGGCGGGACGTCTTTCATGATGTCGATCTCACCGGACAGCAACGCGGCCAACCGGGCGCTGAACTCGGGGATGAACCGGAACGTCACGCGACTGACGTCGGCCGGCCCCGCCCAGTAGTCGGGATTACGCTCCATGACGAGGCGCTCGTCACGCTTCCACTCGACGAACCGGAACGGCCCCGTGCCGATGGGCCGCTGCGCGAGCTTCTCGGGGCCCAGGTCCTTCAGGGCCTTCGCGGGCAGGACGAGGAAGTCGGTGAGCGACACGCGGTCGATCAGCGCCGGCCACGGCTTGTCGGTGACGAAGCGGACCGTGTAGTCGTTGACGACCTGGACCTCCTTGACCGCCTTCCAGTACGCGGCGTAGTGCGATTTGTGGGCGGGATCCTGGAGGTACTCCATCGTGGCCTTCACCGACTGCGCGGTGAAGGGCTCGCCGTTGTGGAACCTGACGCCCGGCCGGAGCGTGAACTCCCACGTGGTGTCGTTGACGACCTTCCAGCCGGTCGCCAGCATGGGCTTGGGCTTGAGGGTCCTGGCGTCGCGGTCGAGCAGCCGATCGTAGATGTGCTCGAGCTGCGTGTTCGTCGTCCAGTCCACGATGGTCACGGCCAGCATCGTCCGCGGCTCCGCCGCGAGACCCACGACGATCTCCTTGCGCGCCGCCCGGTCCTGCGCCGAGGCGGGCGCCGCGCCCAGCACGGTGACGACGAAGGCAATGAACAGGGGGATGATGCGCACCGTGATCTCCTCTCTCAGACCCGCAGGCGAGGATCGAGGGAATCGCGCAACCAGTCGCCGAGGAGGTTGACGCCGAGAGCCGTCAGGGCGAGCGCGGCGCCCGGAAAGACGGCGAGCCACCACGCGACGTAGAGGAAGTCGCGGCTGTCCGCGAGCATGCTGCCCCAGGCAGGCGTCGGCGGCTGGACGCCGAACCCCAGGAAGCTGATGGCGGCTTCCGCCACGATGAATTGCGAGAACTGCAGGCTCGCCACGACGATGATCGACGGCGCGACGTTGGGCAGCACGTGACGGAAGAGCAGGCGCGCCCGTCCGGCGCCGAGCGCGGCCGCGGCGTGGACGAAGTCGCGCTGCTTCACCGAGAGCACCTCACCGCGCACGACGCGAGCATACACGACCCATCCGGCGGCCGAAAGGCTGAGGATGATGTTGCGCAGCCCGAGGCCGACGATCACGTTGATGGTCATCGCGAGCAAGATGAACGGGAAGGACAGCTGCACGTCGGCCAGCCGCATGATCACCGCCGACGGCCACCGCTCGACGAACCCGGTGACGAGACCGAGCAGACCGCCCACCACCGCGGTCGCCGCCACGGTGCAGATGCCGATGAACAGCGCGAGGCGCGCGCCGTACAGCACGCGGGCCAGCAGATCGCGGCCGAGCTGGTCGGTCCCCAGCGGGTGACCGGGCGTGCCCGGCGGCTGGAGCCCGTGCGCGAAATCGGCGCGGGCGGGGTCGTGGGGCGCGAGCCAGGGCGCGGCGAGGGCGGCGACGATCACCGCGAGCGTCAGTCCCACACCGATCGCCCGCCTCGTCACGCGACCCGGACCCGCGGGTCGAGCCAGCCGTACGCGAGATCGACGATCAGGTTGATGAGCGTGTAGATCACGGACGTGACGAAGACGGCCGCGAGCACCACCGGGAAGTCGCGATTGAGCAGCGCTTGCACGGTCAGCCGGCCGAGCCCGGGCCAGGCGAAGATCGTCTCGGTGATCACCGCGCCACCGAGGAGCTGGCCGACCTCGAGCCCGGCCAGCGTCACCACGGGAATGGCCGCGTTGCGGAGCGCGTGCTTGCCGATGACGCGCCCGGCGCCCAGGCCCTTCGCGCGGGCGGTCAGCACGAACTCTTCGCCAAGGGCGTCGAGCATCGTCGAGCGCGTGAGTCTCGCGATGCGCGCCGCGAAGAAGACCGCGAGCACGATCGAGGGCATCACCAGATTCGAGACGCCGCCCGTGCCGCCCGTCGGTAACCAGCGGAGCTGGACGGAGAACACGTAGATCAGCATCAGCCCGAGCCAGAACCCCGGCACCGCCTGGCCGAGCACCGTGGCCAGCGTTCCCGCGTGATCGACGAACGTGTCTCGCCGGACGGCGGAGAGGATCCCCAGCGGCACGGCCAGCACCAGCGTCAGGACCACCGCGGTGGCCGCGAGCAGGAGCGTCGCGGGCAAGCGGTCGAGGACGAGCTCCATCGCGGGCCGCTTGTAGCGCAGCGATTCGCCGAAATCTCCGCGGAGGGCACTGCCGAGGAACCGCGCGTATTGAACGGCCAGTGGATCGTTGAGGCCGAGGCGCTGGCGGAACTCGTCGACATCCTTGGCCTGGATGTCCGTCGGCATCAACAGGAGCACGGGATCTCCGGTGAGACGCACGAGGCCGAACACTGCCGTGAGGGAGAGGAGGACGACGAGCAGCGTCTGCGCGAGGCGCCCCAGAAGATAGGCCCGCATCCAGCTCAGTCTTCTATCACGGGATCCGCGCCCGCACGCCTTCCCACATCAGCTCCGCCCAGCGCTGGTATCCCGCGTCGGAGGGATGATAGCCGTCGGCCGACACGAGCTCCGGGCGCTCCGGAACTTCCTTCTGGCTCGCGGTGTACAGATCGACCACCTCGGCCCCGTGGGCGACGGCCTGTCGGCGGAGCGCCTCGTTGAAGAGCACGGTCTGTCGCCCCACCACTTCGCGCGCCTCGGTCGAGCGAAAGCGCGGCGTCACGGCGAGATCGGGCAGCAGGTTCACGACCACGACGGCGGTGGTCTCGCGCTGCAGCGTGCCGAGGATCTCCCCGATCCGCTGCTCGAATCTCTCGACGGGAACGCGGCGCGTGATGTCGTTCGGCCCCACCGACAGCGTGACGAGATCCGGGCCGGCGGCCACGGCGCGCCGGACCTGCGCGATCGCGACGTCGGTCGAGGTGGCTCCGCCGATGCCGAGGTTGACCATCCGCGCGGCCGGGTAGATGGAGCGTAGGCGCGCGTGGAGCCGGCCCACGTAGCTGGCGTCCTGGCGGCTCGCGCCCTCGCCCTCGACGGTGCTGTCACCGAGCGCGACGTACACGATCGGCGCGTCCCGCCGCTCCGGCAGCATCCCCCGCCGCTCCTGCCGCTGCACCCCGCACGCCCCTGCCCCCAATCCCACCACCACGACCGCCAAGAGGAAGCGGCCAGCTAACACCTGCCGGCGCGGGGAGGCGTTACAGGCCGATCAAAACGACCCAGATGCTAGGCGGCGAAGGAGGGGCGACTGAGGCGTACTCCGAGTACGCCGCAGGGAGCCCCGACTGAGCCAACGACGCAGATGGGTCGTTTTCATCGGTCTGTCAGAAGTTGAAGGCGAAGCCGGCGTTGAGGCCGTGCGCCCAGAAGTCCGACCCCTGGAACTTGAACGCCGGCCGGGCGGCCCCGACGAGCGGCGCCGGATTGTTCAGGCTGATGGCCTGACTCTGCGTCGGGTTGATGACCCGATCGATCTGGTTGCCCGGGCGCACGACGTTGCTGGCGTAGAGGAAGCTGTACCCCAGGACGATCGAGGCCCAGTCCGTCAGCCGGAACCCGACGTTGACGCCGGCCTCGGGAACGACCGCGATGACGTTGCGCGAGTACGACCCGATGTTCGTGGGCTGGGCGAAGAGGCCACCGGGGAAGGACCGGACGAGCGGGGGATTGAAGAAGTTCGTGGTGAGGCTTCCCGCGACGTCGACGTGCTGGCGCATCGCGCCCACCGCCACCTTCAGGGT
>WNGA01003370.1_pt1 | contig 23970 bp, 24 predicted proteins | sample 5400061 | NCBI WGS metagenome assembly WNGA01 (sample SAMN13153366, study PRJNA577476) | soil metagenome | isolation source: 100 cm soil or saprolite under grassland replicate 2 | place: USA:California | collected 2016-06-15
CGGTGCGCCGCGAAGCGTTTGGTGTACCCGGCGAGGACCAGGCCGGGGCTCGACGCTTCGGGTGTGGGAATCTCGCGGTCGAGCCCCACGTCTCCCGTCAGCGCCTCGAGCTGCAACAGATCGCCCTTGCGCTCGAGCAGGTCGCGCACCTTGGGTTTCGTCACCGGGCCTCGCGCTCCCGGGCGCGGCGGGTCGCGGCGCCACGCCGCCGGGTAGGTGCCTTGTCGAGCTGCCGCCGCACCTTGGCTACCGCGAGGTCCAGCGCGCTGCGGTGGTCCGCTCCGCGCGCCGTACCCACGTGCACCACGCCGCGCGCGGTGTGGAGCCGCACTTCCACGGTCGGCCGCCCGTGGTCGGCCCCGAACACGACGCGCCCATCATGCGGCCGCGGCGCGACCCGCGCGAGGCGCTCGAGCCGCTCCCGTGCCCGCGCGCGCAGCTCGTCGGGAATCTCGCAGTGGCGTGCCGTGATGGTGATCCGCATCGGTCAGCCTCCCTGAGCGATGACCCGGTGGAGATGCGCTTCCGTCGCCCGGGCCGCCCGCTCCCAGGAGAGCTGCTGCGCGAAGGCGCGGGCGTCGCGCCCCAGCCGCCCCACGAGCCCCGGATCGGCGGTGAGCTCGAGCATCCGGTCCGCGAGCGCGCGGGCATCGCCGTGCGGCACCAGGAAGCCGGTCTCGGCGTGCCGAACCGACTCCCGCAGGCCGGGACTGTCGGAGGCGAGCGCCGGGGTACCGCACGCCGCCGCCTCCACGTTCGAGATGCCCCACCCTTCCTTCGGGCTCGCCAGCACGACCGCCCACGCCCGGCGCATCAGGCGACGCTTTTCCGACTCGGACACGAACCCGCGGAACCGCGCGGCCTCGCCGAGGTCCAGCGTCCGGGCCAGTCGCTCGAGGCGCCGCCGGTCGTCGCCCCCTCCGGCGATCTCGAGGACGAGATCGGGACGCGCCTGGCGCGCGAGGGCCAACGCCCGGAGCGCGATTTCCACTCCTTTATAACGCTTGAGACGCCCCACGTACAAGAACGTCGGTCCGCGGGCCCGCGGTTCGGCGGCGTCGGGGGCGTACCACGTCGCATCGACGCCCGGATAGATCACTTCGATCCGCTCGCGGGGCACGCCCCGCCGCACCAGGTCGTCGCGCGTGCTCTCCGAAATGGCGTGAAACCAGGCGCGGCGATACGCCCAGGGGATGGGCCGCTCGGCCGCCCACACCACGCCGGCGATCGGCCAGCTCGCTTCCAGGAAGGCGGTCGTGCCAAAGAGGTGCGGCACGAGAGCGCAGAACGGCCGGTCGGTGAGCCCCGGGAGGAACAGCGGAAGCTTGTTGATATCCTCGACCACGACATCATAGCGGTTCGCCCGCAGCAACCGGCGCACCACGCCGCGCGCGCGCAGCGCGAAGCTGTGTCGCCCGCCCGAGCGACGCACCCGCAGGCCGTCGAGCTGCGCTTCGCGCGGGCCTCCCGACCAGCCGCTCGCCACCAGGTCGATCGCGTGGCCGCCGCGCGCCAAGCGACCGAAGATCTCGTGCAGGTGCGTCTCGGCACCCCCGGCGTGCGGGTTCTCGCGGTCGTTCCAGTTGACGAGCAGGATTCTCACAGCGCGCCGAATTCCCGCGCCACCGCATCGAGCACGCCGTTTACGAACGCCGGTGCCTTGGCGCCCGCGAACCAATGGGCGAGCTTCACGGCTTCATCGATCACGACGCGTGGCGGCGTCGAGCCTTCGGCGAGCTCCGCGAGCGCGAGCCGGAGGATATTACGCTCGACCACGCCGACGCGCTCCAGCCGCCAGTGCTCGGCGGTATCAGCGACGCGGCTGTCGAACTCGGGCAGGCCGGCGATCGCTTGGGCCGCGAGGTCGGCACCGCGGTCGAAGCCGTCCGGAGGGCGGCCGTACGCCGCGGCCAGCCGGCCCACGACCGTTTCGATCGATGGGCGGCCGGACAGGTCCCAAGCGTACAGGAGTTGCAGCGCGCGGGCGCGGGCCTTAGTCTCGGGGCGCTGCACGCGTAAGCTGGTCCAGGACGTCGGCCGTCGTGAGGGCCGCGTCGACCGCCTCGTAGCCCTTGTTGCCGGCCGCTCCGCCGGCCCGGGCCAGCGCCTGCTCCAGCGTGTCGGTGGTGAGCACCCCGAAGCCGACCGGGAGCCGATGTGCCAGCGCGACGTTGCCGAGCCCGCGCGCGGCTTCGCCCGCGACGTACTCGAAATGGGGCGTCTCGCCGCGCACCACGCACCCCAGCGCGACCAGCGCCGTGTAACGCCCGCTCGCGGCCGCGGCGTCGGCCGCGACCGGCAGCTCGAACGCCCCCGGCACCCAGATCACGTCCACGCGCGCCTCCGGCACCCCCCTGTCGCGGAAGCACTCCCGCGCGCCGTCCAAGAGGCGTGTGGTGACGAGCTCATTGTAGCGGCTGACGAGGACGGCCACGCGACCTTCTCGCGGCGCGCGCGGCGAACCCTGAATCTCGGCCACGGTCAGTGGGTGAGCAGGTGGCCGAGTTTGTCCCGCTTGACGTCCAGGTAGGACCGGTTCTCGTCGGAGGCCGCCATCACGATCGGCACGCGCTCGACGATCTCCAGGCCGTAGCCCTCGAGCCCGACGAGCTTCATCGGGTTGTTGGTGAGCACGCGGATCGCGGAAAGGCCAAGGTCCAGGAGAATCTGCGCCCCGATGCCGTAGTTGCGCAGGTCGGGCTTGAAGCCGAGCTCGCGGTTCGCCTCGACGGTGTCGTGGCCCGCGTCCTGGAGCTCGTACGCCTTCAGCTTGTTGAGGAGCCCGATGCCGCGCCCTTCCTGATCGAGGTAGACCACCACGCCGCGGCCCTCCGCGGCGATCATGCGCATCGCCGAGTGCAGCTGCCACCCGCAGTCACACCGCCCCGAGCCGAACACGTCGCCGGTGAGGCACTTGGAGTGCATCCGCACCAGCACGTTCTTCCGATCCTGCACGCCCCCGTAGACCAGCGCCACATGCTCGGCCGCGTCCACATCGTTGCGGTAGCCCACGATACGGAACTCGCCGAACGGCGTCGGCAGGCGCGCCTGGGCCACGGAGTGCACCAGCCGCTCGTGCGCCAGCCGGTACGCCACGAGCTCGGCGACCGTGATGAAGGTGAGCCCATGTCGCGCGGCGAACTGCTCCAAGTCCCGCTGCCGCGCCATCGAGCCGTCCGGGTTAAGGATCTCGCAGATCACTCCCGCCGGATACAGCCCCGCGAGGCGCGCGAGGTCCATGCTCGCTTCGGTCTGGCCGACCCGCTGCAGCACCCCGCCCGGACGCGCCCGCAGGGGGAACACGTGCCCAGGACGCCGCAGGTCGGCCGGCACGCTGGCCGGATCGACCGCCACCCGGATCGTGGCGGCGCGGTCCGCCGCCGAGATGCCGGTGGTGACGCCGAAGCGAGCGGCGGCGTCGATCGACACGGTGAACGCGGTTTCGTGCGCCTCGGTGTTGTGCTCGGCCATCTGGGTGAGACCCAGGGCCTGACAGCGCTCGGGCAGGAGGGTCAGGCAGATCAAGCCGCGCGCGTGCGTGGCCATGAAATTGACCATCTCGGGGGTGACCCTTTCGGCGGCGCCGACCAAGTCTCCCTCGTTCTCTCGGGTTTGGTCGTCGGCCACGATCACTAGCTTGCCGGCGCGGATGTCCGCGATCGCCTGTTTTATCTTGCGGTGCTGCATAGTTGCCTCACGTACTTCCCGAGCACGTCTCCCTCAACGTGTACCCGGTCCCCGACGCCGAGCGCGCCGAGCGTGGTGTGCTCGCGCGTGAACGGGATCAGCGAGATCTGCACGAGGTCTTTCCCGGGCAGGTCGTTGATCGTGAGACTCACGCCGTCGACCGTAATCGCGCCGCGCGGAATCGACACCTGCCGGACGGCGTCGGGCACCCGCAGGTCGTACACCGATGCGTCCCCCCGTCGCTCGACGCGCTGCACCACGGCGACCCCGTCCACGTGCCCCTGGACTATGTGGCCGCCCAGCCGGTCGGCCGCGCGCAGCGCACGCTCCAAGTTGACGGGGCGCCCGGCCGGGTACTCGCCGAACAGGGTGCGCCCTTCGGTCGTCTCCACCACGTGCACCGTGAACCCGCCCCGGACCACCCGCTCGACGGTGAGACACACGCCGTTGACAGCGATGCTCTCACCCTTCTTGAGGCCCTTAAACGCAGCCCGGATCGTGAGTGTGAGCCCGGGCGTCGTCCGTTTTCCGTTTTCCGTCGTCCGTACGACGCGGTCGATCCGACCCACCGCGCTCACGATCCCGGTAAACATAGCCGCTTGTCCAATACCAATAATGTATCAGAGCCCAGAGCCCGCCGCTCCACCGGCGTCCAGCGCGGCGCAGCCGCAAGGGGCTGCGCCGGCACCCCGGGAAACGCCGGAACGGCGCCTTCTCCGAGCCATACCGGCGCCTGCACCCAATAGAACCGGTCCACCAAACCGTCGGCGAGGAGTCGCGCGCCCAACGCCCCTCCCCCCTCGCACAAGAGCGACTGGATCCCGGCCTCGCGCAGCATGCGGAGTCCGTCCGGCAGCGTCGTGGGGCGGAACACGCGCACGCCGCTGCGCTCGAGCTGGGTGACGCTCGACGGCGGCGCGTCGAGCGACGACATGACCCAGGTCGGCACCTCACGCGCCGTGCTCACGAGCTGCACGCCCAGGTTGAGCATCGCCCGTCGGTCGAACACGACGCGCACGGGCGGCCGGCGCGGCGTGACCGGACCGCGCACCGTGAGCTGCGGGTTGTCGCGGAGTGCGGTCGTGCCGCCGACCGCGATGGCGTCGAACCCGGCGCGCAGCCAGTGCACGTGCTCGCGCGCCGCTTCCCCTGACACCCACTGCGAGCTGCCGGCCGCGTCGGCGATCCGGCCGTCGATCGACGTCGCGAGCTTGAGCGCGACGAAGGGTCGCTCCGCCTGCTCCCGCGCGAACAGGAACGGCGCGTTCAACGCAGCCGCCGCCTCGGCGAGCAGGCCGATCGACACGATCACGCCTTTGGCACGCAGAACGGCGGCGCCGCCCCGAGCCAGCGGGTCCGGGTCGGGGATCGCCGCCACGACGCGCGCTACGCCCGCCGCCACGATCGCGTCGGTGCAGGGCGGCGTCTTGCCGTGGTGCGCGCACGGCTCGAGGTTCACCACCAGGGTGGCGCCGCGCGCGCGCGCGCGCGCGGCCTCGAGCGCGACTACCTCAGCGTGGGGCCCGCCGTACTCCGCGTGGTAGCCCTCGGCCACCACGGTGTCTCCCGCGAGCACGACGGCGCCGACCAGGGGATTGGGAGCGACGCGCCCCCAACCCCGGCCTGCGAGGTCGAGGGCGCGATCCATGGCCGCCCGCTCCGCGGGCGGTGGCGCCGCCCGCTCGTGCGGTCGCTCAGAATCCGAATCGAATGCCGATACCTCCGAAGACATGTGCCGCCTTGGGATCGAAGCCGGAGAACTGCGTGAAGTAGCGCTGGTCCTTGCCGGCCTGCAAGCCAATCTCGCCCACAAGCTTCACGGCCGCGAGAGAGAGTCCGCCGTTCACGAACACCAGGGCGCGCGTGTTGGTCGGGTTGATCACCACGGTCCGCACATTAGTGGGGTTGGTCGGGCTGTCGTGGAACCGGATGTTGGTGTCACGAGACTTGTAGCGGTCGACCCCGATTCCGGCCGCGACATCCACGAGTACGAACTTCCACCCTGCCACCGCGCGATAGCTGTCGCTCGTGAGATCCATCGTGAACTCGAACTGATCGCCGGTGCCCAACGCGGGACCGAGCGTGCCGTAGCGCAGGCGCGGGAGCGACCGATGCATCCAGCTCACCGAGACCGACGGGATCGGGAAGGCCCCTTTGAGCACACCGACGCGCGCGCCGAACCCGAGCCCCAGTGCGGCGTCGCCGATGTGGGTCGCGTTCGAGTCCACGGTGAGATTGTCGATTCCCGTCGGCAGGATGAGCGCGGAGCCGAGCAGGTCGACCGCAAGCAGGCCGCCGCCCATCCCCTTGAAGAGGCCCAGCGCCCCTTCGACCATCGGGGCGGGAACCGCTCCGTTGAAGCTCGACGGCACCGGCGACTGGTTGGCTGCCGCTGGGTCGGGAAGCGCCGCCTTGATCGCGTTCACTCGCGCGGTGAGCGTGAAATGCCCGAGTCCGCCGAGCGAGCCGGCGGTGCCCAGCACCGGGTTGCCGCCGCTGATGATCATCCCGGCGAGCGGATAGAACGCCCGCACCGCGTCCACAGCCGTATTGCACGCCGCCGTGGCCTCTGGAAGCGGCATGGCGCACTGCGGCTCCTGCGCGGCCGCGAGCGCCGGCGTCAAGCCGACAAACGTCGTCACGATCGTCACAAGCTTATGCATCTTGCCTCCTCGGACTTCGACGTGCGCTGTCTCGCGCCGAGCCCAGGCTGCAGCCCCAACTCAGCGCTCTGCGAACTTCACTCGCTGTGTCCCCGCGCGGACCTCTCCCACGATCCACGCGTCAATGCCGGCGCGTTTAGCCGCGGCCATCACCGCTTCGGTGTCGTCGCGGGCGGCGACGGCGATCATCCCGACGCCCAGATTGAAGACGCGGCGCATCTCCCCAAGCGACACTTCGCCCGCGCGCATCAGGACGCGGAACACGGGCGGCCACGACCACGCGCGCGCATCGATCACGGCTTCACATACTGCGGGCAGCACGCGCACTAGGTTGCCGGGGATGCCGCCGCCCGTGATGTGCGCCAGCGCGTGCAGGCGCGGCAAGACGGGCGTGACGGCCGCGAAGTAGCTCGTGTGCACCTCCAGCAACACCTGGGCCACCGTGCGGCCGGTGTCGGGGAACGGGTCCTGCACGTCGAGCCGCAGGCGATCGAATACGATGCGCCGTGCCAGGGTGTACCCGTTCGTGTGCAGTCCGTTCGACGCGTAGCCGATCAACACGTCGCCCGCGCGCACCAGGTCCCCGTGCAGCGCGGCCGATTCCTCCACCACACCGGCGATCGTCCCGGCCAGATCGTACTGCCCCAGTTGGAACAGGTCGGGAAGCTGGGCGGTCTCGCCGCCGGCGAGGATCATGTCGTGGGCGCGGCAGCCGCGCGCCACGCCTGCGACGATCGCGGCGGCGGTCTCGGCCTCGAGGTCGGCGGTCGCGAGGTAGTCGAGGAAGGCCAGGGGACGGGCGCCGTGCACCAGGATGTCGTTCACGCAATGGTTCACGAGGTCTTCGCCCACGGTGTCGTGGATCCCGGCGCGCGCCGCGACGAGCACTTTGGTGCCGACCCCGTCGGTCGAGAGGACCAGCACCGGGCGCTCGTACCCAGACGGGACCCGCACCATTCCGCCGAACGCGCCGATCTCACCGAGCGCGAGCGACGTGCGCGTCGTCCGCACCAGCGCGGCGATACGGCGCTTCGCTTCGTCGGCCGCGTCGAACCGCACGCCGGCGGCGGCATAGCGGTCGGTCATGCGGCGCCGGGCTCGTCCATGTCGAAGTGGACGAGCTCCTTGAACGCGCGCACCCGGGCACGCACATCGGCTCGGGTGACGTGCTCGAGCCCCTGCACGCCGAACGCTTCCACGGCGAACGAGCCCATCGCGCCGCCGTAGACCATGGCGCGCCGCAGGTTCGGCGCCGTGACGTCATCGCTCGCGGCGAGGTAGGCCATGAAGCCGCCCGCGAACGCGTCGCCGGCACCCGTGGGATCGAACACTTCCTGGAGCGGGTAGGCCGGGACCTTGAACGTGGTGTCGTGGTTCACGAGCAGGGCGCCGTGCTCGCCCTGCTTGATGACGGTCATCTTGGGACCGCGCTCGAGCACCCAGCGGGCCGCGCGGTAGATGTTCCAGTCGCCCGACAGCTCGCGCGCCTCGGAGTCGTTCACCATCAGGATATCGATGTGGCGCAGCAGCTCGAGCAGCAGGTCGCGCTTGGAGTGGATCCAGTAGTTCATGGTATCGCAAGCGACGAGCGCCGGCTGCTTCACCTGGTCGAGCACGCCGAGCTGCAGCTCGGGATCGATGTTGCCGAGGAACACGTAGCGCGCGTCGCGGAACTTTGGGGGCAGCTTGGGGCGGAACTCGGCGAAGACGCCGAGCCGGGTCTCGAGCGTCTCGCGGCTGGCGAGGTCGTAGGAATACTTCGCCTTCCAGCGAAACGACTCGCCCGGCGCCTGCTCGACACCCGAGAGGTCCACGCCGCGTGCCTCGAGCGCCTTCAGCGCGCCGAGCGGATAGTCCGTCCCGACCACGCCCACGACCTGCACCGGGTGCAGGATCGCGCCCGCGGCGCTGAAGAACACCGCCGACCCCCCGGGCGCGTCCGCGGTCTCGCCGAAGGGCGTGTACACCGAATCCAGCGCGATCGAGCCCACCACGAGCAGACTCACGTCACATCCGATCCGGGGCGCTGATCCCCAAGAGGTGGAGGCCGTTGGCGAGTACCTGGCGCACCGCGGCCGCCAGCACGAGGCGCGCCGTCTCCTGAGGCTCCCCGAGCACGCGGTATTTGTGGTACCAGGCGTGGGCCACGCGGGCAAGCCCTTCGAGGTAGCCGGTGACGCGGTGCGGCTCGAGCGCCTCGGCAGCGCGCGCGACGATCCCCGGGAACGCGGCGACTTCCTTCAGCAAGTCTGCTTCCTCCGGCTCGACCAGGACGCTCAGGTCCACGCCGGCGGCCTCGACCGAACCCGGCTCCCGCGCCGCCACCCGGAAGATGCCGCTCATCCGCGCGTGCGCCATCTGGACGTAGAACACCGGGTTCTCGTCGGTCTGGCTCTTGGCGAGATCCACGTCGAACACAAACTGGGAATCGCCACGGCGCATCAGGAAGAAATAACGCGCCGCGTCCACCCCGGTCTCCTGGAACAGGTCGCGCAGGGTGACGAACTCGCCCGAGCGCTTCGAGAACCGCACTTCCTCCCCACCGCGCATCACCCGTACCAGCTGCACCAGCACCACGTGGTAGAAGTCCTTGGGGTACCCCAGCGCCTGCATCGCGGCCTGCATCCGCCCGATATAGCCATGATGGTCGGCCCCCAGCACGTCGATCGCCCGCGCGAAGCGGCGCTCGTGCTTCTGCCGGTGATAGGCGATGTCGGGCAGCAAATAAGTGTACGTGCCATCCGACTTGCGGAGCACCCGGTCCTTGTCGTCGCCGAATGCCGTGGTCCGGAGCCACAGCGCGCCGTCCTGCTCGTACGTGTAGCCGCGCGCTGCCAGATCCTGGAGCGTCTGCTCGAGCAGCCCGTCGCGGTACAGCGACGACTCGAAGAATATCACGTCGAACTTGACGCCGAACTCTCGCAAATCCGCGTCCTGCTCGGCGCGCTGCGACTCCACCCCGATCGCGCGGCAGCGGCGCACCCCTTCTTCCTCCGGGAGGTCCGCGAAGCGACGTCCCTCGCGCGCGAGAATCGCCGCCGCGAGCTCGACCAGATAGTCGCCGTGGTAGCCCCCCTCGGGAATCGCCGCCGCGCGCCCGACCGCCTCCTGCACCCGGGCCCACAGGGAGCGCGCGAGCTTGTCGATCTGGGTCCCCGCATCGTTCACGTAGAACTCGCGCGTCATTCGGTGGCCCGTCCACTCGAGCAGCGCCGCGATGCCGTCGCCCAGCGCCGCACCGCGCCCGTGCCCCACGTGCAACGGACCGGTCGGGTTGGCGGAGACGAACTCGACGTTCACCGGCCTGCCCTGCCCCACATCGCTCCGGCCATACCGGTCGCCCGTGGCCAGCACCGCCTGGAGAACGCTCGCGAGCTGGGCTTCCGCAAGAAAGAAGTTGATGAAGCCCGGGCCCGCGATTTCGATCGTGCGCGCCAGACCCTGCGGCAGCTGGAGCGTCGCGACCAGCCGCTCGGCGACCGCCCGGGGCTTCTGCTTGAGCGACTTGGCGAGGGTGAGCGCGAGGTTGGTGGCCACGTCGCCGTGCGCGGGATCGCGTGGGCGCTCCAGCTCCACCCCGGACGCGGGCACGGACACCCCCAGGCGCGCCGCGGCATCCGCCAGGGCCGCGCGGATCACCTCGTGCGCCTTCACTTGTCGCCGGAGTCTTTTTTCTTCTTGGCGCGCTCAGCTGGCTTCGGCTCGGCTGCGGGCTTCGACTCGGGGCTGGCCTTCGATTCGGAGCTCGTCTTGGACTCGGCCGCGGGCTTCGTGCCCTCCCGCTCCTCCCGCTTCTCGCCTGCCCGTTTGTAATCGGTGATGTAGAAGCCCGAGCCCTTGAACACCAACCCGGTGCCCCCCGAGATCTGCCGCGCCGCCATTTTGCCACAGGTAGGGCACTTCACGCGGCGACTGCTGTTCATCGTCGGGTAGAACTTCTCGAACCCATGCCCGTCCGGGCACTTATACTCGTAGGTCGGCATCGCACAACAACTTAGCCGAGCGATGCCGACAGGTCAACTCACCTGAGCGCGAGCCACGCCGCGAGCGTCGCCGCTTTCTCGTCGGCGCGCCAGGGCCCGCTGAGCGTGCCACCCAAGTCCTTCACCGCACGTCTGAGCGCGACCTCCGACCGCTTGAGGCGTGTCGCCGCGGTCTCGTATAGGGAGCGCTCGACCAGCGTGGTGCACGGCAACCGCGCGGCGCGCGCCGCGCGCTCGAGCGCAGTGCGGAACAGTTGTCCTTCGAGGGCGTGCGCCCGGATGTGATCGTTGCCGATCCTCGCGGGATCAATCACGCTCCCTACTACCAGCGCGACATGCCGGACCCGGCGTCCCTGCCGGCGATACTCCTTCAGGAGCGCGTCGATGGACCGCTTGGTGACCCGCTCGACCAAGCCGCGGAGAGACCGCTCGAGCCTGGCGGCCTGGCCGGGCGGGGCGTCCCTCACCGCGTGATAGGGCTGGCGCGATGTCGGCACGCGGGCGTCGCTGAGCTCGATGACCCGCCGATCGACGACGCGCGGCGAGCGCGCGGGGCCCTCTACAAGCACCGCCGTGGCCCAGCCGGACTTGACGCGGCAGCCGAGGACTAAAACTCGCGCTTCTTCATCTCCGAAAAGAAGTCGCGCAGCTCGACATCCTCTTCCCGTTCCGGGGGAAGGGTGTCGTCGTACTGCCGGCGTTTGTTGGGCTTCGCCTTCGCAGCCTTGGCTGCGTTCTTCTTGGCCAACGCGGCGAGCTTGCGCTCCTCACCTTTGGGCATGGGTCGAGCTCCTGACGGAAGTAGTCCGACGTCAAAGCTGCGCCGACGGACGCGCCCCGCGCAACGCCTGCGTTGCGGTCCGGGCCAGGTCGAGGAGAACCCAGTACGGGGGCGGGTACCCTTGCTGGCGGGTCCAGCGGGTCGCCGCCTCGGTCACGCGCGCCGCGACCCACCGTTGGCGGTCCGAGAACGCGCTGTTGCGGAGGGCCGCCCGGGCTGACATCCCCTGGGGAACGGGACCCTGCCCCCCGAAGCCCCCGAGGAGCCAGCTGTACGCCTTGGCCAACCGGGCCAGCGACAGCTGGTACCAGGGGTAGGCGAGCGCATCCCCCGCCTCCGCTCCTTCCAGCATCGCGTCGATGGCGGCGTTGTCGATGTGGTCCTGCATGAGCGCCCCGGCGTCGCGCCATTCCGCCACGACGACCAGCTGAGGATCATACTCCAGATCCGACGGCTCCTGCGTCTCGAAGTGGCGCACGCCGAACGCCGACAGCCAGCGACGCAGGCCGGGAGCCGATATCGTGGAGAGCCCCGTCCACAGCCTCACGCCCAGCTCGCCGTAGACCGACGAGGCCACCTCCGAGCAGAAGAGCCGCGAGGGGTCCGTGTAATCCATGTCGAAGTCATACGCGGTGTGTCCCGCCCGCGCGCGCTCGAGCGCCAACGACGCGGCGCGGTGTGGCAGCAACGGGTCCGCGATCAGCGGCGCCAGATCCGCCCGCGGGCGCAGCACCATGATCCGGAGCTTCTTGTCCCGCAGGTACCCGTCGGCGGTGGAGACGGCCACACCGCGCTCGATGTGGGCCTCGATCACCGAGGCGGCGTGTGAAACGCTGTCGACGTGCACCAGCCCCACGTGCGAGAAGTTGCCTGGGTAATCGTTCCCGCGCGCGATGAGCGCGGACGTCGGGTAACCGCCGCGCGACACGAGGATGTCGCCCGAGTGGATCGCCACCCCGTGCACGTTGGCCGCCGGGGTGGCCGAGGGCTCGCGGCGGCCCTCGAGGAGGGAAAGGGTGCTGTCGGGATGTTGGAGCATCGCCTCTTCCACAGCGCCGCGGAACCCATAGAGGGAGCGGTACAGGCGCGCGCGCGCGCCGTCGCTCGCGACGTCCCAGCGACGCGACTGCCACTTGATCGCCTCTCGCAGGCGGCCGGAGACCCGCACGTAGTCCCGGAGATAGCGCGGGCACGCGGCGACGAGCGGCGCCACCGCAAAGAACCGGCGCTCGACCGAATCCAGCGTCGCGGCGCCGGCGGGCAGCGGCTCGCGCAGCAGCTGCTCCGCGCTGGAGGCGAGGCCAGAGAGCCGGCCCGCAGCACCGCTGTCCGCGGTCCCACACCCGGCGACGCGCGTGTGGACGTACGTGGTCTCGAGGGAGCGCCACAGCATGTCCTGATTCCACGCGAAGACGCGGCCGCGCGCCGGCGCGGCTGCCACCGGTGGCTCCGCGCCCGGAATGGACAGCAGCAACCACAGAGCCACGAGCGACCCGGCCACGGCGCTGGCAGTCTTCAGTGGGCGCGGATTCACCGCCATTCGCGCACGATTCTCGCGGTCCGGATCTGGTCGAGCTTCGGGTAGGCCCGCGAGAGGTACGCGTCGCCTTGCAGGCGAATCGAGTCTTGGGACGGACGCTCGCCGTACTGCCCGTACAGGCTGTCCACGATCCCCAACCCCTCCGCGACCTGTCCAATGGCAGCGAAGCCGAGCGCGTCGAGCCGCAGGTTGTCGGCCAGATTGATGAACAGCTGCGTCGTGCGAGTGTTCGGTCCCGCGCTCGCGAAGGCGACGGTCCCACGTCGATTGGGACGGCGCACCGGATCGTCCGGGATGGGCTGTGACGACCAGGCCCGACCGAGCTGCGGGTCGGCCGGCAGTCCGAATTGAACGACGAAGCCTCGGACTACCCGGAAGAAGCGCGCGCCGTCGTAAAAACCGCTGTGAACCAGGGCGTAAAATCGATCCGCGCCTTGGGGTGCCCAGGAGCGGTGCACGACCAGCGCCACGGGGCCGCGACTCGTCGTGAGCGCGACGATGAAACTGTCGGGGGCCGGGGGGGCCGGGGGGGCCGGGGGGGCCGCGGGAGGCGGGGGAGGCGTCGCCGTCTCGCGCTGCGGCGCCCGGGGCGGCGCGTCACGCCGGCTGCACGCGAGCGCCGAGACGGTGCATACAAGCAGGGCGGCGGCGGCCGCACGAGTCAGAGACACGCCTAAATGTACGCGCGGTCGGGGTGGTGGACTAATGGGGACCGATCCGCAGGTTCGCCGGCTCAGTCCGGCAGCTCGCCCAGCCGTCGCTCGAGAAACCGCCGCTCCGGCTCCTGCCGCGTGAGGCGGAGGGCCCGCTCGTAGGAGGCTCGGGCCTCCGCCGTTCGCTCCAGCCGACGGCACAGGTCCGCCCGCGCCGAGTGCGCCGGGGAGTAGTCCGCGAGATCGCCGCGCGCCAGGATCGCGTCGATGAGGGTAAGGCCCGCGAGAGGACCGTCGCGCATCGCCACCGCCGCGGCGCGGTTCAACTCGACCACGGGCGACGGATCCGCCCGCACCAGCACGTCGTACAGCCCGACGATTTGAGCCCAGTCCGTCGCGGCGGCGGTGGGAGCCTCGGCGTGCACCGCCGCGATCGCCGCTTGCAAGGTGTACGGGCCGAATCGGTGCGACGACAGGGCCCGTTCCACCAGCCCTGACCCTTCCGCGATCTGATCCCGGTTCCAGAGCGAGCGATCCTGGTCGTCCAGCAGGACCAAGTCACCCGTCGACGAGGTGCGCGCGGCGCGCCGCGATTCGTGCAACAGCATCAGTGCCAACAGTCCCACCGCCTCGGGCTCCGCCAGCAGCTCGATCAGGAGCCGTCCCAGGCGGATCGCCTCGCCCGAGAGGTCGGGCCGCGTCAGCGATGTCCCCGCCGACGCCGAATACCCCTCGTTGAACACGAGGTAGATCACGTGCAGCACCGTGTCGAGCCGCCCCGCCAGATCGGCCCGCGCCGGCACCTCATAGGGTATGCGTGCGACCCGGATTTTCGTCTTGGCGCGCACGATACGCTGCGCCACGGTGGGGGGACCGGTGAGAAAGGCGCGCGCGATCTCCTCGGTCGTCAGGCCGCAGATCTCGCGTAAGGTCAGCGCGATCTGCCCGTCCGGCGGCAGGGCCGGATGGCAGCAAGTGAAGATCAACCGGAGGCGGTCGTCCGCGACGCCCGGGTCGTCCCACCCCGCGGGGTCGCTGGTCGCCGTGTCGAGGCGCTCGGCGAGCTCCGCCAGCGACGCGTCGAACCGGGCGCGCCGGCGCATGCCGTCGATGGCCTTGAAGCGGCCGGCTGAAACGAGCCACGCCCGGGGGTTGGCTGGCACGCCATCCCGCGGCCATCGTTCCACGGCTGCGGTGAACGCATCGTGCAACGCCTCCTCGGCGAGGTCGAAGTCGCCGAGCAGGCGGATCAGCGTGGCGAGGACGCGGCGGGAGTCCGAGCGGTAGACGGCGTCCACCGTCTCGCGCACCCCCGCCCCGTCGGCCGCGTCTTCGCTCACCGGCTATTGCTGGTCGAACTCCTGAATCGGCCGCACCTCGACGCTCCCCAGGCGAGCCGACGGGATCTTCGCGGCCACCTGGAGGGCGTCGTTCAAGTCCTTCGCCTCGACGAGATAGTAGCCGCCCAGTTGCTCCTTCGTCTCCGCGAAAGGTCCGTCCGTCGTCGAGACCTTCCCGTTGCGCACCCGGACCGTAGTCGCGGTCTGGGTGGGCTGCAGCGCGTTGCCCCCGACGTAGTGGCCGCTCTTCTTGATGCCGTCGCCGAACGCGAAGTACTCGCCGTAGATCTTTTCCGCCTCGGGCTTCGGCATCTTCTGCCACAGCGTCTCGTCTTCGTAGATCAGGCACAGGTACTTCATGGCTCCCTCCGAATAGCGGGTGAATGGCTGTGGACGCCAGATAGTCGTTCGGGGGAGCCGGAAATCGACACCGGCGACAGGCTCCGCAGACCTCCTCCCCGCGCGCTCATTCATTGGAGCAGCATGATCCGCCCCACGGATGGCACACCGTTGCCGTTCACCAGGAAGAGCATGTGGGGGCCGGGTGGAGCCGTCGGCCGGCTCGTGGGGAGCGCAATCGAGAGCCCCCCGGTCACGTGTGAGAAGCTGAGGGGAACGAGCCTCTGGCTCTGATCGAAGGCATGCGTGACCGAGCCGAACCGGATCAACGTCACTTTCGTTATGGTGGCTCCGTCCGGGGTCGTGACGACCACCGTCTGGCCGTATGCCACGGCAGCGGGCGTCGCACCGGTGATCGTAGGGCGCGGACCGTTGAACAGGTACGGTGGGGAATACAGCTCGTAGTTCAACTGGTCCACGGCGCCGGTTGCGCCGCCGCTGCCGGTGTTCAGCACGTGTCCATCCGGCAGGAGCAGCGACGTCTGGTGGTAGATGCGAATCACCGCGTTCCTCGCGAGCGTCGTCCAGCGGCCGGTCGCGGGACTCCACAGCTCGGCGTCGTACACGGCGCCCACGGGGTTGTTGAAGCCACTGTCCGCCGTGCCGCCGGTCACGAGGACGGCCCCCGTCGGCAGCAGCGTCGCGTTCATCTGTCGGCGGGCGTGTGCCATCGAGCCGGTGTACGTCCACGCGGGGCTGGCACTGTTCAAGTCGATGATCTCCGCCGTGCTGGTCGGCGGATCACCACCGCCCGCGTAGAGGATCTTCCCCGGCTCGTACATCACCGCGGATCCGTAATCGCGCGTCCCGAACTTGCGGAGCGGGCCGTTGGTCCAGCTCCCGGAACCCGTGACGTCGAGATAGCGCGACTGCTGCCCCTCGCCGGCGTAGAAGACGCGCCCATCGGGTGCCACGAACATGCGGGGATAGTACGGCAGCTCGAGCGACGCCCCCGTCAGCTGGCGCCACCCGGTCCCATCCCACACCTCGGGGATCGCCACCTGGGCGCCGGTTTCATCGGTGCCAGCGGTCGTCAAGACCTCGCCGTTCGGAAGCGTGGTGTTGGTCGGATACCAGCGCCCCGCGGCCATGGCCGGCTGCGCCTGCCACGCGCCGCTGGCGGGATCGAACACGTTGGTGTTGGCAAGGCCGTGCAGGTCGCTGATGTGGCCACCGGCCACGAGCAGCCGGCCGTCGGGGAGGAAGTCGTGGCCGGCGCAGAACAGCAGCGAGGGCGCCGGCGCCGCCGTGAACGCGCCCGTGGCCGGGTCCCACACTTGCGGATCGCCGGTGCGGCCCCAGCTCAGGACCGTGCCGTTCGGCAGCAAGTGGAGGTGTATCTGAACGAGCGGCGCAGGGCGCACGGACGACCACTCGCCGACCAGCGCCGGCGTCGGACCCCCGACGCGGGGCACCGTGGGGTCGCCGCAGGCGTGTAGGAGCAACAGTACGCCTGTTCCTGCGCTCAGCATGGCGGTCGCGCGCATCGGCCTTCCTCGGACGGTGTCGAGCACCCAGCCGCAAAATCTAGCGCACACACGGGTGCGAGTCTCACGGCGCCTTGCGCCGTTCCCGAGTCCCCGCGATCATGCGACACGATTACTGCCATGACGACCGCCCATGTCGCTGCGACCGTTCCGCTTCCGCCGCCCGTAGCCCGGCCTCAGGACGCGCAGCTCCGCCAGGACGTGCGTTGGCTTGCCGCGACGCTGGGCCGTGTAGTCGGCCGACTGGCGGGTGAAGACACATTTCGCGCGGTCGAGGAGTTGCGCCGGGCCTGCCGCGCCCGACGGCTCGGCGTCCCGGGAGCACCGGACCTGGACACGCTGCTCGCGCGGACCCGGTCCCTCCCACCGGAGACGGCGCGTCTCACGGCCCGTGCCTTTACGGTGTTCTTCATTCTCATCAACGCCGCGGAACAGGCGCATCGGGTCCGACGGTCGCGCCAGGACGACCTGACCGCGGCGCAGCGCGGATCGGTGCGCTGGTCGCTGCGACGCCTGCGTGAGGCCGGCCAGGGAGCCGAGGAGGTCACGCGCGCCCTGCTCACGCTCGACGTCCGACCCGTCCTCACCGCACACCCCACCGAGTCCGCCCGACGCACGATCCTCGATCTCCAGGCTCGCCTGGCGGAGGGCCTCCTGGCGCGGGACGGCGCACCGGAGCCCCAGCGCCGCGCCATCCAGGGACGTCTCGAGGGCGAGGTGGAGCTCCTCTGGCTCACCGAGGAAGTGCGGCGCGACCGTCCGTCGGTCATGGACGAGGTGTCGAATGCCCTTTGGTATCTGGAGGACCGCCTCCTCGCCGCCGCGTCGCGCGTGCGCGAGCGGCTGGTCCAGGCCTTCGAGGACGAATTCGGCGGCGCGCTCGCGGCGGTGACCCCGCTGACCATGGGGAGCTGGGTCGGTGGCGACCGGGACGGCAACCCGTTCGTCACGGCGGAGATCACGCTCGCCGCCGCGCGCAGCGCCCGCCGCGCGGTGCTCGGCCATTACGCTCGGGAGCTCGCTGACCTCACCGCGCGACTCTCGGTATCCGAGCGGCTCGCCGCGGTCTCGCCCGAGCTGCGGGCCTCGCTCGAGCGGGACCACCAGGAGCTGCCGGATGTGTGGGAGCAGAATCGCCGCCGCAACGCCGACGAGCCCCTCCGCCTGAAAGTCAGCTTCATGCGGGCCCGGGTCGAGGCCGATCCCCCGGGGTACGGCTCTGCCGGGGAGCTGGAGCGCGACTTGACGCTCGTTGCGGACAGCCTGGAGGCCGTCGGTGCGGCGCACGCGAGGCGTGCCCTGGTGGAGCCGCTCCTGGCGCAGGTACGCGCCCACGGCTTCCACGGTTATCGCCTGGACGTGCGGGAGGACGCTGCCGTCCACACCCGGGCGCTCGACGACCTCGCGGCGGCCGTCGGACTCGGGCGTCTGGACGGCGAGGCCATCCGGCGGGAGCTGGCCGGCCGGCGGCCGCTGCACGCCGTGCACGTCGCCCTGGCGGAACCGACCGATGCCGCGCTGCAGGTGTTTCGGGTCATGCGGGCAATCCAAGACGAGATTGGGGTGGCCGCGGCCTCGACCTACATCGTCTCGCGCACCCGGTCCGCCGACGATCTGCTGCGCGTGCTGCTCCTGGCACGGGAAGGAGGGCTCGTGGATCTGTCGCGCGAGCCCGCGCTCTCCCGCCTCGACATCGTGCCGCTGTTCGAGACCCTCGAGGACCTGGAGCGTGCGCCGCTCGTGGTGCGGTCGCTGCTGGGCGACCCGATCTGGCAGCGGCACCTGGCGGCCCGCGGGCGGCACCAGGAGGTGATGCTGGGCTACTCCGATTCCGCCAAAGACGCGGGACTCTTTCCCTCGGCGTGGGCGCTCTACCGAGTGCAGGAGGACGTGGCGCGGGCCTGCGCCGACGCCCTAGTCTCATGGACTCTGTTCCACGGCCGCGGCGGCACCGTGGGACGTGGGGGAGGCTCGCCGGTGGCGCGAGCGCTCACCGCACTTCCGCCGGGCACGGTGCACGGGGGGATCAAGATTACCGAGCAGGGTGAGATCGTCTCCCAGAACTTCGGCCTCCCGTCCGTGGCCGAGCGCAGCCTCGAGCTGATGCTCAGCGGCGTCTTGTTGCATCGCTTCGAGGACTGGCGCAACGACGTCGAGCCCGGCGAGGAAGCGCGGTTCCGGGAAGTCATGGATCGCCTGGCGGCGGAGGCGTTGCCCCGCTACCGCTCGCTGGTCTACGGCAGTGGGGACCTGTTCAGGCTCTTCCTCGAGACGACTCCCGTCCGGGAGCTCGCCGACGTGCGCTTCGGGTCGCGGCCGGCCTACCGCGCACCGGGTGAAGAAACGATGGAGGGGATTCGGGCGATCCCCTGGGTGTTCGGGTGGACGCAGACCCGGCTCATGCTCCCGGGATGGTTGGGCGTGGGCACCGCGCTCGAGGCCGTCGGCAGCGAGCCCGGCGGGCTCGCGCTGTTGCGCCGCATGGCCCACGTCTGGCCGTTCTTCGACGACCTCCTCGCCAAGGTGGAGATGGTCTGTGCCAAGGCCGACCTCGCGATCGCTCGGATGTACGTGCGGGAGCTCGGCGGCGACCTCGCCCTCTTCGACCACCTGGAGGACGAGTTCCGCCGCACCATCGCCGCGCTGCTGCGCATCCGGGAGAGCGACTACCTGATGCGCGACAATCCCATGCTGCAAACGGCGATCGGGCTACGCAACCCGTACGTGGATCCGCTGTCGCTGCTCCAGGTGACGTTGTTGCAGCGCAAACGCCACGGCGCCACCGGCGACCCGGACCTGGCGCCCGTGAGCGCCGGCTTGGCCTCGACGCTGAACGGCATCGCGCAGGGGCTGCGCAATACCGGCTAGATTCCCCTTCGAGATCTCGATCGCCCGTCATGCAAGTCCACTGCTCCCTGCTCCTCCTCGCCGCAGCGACGCTGTCGGCGCAATCCCCCACGTCCGTGGACTGGCCGGTGTATGGTGGGGGACCCGAGAGTATGCGGTACTCGTCGCTCGAGCAGATCAACCGCCAGAACGTCAAGCACCTCAAGGTGGCGTGGACGTTCGATGCCAGCGACGGAGTCCAGAGCTCCGAGCTGGAGGTCAATCCCATCGTGGTGAACGGGGTCCTGTACGCCACGACGGTGAGCCTCAACACGGTGGCGCTCAACGCCGCCACAGGCGAGCAGTTGTGGCGCTTCGACCCGTATAACGGGCGCAAGGTGCGTGGCGGGGGTGGTCGCACACGCGGCGTCGTCTACTGGGGCGATGGCCCAGACCAGCGGATCTTCGTCGCGGTGCAGCAGTTCCTCTATGCCGTGGACGCGAGAACGGGACGCCCCATTCCGTCCTTTGGCGACGGCGGGCGTATCGACTTGCGGGACGGTCTCCGGCCCGGCGAGAAGCTGATGGTGTCGCTCGGGACGCCCGGGATCGTCTACAAGGACCTGCTCATCATCGGCAGCCGGACGGCGGAGAGCCTCCCGACGCCGCCGGGCGACGTGCGGGCGTACGACGTGAGAACCGGGGCGTTGCGCTGGACCTTCCATACGATTCCCCGCCCCGGCGAGTTGGGGTACGAGACCTGGCCGCGCGACGCGTGGACGTATTCCGGTGCCGCCAACAACTGGACCGGGATGTCGCTCGACGTGGAGCGCGGCCTCGTGTTCGTGCCCACGGGCTCGGCGGCCGACGACTTCTATGGGGCCAACCGCGGGGGGAACAACCTGTTCGCCAACTCCCTCATCGCGCTCAAGGCGGAGACCGGCACGCGCGTCTGGCAGTTCCAGCTCGTCCGCCACGACATCTGGGATCGGGACCTGCCCGCACCGCCGAACCTGGTGACGGTGCGCCACGACGGCCGGCCGGTCGACGCGGTCGCGCAGATCACCAAGTCGGGGCACGTATTCTTGTTCGATCGCACGAGCGGTGCGCCGCTCTTCCCGATCGAATACCGGAAGTACCCGCGATCGGACGTCGAGGGCGAGATTACCGCCGATGCGCAGCCGTTCCCCACCACGCCCGAGCCGTTCGCGCGCCAGCGGCTGACCAAGGACATGCTTACCGATCGCACGCCAGAAGCGCATCGCACCGTGCTCGAGCGATTTCGCGGGCTGCGCAGCGGCGGCCAGTTCGTCCCGGCAAGCCTTCAGGGCACGATCGTGTTCCCCGGCTTGGACGGCGGCGGTGAATGGGGCGGCGCGGCCGTCGATCCCGAGACGTCCATCCTCTACGTCAATGCGAACGAGATGCCGTGGACGGTGGCCCTGGTCGAGCGCGCGCCCGCCGCGGAAGCGGCCGGCGGCAAGGAGCTGTACGCGACCCAATGCGCGGGCTGTCACGGTGCCGACCGGAAGGGATCGCCTCCCACGTTCCCGTCGCTGGTCAACCTGAGCGACCACCTGACGACGCCGGAGATCCGGGCCGTGATGTCGGACGGGAGCGGGAGGATGCCGGGCTTCGCGCAGCTCGGCTCGGAAGCGTTGTCGGCGATTCAGAACTACATCCTGTCCGACGAGATCTCGCCCCCACGTCCCCCCTCTCCCGAAGGGAGAGGGGGCCAGGGGGTGAGGACTCCGGAACCGAGAGGGGGTCAGGGGGTGAGGCCCGAACGGAGAGGGGGCCAGGGGGTGAGGTCCCCGACCGAGCAGAAATACGGCGTCCAGTACGGGAGATTTTTGGACCCGGATGGATACCCGGCGGTGAAGCCGCCGTGGGGCACGCTCAGCGCCATCGACCTGAACACCGGTCGCTACGTCTGGAAGGTGCCGCTGGGCGAATACCGCGAGCTCGCGGCGCAGGGCATCACGGGCACGGGCTGCGAGAACTACGGCGGTCCTGTGGTCACGGCGGGTGGCTTGGTATTCATCGGGGCCACGAACTACGACGCCAAGTTCCGGGCCTTCGACAAGGCTACCGGGGCATTGCTGTGGGAGACGACGCTCCCGGCTGCCGGGAACGCCACGCCCGCGACCTACGAGGTCGACGGCCGGCAATTCGTCGTCATCGCCACGAGCAGCGGCAAGTCGAGAACTCAGGCGCCGGCGCGCTACGTCGCCTTTGCACTCGACCAGCCCTGACGGCGAGCCTTGCCAAGCGGCCCAGCGCATCTCACTTTGAGGCGTGCACCGGCGAACGTTCGTCCACGCCCTCGGCGCCTCGCTCGCGACCGGACCGTGGGCATCCCGCGGCGTGCGCTCCCCTCGCCGCCTCACCCGTATCGGGCTCGAGCTCTATTCGGTGCGGGACGCGATGCGCCGCGACCCCGAGCGCACCCTCGCCGCCGTGCGCACCATGGGGTACGCCGACGTCGAGCTGCTCTGGTCCTTCGGTAACTTCGGCCGCACGACCGAGCAAGTCCGGGCGGCGCTCGACAAGGAAGGACTGCGCGCGCCCTCGGCGCACGTGTCGCCGACCGTCGTGCTCGTCGGGTGGGAGCGAAGCCTCGCCATCGCGCAGCGCCTCGGTCACGAGTACCTCATCGTGCCGAGCTTCAGTCCGGATACCGCGCGCTCGCTCGACGACTGGCGGGAGTGGGCCGACCGCTTCAACGCCGCCGGCGCGGCGGCGCGGCGCGCCGGCATCTGGCTCGCCTTCCATAACGAGCCGGACCACATGACGCCGATCGACGGCACGGTCCCGTACGACCTGTTCGTGCAGCGCACCGACCCGACCGTCGTCCGCCACCAGCTCGACGTGGGCAATATGGCGATGGGGGGTGGCGACCCGTACGGCTACCCCGAGCGGTACCGCGACCGCTATTGGAGCTTCCATCTCAAGGACGTCGTGAAAGACCGCTCGCGAGACACGGAGCTGGGCAGCGGAACGCTCGATTTCCGACGGCTGCTGGCGAGCATTCCCGACATCGATCACAAGCCCTGCTACGTCGAGCAGGAGGGCGTCGAGCATCCGCTCCCGAGCGCGCGGCAGAACTGCGAGTTTCTGAAGACGCTCGAGTTCTAGCGCATGCCCCCTGGCTGACGCTACTCCGGAAGCTGATAGCGGCCGGTGCACTCCCAGGCGCTGACGCCATTGGCGATCCATGTCGCCCGGCACGACCCGCTTCCTCTGAGGCCCTGCAGCTTCCCCGTACCACCAACGAACAGCCAATTCCACATGGCGCTCTGGGGCGCCCCATCCTTCAACGTCGTCGTCCCCACGTAGCGGTAGTGGGCCCGGTTGGCGTCGGACATCGTGTCCAGGAAGTAGCCGTGGAACTGCGAGGTCGTGTCGCTGAGCTCGTCGGACTGCACGCCCGTGCCTCCCTTGGATCGGAGCCCCGCAATCACAAAAGGCTTGGTCCATCGGCACCTGGTTTGGCTGATCGTGAAAGAATGGTTGGGGCGATCTCCGATCGCGATGGTGTGCGCGACATCGGGCTTTGCGCAGGTTCCGGCGCCGGACAGTTTGGTCTGTGCACCGAGCGCTGGCGCGCCGAGGAGGGTCAATCCAAGCGCGAGGAAACGTGAACGCATCGCATCCTCCTGGTCGTGTTGGAACGGGAAGGAGTAGTCCGGGTCTCAAGCTGCGGCCGAAGCCGCGACGCCATGGTCGCGACCACCAACGTCAGGTCGGACAACTCCTTCTCGGTGAAGTGCGGACGTACCTGCTCGTCGACGGCGGCCGAGGCGCGGGGTCCGGGACCTGGCCGTCGCGCTGGACCGCCGACGCGCCGGTGGCGGCGAGCGTTACTTCGGCTGCTGAACCGTGCGCAGGTAGGGCTTGTGCATCTTGAAGCCCTGGGGGTACTTCTTCCGCGCGTCCTCGTCCGAGACGGAGGTCGGGATGATCACGTCCTGGCCCGGCTTCCAATTCACCGGTGTCGCCACCGTGTGCTTCGCGGTGAGCTGCACCGAATCGAGTAACCGCAGCACCTCATCGAAGTTGCGGCCGGTGCTCATGGGATAGACGATCATCGCCTTGACCTTCTTGTCCGGACCAATCACGAACACCGACCGCACCGTCGCGTTCTCGACCGCCGTGCGCTTCCCGCCGCTCGCATTCGGGTGGATCATGTCGTAGAGCTTCGCCACGTGAAGGTCGGCGTCGCCGATCAGTGGGTAGTTCACCGCGTGGCCCTGCGTCTCCTTGATGTCGCCGACCCACCGTGCGTGGTCACCGATGGGGTCGGCGCTGAGGCCGACGATCTTTGTGTTGCGCTTGTCGAACTCCGGCTTGAGACCCGCCATGTAGCCGAGCTCCGTGGTGCAGACCGGCGTGAAGTCTTTGGGGTGCGAGAACAGGATCGCCCACTTGTCGCCGATCCACTCGTGAAAACGCATCGTGCCTTCAGTCGTCTCTGCGGTGAAATCGGGGGCTTCGTCGCCAATGCGGATCGCCATCGTCGGTCTCCTTCGCTTCGGAGTACACAGGTCCCCTCATGCTGTGCGGCCTACCTTATCGCGTTTCACCTGCGGCCACGGTGGGAACACGCGG
>WNGA01003373.1_pt2 | contig 23967 bp, 15 predicted proteins | sample 5400061 | NCBI WGS metagenome assembly WNGA01 (sample SAMN13153366, study PRJNA577476) | soil metagenome | isolation source: 100 cm soil or saprolite under grassland replicate 2 | place: USA:California | collected 2016-06-15
CGCGCTCAATAACCGCGGAAACAATCTGTTCATGTATCCGTCGGTCGATGCGGTGCAGGAATTCAAGGTGCAGTCCACCAACTACACAGCCGAGTACGGTGGCCACGCCGGAGCCAACGTGCAACTGCAGCTCAAATCAGGCTCGAACAACTTCCGCGGCTCGGCGTTCGACTACTACCGAAACGACATGCTGGACGAGCGCAATTATTTCGCGCCCGCGCCGACGCCCAAGCCGCAGTTGGAACGCAGCCAGTTCGGCGCCGTCGTCGGCGGCCCGATTCGCCGCAATCGGACGTTCTTCATGGGCTCCTATGAAGGCACGCGGGAACAGAGAGAAAGCGTCGCGCAGGCCAACGTGCTGAGCGAAGCCATGCGACGGGGTGACTTCTCGGAGGTGTCGACGGTCATCCGCGATCCACTCACGGGCAATCCGTTCCCCGGCAACATCATTCCCTCGAATCGTCTGGATCCGCTCGCGGTGAAGATGATCAATTTGTATCAGCCGTTGCCCAATCAATCAGGCGCGAACAACTTCCGCGGGCTGAGCAGCACCGACGACACCATCAATCAGTTTTTGACTCGCATCGATCACGTGCTCAGCGACAGGCAAAAGATATTCGGCCACTTTATTTATCAGGGCAGGGACAATCCGTCGACGCCCATCAACACGAACTTTCCGGTCGCGCGGCTCTTCAACAACGAGAGCGCGGCCGTGCAGCACGTCACGACCTGGAGCTCGAGCGTGTTGAATGAGGTGCGTGTTGGCTACATGCGCGGCGATCTCAATCGTCTCAGCCCGCGACGCCTCGAGGGGTTTTCGGTTGAGAAGGATCTTGGGATACGAGGGATGCTGGTGGGCGGACCAAACGGCCGTCCGCCAAACGAGCTCGAGATCGGCTTTCCCTCGATTACCATCCAGGGCTTCAACGGGTTCGGCGACAGCACCAGTGGTGAAGGCATCGATCTGAGCCAGACCTACCAGTTCGTCGACAACCTGACGCTGATTCGCGGCAGCCACGCGCTGAAGATGGGCGGTGATATCCGTCGCCTGATGGGCGATGCGACGAGCACGAACGCGCCGTTTGGCGCGCTGGATTTCACGCGCGACATCACGGGCCACGCGGCCGCGGCGTTCATGCTTGGCTACCCGCGGACCGCGCGCACTCCTGAGGGTATTCCGGTCGGCGGCATTCGCCAGTGGCGCTCCGGATTTTATTTCCAGGACGACTGGCGCGTGAACCCGCGAATGACCGTGAATCTCGGTCTCAGGTTCGATCACAACGCGGTTCCCGTCGACATCAACGGGGTGAGCCGCACGCTGCGCTTCGATCTCGATCCGACCGGGCCGGTGCTCTGGCCCGCGCCCGGCGAAGTTGTGGAGGACGGACTCTACATCAACAAGCATCGGCACTGGGCGCCACGTCTTGGCTTCGCGTATCGCGCGACTGACAGAGTCGTGCTTCGCGGCGGCTACGGAGTCTTCAACATGGCGCTGCACCTGGACAACATCAACACGCTCGGCACGAATCCGCCGACGGCGAGCGTTCAGGTGACCAACCCGACGCTGAATCCGATCGCCACGATCGCGAATCCGTTCCCAGCGGTGCTGGTGCCGACCAACACGATTTTCAACGTGACGTCAGCGGAGGTCGATCGCAATCACCGAGACGGCTACTATCAGAACTGGAACGTGTCGGTTGGCTACGAGCTCACACACGCAGCGGCCGTCGAAGTGCGATACGTCGGCGCCGATGGCACCCATCTGGATACCAGCCTCACCAACTTCAACAGCCCGGATCCCGATCCGACCGCGAGCGCGCTCAATCTGCAAGCGCGCCGGCCGTATCCCGCGTTCGGCCGCATCCGCATGTGGGTGACCGACGGCGAGAGCAGGTACCACTCGCTGCAGACCGAGTACAAGCACCGCGGACCCTGGGGTCTGCACTTGACGGTCGCCTACACGTTGTCGGACTTGAAGGACAACCAGCAGGGCGGATTGAACGCCTCGCGCGGCAGACGGCAGAATCCACGCGACATCTCTACCGAGTGGGCGCCGTCGGCCGACGATCAGCGGCACCGGCTCGTGGTCGGCTACGTCTGGGACATCCCGTTCGGTTCGAACCTTACCGGTCTATCCGGCGCCATTCTCAAAGGGTGGCAGTTCAGCGGCATCGGAACCTTCAATTCGGGTTCGCCCATTTTCATCAATCAGGACGGCGACACGTTGAACACCGACTCCGAAGATATTCGTCCCAACCTGGTGCCCGGACAGGATCCTACACTCCCCAGATCCGACCGCACGATTGCTCGCTGGTTCAACACGGCCGCGTTCACGCGTGCCACGGTGACGTACGGCAACTCACCGCGTAATCCAGTCGTCGGTCCCGGGCGCAAACTGCTTGATATTTCGCTGGCGAAATCGTTCGCTGTTCGAACCGGACAACAACTGCAGTTCAGGGCCGAGGCGTTCAATGCGTTGAACTGGGTCAATTGGAACAATCCCAATGGCACGCTCGGCAACTCCAACTTCGGCATCATCAGCGCCGCGGCCGCAGCGCGGGAGATGCAATTGTCGCTGAAGTACACGTTCTAGCGCCTACACCGCTCACTCGATCGGGCTGTAGTGGCGCGGCTTCAGCCGCGGCGAAAGGCGGGCCTAAAGGCCCGCCACTACATCGACCGAGCTAAAGGCTCGGGGCGCCGAATACGGGAAGGTCGCATGTCAAAGCTATGGGATAGCTGGTCTCCAAAACGTCTGACCGGTTTCAGCCGCCGCGAGCTTGGCCGGATGGCGAGCCTGCTCATGTTCGGCGGCCTTACACGTTCCGAGCGGGCATCAGCCGCGCAGTCCGTGTCCGCGGCCGCGCCGACGATAGCGGCCCGATCTCCCAATTTGTACGCATCGCTCGGCGTGCGTCCGTTCATCAACTGCCGGGGGACCGTGACGGTCATCGGCGGGTCCATCGAACTGCCGGAGGTGCGTTCGGTCAAGAGTCTCGCCAATCAGCAGTTCGTGCAGATCGACGAGCTCATGGAAGCGGCTGGCAAACGACTGGGGGAGCTGACCGGCGCCGAATGGGGCATGGTCAGCGCCGGCTGCTCGGCGGCCATCTCGCATGCAACCGCCGCGTGTGTGGCCGGTGGCAATCCCGATCTACACGTGCGCCTACCAAATCTGGCCGGCTTCGCGAAAGACGAAGCGATCATCCCGGCGCACTCGCGCACGGTGTACGACGCGGCGATTCGGGCTGTCGGGGTCAAGATCATCGAAGTCGACACGATGGACGCGCTGCAGTTCGCCATCGGGCCGAAGACCGCGCTCATCTACATCCGGCCGAACGCCGAAAACGAAAAGGGGCTGATGCCGACAGAGGCCATCGCGAAGGTCGCCAAACCGCACAACGTGCCGGTGCTGGTGGATGCCGCGGCCGAGGCCCTCACGATTCCGGTGATTCACCTGCAGTGGGGCGCGACGCTCGTTGCCTATAGCGGCGGCAAGATTATTCGCGGTCCTCAGAGCGCGGGACTGCTTCTCGGTCGCAAAGATCTCGTCAAGGCCGCGTGGGTGCACAGCGCGCCGCATCACGGCTACGCGCGCGCGATGAAAGTCGGCCGCGAAGAAGTGATAGGCATGCTGGCGGCTGTTGAGAGTTGGGCCAAACGCGATCACGCGGCCGAGTGGAAAGAGTGGGTCTCCCGCTGCGACTACATCGCTGAGCGTGTGACGAAGATCCCGGGCGTCACTGCGTCAGTGCGGCGTGAACCCGGCCACCGCAACAACCTGAACACTCGCCTCTCACTCCAATGGGATGCGCAAGCGCTGGGTATCACCGGCGCCGACGTTGCCAAAATCCTCGACGAGACCGCCCCCCGCATCTTGTTGGGTGGGAGTGGGCGAGGACAGCGGACCTCCGGCGGCGACACGAGCCTTTCCATTACGACGGCGCTGATGACTCCCGGCGACGAGAAGATTGTCGCTGAACGCGTCTATCAGGTGCTGTTGGAGAAGCACACCCTGTCACCTCTACAGCCTCCCGCGGCGCCGGCCGGCAATGTCAGCGGATCCTGGAAGGTCGAGATTCAGTTTGCCGCCAGCAAGAGCACACACACTCTGAACTTCGTGCAGCAGGGGAATAGTCTAAAAGGCACGCACCGGGGCGACTTCACCGAGCGGGACGTGGTCGGCACGATCGATGGGGACGGGGTAAGTTTCGCCACCGAGTTCGCCGAGTTCCATGGAGATGAACTGTCGTTTCAGTTTTCTGGGAAGTTGAGCGGCGACTCCATGACGGGTTCGCTCGATATGGGCGAATACCTCACGGCGACTTGGACGGGGCACCGCCGCGCGTAGTGGCCCGCGCTTCCGCCTGTCGTGACAAGCCTCACCGCCTCCATGCGACACCCCTTCTATGTCGCGATTCTGGCCTGCGTGATAGGAGCGGGCTGCACCACCCGCGGTGAGTACCCGAATCAGCCAATTCTTCTTGTCTGCCCGTGGGCGGCCGGCGGCGGCAGCGATCGTGTCGCGCGTGAGATCGCGGCGCTCCTCGAGCAGGACCTCGCGGTGCCGATCAATGTGGTGAACGTCACGGGCGGAGACGGCGTCACCGGTCACAGCCGCGGCGCGCTCGCGCGCCCGGATGGCTATACGCTGACGCTGATCACTGTCGAAATCGCCACGCTGCACTGGCGAGGAATGACGAGCATCGGGCCTGAGGACTTTGCCCCGGTCGGACTCGTCAACGAAGATGCGGCGGCGATTTTCGTCCGTGCGGACGCACAGTGGCGCACTCTGGCAGACCTCGAACGCGCGGTGCGTGAGCAGCCAGGCAGACTGCGCGCCTCGGGGACGGCGACTGCCGGTATCTGGCACCTCGCGCTCGCTGGGTGGCTGTCGGCGGTGGGACTCAAGCCGACCGACATCATCTGGGTCTCGATTGCCGGTGCGGCGCCGTCGCTCCAGGAACTGCTGGCCGGCGGCGTCGATGTCGTCTCCTGCAGTCTGGCGGAAGCGCAGGCGCTGTTATCGGCGGGGCGCATTCGCAGCCTTGGCGTGATGGCCGAGTCGCGCGTGTCGCAGTTCCCAGACGTGCCGACGTTGAAGGAGATCGGCGTCAACTGGTCTCTGGGCACGATTCGGGGGATCGCTGTTCCCAAAGACACGCCCGCCGCGCGCGTTGCCGCGCTCGCGTCCGCGCTAAAGCGCGTTGTCGAGAGCGACGCCTATCGCACCACGCTGCAGCGCTCCGGCTTCACGCCTTCCTACCAGGAGCCCGCACAGTTTGCGCTCACGCTTTCGGAAACAGACGCGCGCCTCGGATCACTTCTCCGCAGCGAAGCCTTTCACGGCCTCGGAACGTCGCGCTTCGGTCCGATGTTTTTCCCCGGGTTGCTCATCGGCGCGCTCGCGCTCGTCTCCGTCGCACTTCTCGTCTTCCACCCTCGTCGCGGCGTCGTCGCCTCGTCCGAGGAGGCCGCCGTCACCGCACCGCCGGCGCGCGGGGCCGGATGGCGGTTTCTGGAAGTGCTGATCTGGATCGGGCTCTACATAACGCTGACGGAAACGTTCGGATTCGTGCTGACGGCAAGCGTGCTGCTGCTCGCGTATCTCGTCCGCCTCGGCACGCGGCCGTCGGTTGCCGCGCCGATTGCGCTGCTGCTCGTGCCCGCGATGTATCACGTGTTCGCAGTGATCCTTCGCGTGCCGTTGCCGCGAGGCCTACTCGGCTGGTGACATGCTTCAGACGCTGACGCTGGCGCTCGGCCAGGTTCTCGATCCAACCGTCCTGCTCGTGATCGTCGTCGCCGCCGCTTACGGCACGCTGTTCGGGTCCATTCCCGGCCTGTCAGCGACGATGGCCGTTGCCCTGGTTGTGCCGCTGACGTATTTCTTGTCTCCGCTGGCGGCTCTGGCGGCGGTCGTGACGCTCGAAGCGTGCGCGATCTCCGCGGGCGACATCCCGAGCGCGCTCGTTCGTATCCCTGGCACGCCGGCGTCGGCTGCGTACGCGGACGATTTGTACCAACTCGCGCAGGGCGGCCAGTATCACCGCGCGCTCGGCGTCTGCATCACTTTCAGCGTGATCGGCGGCCTGTTCGGCGTCGCCGTGCTGTTCCTGTTCGCGCGACCCTTCGCCGCCATTGCGACGTGGTTCACCGTCGTGGAGTACTTCTGGCTCTATGTACTCGGTCTTGGATGCGCGGTAGTCGTGTCGCGCGGTCCGGCGCTGAAGGGCGCGTTCGCTCTGCTGCTCGGCCTCCTGTTTTCAACGGTCGGCCTGAGTCCCGTCCACACAGCGGCGCGGTTTACCTTCGGCCGTCCGGAACTGTATCAAGGCATCAGCTTCATCCCTGCATTGGTCGGCCTCTTCGGCCTGTCCGAGGTGCTCCGTAATGTGCGCACGCTCGGCGTCTCGCCTGCCGCTCCGATCGTGCACCAGCCCGCCTCCTCCTCGCACACCGGACTGAGGAGAGCGCTGCATGAGGTGTTTGGTGGTGCCCTTACGCTGCTATGGCAGCGGCCGTGGCAGATGTTGCAAGCCAACGCCATAGGCACGCTGATTGGAATTTTGCCGGGAGCCGGCGCCGACATCGCCGCATGGGTCTCCTACGGCGTGTCGAAGCGTTCCTCTGCGACTCCCGAAAAGTACGGCCGCGGCTCACTCGAGGGAGTGGCCGATGCCGGCGCTGCCAACAACGCTGCGCTCGCCGGCGCCTGGGTGCCGGCGCTGACGCTGGGCATTCCGGGCGATTCGATCACGGCGATCGTCCTCGGCATCATGATGATGAAGAACCTGCAGCCCGGTCCTGAGATCTTCGAAAAGCAGGCGGTCCTCGTTCACAGCCTCTATCTGGTGTTCGTGCTTGCCAACCTCGCGCTGCTGCCGGCGGGATTTCTTGCAGTTCGCGCGAGCGGCCGTCTTGTCCGTGTGCCGCGGCATACGCTGCTGCCGATCGTCGTCTTGTTTTGCGTGCTCGGCTCCTACGCGATTGCCGGGAGCTATTTCGATATCGGCATCATGGTCGTGATGGGTGTGATCGGATTCGCCTTGGAGCGCTGGCAGGTGCCAGTCGGACCGGTCGTGCTGGGGATCATTCTCGGCGGTCCGCTCGAAGAGCGTTTCATTCAAGCGATGACGGGATCGGGCGGCGCGCTCACGGTGTTCTTCGCGCGCCCATCCGCCGCGATCCTGGGGATCCTCGCGATTGCTGTGTGGCTTCTACCCGCATTCAGTGCGTGGAGGACGCGGCGACGGCGGTCCTAATGGGCCGCCACGACGTGCACCGGATAGTAGCGAAGTAGGCGACGGCGGCCCTAAAAGTTGTGAATTACCACGTCAGTTCCCAGTTGCCAGTTGTCAGTTCAAAGTTTAGTTTTTGAGTTACCTGTTCAAATAACGTTCAAGAGTTCTCCCCAAAACCTCATAACTCTCGCAACTTCCCACTCAACTTTGAACTGGAAACTGAAAACCGGAAACCAACATGTTCGCACTCTTCTCAACGCGGCGGCTGGCGCGGTCCCGCCGGCTCCGCGTATGCGTCCCACCGCGGATCTCCCGTCCTTCGATAGTTTGCCGGCAGTTTGTCCCAGTCCTCGCCGGCGAGGCCATTGAGGTCCCAGACGACCTTCCCATCACGCAACGTCATCTCGCACATCAACCGCTGATTTCCCTTCAAGCGAGCGCCGGCCTGATCGAGAAAGCCGAAATTCCCCTGTTCCACGCGCAGAACTGCGACATCGGCCATCGAGCCTATAGACAGGTTGCCCAGTTGTTCACGTTTGATCGCGCGAGCCGCGTTCCACGTATTTGCCGCCACGGCCTGATCGATCGTCATGCCGAGCGCCAGGAACTTGCTCATCAGGTTCATCATGTCCTTCATGCCGGTGTTCATGCTGTGCGTGTGGAGGTCGGTTCCGATCGTGTCGGGTAAGAATCCTGCTTTCGTCAACGGCACAGCCACACGCCAGAGAAAGCTGCCGCCGCCGTGACCGACGTCGAAGAGAATGCCCTTCTTGCGCCCGTCGATCAGCGCCTGACTGGGTCCAAGCGTCTTCGCGTCCTGCTCACCGCGGTTGCCGCCATACACATGGGTCCAGATATCTCCCGGCCGCAGAATTCTGGCGAAGAGTTCGGCCATCGTCCGAACGCGTGCGCTGCCGAAGTCGATCATCACGGGGATGTTGGCGATCTTGCCGACTTCGACCGCTCGCTCGTAGGGCGCCCACTCAGGCCCGTTGAAATGAGCGCTCTTCACGCCGACGATGAGATCCTTGTATTTGAGTGCCATGTCCGCCGTCGGCTTCACCTCCATATCTCCGAGATCCTGCTCGTACTTGCCTCCCGCGAGACCGTGGCCGACGATGTTGATCATTGCCAGAACGCGCGTCATCGACCGGTCGATCACTCTGTCTTTCAAGTCCTCGAAGTTGCGCCAGCCCGAACCACCCGGGTCGATGAAGGTGGTCACCCCCGCCCGGAAGCTGAATCCGTCGGGATACACCATCTGATTGTCCGCACGGAATCCCTGGCCGGCCGTAGGCCGATAGACATGGCCGTGGATATCAATCAGTCCAGGCGTGACGTACAGACCAGTGGCATCCACTGCCTTGAGCGCGCTCGCGGCCGGAATGTTGGCCGCGACGGCGGCAATCTTCCCGTCTTTGATCGCGACGTCACGCACGGCGCTCAAGCCGTTCCTGGCGTCGATGACGTGTCCGCCTTTCAAGAGAAAATCGTACTGCTGCGCGAAGGCTGAATCGGCCGACGCGAGAACCATGCTCAGCAAAACAAACAGACGCATGAGACATCTCCATTGCGATGCGTAGGGGCGGTTCGCGAACCGCCCCACCGTGAGTTTCCGCACGAGACCTGGTTCAAAAAATAATCTTGGCGCCCAACTGCATCTGCCGCATCGCTTGCGCCGAGGTGATCCTGCCGAAGTTCGCTGTGCCGAACGTCGCGTTGGGGTTGTTGAAATCCGCCCGGTTGAAGAGATTGAATGCCTCCGCGCGGATCTGGAACTGAGTCCGCCCAGCGTCGGCAGATTCTTCGCGAGTGAGAGATCTGGGGATTGTCGACTGACCAGATCGTCTGGGCCGAAACTAGCGCGGTTCGAGCTTTTTGACGCCGCTTCCACCCACCGCGCTGGAAATCGCGCGGCGGGGACCCCGGCGGTGGCGTTCCGCACACAAGTGAGTTTCGGGTTTAGCGTCGCTCCGCTCCGTCGGTCTGGCTGCGCTCCGGAAGAGACTGTCGGCAGTCGGAGCTTCGCGCCACGATCAACGTCAGCGTGATTCGGCGCGACGCGCTGTCCAACGAGCCTTGCCGTACTCCCCAAGATCCAGCTCGCCCTCCATCGTCTCTGCCTTGAGAGTCCCGTTGAAGCGATAGTCCAGACGCGTGCCTTGGTAAGGCAGACTGCTGCGCATCCGCACGCGATCGCCACTTACAGTCCCGCTGACCACGCCGTCGAGCCGGCGGCCGATGTGCGTGCCGGTGATGCCGTTTCCATTGGTGACGAGCGTGAGGCGGTGACGCGCCGTGCCTCGGCTGTATGCGACGTCCAGGTCCCAGCGCCCGGAAACATCTACGATCGGCGCGGCCGCCGTCTTCTTCGGAACGCCGCTGGGCGCGTTTCGCAGCACCTCGGCGATGCGACGGCCTGCCGCGGCTTGTTCTCCGGACCGAATCGCGGGAGGCCGGACGCGAAACGAGTAGCCATCGCCGGTCGCGTGCGACATGATCCGCGGCTCACCGGCCAGTAACTGATCGTAGACCTCGCCTGCGGTAATGCCGACCTGCTCTGGATTCCATTCGATGATCATCGTCGGGTACGGGCTCGCGCCGGCGGGATCCTGCATCTGCGTTCGTACGCCGGGCACCTTCGAGACGATCTCGCCGATCTCCTGCAGCCACGACTTCCACTGCTGCAAGTCGTGATCGATACCGCGGCTCATGAGCACCTCCACCGCCGCCAGCATGCCCATGATTTCCTCTTTGCCGACCTTCATCATCCGGCCGACCGCGTGATGCGGGGCGCCGTTCATGAACGCGGCCCAGACGAGATCCTTCCGCCCAAGCAGAAGGCCTGCGCACTGCGGCCCGCGCAACGACTTCCCGCCGCTGTATGCGACGAGGTCGGCGCCGCGCGTCAGGTAGGGATTCGGCCGGCGAGGTATCTCCGCCGCGGCATCGACGATCACCGGCACGCCAGCCTTGCGGGCGGCCGCGACCATGTCTTCGAGACGCAGCGCTCCTTGCCCGTCGCTCGATCCGAGGAACGCGACCATCGCGGTGTGCGGTCCGAGCGCAGCTTGAAACGCGCCGACGGTGTCTACTTGCACCATCCGCATGCCGAATGCGCGGAACGCATGATCGTAGACGTTGCGCGACGCGCGCGGGACGATCACTTCGTCCTTGAGGCCGGTGAGGTCGGGAAGCTGCTGCATCAGCTCCGGATCGGTGCCGGCGATGCAGGCGGCGGTCGCCTGCGCGAGGGCGGCCGCCGCACCGGAGGTGACGATTGCGCCCTCGCATCCCATGAGCTCGGCAATCCTCGCGCCGACCTTCTCCATCAGCTCGTCGATGTCGACCGCGTAGGCAGCGGCCTGGTGCGATGCTTCGCGCACTTCGGGAAGCGTCAGCGCGCCTCCGTTGATGGTGAGCGTGCCGGTCAAATTGATGAACGGTCGAACGCCGATGCGTGTGTAGACGCCCGGGCCGTGCCCTGCGTCCTGCACACTGGATGAAGCTGCCGACGCGGTCGCCGCGTCGGCGACGCCGACGTCTCGCAGGACACCCGCTGCCGTTGCGATGCCGCCGGCGCGGAAAACGTCTCTGCGGCTCCAGATCACTCGTTCCGCCTTGTCGCTATTCATGCGTGGGCGTCCAGTCTTGGTTCTGAGTTCTTCGTTCTTAGTTCTTCGTTCCTAGTCCGACGTGCGCGCCGTACCCTCCAATACCTGCCGGAGACGCGCCGCGACGATCTTCTCCTCGCCTGGCTTCATCATCCAGACGCCGATCTCGAGCGCGCGTCCGCCGCCGCGCACCCCGATCGAGGGCTCTCCCTCGCGCAGTGCCTTGACGACATCGTTCGGCGTCAGCTTCTTCCTGTCTTGATCCCACGAGATGCGAACGGTCGGCACGTGATTCGCGACTTCCGGCACGTAGACTTCGGCGGTCACGTCGGGCACAGCCGCCGCAGCCCGGCGAATTGTTTCGGCGCGCTTCTCGAACTCGCGCCATTCCTTCTCGTGATCCTTCTCAACGAACAGCTGCAGCGCCACGAGCATGCCGAGCATCTCTTCCTTGTTCACTTTCATTCCGCGGCCGATGGCGTTGCCGTTCGGCGACGCATTCATGCGGGCGGCCGCGATGAGATCTTTCCGCCCGAGAAGGAGACCAGCGCTCTGCGGTCCGCGGATACCTTTTCCACCGGAGAATGCGACGAGGTCGAAGCCCATTCCGGTGTACTTCCACAAGTTCTCGACAGGCGGCACGTCCGCGGCGCAGTCGTTCATCGTTGGCACGCCATGCTTCTTTCCCAGCTGCGCGAATTCTTCGTCCCTGATCCGGCCCACGGTGTTGTTGTTGTTGTAGAAGAGCATCATCGCGGTTTTGTCGTTGATCGCGCGCGCCAGATCGTCTCGCGTCTCGACCTCCACCAGCCGCACTCCGCAGTTGCGAACAGCGCGGTCGTAGCCGAAGCGGTGTGACTTCTGGATGATGACCTCGCTCTTCATGTTCTCCAGATTCGGGAGCATGCCGATCTTGTCGCGATCCACGCCGGTGAGAACGCCAGCGGTCCCGAGTGTCATGGCCGACGCTGCGCCGCAGGTGACCATGGCCGCCTCGCATCGGACGAGCGCGGCGATCCGTTCGCCGACTCGATCGTGGAGCTCGTTCAACATGACGTAATGCTGAGACGCGTAGTTGATCGCCTGCATCACTTCGGGCGGCATCAGCGACGCTGTCATGTCTGTGTACGTGCCGGCGGCGTTGATGAACGGGCGAACACCGAGCTCGCGAAAATAGTCGCGGCGGATGGGTGATGCCGCAGCCGATCCGGCGAACGCCGTGGTTCCGCCAACGAGACCTCCCAGCAGCGGCAGTGTCGACACGCTCTCGAGAAACCTTCTTCGACTCCACATGATGCGGTCCCTCCTGGGCGGTTGAAGCCTATATGATTCGCGCGGTCGCGGAAAGGAAGATAATTGCGGCGTTTACGGCGGACGGGAGAACACCATGACACCCACGAACAGAGCGAAGCCGTCGAGACGTGAACTTGTGCAGATGGCGGGCGCGGGCGTGCTGGGCCTGGGTATCGTGCAGGGCGAGGCGCCGCCGCGCAAACGGCTCTATACGGATCCGACTGGCACCTCGCCCACGACGCTGAGCGTGATTCGATCCGGTCACCTGCTGTTCGTCTGTGGCATCGGAGGGTGGTCCGCGAAACGTCGTCCTGCCGGACCGGGGGATATTCGTCAGCAGACCGGCGATGCACTGGAGTTGATGAAGGCGTTGCTCGAACACGCGGGATCCTCCATGGCGGATCTGCTTCAGGTCCAGGTTGCGCTCGTCGACTGCGAAAAAAACTGGGAACCGATGAACGAGGAGTACGACAAGCGCGTGCCGGAGCCGCGCCCCGTCCGGTCCTATTTCGGCTGTACCGGTTTCCGCGAGGCTGGACAGTTGCTGCAGCTGTCCGCGATTGCCTACGTTGAATAAGCGACTCCTCACGAAACATGGTTAACGTGGAGTTCGTTCGATGATCCGCTACTGGACGCGGGCACTCAGGGCGTCGGCGGCAGTGCTGCTGTTGGCGTCCGGGCTCACGATCTCCGGCAGCGCTGAATGGCTGCAGTCGGATGCGCCGGAGCTGCAGGCGGAGGGCAAGCAGTTATTCGAGGCGCATTGCGCGACGTGCCACGGCACGAATGGGCGTGGCGCCGAGCGCGGGCCGGATATCGCAACGGCGCGTCGCGCGACGCGTCCGCTGGAGGAAACGGCGCGCATCGTCAGAGAAGGCATCCCGGCCGGAGGCATGCCGCCCAGCAGCCTGGCCGGCGAGAAGGTCATCTTGCTCGCCCGCTACCTCCGCGCCCTGGCCGAGAGTGCGCGCGAGCCGAGGACGTTCGCTCGGGTGCGCCTCGCGTTGCGAGATGGGCGCACGCTCGAGGGCCTCGTGCAGAACGAGAGCAATTTCGACTTGCAGTTGCTCACATCCGATGGCCAGTTGGCATCATTCACACGCAATGAGATCGCCGAGGTGAAGGAACTTGGGCGCAGCGCGCTGCCTGACCTGAAGCCGCGCGACGTCGCGAACGAGTGGGGCCCAGGCGACTGGCCGACCTACAACGGGAATCCAAATGGAAACCGCCACAGCTCGCTCGGCCAGATTACAGCCGCCAACGTGGCGCAGATGCGCTTGAAGTGGGTCTTCCAGGCAGGCAACGCACGAAATCTGCGCACCACTCCGGTGGTCGTGGACGGCATTATGTACGTGACCGCGCCGAACGAAGTGTACGCGCTCGATGCGCGCAGCGGCCGTCAGATCTGGCACTACGGTCGGCCGCGTACTCCGGGCGTGATCGGCGACGCCGGCGCGGGCGTGAACCGCGGCGTTGCGCTAAGCAGCGATCGCCTCTATCTCGTGACTGACGACGCGCGCCTGCTCGCGCTGCACCGCGCGAGCGGACAACTCCTCTGGGACGTGGTGATGGCCGACTATCGTCAGCACTACGGCGCCACCTCCGCGCCGCTGGTCGTCGACGACCTCGTGATCTCGGGCGTCTCTGGAGGCGACGAAGGCGTACGCGGTTTTCTGGCTGCCTTTGATGCCGCGAGTGGAAAAGAAGTCTGGCGCTTCTGGACGGTGCCGGCGCCGGGCGAACCAGGGTCGGAAACCTGGAAGGGGAGGGCCATCGAGCACCCATGCGCGGCCACGTGGCTGACAGGATCGTACGACTCGAAAACGAATCTGCTCTTCTGGACTACCGGCAATCCGTGTCCCGATTACAACGGTACAGAGCGCGCGGGCGACAACCTGTGGTCGAACTCGGTCCTGGCGCTCGAGCCGAAGACTGGAAGACTGCGCTGGTATTACCAGTTCACTCCACACGACTTGAACGACTGGGACTCCGTGCAGACCGTTGTAGCCGCCGATACGCCATTCAGGGGCGCCACGCGCAGTCTGCTCATGCAGGCCAATCGCAACGGGTTCTTTTACGTGTTGGACCGAGCGACGGGGAAGCTGCTGCTTGCCGAACCGTTCGTCAAGAAGCTGACCTGGGCATCCGGCATTGGCGCCGACGGCCGCCCTCAGCGGATTGCCGGTGTCGAGCCTTCAGTTCAGGGTAGCGTCGTGTGCCCATCGGTGGTCGGAGCGACCAACTGGATGTCGCCTGCGTTTCACCCCGGCACGGGGCTTTTCTATGTGATGGCGCTCGAGCGCTGCAACATCTTCCGTAAGTCGGCGATCTGGTTTCAGCCTGGCGAGTCGTTTTACGGCGGCGGCACCCAGAACGTCCCCGGCGAGTTCGGGCAGAAATATCTTCGCGCGCTCGATGTTCAGACAGGCAAGATTCGCTGGGAGTATCCACAAATCGGCTCGGGCAACACGTGGGGTGGAATCCTCTCGACGACTGGTGTGGTCTTCTTCGCCGAGGACAGCGGCGCCTTCGCCGCCGTTGACGCGCAGAGCGGCGAGCTGCTGTGGCACCTGCAGTTGAACGCGAACTGGCGAGGGTCGCCGATGACGTACCTGGCCGGAGACCAGCAGTTCGTGGCGGTCGCAGGCGGCGGAAATATTTTCGTGTTCGGGTTGTGATCAGGCCGTCTACCTGTGATAACCGTCGCCGTGTCGGCGGGACGAAGTACGGTTCTGACGCGGGCGCGGCCCGACACGATTGATCGCGTGGCGGTTGCCGCCGGCTGGTAGGAGATGTCAAGCATGGATCGTCGAGAGTTCCTGGCCGCCGTGGCAGCGATGCCTGCGCTGAACGCGCTGCAGGTCCGTCCCGTTCCCAATTACCGCATCGTCACGAAATACAAACCGGCGCCCGTGTCCGGAATGCCCGGACGCTATCCCGGTCGCGTCGTCACCGTGCATTCGCCGCGCTGCATCGACGAAGTGACCGAGAAGGTCGATGTCCCGGCCGTGCAGGAGATGATCGCGCAGGGCATGACCACCCTCACGGGAGACAAGGACGCACGCGACAGTTGGGCCCGCTTCTTTGACGCCGATGATTTCGTCGGGATCAAGGTCAACGCGTCCGGCGCGACCGGTGCGATGTCGATGCCGGAGGTGGTGGCGGAGATCACGCGCAATCTGCTGGTGGTCGGTGTCAAGCCGACCAACATCGTCATTCACGAGCGCGGCGGCGGGCAGATCCTGCTCCCGCGCTACGACCAGTACGTTCCCGCGGGCGTCCGAGTGGAATCGGCGAACACGTGGCTTGGGTACGATCCCGGCGTTTACGTTGAAGTCGACTTCTTCGGGGAAGACGATACGCGTTCGTACTTGCTCCGGATGATTACCGAGCAGTTCACGAAGATCATCAACGTGCCGAACATGAAGGATCACGGCGCGTCCGGCGTGACGGGGTGTCTCAAGAACGTCGCCTATGGCGAGTTCGGCAACGTCGCGCGCTCGCACAACAAGGCGCAGACCGAGACGCTGACCTTCATCGGTACGCTGGCAGCCGTCGAGCCGCTCCGGTCGCGCACCGTGCTGAACATCATGGACGGCCTGCGGGGCGTCTGGCACGCCGGGCCGTTCTCACGCGACAAGAAGTACCGCTTCTACCCGAAGCAGATGAAGTTTGGCACCGACCCTGTGGCCATCGATCGGTTCCTGCTCGATGTGATCGACAACAAGCGTAAACAAGAGGGCGCGATCTCCGTCTGGGAACGCGACATGAAATACTTCAGCGCGAAGTTGGCGGACTGGGAGGCCAATCCCAATGTGAACCGGTTCATCAGGGAACCAGGTCACATTGAATACGCCTCGACGCTTGGTTTGGGCGTCTATGACACGCACAAGATCAAGCACACGGAAATCACTGTATGACGCGCCGAACAGTTGTTGTGATTGCCGGCATCGCCACGTTGACTTGCGGTGCCTTGGTAGTCACCACGGCGGACGCGGACAAATGGCTTCGTTTTGATCTCACCGACCGCGCGCGGGCGCTGGACGGGCAGGTTCCCGCGCCGCCTCGCAGCGCGCATGAGCGCCCGCGTTTTTATCTGAGCAGTGCTGGGTCGACCCTGATCCAGAAGCGGCTCGCCGCTCCGCAGCCGACCGGTGCAGAGGCCGCCGGATTCGAGCAGGTGCCGCCGCCACGGATCGAGTTTAGACCGGATGTGTCGCAAGCCACGACCGCACCGTGGATTGATTCGAATGGCGCGCGGTTTCAGCGCGGCCTCAAGAAAGCCCATTATGCGAAGCTGCCGGCGGGCTCGGCGCCGCTCGCGGCGGCCGAAGCCTATACGTACGGCGTCGATGCGATCCTCAATCCGGATCCGTCGGATCTCGACGCGTTGGGAAGCATGCTGCAGTTCCTCAACGCGCAAAGCCGGCCGCCGCTGCCTGTCATGGCAAACGTCGGTGTTGTGGACGATGGTTCGGCGCAGATGGGTGAAATCCTGAACCTGCTGACGCGGCGCAATCTGTTGTACCGGGTCGTGGCCGCGCCAGATCGCACGCTCAACCTGACGGTCCAACTCGGGACGGCGGAATTCCCCAAAGAAGCGGCCGCAGATCCCTACGCGTTTGCCGCACGTGTGCGCGCAAAGATCGGAGACGACAATCGACTGATACGGCTATACGGGACCAGCACGGTGGTTGCGCATCTTACTGGCGATGGAACACGACTGCGGCTGTACCTGTTGTCGTACGGCGGCCGAGGGCGACAGCAACGTGGTCAACCGAGTATTCGCGTGCGCGTCGTTGGGCGCTATGAGCCGGTGGCGTTTGCGGCCTACGGAACCGAGGCAGACGCGAAGTTGACCGACGTCGACAATCCGGGAAAGACAACGGAGTTTTCCGTTCCGTCCTTCGTGACGATCGCGATGGTCGATCTTCGCGCGCGGTAATTCATCACCGGTTGCAGCCATGCAAAAAGGGCCTGCCCCATTTCTTTTGATTCGTCAAAGAAAATGGGGCAGGCCCTTTTTGCATGACGGCTGCTGCAAGAAGGAGTGGTCATGAGTGCGCTTCTCAAGTGCGTGTTGCGCCTGAGTCTCGTTGCGCTGACCGGACTCGTCCTGCCGCTGGCGGCAGCGGGGCAGACCGGCCTTGCGACTGTCACCGGCATTGTTTCCGATGAGTCTGGCGCGGCGGTGCCGGGCGTCACCGTCACGGCGACGAATCAGGCGACGAACATCGCTTACACCGGCGTGACCAACGCCGCCGGCAACTACATCGTCACGAGTGTCCCGATTGGTGTGTACATCATCTCGGTGGAACTGCAAGGGTTCAAGAGCACCCAGTCAACGGTCACGCTGTCTGCCGCCCAAACCGCGCGCGTTGACTTCAAGTTGGCGGTCGGCGCCGTCGAAGAGCGAGTCGAGGTCGTGGCAACCGGCGCGTTGCTGCAGACGGAGAACGCGGTTGTCGGCACGAAGCTCGAACGTGAGCAGATCGAGCAACTGCCCGTCCAGGGCAGAAATCTGTCGGCGCTCACGCTCTATACGGCGGGGACGACACAGCCGAGTATGGCGACATTCAACGGCCTGAGGGCAGCCGGGCGTCCTTTCGTGAACGGCCAGCAACAGCAGTCGAACAATTTCACGATCGACGGGGTCGACACGAACGAGGCCATCAACAACGGCATCGCGTACCAACCGAGTCCCGATGCCGTCGAACAGGTGAGCGTCGAGACGCTCAATTACTCCGCCGAGCTCGGCAACGTCGCGGGCGCCGTCGTCAGCATGGTCATCAAATCGGGGACGAACCAGTTGCACGGGAATGGGTTCTACTATTGGCGCGACAACAAGCTCGCCGCGACGCCGTGGGCCACCAACAGGGCAGGGGGGAAGAAGTCGGAGTTCTCACGCAATATTGCGGGCGGCACACTCGGCGGCCCAGTATTTCGTAACAAGCTGTTCTTCTTTGGCGACTATCAAGGTGGCCGCGACAAGACCCCTCCGACAGATTCGTTCACGACGGTCGTACCCGAAGAGTGGCGGCGCGGCGACCTGAGCAGCCTGCTTCCGCGCTTCATCATTAGAGACCCGCTGACCGGCCAGCCTTTTCCGAACAACCAGATTCCAGTCAACCGGTTCAGCACGTTCGTGCGCAATCTCTTCGCGGATACCTCGCTGTACCCGCTGCCCAACGTCAGCCGCCCCCTTAGTGACTTCCGTCAGAACTACCGCGGCATAACCGCCTCCAAAGAAAAGACAGACCAGTTCGACATCAAGATCGACGCGAACGTGTCGACGCGAGACAAGGTCTACGTGCGGTATTCGAGACAGGCGGCGGATGCCGGTGCGTCAGAGACGGTGATACCGCTGGCGTTCACCTCCTCGTCCAACAACCCCTCGTGGAGCATGGGGGCGAACTGGAACCGCATTATCGGCAGCGCCGTCGTCAACGACCTGCTCGTCGGGTACAGCGACACGCAATCCCTCAGCGACCCGCTCGATCCGCTCGGCCTCGGGAAACTGAATACGCGACTCGGAATTGGTGGCTCGCAGTCGCTCCGAGGTCTCCCTCGGATCGAGATGGGAAACAACATCACCGCGATCGGCAATGCCGAGACCGGCACCAACAACTACAACCAGGTGTATCAAGTGAACGAGCGGCTCACGTGGCTGCGGGGCCGACACACGTTGAAGCTGGGTGGGTCGTGGAACTACTACCGGAGCAAGTCGGAGTATCCGGGCAACAACGGCCGAAACGGGTTCATCTCGTACGAGACGTTCAACTTCACGGGTGCGCAGTTCGCGGACTTCCTGCTGGATCAGGTGTCCCAGAAAGGTCGCGGTTCGCAGTCCGAGGCGTGGACGCATCTTCAGCACCGCATCGCCGCGTACGCGGCGGACGACTTCAAGTTGACTGACAACATGACTCTGAACATCGGCCTGCGGTGGGCCTTCACGTCGCCATTGGTGGAGAAGGACGACCGGCAGGCCAACATCGATTTGACGAACGCGACGCTTCTGCTCGCGGGAAAGAACGGGAACAGCCGAGCGCTGTACGATCCGTTTTATGGCGGGTGGGAGCCGCGAATCGGATTTGCCTATCGCCAGGGTGAGCGCTGGGTGTACCGCGGCGGATATGCCATCTCCCAGTACATGGAAGGGACGGGCGCGAATCAGCGGCTGCCGCTCAACCCACCGTATTTCTTCGAATCGCAGGTACGGTACGACACCACGACTGGTCCCGGGTCGATCGCCACCGGATTTGAGGGGCTGCAGCCGCTCGACCGCATATCGGGTCAGCTCCGTGCCTGGGATTCGAAGATCCGGCCGCAGTTCACGCAGCAATTCAACGCGTTCGTCGAGTACTTACTCGGGTCGAAGTCGTCGGTCAACATCGGATATGTGGGCAGCCGATCGACAAACGTCATCAACACAATCGATGCGAATCAGCCGCTTCCTGGTACGGGCAACCCACTCACCTGGCTGCCTTCGCAGCAGCGACGACCGCTGTACCCATTCAACCCGGATATCACGTTTCTCGTCACGACGATCTCGCGCGGGTTCCACAGCGAATACGACGCGCTGCAAACGACCTTCAAGCAACGGCTGTGGCAGGGACTCGACTTCAGCGCAAACTACACGTTGAGCAAGGCCAACTCGAACAGCCGCGGGTTCTTCGGCTCTGGCGGCGTGGCCGCCGGCACGTCGACCTCGACGCCTGTCAATAGCCGTGACCTCGAGGACAACTACGGACCGGCGTACTTCGACGCGCGGCACATCGCCTCCGTGGCTGGCAACTACGACCTGCCGTTTGGGAGGGAGCGTCAGTGGGGCAGCAGTTGGAATCGCGCGCTCGACGCGGTCGCTGGCGGCTGGTCATTGAGCTTTGCCGTCACGGCACATACCGGTTATCCGATCACCGTGATTGACTCGGCCAATCCGTCGCTACAGGCGTCGCGCTCGACGGAGCGGCCCAACCGCATCGGCAGTGGGAAGGTGGATCACCCGACGCTGGATCGGTGGATCGATCGCTCCGCATTCGTCACCGCGCCGCTCGGCACCTTCGGCGATTCCGGCATCGGCATCCTGCGCGCGCCCGGCTACTGGAACACTGATTTGTCCGTGAGCAAGCGCTTCGCAACGTTCGGCCGCCAGTACTTGCTCTTCCGCGGTGAAATGTTCAACGCGTTCAATCATCCGAACTTCGGGCCGCCGGTTGCGAACATTCAGAGCCAGGCCTTCGGCACGATCACGACAACGGTCAACGACGCGCGCATCGTGCAGCTCGTGGCGAAGTATTACTTCTGAGGGAGACACCGAGCATGGATCGCCGCGAATTTCTGGCCGCGATGGCGGCTATGCCTGCACTGAACGCGCTGCAGGTACGGCCGATTCCTCACTATCGGATCGTCACCAAGTACAAACCGGAGCCAGGGTCCGGCTTGCCTGGACGCTATCCCGGTCGGGTCGTCACCGTGCATTCGCCGCGCTGCATCGACGAAGTCACCGAGAAGGTTGATGTCCCCACGGTGAAAGAGATGATCGCGCAGGGGATGACGACGCTGACCGGAGACAAGGACACGCGCGACAGTTGGGCGCGCTTCTTCAACGCCGATGATTTCGTCGGCATCAAAGTCAACGCGTCAGGCGCGCCGGGCGCGATGTCGATGCCGGAGGTGGTAGCGGAGATCACGCGCAACCTGATGGTCGTCGGCGTGAAGCCAACGAAGATTGTCATTCACGAGCGCGGCAGCGGCCAGATCCTGCTCCCGCGCTACGACCAGTTCGTCCCGGCAGGCGTTCGAGTGGAATCGGCCAGCACGTGGCTCGGCTACGATCCGGACGTGTACGCCGAAGTCGATTTTTTTGGCGAGGAGGATACGCGCTCATATCTGATCCGCATGGTGACCGAGCAGTTCACGAAGATCATCAACGTGCCGAACATGAAGGATCACGGCGCGTCCGGCGTGACGGGCTGTCTCAAGAACATCGCGTACGGGGAGTTCAACAACGTGGCACGCTCGCATTATCACGCGCAGACCGAGACGCTGACGTTTATCGGCACCCTGGCAGCCGTTGAGCCCCTCCGATCGCGCACTGTGCTGAACATCATGGACGGTCTGCGCGGCGTCTGGCACGCGGGGCCGTTCTCCCGGGACAAGAAGTACCGCTTCTACCCGAAGCAACTGAAGTTCGGCACCGACCCTGTGGCCATCGACCGGTTCCTGATCGACATCATCGACAACAAGCGTAAGCAGAACGGCGTGATCTCCGTCTGGAACCGCGACATGAAATATTTCAGCACGAACCCGGAGGACTGGGAACGCGATCCGAACATGAACCGGTCGATTCGGGAACCCGGCCACATCGAATACGCGTCAACGCTTGGCTTGGGCGTGTACGACACAAGCAAGATCAAGCACACGGAAATCACGGTATGACGCTGCGCCGGCGCCGGGCAGCCCTGTTTCTGGCGGGCGCCGCAGCCCTGACGTGTGGCGCGCTACCTGCCGGCTGGCAAGGACGCACCCGCTTCTACGTGACCAGCGTCGCATCGAGCCTGGTGAGTGAAGGGCTCGCCACGCCCGCGCCCAGCGGTGCAGAGGCCGCCGCGTTCCAGCGGGTGCCGGCGCCAGGCGTCCAGTTCAAGCCCAACGTGGCGCGCGCGACCAACGTTGCGTGGATCGACTCGAACGGCTGGCGCTTTCAACGCGGGATCAGGAAGGCGAACTACGCGAAGCTGCCCGCCGGCGCCGCGCCGCTGGCGGCCGCCGAAGCCTTTGCGTTCGACGTCGACGCGATTCTCAATCCCGATCCGGGGGATGTGAAGGATCTCGGACAGATCCTCCGGTTCTTGAACGCCAACGACCAGCCGTCGCTTCCCCTCATGGCGAACATCGGCATCATCGACGATGGATCGCCGCGAATGGCGGAGCTCCTCAATCTGCTGACACGGCGCAACCTGCTCTACAGGATTGTGTCGACGCGCGATCCCGCGCTCGATCTGACGATCCAGCTCGGGACGAAAGAGTTCCCTTCTGAAGCCGCGGCCAACCCGTACGAGTTCGCCGCGATGGTCCGGGCGAAGCTCGGAGATGACAAGCGTCTGGTGCGGCTGTATGGCACGGACACGGTGATTGCACGCCTCACCGGGGATCGCACACGCGCACGATTGTATCTGCTGTCTTACGCAGGACGTCGACGCCAGCAGCAGCGCGGCAATCCGCAGGCCATTCGCGTGCGTGTGCTGGGAAACTACCAGCCCGCAAAGCTGGCCGCCTACGACGCGGAACCGGATGCGGCAATGACAGACATTCGCAATACGTCTACTGCCACGGAATTCTGGGTTCCGGATTTCAACGTTGTTGCGATCATCGACTTGAACGGAGTGAAATAGGCGATGCTTCCGGGAATTGTCTGGCTTTTCTCTCTTGCTGTGGTCATTTCCCACCAGGACCCAACCGCCGTGATCGAGAGCGCCTACTCAGAGCGCGAGATCGATCTCAATACGGATCCGAACAGCGAGGCGTGGGGCACAGCGCCGCGGGTGCTCGCGAATCACGACAAGGCGGGCGAGCCGATTGCAGGCCCTCGCACCGAAATCCGCTCGCGCTGGACGAAGGAGCACCTGTATCTGCTGTTCATCTGTCCCTACACGGAACTGAATCTGAAGCCCGATCCGAATCCATCAGTGGAAACGCCTCGGCTGTGGAACTGGGATGTCGCCGAAGCCTTCATCGGATCCGACTTCGAGCACATCGGCCGATACAAGGAGCTCCAGGTGTCCCCGCAGAGCGAATGGGTCGATCTGGACATCGATCGAGACGACCCGAAAAGCCAGCAAGGCATGAAGTGGAGCTCCGGCTACACCGTGAAAGGTCGCATCGATGCAGAGGCCAGGATTTGGTACGGCGTGATGCGCATCCCCTTCAGCGCGATTGACGCCCGGATGCCGGAAAAGGGGCGGGAGTTACGCATTGGCCTCTATCGGATCGGTGGCGTCGACCCCAAGCAGCATTACGCGTGGCGCCCGACTCACGGGGACACGTTTCACATTCCGCAGGCGTTCGGCATTCTTCGGCTCCGCTGAGTTCACGCGGGCGATGTAGTGGCGGCCCTTTAGGGCCGCCGTTCAGGCAGCCGGCGGGGCCAAAGCCCCGCCACTACTGCGTTACCGCGCGACGACGAACTTCACGCAGGCGGGCGCACCGACCTCGAGCTTTTGTCCCGTCGGCGCGATCCGTCCCGTCCGCTGATCGATGCGGAACACGACGACGGAGTCCGACCGCTGATTGGCGGCCAGCAGATAAGCACCTGTTGGATCGATGCCGAACCCGCGTGGCGTGCTGCCTTGCGTGGAGTCGTTCTGCAGCCGCGTGAGCCGTCCGCTCTTCTCGTCAATCGCGAACACGACGATGCTGTCGTGCCCACGATTCGAGCCGTAGAGAAACTTGCCCGACGGATGCACCCGCACGTCGGCGGCGCTGAAGCCTGTTTGCACCGACTGATTTGGCGGCAACGTCGAAACGGTCTCCACTTCGGTCAATGCGCCGCGCTCCGGATCGGCGCGGAACGCTGTCAGCGTGACGTTGATTTCGTTGATGACGTACGCAAAGCGGCCGGACGGGTGGAACGCAAAATGGCGCGGGCCGGCGCCGGGCGCCACCGCGACAAAAGGTGGATCGTTCGGCACCAGTGATCCCTTGTCAGCGTCGAAACGATAGATCAGCACCTTGTCCAGCCCGAGATCGGCCGCATAGGCGAAGCGATTCCCCGGATCGAGATTGATCGAGTGCGCGCGCGGTGCGCTCTGGCGCTG
>WNGA01003375.1_pt1 | contig 23965 bp, 18 predicted proteins | sample 5400061 | NCBI WGS metagenome assembly WNGA01 (sample SAMN13153366, study PRJNA577476) | soil metagenome | isolation source: 100 cm soil or saprolite under grassland replicate 2 | place: USA:California | collected 2016-06-15
GCCTGACACATCGTGCAAGCCCAGAGCGTTTCATCGTGGATCGTTCGATGCACGTCCTCGCCGCCTAACGACATCAAATTTCGCAGATCGATCACGACGGCTTTCGGCGAAAGCGGTTTGCCAGTGGCGGTCGCCGGACACGCGTCTTCGCAGCGACCGCACTCCATGCAGGAATCAAGGCTGAGCAGTTGTTGACGGTTGAAATCCGCAAGATCGTGGACTCCGGTGCGACCCGTCTGCTCGACCTCTTCCATCTTCAACGGCACCAGCGTGCCCATGGGCCGCTCGGGACGGCCCGCAATGTTGAGCGGGCCAGTGATGACGTGAAGAAACCGATTCACAGGAATCGCGGCGAAGAACGCCGCCACCAGAATCGCGTGCAGCCACCAAGCCGCGAGGTGCATCGTTTGGGCGCTGCCAGCGTCAAGTCCACGTAACAACGTAGTATCGATCAACCAGCCGATGATCGACCAGTGCGCCACCGGCGGTTGAACCTGAGTGTAATGCATCCGCAGCGCTTCCAGCAGGAAACCGCTGACACCTAGCGACAGAAGCAGTCCCAACAGCCACCAGTCACTCTGGCTGTGACCCAGGCTGCGCTTTCGTCGGAAAACTCGGCGATACATTGCCAGCAGGCAGCCGACGCAAAAGGCCACTCCGAAGACATCCATCGTCAGTTCGTAAATCAGGTAGTACAAGCCGTGGTGAAAGTCGTACGGCCCATCATGAGCAATCCCCAACAGCGTGGTGCCGATGGCAAGGACGACGAAGCCGCTGAACAGTAAAAGGTGGAGCAAAGCGCCGAGCGATTTGCGATGCACGCGTTTTTGCGCCAACGCGTAGGTGACGAGCCTCTCAACCCACACCCGCCAGTCACGCTCAAATCCGCCCCGCTGACCTTTACGCCAGAGCAACGCGCGGGTAGCGACTTGCCACAGCAACCAGCCGAAACTCGCCGCGATCATGATGAAGAACACCACGCGCATCCAGGGCGCGATGTTGCCAAACACTTCGCGCGTGGCGTTATTCATATCAGTCATCGCATTCTTAGGCTCGCCGAATCGATTCGATGAGTTGTGGGACGATATGATACAGGTCGCCCACCAAGGCGTAAGTCGCCATCTGAAAGATCGGCGCGTCGGGGTCTTTGTTAATCGCGACGATGATCCGTGAATCCTTGATGCCGGCCAGGTGCTGAATCGCGCCGGAGATCCCAAGCGCGATGTACAACTCGGGCGCGACTATCTTGCCGGTCTGTCCGATTTGATAATCGTTAGGCGCCAGCCCGGCATCGACTGCGGCGCGGGTGGCACCGATTGCGCCGCCTAAGGCGTCCGCTAATCCGCCGACCAGACGCTCGAATGTTTCCTTGTCCTTTAGCGGCCTGCCCCCAGATACCACCACGCGGGCTTCGGTTAGGTCGGGTCGGTCAGACTTGCGCTCTTCGCGGGAGACAAATTGTATGCCGTTCGGAAGCGACGCGGGGTCAAAGTCGAAGCGTTTGATCGGACACGGCGCTGCGTCCGCCGCAGGCGGTTCGAAGGCCGTGGCCCGGACTGTGAGCACGCGGCGCTCACCCTCCACCTTGACCATGGCGAACATGCTGCCGGCGTTGATGGGACGTCGGTAGGAAATCGAGCCGTCTATTTCTTCGATTGCGACCACGTCGGTAACCATTGGCGCATCAAGGAGCGCAGCAGCGCGCGGCAAAACGTCTTTGCTAAACGTCGAAGAAGTTCCCAAGATGGTCTTCGCGGCGCGGTTGCGCGCTGCTTCCGCGATCACTGTCGCGTAACGGTCGGCCAACGGTTCCGCCAATGCCGGGTCGTCAGCGACAACCACTGCAGACGCGCCGTAGGAAACAAGAGATGTGGCGATCCCCTCCAGGCTGTGGCCGAGCACGAGTAGCGCGTAGTCGCCACCAAGCTGTCGCGCCAGCGCGATCGCGTGCAACGAAGGACGCTTCACCTGTTGGCCATTGTGTTCGATTAGTATAAGCGACTCGGCCATGCTAAAGCACCTTCGCCTCCTGCTTTAGTTTCGTGATTAACTCTTCGACCGACCCAACGCGCGTGCCAGCGGCGCGCTTGGGCGGACGCGCAATGGAGAGCACAGTTGTAAGTGGGCGCACAGTTACTCCCAATTGATCGCAAGTTAGAACTTCAATGGGTTTGCGGCGCGCCTTCATTAAACCGGGCAGCGAGACGTAGCGCGGTTCGTTCAGGCGAAGATCGGTGGTGATAATCGCCGGCAGATTAACTTCGACTACTTCAAGGCCGGCATCGGTCTCACGCGCGCAACGGGCGCGGGTCTTGTTGTCCAGAAACTCAACCTTCGAGACGAACGTCGCCTGCGGCCAGCCTAACAAACCAGCCAGCATCTGACCGACCTGGTTTGAATCATCGTCCACAGCTTGCTTGCCCATGATCACGACGTGTGGCGCTTCCTTCTCGACCGCCGCAACGAGAATGCGCGCCACCGCGTAGGGATCGAGCACGCGGGAATCGTCGATGCGAATGGCGCGATCGACTCCCATTGCCAGCGCGGCGCGGATTTGTTCGTCGACCGCCGGCGCTCCGATCGTGATGCCCACGATTTCCGTCGCTTGGCCGCGTTCGCGAATCCGCAATGCTTCCTCGATGGCGATCTCGTCGAACGGGTTGATCACCGACTTAGGCGTCGAGACGGCTGCGCCTGCGATGGTGACGTCGTTAGGATCCGGCACACTCTTGAACGAAACGAGGATCTTCATCTACCTACCGGTGTTAAATCACAGCTCCAGACGAGATGACGTTCCCTGTACCGGCACTTTCTCTTTCCCTACCACTCCGATGCTGCCTCAGAGCCCCAGCATCGAGGCGATGATGTTGCGCTGGATCTCGCTCGTGCCCGAGTAGAGCTTGCTGCCGATCGCGTCGCGCAATTCCCGCTCGACCTCATACTCGGTCATATAGCCGTAGCCGCCGTGGATCTGGATTGCATCCTCACAGCATTTCACCCAGCAATCGGCGATGTGCAACTTGGTCATGGCGGCCTCCAAGTACACGGCCTTACGGTGGCCGCTCAACCACCCGTAATGGTAAAGCATGTGGCGGGAGCTCTCGACCCGCATTTTCATGTCCACGATCTTGCTCGCCACTAGCTGGTATTTGCCGATCGACTGGCCGCCTTGTTTGCGCTCGTTCGCATAACGGATGCACGTCTCCAACAATCGTTGCATCGAGCCGACCGCGCTGGCCAGGATGCAGCCGCGTTCCCAAGTCATCGACCGCGTGAACAGAAAAGCGCCCCCGCCTTCTTTGCCGAGCAGGTTTTCTTCCGGCACCTCACAGTTTTCGAAAAACACTTCCGCCATTGGCGATGTGCGCACCCCCATCTTCTCGAGCTTGCGTGCGACGGTCATCCCCGGCGAATCTTTCTCGACCAGGAACGCAGCGATTCCGTCCGGGCCGCGCGCTTTGTCCGCCGTGGCAAACACGACGAGCAGATCGGCGATGGGACCATTGGTGACGAAGATTTTGCTGCCGTTGAGGATGTACCTGGAGCCTTTCTTGATGGCGGTCGTAGTGAGGCTGAATGCGTCGGAGCCGCTATTCGGTTCGCTCATGGCGTTGCCGCCGATGAGCGTGCCGTTACAAAGACCGGGCAGGTATTTTTTCTTTTGTGCCTCGGAGCCGTTATAGACGAGGGGAGTGACCGCCGTCCAGAGATGCGCGTTGATGGAGAAGAGCAGGCCATTATCCTTGCAGGCATACCCGAGCCGCTCGAGGGCCGCCACCGTGGTGAGTGGATCCATGCCGAGCCCGCCGTATTCGGTCGGGACGGGCAGGCCCTGGATACCGAAGCTACCGCACTTCTCCCAAGCGTCGTGGTTGAAAACGCCGTCGCGGTCGTTTTCGATTACGTTATAGTTGAGTTGCTGGCTGGCGAAGCGGCCGACCGCGTCCAGTAACTCTCGCTGTTGGTCCGACCAAGCAAAGTCCATCCCGTTGAGTTCTCCATCAGCCTGTGAACCGCTTGTCCCGTCCCGAACAGCTTCGGCAAGGCCGCTGCCGTGCGCCGCAGGTGTCACGCGGGAGTCGCGATAAACACCAACTCTAGAGGCGCGCGGCGGAGCGGTCAAGCAAGCGCGCTCGCCACCCAATTAGGAGAGTAGATACGACTTGACTAGTTCCGCAAGTCCGCTCAGATGCAGCTCTGTGAATTTTTCGTGGAGCAAGGAGCAGATCGCTTTTCGTAATTCGCTGCGCGATTATCAAACGGGCTTGTCGATATTGAGGCGCACGGATGAGATCGGATAGAAAACGCCTGACGAGCGAACCCTCGGAAACAAAACTCCATATCAGCGAAAGCTGCGTGCAGAGCTGTCTCGGCGCTATTCAACTCCATGGTGCCCATGGCTACATAGTTGAATCGGGCCTGGAGAAGCAGCTTCGCGATGCTCTCATTTATTCAGGGACTTCAGAACTTCGGAAAGCGATCCTCGTCGCCTAGCGCGATCTTTAGCGCCAATGACCTACGTCTTACACCAACTATTGACCGAAAGCGCCACGCGTCGGCCCGACGCGGAAGCGGTGCGCCTTCTCGATCAGGCGCTCAGCTATGCGGAGCTGGAAAAACTCAGCAATCAACTCGCACATGCGCTTATCGAAATCGGGGTCGTTCCCGGTGATCGCATCGGGATTTATTTGCACAAATCGCCTTCCGCAATCGCCAGCATATTTGGAATTATGAAAACCGGTGCGTGTTACGTTCCGGTCGATCCAAATGCTCCCGGCCTACGCCTCGCGGAAATCGCGAGGCAGTGCGGCTTCCGCGCACTGGTCACGAGCTTTTCGCTGTATGAGAAACCCAGCGCCGCGTTTCTTGATAAATGTCCGATGGCAGCCATATTTTTCATCGATAAATCCCCGGATACGGCGCTTCCTGCGCGGGCGTTTACCTTCGCTAATTCGCTTCCGAGCCAGCCGGCTGCGCCGCCCGCAGTCAACGTCATCGACCAGGACCTCGCCTACATTCTTTTTACATCGGGGTCCACAGGCACTCCCAAGGGCGTGATGCTCTCCCATCTGAACGCGTTGACGTTTATCAACTGGGCATGCAACACCTTCGCCATCTCCGGTACCGACCGCCTCTCCAACCACGCCCCGCTGAACTTCGACCTGTCGGTTTTCGACATCTTCGCGGCGATCAAAGCTGGTGCCGCAATCTCGCTTGTACCTGAGGGATTGTCATCTTTCCCCATTCAGCTGTCGTCGTTTATCCAGAATCAAAGAATCACCGTCTGGTACTCTGTGCCGATGGTGCTCACGATGCTCACCCACGGCAAGCTGCATGAGCGCGACCTCAGCCAGCTGCGGCTGGTGCTCTTCGCCGGCGAAGTTTTTCCGATCAAGCACCTGCGCAATCTACGGCGAATGCTGCCGCAGCCGCGGATGGCCAACCTTTACGGGCCGACGGAAACGAATGTCTGCACCTGGTACGAAGTCGGCCAAATCCCCGAAAATCAAACCACACCGATCCCGATCGGCAAAGCCTGCGCCAACATGGCGGTCATCGCGATCGACGAAGCTGGCAGGCGTGTCCTCGCGCCGGGCGAGGAAGGTCTGCTTTACGCCCGCGGCTCGAACGTTATGCAGGGCTATTACGGGCGTCCGTCGGAATCCGCCGCTTGTTTCATCAGCAACCCGTTCGCGTCAGGCCGCGACGAAAAACTGTACTGCACGGGCGACTGGGTAACAATCGATGAGAAAGGGGATTTTTTGTTGATCGGGCGCAAAGATCACATGATCAAAACGCGCGGCTACCGCGTCGAGCTTGGCGAGATCGAGGCGGTGATGGTTGCGCATCCGGCTGTCAACGAGGCGGTGGCTTTGGCGATTCCGGACGAGGCGATCGGCAATGCGATCCGTGCAATCGTTACCGTTGATGACGGCAATTCGATTAACGCAACGGAGCTGAAGCGACACTGTGCGGAGAAGTTGCCGCCTTACATGGTGCCAGAAGAGATTGAGTTTTGTGACACGCTGCCCCGAACGGGCACCGGGAAGATTGATCGACAACGATTGCTCCGCGAAAGGAGTACGCCAGCCACCTAAAATACCTAACAATCGGTTGTATTATGTCTTTCTGGAAGCAAAAACAGGTGGTCGTGACAGGCGGGTACGGATTTATCGGCTCTCATCTCGTAGAACGGCTGCTCGAAGCAGGCGCCAATGTGAAAGTTGCCGATTTCGCGCCAGGCGACGGCGCGAGGAACAACCTGGAGGCTGTCGAGCGCGATATTGAATTTCAGGAGGCTGATTTGGCCGATCCACAGGCCTGCGGCAAAATCTGCCGTGGAGCCGATGTCGTTATGCATCTCGCAGCGAAAATTCGTGGCGTCGGCTACAACGTAAAGCATCACGGCGAGATGTTCTTCTCGAACGCCCTGATGAATTTGCACATGATGGAAGCTGCGCGCTTGGCGTCCGTCGATCGCTTCCTGTGTGTAAGTACTGTCGGCGTTTACCCCAAAGAGTGTGAAGTGCCGACGCCCGAGGAGGACGGCTTCAAAGGAGAACCGGAGGCGAGCGGCTTTGGGTACGGCTGGTCGAAGCGCCTCGCTGAAGTGCAGGCGCGCTGCTACAAGGACGAATATGGAATGAAGATAGCGATCGTGCGACCGTATAACGTTTACGGCCCGCGGATGGACTTCAATCCGGAAACGGCCCCGGTGGTTCCTTCGCAGATAAGAAAAGTGCTCGAGGCCAAAGACGTTATTACGGTGTGGGGCAGCGGCGAGCAGACTCGATCGTTCACCTACGTCTCCGACGAGGTCGCTGGAATGATCCTCGCGGTCGAGAAGTATCCGGAGGCGGACGCTCTGAATATCGGAACCAGCGAAGAGATCAAGATTAAGGATTTGGTGCGGCTGATCGTCCGGTTGTCAGGTAAGAATATCCAGATAGAATTTGATAAAACCAAGCCTTCAGGCGCAGAAAGGCGTTGCCCGAACATTTCTAAAGCCGAGCGCCTGATCGGCTATCGACCCAAGGTGCGGATGGAAGAAGGCCTTCAGAAAACGATGGACTGGTATCTTAAAAGGACGGGGGCATCTCAGTGAGCTCACCCGTCAAACAGAGTATGCGAGTAGCAGGTTTCGATCTCAGATATTCGGAGGAAGAAGTGCAGTCAATCATGGCTGGCTTTGAAAAGATCCTTCGTGGCGGGTTCATCAGCATGGGGCGGAATGTTGAGGAATTCGAGCGCCAATGGGCGCAGTACTGCGGAGTGAGATACGCTTTGGGAACGAGCAACGGCACCTGTTCCATTGAGCTCATTCTTCGGGCCATCGGTGTCGAAGGGTGGACGGTTATCGTTCCAAGCCACACCTTCATTGCCAGCGCCGCCGCTGCCATACACGCTGGGGCAAAAGTGATTTTTGTCGATTGTCAGCGGGAGACGTTTCAGATGAGTCCTCGTGATTTGCGCCGCAAGATCCGACCGGATACCAAGGCCGTCCTGCTTGTCCACATGAGTGGGATCATTTCTCCCCATATCGAAGAGATCCAGGACATCTGTCGGGAGTATGGCGCTTCTTTGATCGAGGACGCGGCGCATGCGCATGGAGCAACCATCGACGGTAGAAAAGCCGGATCTCTTGGGCGAGCCGCCTCGTTCTCATTTTTCTCCACCAAAGTCCTAACCACCGGCGAAGGCGGGATGGTCACGACCGACGACGAGAAGCTCTATGAAACTGCCAAAGCGCTTCGCGATCATGGCCGCTTTGGCCCCGAGCCGAATCTTCACCACGAAATTGGCAATAACTGGCGGCCAGGTGAGTTCAACGCCGTGCTTGGCCTCGAGCAGATGCGGCACGTAGAAAAAATCCTTCAAAAGCGACGGCATATCGCCAGTAGCTATGACGAACAGCTGAGGGCTCGGAAAATTCCGGGGATCAAGTTGCTCGAAGTGCCTCCGAACATTCAGTCCGCCTACTACAAATATATCCTGTATTTCGAGCCTCCGATCGAAAGGGAGAAGCTGAAACAGAAGCTTAAACAGCACTACGGTGTCTCTTTGCCAGGCGAGCTTTACAATCGCAGTTGCCATACGCAGCCTTTGTTTACCAAACATCCCGAGCTGATCGTTCCACAGCCGGAAGAAAGCTTCGCCGAGACCGATTACGCAGTCTCAAACCACTTCTGTTTGCCGCTTTACTTCGATCTGACAGACGACCAGATCGAGTACGTCGTAGATTCTCTCGACAAGGCGGTGCGGTCGTTTTAACAGATCTTCAGATAATGAGTTTTTCCATCGCTATGGTTGCCGCCTGCGCTTTTCCGGCAAACCATGGCACTCCGGCGGCAATCAAGGAGATGTCGGAGGAACTTGCCCGGCGCGGACATTCGGTTCGTGTTGTTACCTACCCGCTGCGTCATGAAATTCCAATAACGGGTGTTGAGATCGACCGGGTAGCTCAGGTAGGTTCAAATCGCGAAGTTAGTGTTGGCCCGAGTTATCAGCGGCTGGCCTTTGACGCGCTCCTGGTATTCAAGCTCTTTCAAGTTGTGCGCAGGCATAAGGTAGAGGTAATTCACGCTCATAACTACGAGGCCGCGCTCGTCGGCGGCTTCGTTGGTAGGTTCACAGGAGTGCCGGTGGTCTACAATGCGATCAACACGATGATCGGTGAGTTGCCTTCGTTTAACTTTATCCGCCCGCGCGCGCTGGCCATCGGGCTCGCCAAGATCCTCGACTACGTTGTCCCCAGAATGGCCGATTTGATCATCGCCGACACCGAGGAGTTGCGTTCGTTTATTCTCGATAAAGGCGTCGATCCGGCGCGGGTGATTACCATCCATTCCGGTGTGCGGCCCGAAATGTTCGCCGCAGCCGATGGCTCACGGGTCCGGGATCGCTTCGCCGCCGGGGACGGCCCCTTAATCATTTACACAGGAACATTCGATGACTTCCAAGGCCTTGATTACTTGATGGCGGCTTTTAAGATTGTTCACGAGCGCAAGCCCGCAGCAAGCTTGCTCCTCGTCGGTAGCACGATCAATCCCGCTCATAGCGCCAAATATAAGAGAATGGCTGCCGACCTTGGGTTTGCCTCACGGTTTAGGATGGCGTCGTGCACTCTCGACGAACTCTCGGACTTTCTCGCAGCAGCCGATGTGGCTGTTGTCCCGCGGCCAGAGTCGGCGGGCATCCCGACAAAGCTCCTGAACTACATGGCGGCGGGAAACGCCATCGTGAGCTTTAAGCAATCGGCGACGATCCTCCAGCATAGGGAGACGGCTCTACTGGTCGAACCTGCGACCGCTGAAAACTTCGCGCAGGGAATTGTGAGCCTGCTCGACGACCCAGCTCTCGCGCAAAAGCTTCGTAAAAACGTCAAGAGCTTTGTAGTTGGGCGTTTTGACTGGCCGAGCATCGCAGCAAAGCTTGAAGCAGTTTATGCCCGCCTGGCTACGAAATCGCCTGCGAATATCCATCGCAGCGAGCCGGACAAGCCGGGCATAAACCGGCAAACGTCCCATCTGGGCGCGGGGCCAAGTTGACTTGGCGCGAAGGGTGTCTAGTATTGCCCGCCTCTACGGCGGCAGAGTAGCATGAAGAAGCCAAAAGTTTTGATCATTGGTTTGGATGCGGCGACCTTTGATCTGATCGGCCCCTGGGTCGCCGAAGGGAAGCTGCCAAATCTGGACGTTCTCATGAAAAACGGCGCATGGGGCAGGCTCCCGTCGATCCTGCCGCCCATCACTCCGCCAGCCTGGACGTCGTTCATGACTGGTAAGAATCCAGGCAAACACGGCATTTTCCATTTCATGGAGGCCGAGCCGGGAACTTACGGGCTGCGTTACTTAAACGCTGGTTCGCGTCGCGCGAAAACCGTCTGGCGCATGCTGTCGGATGCCGGTTACACCGTCGGCACGATGAACATTCCGTTTACCTATCCTCCCGAACAGCTGAACGGCTTCCAAATCTCTGGAATGGACACGCCATCGGAGAAGAGCCCCTTCATTTATCCGCCTGAACTGCGTTTTGAGCTCGTGGGGCTCCTCGGCAGATTTAGCCTCGATCTCCGTTACCTCGGCTACATGTCCACCGATTCAAGGCGCGAACAGGTCCTCGCCGAGATGGAGAGGCTCGACCATCAATGGCTCAGTGCAGGTCTTTATTTGATGGAGAAGCATCCAGCCGACGTGATGATGTTCACCTTTATGTCCATCGACACCGTGCAGCATTATTTCTGGCAATACATGGATCGCGAACATCATCTGTACGATCCGGCGGCCGCACAGCGCTTTGGCGACGCCGTTCTGCGCGTCTATCAGCGGCTCGATGACGCGGTCGGCCAGCTGCTGAAAAAAACGTCCGGCGACACCTCGGTCTTCGTCGTCTCAGATCACGGCGGCGGCCCTACTTCCGACCGCGTTATTTACCTCAATCGCTATCTGGCCCAGCTTGGTTTGCTTCATTACCATGAAGACAACCGTTCCGCGCTCAAGAAGCTGGCGCAAAAGGTCGTCCGCGGCTCCTACACGCTGCTGCGCAGCTCCCTCAGCCACAGTCGAAAAAGCTATCTCGCTCAACGCTTTCCAGCATTGCGCGAGTGGTTCGAAGGCGCGTTCACCTCGTTTTCTGAAATCGATTGGAGTCGCACAAAAGCCTACTGCAGTGAAGTGCTCGCCTCGCCGCCGAGCATCTGGATAAATCTCAAAGGCGTGAAGCCCTCCGGCATTGTCGAGCAAAGCGAATATGAGCCGCTGCTGAAGTTGATCAGCGAGAAGCTGAAAGAGCTTAAAGACCCACGCACGAATGAGCCGGTCATCAAACGAATTTTCCGGCGTGACGAGATCTTCAACGGACCATTTGCAAACGAAGCCGCGGACCTGATCCTCGACTGGTGGGACACGAGCAACTTCTCTACAAGCCCGAGCTTTCCCGAACACACCGCAGAGCCTGCTGTGGAGATCTGTGAGCGAAAGCCGGCCACAAGCGCGGAGTGGGGCGGCACGCACCGGCGGGATGGAATTTTGATCGTGCAGGGCAAACCGTTCAGGAAGGGCGTCCAGATCCATGGGGCACGACTAATCGATATGGCGCCGACGATTCTGCATCTCATGGGCCAGCCCGTGCCAGAAGACATGGATGGTCGCGTGTTGCAGGATCTCTTCGAGCCGGGCTTTATCGAGCAAAACCCCGTCCGGACCGGCGGCAGTGCAGACTCCGAAGGCAGGCAAGGGGCGCAATACTCCGCTGAAGAAGCTGCCATAGTCGAAGAACGGCTCAAAGCTCTGGGCTACATTGAATGACCTGCCCGAACCATGGACCCCGTCCGACTGCGAGTGTGTTGACCACGGCGCGTTGATAGAGAAGCGGCCCGGTTGTTATCTATTACCGACCACGGAACCTCACTGTCGCATCGTTCGAGCAGGTCGCGGAGCCCGCTTCACACACCCGATACGTGTAAGTGGCTCGGCCGCGGTTGCCGGTGGAATCAGTATAGGCGCCCGTGTTGGGTACTGTCGTGATCACAGCGCTATTCCGATAGACGTCGATGTTGGTCGAAGTCGCCCCGCTCCAAGTGAGATCCGCCGTATCTACTCCCCCCACCTTATGCCCCGATGCAATGAGCGTGATAGGTCCAGGTGTAGGCGTCGGGGTTGGTGTCGCAGTTGGCGTGGGGGTCGCAGTTGGGGTCGGCGTCGGCGTCGGAGTCTCCGTTGGAGTTGGAGTCGGAGTCTCTGGTGGGGTTGGGGTTGGAGTCGGAGTCTCAGTTGGGGTTGGGGTCACAGTTGGGGTCGGAGTCGGGGCTGCCACAGTATAAGAAATGTGGATGGTACCGTACTCGTCCGCTGCTTGGAGGATTACTCGATCCGGATCCTCCAAGATTGTGACCAATCCGAAGCCAGGGCACGTATCGTCGTAATATCCCTCGCTCCAGGTTCCGTTGGGACCAGTAGCGCACTGGTGAGGAAGCTGTCTCGAATTTGCCCCGGCGACGCTCATCTCAGGAAAGCCAGACTGCGTGCCATTGTCGATCGCTTCAAGATGCAAGTCTCCGGCAATGAACACGACGCCCTGGATATTGTTGGTGTTGATGAAATCCCTCAGCGCGTTCCACTCTGTTTGATAGGCTCCCCACGCGTCGTTCCGTTTCGTGCTCGGGTTGGTTACGACGGAAGTGAAGATGATTTTCCACCGTGCCGTTGATGTCAGGAGACCGTTTTCTAACCACTGCAGTTCTCCGGTGGCGCCAAGGTTGTTCCCATCAAGCATACTCTTGTTGGCGTCGTCTGGATCCGTTGCAACATCTCGCTGGCTGCGGCAATCGAGGACAAAACAGTCGGCCTGGGCATAACTGAATTTCTGCCAGATCCCCGGCGTGGCCGAAGGGAGCGGATAGCTCGGCACGTATTCCTGAAATGCCTGCTGGGTCAGGTTCCAATCGGGGTAAGTCTTGTCGAGGTTATTCAGGCCAGAATCGTGATCGTCCCACTGATGCATAATAGGCGTTCTCCGCAGGATCAGGTTGACGAAATCCCCCATGTAGGGCGTATTCGGATCATAAAGGCCCTTGAACATCTGCCTCTTATCATCGAGCGTTTTAGGGTTTCTGTGGTCAAAGTCTCCGCCAATGAATGCGAAGACAGGGTTCTCTGCTGCCGCGCTGGCGAAAGTCTGCGATGGCCCGGTCAGGAGCCGGAGCGACACGAAGTCTGTCAAAACTATAAAGCTAAAATTTCTCGCACTTCCGCTGGGAGGAAAAGTGGTGAGGGAAGGATATGGCGCAGCCAATTGGGGCACAGCGTTGACCGCCACGTCCAGGTAATAAGTCGTTTCTGCCGTCAGGTCGGCGAGGGGAACGATTTTGGTAAAGTCGCTTGCGAGATCGGTACTGAAGGCTTGCGAGGTTGAGTAGGTTGAGAGATTTGGATCAGTCCCATAGTGAATTTCGACAGTGGCCGCCTGGTCGGTTCGAACAAACACGTTCGCGGTCGAATCAGTGACACCTCCTACCACCGGCCCATGCGTGAGCACTTGGCCAAACGTAAAGTGGGCTACCACGACTTGGGCAATGACCAAAACGGTAGCGGCATAAGTTCGGTTCTTCATAATGCTAGTCCGCTCGAGATCATGAAATACTCCTCCTTTTAGATTACTGACCCTCGATCACAGTGACCTCCTGATTTGCTGGAATATTGCTTAAAATCTGGTTTGAACCACTTGGCCATTTAACTGTAATCTGATCAACGACTGTGACCTGACCCAATCCAAAATGAAGCGGCCCGGCCCCCTGGGAGAGCAAATGTCCCCCAGCTCCATTCGCTTCCCGGTATTGCATCGTCTGACCAATTTGGATCGTGACCTTGGCTCCTAACCCTTGTCGGTTACTCGCTGTTCCCACCAGCTTAATCTTAAGCCAGCTATTACCATTTCCCCCATTATGGTAGAGAATCTGGGGACCCTCTAAAAATAGAGTGCCATCCTCACCATTGGTGACGAAGAGATCAAGGAACCCGTCATTATCGTAGTCCCCCCAGGCAGCTCCATGGCCGCGACTCGTTACCAAGTCCTCAACACCTGCGCTGCTCGCCACATCGGTAAAGGTCCCATCTTGATTATTCTTGTAAAGATAATTCGGGCCTTTTCCTTCGGGATCACTCCCGGAATCAACCACATATAGGTCCAGGTAACCGTCATTATCGAAGTCTCCCCATTCCGCCGCGCGATTATTGCTGATACTCCCTAAACCAGCCTGATCGGTTACTTCCGTAAATGTCCCGTCTCCATTATTCCGATAAAGGGTTTGCTTAAAGGAAATGTCTGTCCCTCTTGAGATAAAGAGGTCCAGGTCGCCGTCATTATCATAGTCTCCCCAAGCGATGGCCCGGCCGTTGACCAGACGGCGAATACCAGCCTGGTTAGAAGTGTTCGTAAATGTTCCGTCTCCATTGTTCTTGAGGAGGATATCTTTTGAGGGACGCTGCGCCTGACTATTCGTGCAGAAAATATCTGGGAACCCATCGTTATTGTAATCGGCAAAGGCGCATTCGTTATACTCGAGATGCCCAAGACCGGCTTGCTCCGTTATATCAAGGAAGGTTCCGTCCCCGTTGTTCTTAAGGAGAACCAGCTCGGTTTTAAGGTTCCCCAGTAAAAGGTCGAGATATCCATCATTGTTAAAGTCGCCCCAGGCCACGCTTCTTCCTCTCCCCAAGGTATTCGTAACTCCTGCTGCCTCGGCAATATTCGTGAATTGGCCGGCTCCTAGATTTTGATAAAGCTCGTCCTGCTTGGTGCCGAATGCATGGCCATGTCTGGCTCCCTTGGTAATAGACAGATCCAAATCGCCGTCATTATCAAAGTCAACCCATGCAGATCCATGACGATCTCCCGCTGGCTTAAGCCCAGAGACCGGACGAATATCCGTAAACGTGCCATTCCCATTATCCTGGTAAAGATAAGACGCTGCGTTATAATGATTATCAACGAAGAGATCGAGATCTCCATCGTTATCGAAATCACCCCAAATGGGATTTCCGAATGTAAATCCCGTCGTGTTGAGCCCCGCCGAGAGGGTGGTGTCAGTAAAAATTATGCTGCTACCCGCAAATACGTTGCCGCGAGCTGAGAGCATGAGCAACAGAGCGGCGGCGGTGAAGAGGAAAGCTTTGGCCCCGAAACCAGAGATCGAGTTTTGAGTAATTTTAATAATTTTCATAATGAATACTTCAAGCTGTGCGAACGCTTTCGAGTTCGGGTTTTCCATGCGGCAAGAAAGTGAGGTGAACCCCCTGTTCGTTGCGGAGGCAAGAGTGCCGGAAATGACAAAAAGAAAGCAAGCTCTTTTTCATCTTATCGCTCTTTAACAGTTGGACTGGCTCACGCGCTGCCGGATATTTTGTGCTCGGCCGGACAAGTGCGGTAGGGTGTCAGTCCTGCTGTCGTAACCTCCTTCACTGTTGCATTGAGCGCTACTGTACAGTCAGTGTTACTGGTCACGCTTCCGGCGAGATTACTCACAGCCACGGCGAATGTCTCAGTTTCGAGATGGCGTTGGGGTAGGTGTGGCGGTTGACCTAGACATCGTCATAAAGTGCGGCCCGCCTCCGGTGTGAGCGAAGACCCCCAGATCATCCCCTGTGGGAGAAAACTTTTCGATTGTGCTGTTGCCCTGATTGCAGGCATAAAGGTTGCCGAAACGATCGAACATTATCCCGAGCGGCTTGTTCAATCCAGTGCTGGCGAATACACCCAAGTCAACCCCGGTGGGGGAAAACTTCTCGATCGTGTTGCTGTTGAGGTTTGACACGTAGAGGTTGCCGTCACGGTCAAATGCGAGTCCATACGCGCCTTGGAAGCCAGAATCGGCGAAGACTGACCCTACCCCATCAGGCGTGAACTTTAGCACGCTGCCGTTACCCTCTGACCCCCCATAAAAGTTCGACACATAAAGGTTGCCCGCGGTATCAAAGGCCAAATCAATTGGGCTGGCCAAACCATCATGTCGGTCCGCAAAAACAGTGCCGACCCCGTCGGGGTTAAATTTCATAATTGTCCTGTTCCTCGCATTTGCGACGTAGAGACTCCCGGCTGTGTCGAACACGAGCGCGTGCGGACCGTTCAACCCGCTATTTGCGAAGACAGTGAAGGAGCCATCCGGCGCGAACTTCAAGATCGAGTATGCGGCAGAGCTGTCGCTCGACACGTATAGATTCCCCGCATCATCGAAAACCAAGCCGGTTGGGTGAGCCGGCGTGGCGAAGGTCCCCAGATCGGACCCCCTCAAGGAAAATACCTCGATCGTATTGCTGCGAAAATTGGTTTGGTAAATTGTGTTAGGGCTTGGTAAGATGCCGTCGGCGGTATTCAAATCGCCGCTAACGGCGCGGAGATTTCCGGTCACACTTTGGGCAACGGCGATATCCCAGGTTGCGAGCAAGAGCAGGATCAAGGGCGCGGCGACGAAAAGCCGCCTTTGTAAACGCAGAAGAGAGCTTCTCAAATGTGGAATGTTTCTCGCAGCGGATATTCTAACGTGTTGGATTCCATTGCGGGAATGCTGGAACATTTTGTATATACGCAGTAGCTGTCGATAGAGGTTGTCTGCGCGGTGAGTTTGTCCTCGCCGGGGGGAATGGCTTCATGCGGCTTCCAATCACTGCGGACCGTCGAACATCAGATCGAACGGCTGCTGCCCCACTTGTTGGATCGTTTGCAAGACGGTCTGACTGGCTAGATCGATCACGGACACGGTGGTGTCCGCAGAGTTGGAAACGTACAGTTCGGTGCCGCTCGGATTGACGACGGAGAAAAATGGACCCAGTCCGACTGTGAGTGTGTTGACCACGGCGTGAGTGCCTGTCTCGATGATCGACACAGAGTTTGAGCTGGAGTTTGACACGTAGGCCCAGGCGCCGTCCGGCGTAATGGCCAGATGCCAGGGCCGGTCGCCAACACCAATGGTTGCAACCACAGTCAGGGTCGCATTGTCAATCACCGAAACAGTCCCGTCGCCCACGTTGGTCACATAAATCTCGCTACCGTCCGGCGTGACGTCGATGCCTCTCGGATGCTGCCCGACGCCGATGTTTTGGATCACAGTTTGAGTGAGAGTATCGATGGCGGAAACCGAGTTGCCCAGGAAGTCGGTCGCGAAAATGCGATCGCCACCCGGCGAGATCGCGAGCCGACGAGGTCCGGGCGGCGTGGCGATGTTGGTTACCTGATGGGTAGAAGTATCTATGACGTTCACCATGTCGGCGGTGTAATTTGCCACGTAAACGAATCGACTGTCGGGCGTCGCTAGGACATCTTTGGCCCCCCTCCCGCCGATGGTTAGATTGCCGGCAAAGGTATCTGTCCTCGTCCGGATTGTCGCGATGTCTCCCGAGTTTGAGTGCACCACCACGACGAGTTTGCCATTCGGAGTGACTATGAGCTCCTGTGCACCACCAACGCCGACCGGGATTGTGGCTGTTACAATCCGATTCATTGTGTCGATAACGGAGACCGTGTTGTCACCATAGTTGGAAACATACGCCTTCCGCCCGTCGGGGGTCATGGCGAGCCGAAGCGGAGATGTGCCGACGGGGATCCTGGTCGTGACCTGGTTGGTAGCGGAATCGATTACAGTGACAGAGTTCGAAACGGTCGTCGTCACGAAAAGCTGCGGGGCAGCACTGCCCAAAGAATGGTTCGACGACTTAATGCTTTCCGCGTTGTCGGCCGCATCAACAAGCTTTTGTCCGCGCGCGATTGGCGAAATCAGCATCGCCACAACCGTAAGCGCATTTGTGATCCTGGTGAGTTTACTCATTGTTCCTGTCCTCGTTGTTTCATGGAGGCGATAGCTGTGCTTTCACTGCTCGCCCTTCGAGCGATCCAGATACTCGCTTACGATCACGTGTCGAGCTCGACGACTTAGCGGGCGATCAGTCCAGATCAGTCGTTAGTCACTATGTGCGGAGCAGGTTTGCTCAACTCAACTTTCTCGTTCACCTTTTGGATTTGCGCCGCCTGTTCTTTCAAGGCCGCTTCCAACCGTGCAACGGTCGTCTCCAGTTGTTGCACTTTCTTGTCCTGCGTCTCCACCTTGCGGTGTTCTTTGAGAAACTCGTTGAGCAACATCGCGTTGATCTCCTCATAGCGCACGGTGAAGGGCTTGCCTTGGTCGTCGGCTACCACCAAGTCTGGATTCACCTTTGCTACTTCTTCTGCTACCAGCCCGAACTGTGGCACTCCCTTTGGATCGAGCTCTTTCTTGTACCGGAAGCTAATCGGACGCAGCGCCAGGATCGCTTCGCTCGCCTTATCCATCGGTTCGACCGCTTCCTTGAAGCGAGCCGCGGAAGCTCTAACTCCAAGTTGACCAGCGGCGTTAACACCTACGGGCTGCGCGCCAGTGATCGCTACTCCGCGAATGCCAGCTACGAAAGTGGCGCTTTGCGCGCCGGCGCTGCCGATGCGAATCGTATTCGACTCCCCGACCACGCCCACATTGCCGATATCGATATTGTTACTGCCGGTGGTGAGATTGATACCGGCGCGATGCCCCATGGCAATGTTCTCGCTGCCGGTTGTGTTCCCGTTGAGTACGTCACAACCGACACCCGTGTTGCTGTTGCCGGTCGTAATCAGGGCCGCATGCCAACCAAGGCCCGTATTGTTGAAGCCGACGGTGTTGACGGAGAGCGCCGAATGGCCTGTCGCCGTGTTGTTAAGGCCGGTGGTGGTCTGCTGGAGCGCATCATAACCCAGAGCCACATTCTCCGTGCCGGTGGTGAAACTGGAGAGCGCATCCTCACCCAATACCGTATTCTCGCCGTTTAGGCAGCCTTCCTCACAAACCGCGCGGGCCGTTAGCGGTACCGCAAATAATGCGAAAGCGAGCACGATGAGAAGAGAAAAGTACCGCAATGGCGGCCGAATACGTGAATTTTCGCCTGAGTAAGTGGAATGGATGCTCTCGATAGGATTGGTCATATGATGGATTTCTTTCTGTTGAGGTTATTGCTGCATTTCTGCATTTATGATGAAAAATGTCAAGCTTTGAATTCGCTAATCCACAAAGTCTGGACGTCAATGGGAAACTGGTGTCGTTTGATCACCAAAAGTAACAAAACTGTTACTAATCTCTTTAGTTGCCGGTAAATGGCGCGGCCCAATGCTCTTGTCCGAAAGTCCAGCGGTTCCTCAAGGGGAGCGGGCTTGGCTCGGCTGTCCATCTGGCGCGAAGTCGCAACCAACAATCGATTGTTTTTCTGGTTGCCATCAAATTTTGCCTGCGTAGCATCAAGGTCTCGAGCGAATCCATTCTAGCCAACAAAGAAACTTATGAAAACAATGACCAAACGCACCGACTCCCGCGCTTTTTCGCGCGCCATCAGATACTTCTTCACCACTGGCTTCATGGCAGCCCTTGTCGTAATCCTGACGACGGGCACCAGCTACGCGAAGTCGGCGGGCCTGTTCGTGGGGGGGTTCGAATCGCCGGTTACGATAGCTCAGCCGCCCGGGGATACAGGTCGGATGTTTATAGTGGAGCAGACAGGGAAGATCAAGATCGTCAAACTTCCGGCGCGGACGGTGAACGCGATACCGTTTCTCGACCTCTCCGGCATAGTCTCAATCGGCGGCGAACAAGGGCTGCTCGGTTTGGCCTTCGATCCGAACTATGCGACCAACGGCCGATTTTATGTCTCCTACACCACGGCCGGCGGATCTTGCGGCACATGCGTAAGCCATATCTCGGAGTTTGAGGTCTCGGCGGACCCCGATATTGCTGATCCAGGCAGCGAAGCGGCACTGATCGTTGTCGATCATCCGCAATGCCAACATCAAATGCACCACCTGGCTTTTAGCCCGCGCCCAGGCGATGAGGGCAACCTCTACATCGCCAGCGGAGATGGCGGCGGTACCTGCGACAACGGTTGTGGCCACGCGCCAGGCGGAAACGGACAAAGCACGGAAACTTTGTTCGGTAAGATCTTGCGCATTCACCCTGAGGCCGCGCCCGGCACCTACACTATCCCGCCAGACAATCCGTTTTTCGGAGCCCCGCCCCCGGTTAAACAAGAAATTTGGGCATATGGCCTGCGCAATCCATGGAAATCCAGTTGGGATCGCCGGACGCGCGCGATGTTTATCGGCGACGTGGGACAGGCGCAACGCGAAGAAATAGACGTGCAAAGGGCGTCGAATCCTGGCGGCGGCGAAAACTTCGGGTGGCGCTTTAAAGAAGGCTTTATTCAGAGCCCCTGCTCTCAACCGACTCCACCACCCGGTTTGACCGATCCGATTTTCGACTATGATCACACGGTAGGTATAAGCATAATCGGCGGCTATGTTTATCGCGGGACTAGAGTTCGCGATCTGCGCGGCCTATATGTTTTCGGGGATACCTTCGGTCCGGATAACGGAGATTTTACGGGCAAAATCTGGACCTTCCGTTACGACGGGCACACCGTATCGGATTTCCAAGACATCACTTCGGAGTTGTTTCCGACCCGCATCGGCAATTTTCCGTTGGTCAACCCTGTTGCCTTTTGGGAGGACAGCAGTGGCGAACTTTATATTTGCAGTTACGGCAACGGGAATATTTACAAGATTCTTCGATAGGATTAGGCCGAAATCAGTTTTCAGGCAATTATGCGCACGCGGAAAAATCCATGCATTTTTCGCGTTGCACCCTAACGAGCTAAGCACCCCATGAAATCAACCACGAACGCCACGCGCTGGTGGGCCTTTTCGCACCACGTTTGAGAAACTCTCTTATGCTCCTAGAGACCCGCCTTTTCGGTGCTTTGCCTGTTAACCTGCTCGTGCTGGCAATTTTACAAAGTGCGTTGCCAAGTGTCGGCGCCGGTAGCGACAATCTGGATAAAGCGGACCGCATCTTGCCAAGGCCTGATACAATCTACGAAACAAATTATCGCAGCGACACGATCGACATATTTTCTTTAACGGGGTCCCGTGTGGGGGGGTTCGGCATGCCTGTTAAGCCGACCGGTCTTGCGTTCGATAATGCCGGGAATCTCTACGTGGCGAGCGACGACCCTGCCGGATACTCGATTCAGAAGGTCGCGCCGGATGGCACCTTCTCTGTCTTCGCGGATAGCGGCTTGAGCTTTCCGTCCGCCATCGTGTTCGACGAAGCCGCCAACCTCTATGTCGCAAATCCGCGCAACAATACGATCGAGAAGTTTACGCCGGACGGTGTCGGTACGGAGTTTGCGAATGGAGAAGATGGTTTGCAGCAGCCAGTGGGTTTGGCTTTTGACACCGCAGGCAACCTTTACGTGTCAAACGCCAGTGGCGGGCCGACGGGTATCGGTTCGATTGAAAAGTTCACGCCGGACGGCGTAGGGTCGGTGTTCGCCGATACTGGGATGCGGGTCCCATTCGGACTTGCGTTTGACGGCGCCGGCAACCTCTACGTGTCAAACAGCCTCAGCAACACGATCGAGAAGTTTTCCCCCACAGGGGAAGATCTGGGTGTATTCGCCAGCACTGGATTGAATAAGCCGCTCGGGCTGATGTTTGATCGTGACGGCAACCTTTATGTGGCCAATAATGCCAATAACACGATCGAGAAGTTTTCCCCCACAGGGGAGGACCTGGGTGTGTTCGCTCACACCGGAGGGGGGCCGCACTTTTTCGCGATGTTTAGGCCCAACCACTTGCACTTCGAAAGTGAGGCACTCACGGTGCAGGCAAGGTCAGCGGCCTACAACATCTTAGGTGATCCAGGCGCTAGCGGAGGCGCTTACGCAGTCCTCAAAGCGACTGTACCGGGCGACTTTGTTACCTACAGCGTGCCCATTGTTGCGGCCGGCACTTACGACGTAAAGGTGGGAATCCAAACACGAAATAATAGAGGTATCTTCCAGCTTGCAATTGCTGGAGTAAACCAGGGGACTCCTCAGGATGAATATTCTTCTACGATTGGCTATGAGGTTCGCGACCTCGGGACAGTTACCTTCACCAGTGGCGGAAATCAAGCGTTCCGGTTCCTCGTCACCGGACGTAATCCAAGCAGCAGTGGTTACGCGCTGGCTTTTGATTATATCGATCTGGATTTAATCCCGTGAGCGCCAAAGTACTCTCATGTCTGGCGACCATGGCCGGATTTGTAACGATCTTCTCGTCGGTATCAGCCGCCCAGCAGTTCCAGGATGTCTCGACACAAGCCGGTATGATCGCGTTTAAAACGGAGTCGTGGGGCAACCCAATCTGGGGCGACATCAATCACGACGGCTTTCTTGATCTGATCGTGCCGACGTTCAGCGTGGAACCGTTTGTTTATCTGAATAACGGCAACGGCAGCTTCACCGACATCCGCGCAACTTGCGGGATCGGGCCGTCCGATCTCGATAGCAATGCCTGGCGTGGTTTCTCGTTTGGTGATTACGATGGGGACGGCAACCTCGATCTTTATATCGCCGAATTCGCCAATCGGAGTATGCTCAAACGCGATCTACTGTTCAAAGGTCATGGCGATGGGACGTTTGAAAACGTCACCGTAGCCGCAGGAATCGAAACCTCTGCTGCACTCGGCCAGTGCGCTTTTTGGTTCGACTACGACAATGATGGCAAGCTGGACTTGTTCGTGAAAAATTACGGGAGCCCCAATCGCCTCTACGAGAACAACGGTGACGGCACCTTCACACAGGTCCCCAACGCAGCGGGGCTCGCCGATGCCACCCTCGGAGCATTTCACGGCACGCTCTGCTCGTTCGCAGACTACGATAATGACGGCTTCATGGATGTCGCCTTTTCCGGGGAAAGAAATGTTCTGTACAGGAATGTCGGCGGCACATTTATGGACGTGACAGCGGCAGCCGGTATGACGACGAAGCGCAATAGCACAGGCATTGCATGGGGAGATTATAACAATGATGGCTTGCTTGACCTTTATCTAGCCCGAGGAACGACCGGCGGTGGATTGTTGGGTAACACCCTCTATCGCAACAACGGCGACGGTACGTTCACCGATGTGACGGCCGAAGCCGGCCTCACCACCACGGCAAATACCTGGGCACCGGTTTGGGGCGATTTCGACAACGACGGATTTCTCGATCTGTTTGTCACCTGTGCTGGCGCATCGGCGCTTGGGCAGGGTAACGCCAATCTCCTTTACCGCAACAATGGTGACGGAACCTTCACCGATGTCGCAGCCGCTGAGGGCGTTCAGCTCCAGGACAATAGGTCATTACACAAAGGCGCAGCCTGGGCGGATTATAACAACGATGGATTTCTCGACCTCATCCTAAAGGACGGGATCCCTCCAGCATCACGGACCGGTAGAGGTGCGTCCGGCTTCCACCGGCTTTTCAAGAACAACGGGAATGGCAACCATTTCATCAAAGTGAACCTCGTGGGGGTGCAATCGAACAAAAGCGGAATCGGCGCCCGCGTTACCGTGCCATACGGAGGTGGGACAAGCTCCCGACAGAATAACGGCGGTGGGGGCGGCGATTACGCGTCGCAGGGCAGCGAGCCGCTGCATTTCGGGATCGGAAGCGCGACGACGGCAAGCGTCAACGTGATATGGCCGAGCGGGATCATGGATGTCCTGCCCTCGGTGGCAGCCGACTCGACCGTCACGGTGGTGGAAGGTTCCGCTCCGTAGCCACCTTAAGAGAGTTCGGGCAACTGGTAGGACGAGCGAGTGTCGGGGCAGTTTCTCAGCTGGATAAGTCCCCAAGTTGACAAGTTAAGCGTGTCAGGTCCTACGTCTGACTGCTACACCGCCCTCACAAATTGCCGTGCGGAGCGGCTTTGCTTTGATAGCAGGAGCTCTTAAGTCTCGGTCAGCCGATAAGAAGAACGGCAGACCGTTCTGCTCGGCCTCAGCGTCGAGCTTTCTCACGGCTGTGGGACAGCCGACTATCAGGCTACGGGGTTACCAATTCCGCTGTGCCACTGACGAACGGGCGACCTACTCCACCGGCGATGAGGATTCTTCCGTCCAAAAGTTCTATGGCAGTGTGATTTTGCCGTTCCACCGTCATCGTGCCAAACGTGCTGAATTGGCTGGTTGCGGGGTCGTAAAGCTCTACCGAATCGAGCGCCTCCCGGAGGCCGCCGAATACGGGACTACCTGTTTTGGCTCCTCCGAAAATGAGAACCTTCCCGACTAAGGATCCCCAGGCAGGATTCGAGAGCCGTATGGCGACGTGCCGCAAGCGCTGTTGGACCATTACGCCTACTGCCAAAAACGATTGAGTGCCGGGTTGATACACGTCTCCTACGCCAGAAGTGTTCAAATTTCCGCCACTCATGAGCACCGTGCCGTCGGCAAGCAAAGTGGACTCATGCTCATCACGACCGTAGTGCATCTTCCCCACCCGGGTGAAGGTCCCGGTTGTGGGATGAAAAAGTTCAACGGTGTCCGTCGGTTCTTCACCGGACCCGTGCGCGTTTTGAAGGGTAGCTCCTCCTGACACGAGCACGGTACCATCCA